>Ga0265295_1000516_pt1 | contig 77498 bp, 71 predicted proteins | sample Munlansysbiofilm_FD_192503 | JGI IMG/M metagenome (GOLD analysis project Ga0265295, IMG submission 192503) | Leachate microbial communities from a municipal landfill in Southern Ontario, Canada - Methane capture system biofilm | ecosystem: Engineered > Solid waste > Landfill > Unclassified ... | reverse complement strand
CAGCTTCCTTCAGAATCCGAATGATCTGACTTTCCGTGAATCGAGATTTCTGCATTGCCGTCTCCTTGAGGGCAGTTTGCCAGAAATCTCTACCATGCGCTGGTCCTATTTTAGGGGAAGGTTACACCTGTACCCGTTGAGCAGCCAAACTCCATAGGGCTAGTTACCAAGCTGACCCACGCGGAATCAGGTCAGTGGCAAAGCTCTCTTGCTGCTGTTCCGTTGCCAAAGGCCGACCCTCAGGGCATGGGATCGGCAATTACCTATGCCCGCCGCTACGCTCTTACCGCCATGTTGGGCATGGTCACGGAAGATGACGATGGAGAAGGGGCAAAAACAGGCCGAAAAACGCCCTCACGTCCGAAATTGCCCATAAACGCTCCTGAGGCGCGAAAGGCAGCTTCTCCCGATGCCAGCATCAAAAACAAGTCTCCAACCACCTCAAATCGCTCGTCAGCAGCACTTGAAAATCTTCCTCCGCTGGAGGGCATTACTTATCAACAGGTGACGGCTCAGGACGGGCGGCCCTGCATCATTGCCAGCGGCAACACGCAGGCCAAAAAGGAAATACTCACAGGCGCGGGCTTCCGCTGGAACCCCCAGAGAAAATTGTGGTGGAAATATGTTGATGCCGCATAGAGAAAATCAAAATACCGAGTAAGAGGGCTGCCTGAAGGCGGCCCTCTTACTTTTGTGGGGATAAAATCATGGAACACTCTGACCGCACGGAAGGTTTGCGGGCATTAATTCGTCAGGGGCTGCAAGTGGTTTCTCAGCAAAGTACCGCCGCTCATCTGGGCGACAGGTCCACCTATGTGGGCATGAGCGACATTGGGCAGCACTGGGAATGTCCTCGTGCCGCTCTTGCCCGCAAGGTGCTGCCCACCACTGACAGTCTGGAGCGCCTTTTGACCTTGCAACGAGGCCACTGGTTTGAATCCGGCGTGGGGCAGGCGCTGGCGTCGCTGGGCCTGCATGTCTTGCCCCAACTCGAAGTTAACTGGCTGCATCAGGGCGTGCCCATCAAAGCACATCTGGATTTTGTGCTGGTCTGGGGTGCTCCCGTCAACGCCATACGGATTCTGGAAGTGAAAAGCACAGACAAGCTGCCTGCTTCGCCGCACGGCTCTCATCTGTTGCAATTACACGGACAAATCGGCCTACTGACAAAAGCATGGAGCAAACCTGTCTTCAGCATTCGCGCTGAGGACGGCACGCTTCTGCATGACAAAATGACCTTCCCACAACTTTGCCGTGCCCAACTTGGCCTTCAGTTGCCCAAGCAAGCTGAGGAGCTGAGTATGGAAGCCTGGCTGCTCTGTCTTTCCATGAAGGATGTGACCACCTTTGGTCCCTACACTTTCAATCAGGCCATGCTGGATACGGCTCTTGACCATGCGGTCCAACTCTGGGGCGACCTCACGGCCAACCGTGCCGGAATCTTATCCCTTTCACAGGTAACCTGCGCCCAAGGTTTTTATCCGCTCTGTTCCTACTGCGAATACAATGACGACTGCCCCAAGTTCCCGCAGGGCGTGGAGATGCCACAATGGGAGCCTGCTCTGGACAAGTTGGCCGTTCTTAAAAACCAGCGCACCACTTTGGATACTGAAATCAAAGAGATGGAAGCCGTACTCAAGCTGGTACATCGGCAGGCTGGTACTCGCGACTGGGTACAGGCCGGAAAGCACCGCTTCCGAACTGCAATCACATCCGGGCGGAGCACGCTTAACCGCGAGGCCCTGCATGAGGAGTTGACCGATATCTTCCGCCTTGAGCGCCTGGGCGATATTGACGTGGATGCCTTGCTGGCCCGCTGCGAGCGCACGGGTGCTCCTTCCGAACGGGTGTGCGTTTCCCCTGTCAACTGAATTCGGCGGATTCTGAAATAATCCGTTGGGACGAGTCTTATGCGAAGATTGTGTTTCAGGGGGCTTCTTGACGGATGTCAAATTAGATGTCATTGAAGATATTAAATTTGATTCAATTGGAGCGCTTCATGGATCCTATACACGCCAATATTACAGTGAGTGTCACGGAACTCAAACGCAATTTTGCAAATATTTTGGCTACTGCCAAGGATGCTCCGGTGGCAGTTTTGAACCACAACAAACCGGAAGCCTACCTTTTGTCCGCAAAGCATTACGAAGAAATCCTTGGAATCCTTGAAGACCTTGAAGACAAGAAGATCGTCGAAAGCCGCGAGCATGGCCCTTTTGTCACGGTGACGCTTGATGAGCTATAGTCTGCAGTTTCATGAGATTGCGCTGAAGGAGTGGAGAAAACTGGATGCCAGCATCCGGGAACAGTTTAAAAAGAAACTGGCTGAACGTTTGGAACATCCACGGGTTCCTTCATCCGCTTTGTCTGGCATGCGCGATTGCTATAAAATAAAACTGCGCTCAATTGGATATCGGCTGGTGTACATGGTGGATGATGGCATCCTCTTTGTTACAGTCATTTCCATTGGCAAGCGTGAACGCCTTGAAGTATATCGGAAGGCTTTGCAACGTGTGACTCCAGAAGAATAGCCGTAAGGCAGGCCGTTATCATCAGCAGGGTTATTTGCACCCACTGAATCCGTTCAATGTCTTCGGTCGATCAAGATTAACAAACATTACACCAAATTTAACAAAAAAGCGTGTCCGTGAGGGCGCGCTTTTTTGTTTTGGAGGACAAAATGAAAAACACCCTTACTTCCGAGCTCGATTCCCTCCAGCCTACAGACCTCGACGCCGGGCAGGTTTTCAGCGGCAAACCCTCCGGAACCACAATAAGAGGCTATGCCGCGCCTTCGGCCCATACCCCGGCTTTTGACCCAGACTATATTTTCCACGAATCCAGCCGCGACATGGTGGTCTGGTTCGTAAATCTTCAAGGGCCACAGGGGGCACATGAACCGCTTTATGTCTTCGGCCCCACAGGCTGCGGCAAAACAAGCTGCATCAAGCAACTGGCAGCTAGGCTCAACTATCCGGTCTTTGAGGTCACCGGCCATGGCCGCCTGGAGTTTGCCGACCTGGTGGGGCACCTGACGGTCAAAGACGGCAACATGACCTTTGAATATGGCCCTCTTGCCCTTGCCATGCGGTATGGGGCAATTCTGCTGCTCAATGAGATCGACCTGACTTCGCCAGAAATAGCCGCTGGCCTGAACAGCGTTTTGGACGGCTCCGCCCTGTGCATTGCAGAAAATGGGGGTGAAATTATCCAGCCGCACCCCATGTTCCGTTTCGTGGCCACGGCCAACACCAATGGCGGCGGTGACGACACGGGCCTGTACCAGGGCACTCAACGCCAGAACCTCGCCTGGCTGGACCGCTTCACCATCTGCGAAGTGGGTTACCCCGATGCAACTGTGGAGAAAAAGCTGCTGTCCCAGCGCTTCCCTTCGCTTCCTGAAACGCTCTGTGCCACCATGGTGGACTATGCCAATGAAGTCCGCAAGCTGTTCATGGGCGAGGCTTCCACCGGCAACCTCACCAACACCATAGAAGTCACTTTCTCCACGCGCAGCCTGCTGCGCTGGGGGGATCTGACCGTGCGCTTCCAGCCTCTGGCCCATCAGGGCATACAGCCTGTCACCTATGCCCTTGACCGCGCTCTGGCCTACCGGGCCAGCCGCGAAACCCGCGCCATGCTGCACGAACTGGCCCAACGCATGTTCCCGCAACAGGTGGAAGCTGAAGCCCCCAAAACCGAAACGACTGAAGCAGAAACCCTGCAAGGTGAGCAAGCCCTGCGCTTCATGCGCAGCCATTTGAGGAACACTCCCACGATAGCAAAGCCCCGTGTTCATCTGGAGGTAGCTCACACCCTTCCCGGCAAAAAACAGAGCGGTAAGTTCTGGATCGGTGAAGCCCGGCCTGAAGGCCTCATGCTCCATTGGGGCAAGCCGGACACTGCCGGGCAACAACACGTTATCTCCGCTGAAAATTGTGCGGGCAACAATTCCGTGCTGGAGCTTGAAGCCCGTGCAGCCAAAAAGCTCACGGAAGGTTACGTCCTCAACACTACAAAAAGTTCATTTTAGGAGACTGTTATGGCACCGATTGTTTCTGACATTCGCATTCTGGACAATTTGCTGGCCCTTAACCTCAATGTCAGCCTGTGGTCAGCCCGGCGCAAAATGAGCCAGGAAGATCTGGGCGGAGCGGAACTGCCACCCGAAGACCTGGCTTCCCTTGGCTCCAAGCGCATCGCCGACCCGGAAAACCTCAAAGTGTTCGGCACACTCAAGGCCCGCGCCTTCAATTATCTGGACAGGCATGGCGTGCGGTTCATGTCCGGTTGGGCCATCCCTGAAGAAAAAGCCGGTGAAATCGTGCAGGAGCTTTGCAACATCCGCAACGACTTCCAGAAAGAAAAGGAATCCTTTCTGGCTGGCTATGATCAAAATGTGCAGAGCTGGATAGAAAAACATCATCAATGGGGCGAGATTATCCGTAACTCCACCGTGGGGCCGGACTATGTCCGCGCCCGCATGGATTTTCGCTGGCAGTTGTACAAGGTGTCTCCGCTGGAACAGCATGCGGATAATACCGCCGTGCTTGAAGCTGGCCTTGCGGAAGAGGTGCAGGGTCTCGGCGGCACGCTCTTTGGTGAGGTGGCCAAGTCTGCCGAGGATATCTGGCGCAGGGTCTACCACGGCAAGACGGAAGTAACCCACAAGGCCCTTTCTCCTCTGCGGACTCTGCACGCCAAGCTCACAGGCTTGTCTTTCGTAGAACCGCATGTGGCCCCGGTGGCTGACATCGTACAGGCTGCACTGCAACGCATCCCCAAGAAGGGCAATATCACCGGCCCTGACTTGCTGCTCCTGCAAGGGCTGGTCTGTCTGCTCAAGGACAGTGATGCCCTGGTGGCACACGCCCAGAAGGTTATTGAGGGCTATGCCCCGGCCTTTGTGCTGGACGCCTTGTTGGCTGGGCCGGGCATTATTCATGAATCAGACGACTCCGCTGGAGAGATTGACGGCATCGCAGAAGGGGAGATGGACGACGAGCCCGTACTGCCGAACATCCCCGTGGCAGACAACACGCTGCCACATCCTGCCATTCCCAGCCTTGGTCTGTGGTGACGCTATGATACGCTCCAAAGACGTTCTCAACTGCCTGCCCCTGCTGGCGTCCGTGCTGGGCGACCAGTACGGGGTGCAGGTACGTATCGGTGGCAATGAAGCCTGCACCAACGGCAAGGTTATCTATTTGCCTGCATTGCCTATGGATTGCGAGCCTGAATTGCTGGCAATGGCTCGCGGATTCGTGGATCACGAGGCGGCCCATATAAGGCACACGGATTTTGCTGCACTCATGGCTGCCAAGCCTGATCCTGTAACCTTCAATCTCTTTAACTGCCTGGAAGATTGGCGTATTGAGAAAAAACTGTCTGCCATTTTTCCAGGTTGTCGACACAACCTGAACTGGTTGATACGACGATTCTTTGTAGAAGAAGCAGAACCAAGGGCCGGGGATGATCCTCCGGCCCTTGTTGTTTTGGACTATGTGCTGTTAACCGTGCGGGCCTGGGATGTGGAAGAGGTGAACAGGCCGCGCATGGCAGCAGTAGAGATACTACGCCAGCACTTCCCCGGCCTGAAGGAAGTGCTGGATGCCATTCTGGCCAAGGTTTACATCCACTGCCCCGACACGGCTACAGCCATTGCCTATGCCCGCCTTTTGGCACAGGCCATCCGGCAATGGGAACCACAACCACAACCGCAACAACAGAAGAAAACCAGAGAAAACGGAGCTGACCTTTGCGATTCTGCCCCTCAATCAGATCAGGATATTTCGTCTGATTGTGCATCTCAAACGCAGCAACCAGCATCCCTCAGCAAGGCCAAAGCCCAGCTTACAGCCTTGCTGCATGCCGAAGCGCAAGACCTGCCGCAAAACTTGGGGGAGCTTCTTTCAACGGCACTTATTCTTTGTCAGGCAGAATCGGCCTTTGAGAAGGTTACGGTTGCCGTGGAAGGCTTTCGACCTTCGGGCGTATTTCCTGAGCCGCAAAAGCTGCAAGCCCTTCAGGCCAGCATTGCCTTGCGCACACGTCTTCAGGGGCTTTTGCAGGCACGGACACAAAAACAATGCAGCATCGGTCGGCGAGGCACCTTGCACCCAGGCTCACTCCATCGGCTGCAAACGGGCAATTCACGCATTTTCCGCAGGGAGGCGGAGCAGACTGGCCTCAACACTGCTGTGCATATCTTGCTGGATGCCAGCGGCAGCATGAGCGGCGTACCCATCGTTTTGGCAAAGCAGGCGTGCTTTGCAGTGGCAAAGGCGCTGGAAAATATCAAAGGCGTAAATCCTGCGGTCACGGCTTTTCCCGCGACGGCGTCCACAAGTTCTGTCTTCCCCATCATGCGGCATGGTCAAAAGGTGCCAGACAACTTCGACATCAATGCATCCGGCGGTACCCCTCTGGCTGCGGCCTTGTGGTGGGTTATGCAGACGATGCTGTTTCTCAAGGAGCAACGGAAAATCATTCTCATCATTACTGACGGAGTACCCGACAATACACACGCAGCAATCCATGCTGCGAGCGTAGCGCAAAAACTTGGTTATGAGGTGTATGGCCTTGGCATCCGTGATGAGCATATAGCCCGCCTGCTGCCACAGACCAGCCGGGTCATCAACGATCTGTCCGACCTGGTACCTGTCATGTTTGACATGCTTCAGGACGCCCTACTCAAAGGCGGTGTAGCATGATGGTACCCTTGGACTATTGCCGTTGGGATCCAATACGGCCCAATCCAATGTTTTTCACCCACAACCGGCTGCGTATTCCGCGCTGCTGAAACTCAAGGAGGCTGTATGAACCCACTGGCATGGATACCTGTTGCTATTGCTGTGTTGCAGGTCATCAAGGAAAATTGGGACGATTAATCTATTCAAAACGGCAGATGAACAGGAGGCGGGAAATATCCCGCTTCCTGCATTTACGCAACCGAAAAGGAGAATAACCATGAACAGTAAATGGACATTTATAGGCGGCATACTGGCCGGAATCGCAGGGGTATTCACTGCGGCCTATGTAGCTACGGAGCTGGAGTCCCGGACGGGTAGTGCCAGCGAGGAGACAACGGAGCAGGAAAACCTGGCTCTCCCCGAAGGCGAATCCGAGAGACTTTAGCTCTTTTAAGTTTTTACTGATGGCGGATAGAGCCCCCACTCTATCCTGCCATCAGTATCAATGCGTTCACCAACCACATGGAAGAATTGTGGTAATTTTTTTCCTCCAAACTTGGTACAAAGTTGTTTTGAAAGGATTCCTAATTCAAGAAAATAATTGATATAAAAATGAAGTATCGTCTTATCAGCATATTGAAATTTTCTTTTGAGCTCTCTAGCCGTGATGATTTCTCTGAATTTCAAAAATTCTAATAAATTTTTGTAGAGCAGTTTGTTTTTGGATGTTTTTTCCAACAGATATATTTTTTCATTTATTAAAATTCTTGCCAAAACGTCAGCTAACGGCCATGCAGACATTGCAGATTTGAGTGACTGTTCTTGCCGCATAACAATCAGTATAAAATATATTTTTATTATTGTTGATCTGTATAATTCTGTTAAATTTTTTATTTCACTTTTTACAAAAGGGCAAAGATCTAATTTTAGTTTTATATAGTTAAGACGTTTTTCAACAGAATTGAGGTCATTCTGTGTTGCTATAAAAGAAAATTCTTTAATTTTATTAGAAACATTTACAACGGCCTTAATTATAGTTTCAGAGAGTTCATTAGAACTGTCATGTCTGGCACAAACATCGTCATTTATAAATAGGAACCTATTCATAAGGCCAATTTTATTTATGTTTTTTTGGCACAGCAGTGTGGCAGCTTTTTTAGTGGACGTATACGTCAGGACATTAAGGAACTGTTTTGTTCGTCTTTTTGAGGGTGGCATTGGCATTGATTTTCGGATCAGATAGTATAGGCGTTCCAGATCAACATTTCTATGTAACAGGCAGTCAACAAAAGTTCTTTTATTCTCTGATTTCTCATCACGTATACTTATAAATCCATTTTGCTGTAAATCTTTTACAAGATTTTTTTTTGAAATGCCCTTTGCAACCCCAGGTTCATCGGGTTTATCAGTATTATTTTGATCGCTAAAAAAAATGAAACCCCAATTCGATAAATATTCATTGCCATATATATTTATCCGAAAGGAATCTCTCATGATTTCGGCAATTGAAAAAAGAGTTCGCGCCAGACAAGGAGGATCCAGGTAAAACAACATTTTTACGTGCGTTGGTTCAAAATCAAGTGTATCCCAAAAACCTGGATGCGGCAGTAGATTGAGATATCTTGGAAAGGATGGTGCACGATTAGGCATTGCGCTGTTCCTCCGGGTCTGTCCAATTGTGACAAAAGGACGAGGGTATGTACACAGCCTGTTTAGCCTTGGCATCCTCACTGGGCATCACTGGTATTCACCTTGCGTCATCCTCAGACGGGGGAGAGGTGGGGGAGAGAGTTTTGCCCAAACGAAAAAAGGACTTGGGTATTTCTACCTAAGTCCTTGATTTTTATGGTGCCGAGGGACAGAATTGAACTGCCGACACGGGGATTTTCAGTCCCCTGCTCTACCAACTGAGCTACCTCGGCTCGCGGCAGACGTGGTTTGTGTTCCACATCGCTGGAAAGGTCTTGTACCTATTTGCCGCGACCTTGGCAAGCTTTTTTTACAAATTTTATGCAATAACTTGAAAAGCCTCCCTGTTCCGGCCATACTGCCCATGCTGGCATCGGACACCGGGCAGGCGGCTTTTTAGTGCTGTAGACAAAAGCGGGCAACCATGCGTGTTCGGCCTGCTGTTATTCTGCCGCCGGTCTGTTGTCGGCCTGTCATTGTTTGGCCGTCGGCGTGTCGCGAGTCCGGCCCCGGCAGGGCGAACGCTTTTTTCCATCCTCGCGGCGGATACGTGGTTTTCGGCTGGCTCCATCAATGTGCGGCGCGTTTGTCCGGCCGCAGATTCTGCAAAAAATGCCTCGAATAAGGGTATGTTAGTGAAAACAGGCAATCCTTTTCTCCAGATCAAGCACGACGTTACAGAAATGGGTGTTTTCGGTCTGGGCAAGATTATTGTGCAGGCCCTGCTTGTGGGCAGCGCCACCGGGGCTGTGGTTGGCCTGTTCCGGCACCTGAATGACGCCATCACCCTCTGGCTTGTGGGGGCTGTGGGGCAGCGCGGTCTTGCAGATCACCTCATGGTGCTGGCCGTTTTTGGCGGTCTTTTGCTTTTGGCCGTCATTTCGGTGCTGCTTTTGCGCGCGGAGCCGCTCATCAGCGGCAGCGGCATCCCCCAGGTGGAGTTGATGGTCAAGGGCAAGCTGCGCATGAACTGGCTGCGCGTACTGCTGTGCAAGTTCGCCGGTGCGCTGGCCGCCCTTACGGGCGGCCTTTCTGTGGGACGCGAGGGGCCGTGCATCATGATGGGAGCCTCTCTGGGCGTTGGAGTGGGGACCCTGTGGAAGGACAGCACCGCTGCCAATAACCCCCGCTACCTCGTGGGGGGCAGTGCCGCCGGTCTTGCCGCCGCCTTTGGCGCGCCGCTGGCAGGCATGTGCTTTGCCTTTGAGGAAATGAAAACCCCCCTCAGGGCGCCCATGGTCATAACCTGCGCCATCACGGCCTTTGCGGCCATCTATGTGATGCAGGGCATTTTCGGCTTCGGGCTGGTCTTTCCCTTTGGGGTGCATTCCATGCTGCCGTGGCGCGAATGGTGGCTTGTGCCCGTTGCCGGTGTGGTTATGGGCGGGCTTGGCGTACTGTATAATACCGTGCTCATACGCATGACCCTCTGGGCGGATAAGACAAGATTGCTGCCCTTGCATTTACGGGTAGTCATACCCTTTATGTGCGCCGGTCTGTTTTTGTATTTTTATCCCACAGTGCTGGCCGGCTTCGGCATAGGAGCGCTGGATCTGGCGCGCCTGTCCATCCCGCTGACCGCGCTTTTGCTGCTGCTGGGCGTCAAGATGCTTTTTTCCTGTGCCAGTTTTGCCACGGGCGTGGCAGGGGGGCTGCTCATGCCCATCCTGTTTATGGGCGGGATGGCCGGGGCCTGTCTTGCATCCACCATGCTGCTTTTTGACCTGGTAGCGCCGGACAGGGCCGCCACCATACTCATCCTGTGCATGGCAGGGCTGTTCGGCTCATCCGTGCGCGCCCCCCTTACAGGCGCTTTTCTTATGCTTGAAATGACAGACTCGTATCATAACATGGTCTTTGTTATCCTTGCGGCGTACATTGCGGCCTTTGTGGCCGACAAGCTCGGCAACGAGCCTGTGTATGACAGCCTGCGCCGCCGCTGTGTCATCCAGGGCGGGATCAGGATGCCCCGGCGCAAGCCCCGCCGCCCGCAAGGCCCGCAAGGGGGGGCAGGGGGCGCAATGGCGAAGCGGGCTTTTTCGCAACCTGGCACATAGCACAAAAGTGTGCTATAATATTTTGATATTATTAAACTTAATAAATAGTGCTTGCACTTTGCTGTGGGAGTGGCTATTTTGACCCTTCAATGTAAATCAGGCCATGTGGAGTAGGTATGACCCGTAAAGACCGCACAGAAGGCATATACAGCCGCCGCGAAGTTCTGGATGAAAGCGAGCGCCGCCAGTACTGCCTTATCCAGCTCAAGGACTTGCTCTCCTATGCGTACCGCTATTCGGAAGACGTGAAGAAACGCTTCGACCGTGCGCAGTTCAATGTGGAGAAATTCAAGACCCTTGCTGACATCAAGCATATTCCCATTCTCAAAAAGAAAGAGCTTATCTTTCTTCAGTCCATGGGGCCGCGTCTGGGCGGACTGCTGACCAAGGATATCGGCGAACTCAAACGCATTTTTCTTTCCCCCGGCCCCATTTTTGACCCCGAAGACCGTGGCGAAGATTACTGGGGCTATACTGAAGCCTTTTATTCTGTGGGCTTTCGCCCCGGCGACGCAGTGCAGAATACCTTCAACTACCAGTTGACGCCTGCGGGCCTCATGTTTGAAGAGCCTTTGCGCAATCTGGGCTGTGCGGTCATTCCCGCAGGGCCGACCGATGCCGCCACCCAGCTGGACATCATGCAGAAGCTGCGCGTGTCCGGCTATGTGGGGACGCCGAGCTTTTTGATGCACCTGGCGCAAAAGGCCGAAGAAAAAGGCCTCAATCTGCGCAAGGATCTCTTTCTGGAGGTGGCTTTTGTCACCGGCGAGCGTCTTTCCGAAAAAATGCGCTCGCAGATGGAAAAGAAGTACGACCTTGTCATGCGGCAAGGCTACGGCACGGCTGACGTGGGCTGCATCGGCTATGAATGCTTCCACAAGACCGGACTGCATGTGGCCAACCGCTGCTTTGTGGAAATATGCCACCCTGATACGGGCATTCCGCTCAAGGACGGCGAAGTGGGCGAAATTGTGGTCACGGCATTCAACAAGACCTATCCGCTCATCCGTCTGGCTACGGGCGACCTTTCGTACATCGATCGCAGCCCCTGCGCCTGCGGCCGCACCAGCCCGCGCCTGGGCAGCATTGTAGGCCGCGTGGACACCACAGCCCGTATCATGGGCATGTTTGTCTACCCGCATCAGGTTGAGCAGGTCATGAGCCGCTTTGAAGAAATCAAGCGTTGGCAGATCGAAGTCACCAACCCCGGCGGCATCGACGAAATGACCCTTTTTGTGGAAACAAGCGCCTTCAAGCGCGAAGAGGAACTGCTGCACCAGTTCCGCGAAAAGATCAAACTGCGCCCCGAACTGCGCGTGCTGGCTCCCGGCAGCCTGCCCCCGCAAATCCGGCCCATCGAAGACAAGCGCCACTGGGACTAGCACGCTTTGCCCTTGAGAATGCAGCCCTTCTCAAGGAGAGCACAAAGCTGTTCCGGCGTTTGACAGCAGTTTACGTTTCTGGCAGCGGGCAATGGCACAGGCCGTTGCCCGCTGCCCGCATTTTCAGGCCCGGCAAGGCGACTCTGCTACGGAACCGCCTTGCCGGGTCTTTTTATTGCCCTTTTGCCCCTGTTTCGGCCGTTCTTCCTTCATTTTTCTCCTCTTTACCCGCGCCTGCGGCATGTTGCAGCATTTGTGCGGCGCACGCTCATTGGCGTTAAGCCCTTACCTCCCGGCTTAAAAGATGTTATGTGGGAATTGAACCGGATACCCGCGTGGTGCGTGCCTTACGTCCGCGCGTGCCGGGAACCGCATGGCAGGCGCAAGGCCGCCGGAACCCCTGACCGCAAGGAGCGCGCAATGCAGGAACTTGTCAATCAGACGCAGAAACTGCTGGATCTTCTGGGCCATAACGAAGCCCCGCTGGGAATATATTATACGGATGTAAAGCCGGAAGGCTTTGGTCCCAAAGCCGGAGAAACCTTCAGCCGTGAGCGTGAGGCCGCCGGAGAGATTGACTGGCAAAAGGCTTTCGGCGCTTTTTCATGTATCATCGGCAACATCCGGCTGGCGCGTAAAAAGCGCACGGCGGCGTGGATAAGTCACAAGGAGTGCGGCTGTATGGGGGGCGGGTACTATTCCGGCATGTACGCCCCCTACCTTGACATGAACGTCCGCTACGTCTCCACCGGAATGCCGGGAACACCCATCGAAGGGGAGCATTATCTGCCTTCGCCCGAGAGCATGGTGGCTTTTATGGAAGACTGCGCGCCGCCCCTGCAGGAGGGCAAATACTGTGTGATCAAGCCGCTTGAACAGTTCAGCCCCGCGGAGCCGCCATTGGTGGTGGTTTTTTTCGCGCGGCCGGAGGTCATGACGGGGTTGCACAACCTGGCCTGCTATACTGTGGGCAGCCACACCGGCGTTGTCTCACCGTTCGGGGCGGGCTGTACCAATATCATCGCCTGGCCGCTGGTGTACGAGCGCCGCGGGCAAGCTTGCGCCGTCATCGGCGGCTTTGATCCCTCTGCCCGCAAGTACATGAAGGCTGACGAACTCAGCTTTGCCGTTCCTCTGGGATTGTACGGCAAGATGCTGGACCGGATGGACTCATCGGCCCTGACGCGCGAAACCTGGGCCGGTGTACGCAAAAAAGTGCTTAAAAGCCGGAGAATATGGGGAGAGGGGGGAGAAGAGGGCGGAACGGCTTCCTGAAAGCGGCGTGCCTGACAGGGGGCAGCCCCCCACCTGCGTCACGGAGAGAAGCGCGTGTGGCGGCTTTATGAAAGCGATGCCAGATGCAGATATGGATGCAGGGCCGTTGCCGTTTGCAGTGCTCTCACCATTTTTACCCGGTTCGCCTGGGTGGCGGGCAGCAGGGGGGACCTGTCTGGGGCTGCGCTCCGTCGAGGTCCCTTCTACATCCCTGCGAAATGATTGCAAGACAAACCGACGCGCCGGTAAGCAACCGTTTCAAGCGTTCATTGCCCTAGTCTGTTTCCTGCGCCAGAATCAGGTCTACCTCATCCACGCTCAGGCCTGCGTTGCGGGCGATCTGGCGGCTTGAAAGGCCTTTGCGCCTGCCGTTGAGGATGATTTCGCGCAGGAACTGGGGCGAGCGGCTGATGCCTTCAGCCTGTTCCAGCAGGCGGCGCAGTTCCTGCGCGCGCTCTTCAAGCTTTGCGTCCAGATTCTGCAGTTCGGCCTGGCGCTGGGCAAAGGTTGCCACAATTTCCCGCTCCAGCCGGGCGTTCATTTCGATGCGGGCCAGCAGCGCTTCCTGATTGCCCTGCAGGGCGTTGAGCATGGTTTCCGAACGCCGCAGGCGCAGGTAGAAAAAGAGCACACCGCCGAGAATAGCCAGTTCAAGAATGGAAAAAGCGATAATGAGGGCAAACACGAGATTGGCATTCATACTTTGACATTCAGAAGTTTGCCCACCAAGGGGGATTCCGGCTCGCGCGGGGCATCATTGGCTTCCGGCGGCGGTGGCGGCGGGCGTTTGCGGCGGCGGCTGCCGAACTGCGGCACGGGTGGGCCGCCATCTGCATCAGGCGACAGGTGGGCCTTGTCGCCCGCCTCGCTTTTGGCGATCTGCTGCCGCTCCTGCCGGGCCATTTCAGCGGCAAGCACCCGCGACATGGCAGCAGCGGCCTGTGGGCCTACAGCTGCCGCATTGGCCATGGAGGTGGCCATGCCTGTCTGGGCATACAGCACGGCCATGGTGGCGTCAACGCTCATGGCGGTCTCCGTGGGCTAGAGCAGGTTAGTCGAGTGCTTTTTGTCTCCCCGCTTCGGCGTGCCGTACGGGCGTGATGCACCCGGCCCTTGTTACGGGCGGTTGCCCGTACGGCTGTCGGAACAATGTTGTGGCAAAGTGTTCCGCCGTAAAATTCCGGATGCTGCCGCGCGTCAGCGCAGTTCTGTCTTATTCCGCAAGATAGCTTTCAAAAAGCACATCATCAATACGACCAGAGGACAGGTAGTCATTAAGGATGCTCGTCAGGTCTCTCTTGATGGTGACAGCATTGCCCGGGTTAAGCAAGTAGTCGTCACTCTTGCCGCTCAGGTAGAAAAACAGGGCGTCGCGCAAGGATATCATCTTGTGATCCATCTCGCCGCTGACGCTGGGGCTTTTGCTGATTGTCGAAAACTTGCACACCAGAAAGCGAGCCGTGCCGTCCACCTGGCGGGGAACCACAAAGGGAGCCAGCTCTTTTACGTAGTCGGCGGGCGGCACATCTACGGGCTGGGACGGAACCACGATGACTTCGGGCTTGATTTCAGGAGGAGGGGGCGGCGCTGTGCGCAGAAAAAACCACCATACGGCGGCGCCAAGAATCAGCAGAAGGGCAGCGGCCCCGGCACCAAAAATAAGAAGTTTTTGTTTTTTTTCTGCTTTTGGATCAGGGGCAACCTGGGCGGGAAGTTTTTTGTCATCCTGTACGGCCGGGCTGGCTGCTTCCTGCTCTTCTTTCAGAAACGGGGCATCGTCAAGATCCAGCTCCACCTTGCGCACGGCCGGGTCCGGCCCCAGTGAAATCTGTACTTCATCCCTGGCGGGAGCGTCTTTGACGTCAGTCTTGTTTGCCACAAGGTTCTCCTGGCCGCCACGCAGGGGCCTGCCGCCCGCAGGAACGCCCCCGCACCGGATCAGCCGAAGATTTTGTCGATCTTCTGTTTCATCGTGTCAGCAGTGAACGGCTTGACGATATAGTTGGAAACCTTGGCCTGCACGGCCTCGATGATATTTTCCTGCTGGGCTTCGGCCGTAACCATGAGAAAGGGAATGTGCGCAAACTGCTCGCTGGCGCGCACTTTGCGCAGCAGCTCAATGCCCGTCATGTTGGGCATATTCCAGTCTGACACGATAAAGTCTATTTTTTCGCGGTTGAGGACTTCCCATGCGGTGGTGCCGTCATCGGCCTCCACCACGTTCTGAAAACCGATCTGGCGCAGGATGTTACGCACAATGCGGCGCATGGTGGAAAAGTCGTCAACCACAAGAACACGCATATTGGGATTGTAAGGCATGTTGAAAGCTCCTTAACGCCTGCGGGGCGCCGTAGCGGGGCTTGCCGCGATGTTCGCGCCTGCCCGTTGCATCGTTATATGTCAGCGTCCTCACCATACAGGCTGACGAATTCTTTGCGCAGGCGGCTCAGGGCCTGTGAATGCAACTGTGAAACACGGCCTTCTGTGATGCCCATGACTTCAGCTGTTTCACGCATATTCAACTCATCAGTATAGTAGAGTGACAGTACCAGCTTTTCTCTTGGCGTCAAGCGATCTATAAGAGGGGCAACCCTTTCCACCAACTCACGAAAGGCTGTTTTGCGGTAGGGTTCTCCTCCGGGTTCCTGGGCATCACCCGAGATGGTGTCCTGTATGGCGTCCAGTGAAAGCCAGAGCTGGTTTTGCAGTGCTTCAAGCCCCTGGCGCACGTCCCGCAGGGGAAGGCCGGTAATGGCCTGAAGCTCTTCTTCCGTGGCTTGGCGGCCATGCTCGTGCTCCACCTTGCGGATGGCTTCATCAAGCGTGCGCACCCGTTGCCGCAAAGAGCGGGGGAACCAGTCCAGCCTGCGCAATTCGTCCAGCATGGCGCCGCGTATGCGGCTTTCCGCGTAGGTTTCAAAGCGTATGCCCAGTTGTGGCCGGAACTTGCCCAGAGCCTCCATAAGGCCGAGCGTTCCGGAGCTGATGAGTTCGCCCAGTTCCACGCTGCGCGGCAGCTTGGCCTTGAGACGCAGGGCCAGAAAGCGGATTTTGGGCGCATAATGACGCACCACGGCCTCCTGCTCTGCCGGAGAAAAATTTTCCCAGGCGGTTGCCCCGGTTTCGAGCGCTTCCCAGGGGCCGGGGGTATGCGCTTGAGCTGTTCCGGTTTTCATGTCGCTATCCTTCCGGTTTTGCCTCTTCCACCCCGTGGCATGCTGAATGCCGGTTGTGCGCCGCCGCCCTTGCCCGCCAGGCTGTGCAGGACGCGTTATTCCACGTTAAGGTTGCTGTTGGGGCGGAACATGCGCCCGCCTGCCTGGGCCGAAATATGCATACTAGCGGAAAAGCAGTTTTTTCCAGAAAAATTTGATGTTGCCGTCAAGATTCTCGGGCACATCCCACTGCGTTATGCCCCGCGCCAGATCCATGACGGCGCGTGATGCCGGGCTTTGCGGTTCGCTGACACAGAAGGGCAACTGCTGCACCACGGCCTTGCGCACACCCGTATCGCGCGGGATGACGCTCACAAGCTCCAGTGAAACGCCGCTTAAAAAATGATCGCAGGCCTGGGCCAGCCGCACAAACATTTCCTTGGCGGTCTTCTGGTCCGGGGCCATGTTGACGCATACCCTGAAGCGCTCCACGCCGTGGTTGGTCTTGAGCACCTTGATGAGGGCGTAAGCGTCTGTAAGGGAGGTCGGCTCGGGGGTGAGCACCACAAGGCGCTCCTGGGCGGCCATGTTGAAATAGAGAACATTGTCGCTGATGCCCGCCCCGGTGTCCACGATGAGGTAATCAAGGTCGTCTTCCAGTTCGTCCACGGCGTCCAGCAGTTCCAGCTTCTGGCCTGTGGAAAGGGTGAGCATTTCGCTCATGCCCGAAGAAGCGGGCAGAATGGAAAATCCGTAGGGCGTGGGAAAAAGGATGTCGCCCACGCTGGCGCCCTCGTGGAAGAGGTGAAAGATGTTTTTCTGCGGCGTAAGGCCAAGCACCACGTCCACGTTGGCAAGGCCCAGGTCCGCATCAATGAGCACCACCTGTTTGCCAAGCTGTGCAAGGCATATGGCCAGGTTGACCGAGATATTGGTCTTGCCTACCCCGCCCTTGCCGGAAGTGACGGAAAATACCAGGGGGAATGTGCCGCTCATCTGTGTGCTCCGCATAGTTTAGGCCGTGCTTAAGCCGCCTGGCCGGGGATTTGCCTTTTGAAAATCAGTCGCCACACCAGCGGCTCCGTGGCCGGGGCAAGGCTCTCCTTGAGTTCCGCGCCGTAAGACAGTGCCGATATGGGCAAACCGGCGGCGCAGGCCACGTTGACTATAGTACCAAAGCTCACGGCTTCGTCCAGCTTTGTCCATACCAGGGACCCCGGGCCGTCGCATTTGTAGCGGTGCAGAAATGCCTGAATCTGCACCGCATCGCAATAGGGTGAAAGCGTCAGATGCGTGGCGGCGTCCACCTGTGCCAGCCCCATTTCTTCGCGCCATTGCGCGAGGCTTGTGGTGCGGTCAAGCCCGGGAACGTCGATGAACACGGCATCGGCGTCGGCCGTGGCCTTCAGCGCTTCCTGCATGGCTGCCCTGTCCGGGGCTTCGAGATAGCTGAAGTTTGAAAGTTCGGCCCAGTGCCGCAGCACCAGGCGGCCGTTGCCGCGCAGGCAGTCGGCATTGATAAAGGCTACGCGCGCCTCAGGCTCAGCCTTGCGGCGGTGCAGGGCAAAGCGCAGGGCAGTAGTGGTTTTGCCGAAGCCGAACGGCCCCGCCATCAGGTGCAGCCGCTGATCCCAGTACGCCGGTCCCCATCCTTTGACCGGAACCATGCCGCACAGGCATTCCAGCACTGATGCGCCGGGCTGTGACACCAGACGCTGGTACAGGTCCACGGCTACAGCGTCGGAAATTCCCTCACGCTGAAGATACTCAAGGGCAACGCGCTGACGGGGGGTCAGGCGCTCAAGCTGAATGGCGGGTTTCATAAGGGCAAAGAGCTGATCCTTGATCTGCTGCCACTCCTTGTGCCATTCGCCCCATCCGCCGGGCGTTCCACCGGGCGCGCCGCCGGCGGACTGGAGGCGTTCCATCCCCGCCGTGATTTCGTGGCAGACCGCGCCGTTTTTGCGATAGGTACGGTTGCCCAGGATGACGGCATCTGGCCCCATTTCGGCCTTGATTCTTGCCAGAATCTCCTGCGATGTGGCGCCGGTGAACGTCTTTACCTGCATGGCCTTTCCTTTGACTGACGGCGGTTGCGCCGCCCGTTATTGCCGTTGTGCCGTATGTTTGACAGCACACTGACTAAATGCAAATTAGGGGCCAAGCTGGAAAATGTAGCGGAATAAAAGGGGGCATGCCCTATGTGCATGGGGCATGCATCGTGGTGGCCTGTTCAGGCAAAAAATGCGGCCGGGCAAAGAAAAAGCCCCGCCGGAATCTGTACGGGCGGGGCGGCTCTGTACGGTACAGGCAAGGTCCCCCTGTGCGAAGTCGTGGCGCTTCGCACAGGGGGCGGGGCGGTAAGGGCATTCGGGCCGGTTCCGGCGGACTGGGGAGTGCGCCCGGCAGGGGCCGGGCATGGCGCACAGTGTTACGGCCCATGTACCGCCCCGGATTCAGGAAAAAAAGGCGGCGCCGATTTTTTGAAAACCTGTTGAGATATTTTTGAATATTTCCCGGTTTTCGTAAAAACATTCAGCTACAACAGGGTCAAAGAGCACACCCCTGTTGTCCATAATGTACTGGGTAGATACGGAATGAGGCCACGCGCCCTTGTAAACGCGGGCAAAGCGGGTAGCGTCGTAGACATCTGCCACCGCCATGAGCCGCCCTACATATGGAATTTCATCGCCCCGCAGGCGCAGGGGATAACCGGACCCGTCCCAGCGTTCGTGGTGGGTGCGCGCGATCTGTTCGGCGAATTCGAGAAAGCGGGAATCGGAAATAAGCCGGAGGCTGTGAAGCAGGTTGCCCCCATGCAGGGTATGGGTTTTGACGGTATTGAATTCTTCGGCAGTCAGGGGGCCGGGTTTTTGCAGGATGGCATCAGGAACATGCACTTTACCGATATCGTGCAACATTGTGTGCTTTCATACGGTTTTTGCGGGCATGCCGTGAAAACGGAGTGTTGTTTGGCAGTCCGCATAATTGCCTCAGAACCGGAGCAATTCTGACTTTTTACAGTGATATATCACCGTAAACTAGTTAGAGCAAGGCTGCTAGGATATTCTGGTGAGAGGTAGCTATATGTTGAGAAGCAATCTTAAAAAGATAATGAACGAAAAAAAGGTGACGTATAAAGAGCTTGAAGCGCGAACAGGCTTGTCGAGTCAAACTATAACACGGGCAAGAAATCACCTTATTATCGAATGTCGTATGTCTACGCTTTTGAATATCGCCCAGGCGCTGGATGTAAAAGTTAAAGATTTGTTCTCAGAATAGTCTGTTCCGGAGGAAATAACATTTTGTCTGATTTCAACGATATTTTATTTTTAGATATCTTTTTAAAATTAAATATACTTAATACTCAATACATATAGTTTGTGTTGCATGTTATGCATTTTTGTTGTGTTATTTAAGCTGAATACGCATAAATGATTTGGCGTTGCTGCAATGGTCACGTACGTTTTCTGCTTTGAATGACCGATAAACACTCCCTGACCGCAACATATTGTGCTGTTGTTCCGACCCTGCCCGCAAAAAACTGCCCTGTTTTTGTACAAGGTCCTGGCAACTGGCGTTGATGGTAATATATTACCATGGTGTGTCAAGAAAATTTCGCTATACTGGTGGGATGGAAAAATATCCTTATTTAAATGAAGCTGTTGCCAATGTTTTGAAGGAAAGGCGCGAAGCTCTTGCCATGAGCAAGCGCAAGCTGTCTGAGCTTGCGATGATAGAGCGGGCGTATATTACCGGGCTGGAGAATGGGAAATGGAATGTGACATTAAATGTTTTCTTTTTCCTGAGTGAGGCGCTTGAGATTGCCCCTGAGAAATTTATTGAGCTGGTCCGGAACGAAATTGAACAATTGAAAAATGAAAGGGTTCATAATCAGTGAACTGATTATGAACCCTTTTGTGTAACAGCGCTGTATGTAAAGGCTGTCACCTTTTTACGGTTTTGCTCATGCAGTGTGCGCCCTATTCCGCAGCCACGCTCCCCACAGCCTGAAGGCGGATGTCCGGCGGAATTTCGGCTTGCGAAATAACCGGCACAGAAGGCAGAAAGCGCGTGACAAGTTGGGCCAGGTGCGGCCGTATGACAGGGTTCACCAGCAGTACGGGCTGGCCGTCCGTGTTGACGGCGTTTTCCACGGCTGCACTGATGTTCTGCACCAGCCGCTGGGCCGAAGCGGGGTTGAGCGAAAGAAAGGTCGCTCCTGTATCTGCCTGGCGCACGCCTTCCTGCACCATACGTTCGGCATTGGGGGCAAGGGTGAGCACGGGCAGCGTTCCCTGGCTGTCCAGATAGGGGCGCACGATGGATCGCGCCAGCTTTTCGCGAACGTATTCCGTTAGCATGTCGGGGTTTTTTACGCCTGCGCCAAAGTCGCCCAGTGTTTCCACAATGGTGAGCATGTCGCGTATGCTCACGTTTTCGCGCACCAGCAGTTGCAGTACCTTTTGCACAGTGCCGAGGGGCAGCACGCCGGGTACAAGGTCTTCCACTGCCTTGGGCGAATGCTTGGCCACCGTGTCCAGCAGGCCCTGAACTGCCTGACGGTCAAGGAAGTCGGACAGATGACGTTTGAACACTTCTGTCAGGTGCGTGGCAATGACCGTTGCCGGGTCCACCACAGTGTAGCCCGCCAGCATGGCTTCTTCGCGCTGGCTGTCGGGTATCCAGAGCGCGGGCAGGTTAAAGGCCGGTTCGCGCGTTTCTATGCCGTGAATCTTGGTGGTCACGTTGCCGGGGTCCATAGCCAGAAAATGGTCTACCAGAATTTCCGCCGAAGCCACCTGGTTGCCTTTGATCAGCAGTGAATACTGGCCGGGCTTGAGCTGCAGGTTGTCACGCAGGTGCAGCGAAGGAATGACCACCCCCATATCCAGCGCGAACTGCCGCCGGATGGAGCGTATGCGCGCCAGCAGGTTGCCGCTCTGCTCTTCGTCAACCAGAGGAATAAGGCCGTAGCCCACCTCCAGTTCAAGCGTATCCAGGGGCAGAAGGGCCTGTACTTCTTCGGGAGTATCGGCAGTGCCGGACCCGGCCTTGGCATTCTTTTCCTTGCGCTCCCTGGCTTCTTCATCGGCATCATTTTTCTCCGTGAGGCGCGCCACCGTGAAAATAAGGCCGGCGATGACCAGAAAGGGGATGGTGGGCAGACCGGGAACAATGGCAAAGAGCAGCAGCACGGCCGAAACCATCTTGAGCGCCCGGCTGTTGAAGGTAAGCTGGGCCAGAAATTCCTCACCCATCTTGGCTTCGGAAGCCGCTCGTGAGACCAGCAGGCCTGTTCCCGTGGAGACGATGATGGATGGTATGGTCGACACGAGACCGTCGCCGATGGTCAACAGCGAATAGGTCATCAGGGCCGTGTTCCAGTCCATATCCTTCTGCACCATGCCGATGATGATGCCACCCACAATGTTGACGATGGTAATGAACATGCCCGCGTTGACGTCGCCCGAAACAAATTTGCACGCACCGTCCATGGCGCCGTAAAAGTCTGCCTCCTTGCGCATGCCCTTGCGGCGGGCGGTGGCTTCTTCTTCATCAATAAGCCCGGCGTTGAGGTCGGCTTCAATAGCCATCTGCTTGCCGGGCATGGCGTCCAGGGTAAAACGGGCCGCCACTTCGGCGATGCGCGTGGTACCCGCAGTGATGACCACCTTGTTGAGAATGAACAGGATCATGAATATGACCGCGCCCACCACGTAGCTGCCGCCCACGACAAATTCGCCGAAAGCGCGGATGACCGAGCCTGCGGCGTCAACGCCCATGTCGCCGTTGAGCAGGATGAGCCGGGTAGCGGCTACGTTGAGCGAAAGGCGCAGCAGGGTGGTCACCAGCAGCAATGACGGAAAGATGGTGAACTCCAGCGGGGAGCTCATGAACATGGTGGTAATGAGCACCAGCAAGGATATGGAAATGCTCACGCAGAGCATGATGTCGAGAAAAAATGTGGGCAGCGGAACCAGCATGACCAGAAGGATGATGACCACGCCGGCGGCGAGCATGATTTCTCCGTTACGGGAAAATCTGCTGTAGTCGAGCTTGGGAAGGCTTGCTGAAGCCATTTTTCTGACACCTCGCTTCTGCGCCCTGTTTTGGCACGCACGCTGGAAAAACTATGAATTATGCACCTTTGGCTTGAGCTTCCAGATGGCGGCCAGCACAGTGGCAACAGCCTTGTAAAGCTCTTCGGGGATCATGTCGCCCACTTCAGCAGACTTATACAAAGCCCGTGCCAGAGGCACATTTTCGCGGATGGGAACATTGTGCTCACGGGCCGCCTGCTTGATTTTTTCGGCAAGGTGGTCCGCACCCTTGGCAAGCACCACGGGGGCCGGAGCCTCTGTGGCGTTGTAACGCAGTGCCACGGCTATGTGCGTGGGGTTGGTGATTACCACGTCGGCCTTGGGCACGTCCTGGAGCATACGCTTGCTCATGGCCTCCATCATTTTTTTGCGCTGCTGGCTTTTGACCACGGGGTCACCGTCGGCCTGTTTGTGTTCGTCCTTGACCTCATCCTTGGTCATTTTCATGTTTTCCTTGTACGAATAGCGTGACTGCCACACGTCAAAGGCCGCGATGATGAGGATGGGGATAAGGGCGTAGCTCACCAGCTTGAAGGCCATTTGCAGCATGTACACGGCGACCCCTTCGGTGGTGGCATAGTACATTGGCAGAAAGTTCTGATATTCCTTGTAGATGATCCATGCAGGTATGGTGGACAGTATGAGGGAAAACAGCAGGCTCTTGATGGTGCGCAATATGGTCTGGGGCGAAAACAGCATCTGCTTGATGCCCTTGAAGATGTTGAAACGCTGTAACTTGGGCTTGAAAACCTTGGTGGTCCACAGCTTGCCCACCTGCAGGCGCTGGGCCAGCATGCTCAGCACAGCCAGGGTAAGCAGGATGGGCATGATGATCTTGCAGACCTCGATCATAAGCTCCAGCGTGAGGCTGTAAACATTTTCCGGGTTGGGGTCGAACTCCCACGCGTGGCTCAAAAAATGGCGGAACAGCTTTTTGATTGCTTCGCTCATGGGGCCTATCCATGCATAAAGAATGGACATGCCGCCAAGCAGGCTTACAGCCTTGCCCAGCTCCTGGGATTTGGGAACGTTCCCCTCGCCGCGCTGCTTTCTGATGCGCTTCGGGGTTGCTTCTTCTGTTTTGCTGGGATCTTTCTGTTTGCCGAACATGCCGTTTCCGCCGTCGTTTTATTGGCACATGGCTGGAAAAACCACGCGCACAGATCAGGATAGCAAGAAGCGTACCCGGAGATGCCCTGCGGCGCGGGCCTGCTGCGCCCTGTTGTGGTCCTGCTGCGGCGCGGTTTTTTACTGCCGGAAAAGAAATGCGGGTGGTGCGGCACGCCCCGTGCGGCCGGGCTTGAGCCTCTGCGGCAACGGGTGTATGGCTGGGGGCAGGCGTAACGCGGCGTGGCCTGTACGGTCTGCCGCGCCGGTATCTGCGGCAATACCTACCTGTGCCGCTGTTTGTGACGGTATCTGCACCAATATCTGCGCAGCATCAACACCGGACGGCCCGGCGCTGCGGCCCGGCTGCGGGACTGCCCGCTGCCGGGGTGTTTTTTGGCCGTTTGGCGGGCCGCTGCCCTGCGATGTTTTTTTGGTGCGGCAACTACTTCAGAGGATGACATGTTTTACGGCTGGAAGATAAGCCTGCTTTCCATGGGCGGCAATTTCATGCTTCAGGGTACGGTGCTCTACTGCATGAATGCATTCATGGAGCCGCTATGCGTCGCGTATGGCTGGACACGGGCGGAACTGAATATCAGCATGGCCGTGGCCGCCCTGGTGGGGCAGCTGGCCATGCCTGTGGCGGCTTCGCTTTCCGCCCGCTTTGCCCTGCGCCGCCTCATGACGGCCGGGGCGCTGGTGGGCGGCGTTGCCACCATTTTGCAGGGCATGACGGGTAATCTTGCGCTCTTTACCCTGCTGTTTACCATTGCCTGGAGCGCCACCCAGATATGCGGCGGCGTTGTGGGCAACGCGCTTGTGAGCAACTGGTTTTACTATTTCCGCGGCCGGGCTTTCGGCCTTGTCAACGCAGGCACGTCGCTTTCGGGCGTGGTGCTGCCGCTGGCAAGCATGGCCCTTATCAATGCTTTTGACGTGAGCACGGCCTATCTTGTGCTGGGGCTGCTCACCTGCGGGCTTGCCCCCCTGTCGTGGTTTCTGGTGCGCGACACGCCGCAGGCCATGCACATGCACCCTGACGGCAGAAAGCACGAACCCCCGGCCGGGCGCTGCCGGATTGCGCCGGACACGTCCTTCAGGGGGCTGATGCATTCGCCCTATGCCTATTGCATGGGCATCGCCTTTGGCCTGGCCCTTATGGTCAGCTCTTCCGTCATGAGCCAGATGAAGCCGCGTTTTGTGGACCTGGGGCTGGCGCCGTATACGTCCATGCTGCTGGCCTGTGCGGCGGCCCTGTGCGCGGCCCTGGGCAAGTATGCGTGGGGCTGGGCCTGCGACCGCTTCACGCCGCTGGCGGCTGCGCACGTCATCATGCTGGCTTGCGCCCTGAGCCTGTGCCTGGGCTTTCTGCCGCCCACGGTGTGGGGCATGACCATCTTCAGCCTCAGCTTCGGCCTGTGTGTCGGCGGCCTGTGGACTGTGCTGCCCGCCGTTGTTTCCTACTACTACGGCAGCGGCAACTTCTTGCCGTCCTACAAGTTCGTGTCGGTTTTCATTGTCCTGCGCTGTCTGGGATATCCAATCATGGGCTATTCTTACGACCTTACTGGAGGCTACCGCGCGGCAGATGTGGTTTTTGTGGTCATGCTGCTGCTTTCTCTGGCCCTGAGCATGTGCCTGCGCGAAGATGACGCCGTGGAAGGCGGCGGAAAACGGCATAACTAGCGCATTTCACCTTGAAAAAGGTCTGTTCCACTTCCACATGCTTATACCGTTTGCGCGCTGTCTGGCAGCCAAAGAGCCGGACGGCCTTTCCTGCCCCTTCGGGCAAGGGCTGAAACGGGCGCGCGTCTTCCCGCGCGGGGCCAGGGGGATGTGCAAAGCGCGTATTTCAGGCTTCTGCCAGCCCGTCCTGCCCGCATTCTTCCGGCCACCACCACGCTGCCCGCTGGCAGAGCAGGTCGATGTCCCCGGCGGCAGCCAGGTTGAGCATCTGCCGGTACTGGCGCACGGCCTCATGGCTGTGAGCGTTGGCTTCAAACAGTCCGGCAAAAAGGCGGGCATCTTCCGTCAGCATTTTTCGGGCCGCATTGTGGCGGCGGCGGAAAGACGGCGTCAGAAAGGGCAGCAGGTCATCCTGCCCGGCCAGCAGCGAGAAATAGGCCAGGCTCGTGATAAAGTTCATGTTCTGTATGCGCGCCATGGCCTTGTCGTGCTTTTCCGCCGTGGTCATGAAGGTACGGCAGCCGATTCTTGTAAAAAAGGCTTCCACCAGAGCCACATGCTCCGGCTCCGCATTGCGGCCGGGGGTCAGGGCAACGGGAAGGTCTGCCTCCGCTTCCGGGCTGGGGCCGAAAAGAGGATGGGTTCCCACCACGGGACCGGGCCAGACGCGCTCCATCTGGCGCATGGGCTGTTCCTTCACCGAAGTGATGTCGGCCAACACCGCCCGCGCGGGCAGGTGCGGGCATACTGCGGCCGCCACCTCGCCGAATACGGCAGCGGGAACGCACAGCACGGCCATATCTGCCCCTGAGCAGGATTCCGAGAGCTTTTCCGGCGCAAGGGGAACGTCCACCCCGACGATACCAAGACCGGCAGCCTCGGCGCGGGCCACAAGCATGGCCCCCATGCGCCCCCGGGAACCGACAATGACTGTTCTGCCCGCGTGTTCTTTCGTTTTTCCGGCCTCCGTTGAGTCCACCGTGTCCGCATCCAGGCTGTCTGCCGTTGTGGCACGGCAGCGGCTTTGGTCTTTGTGCGCCGTCATGCCAGTTTCTCCCAGATATTCCAGAATTGCGGAAAGGATTTGCCGACTACCGAAGGATCGTCCAGGCGCGAACGTACCACGGCTTCGGAGCGGCAAAGGTCAAGCAGGGCCAGCGACATGGCGATGCGGTGATCGTTATGGGCCGAAAGGGTCTGGCCGTCGGGCAGAATGGGGTGATCGGGTTTGCCGTTGTTGCGGCCGCCCAGGCCGTTGACCAGCATGCCGTCCGAAAGTTCGTCCACGACCACGCCGGTTTTGCCCAGTTCCGTGGCCGGAGCCTTGATGCGGTCAGACTCTTTGTGGCGCAGGTGGGCCACGTTACGGATGCGCGTAGACCCCTGGGCAAAGGCCGCCACCGTCGCCACTGTGGGTACAAGGTCCGGGCAGTGCCCCATATCCAGATCCACGCCGTGCAGGCGCGAGGGATAGACCGTCACGGCCAGGGGCTGCACATCCACCCGTGCCCCCATTCTTTGCAGGATGTTCAGCATGGCGCGATCACCCTGAAGGGAGTCGGCCCGCAGGCCTTCCACACGTACCGGGCGGCGGCCGATGGCTCCCGCGGCAAGCAGGTAGGACGCGCCGGACCAGTCCCCCTCAACGGTATATTCTCCGGCACGGTAAGGGCCGGGGTAAACGGTGATGCGCAGGCAGCCGGGCAGGGCCTCGTCCAGCCTGCGCCACGCACCGTCGCCCATGGGCTGCCAGGGGGCTCCGATGTCGCGGCGGGTCTGCACTTCAAATCTGATGCCGTAGTCCGTAAGGCATTGCAGGGTCAGGCCCACATAGGGCCAGGACACGGCCTTGCGGCCGCCCAGGGCCAGGGTCAGGGGCGCTGGTCCCATGGGGGCGGCCAGCAGCAGGCCGGAAAAATACTGGCTTGAAATATCCATGCCCAGTTCCACAATGCCGCCGCAGCGGGCCGGGTCAAGGCCGTGAGCGGTGAGGACACAGGGGGGGCAGTCCGGTTTTTCCTCAAAGCTTGTCTGCGTACCCAGGGCGGCCAGGGCATCGGTCAGTTCCGCAATGGGCCGTTCGTGCATGCGGGCTGCCCCGTGGATACGGAACACCCCCTGCCCGGCGGCCAGCACGGCCGTAAGCAGGCGGCAGGTGGTTCCCGACTCTTCCACATCGCAGGACAGGGGCGCTGCGGCTGTACCGCCGCGGGGGGCGCCGTTCATGCCCGTGACCTGCCAGGCTCCCGAGGCGGGCGTGCTCTCGGGCAGTTCTGCCATTGTTGCCCCGGCTGCGCAAAGGATGGCGCGGGTGCGCTCCAGGTCGCGGCTTTCAAGGGTATGGCGCACAATGGAGGTCCCCCCGGCCAGGGCTGCGCCCATAAGATAGCGGTGCGATACCGATTTGGAGGCGGGAGCCGTAATGGTCACCGTTTCCGTAATTCCGGCGGCTTCCACAGCATGGTTGGCGGCTGCGGCGCCCTTGGTCTGGCTCATGATTCTTTCTGCTCCGGTTCGTCCGTATGAAGGTCAAGGCGGTCCAGCTGCGGTCCCGTGGGGTAGCTGCCCAGAATGCGAAAGCCCGTACAGGCGTGGCCCAGCTGAACCAGCAGGTCGGCATGCCGCGGGTCTTCGAGGTCACTTTCCACATCGGCAAAGAAGACATATTTCCAGCACTGGCCGCGCATGGGGCGCGACTCCAGCTTGCGCATGTTGATGCCGTGTCCGGCCAGCAGGTCCAGCACGCGTGAGAGCGCTCCGGCCTTGTCGGGAAGGGTGAAAAGCAGGGACGTCTTGTCCGCGCCGCCATGCCCGGGCTGGGGATTCTGTAGTTTACCGCCCTGGGCGGCGGAGGCCTTGGGGCCGATGATGACAAAGCGCGTCCAGTTGCCGGGTTCGTCTTCAATGCGGCTGGCAAGGGTGCCAAGGCTCATGAGGTCGGCGAGCTTGCCGTGCCCGATGGCCGCCGCATGCTCCTGATCCGGCCCCTGGGCCGCGCGCTGGGCAGCGGCCGCTGTGGATTCCACAGGTACAAGGCCCGCATTGGGCAGGTGCGTACGCAGCCATGTGCCGCACTGGGCCAGAGGTTGCGGGTGCGAATAGACCGTGCGTACCGCGGCAAGGGACGGGGCGTTGCTCAGCAGGCAGTGCGAGATGCGTGAAAAAAGTTCGGCCTGTATAAAGACCTCATGCTTGAGAAAAAGGTCAAAGCTCACGCCCACTGTACCCTGAAGGGAATTCTCCAGCGGCACTACGCCCAGTTCGCAACGGCCCGATGCCACTTCTTCAAAGACCTGCGCAATATCGTTACAGGGGTGAAAGGTGGCCGCATGCCCCAGGTATTCAATCCCGGCAAAATAGGAAAATGTTCCTTCCGGTCCCAGATACGCAACGTTTTGCGGCCGTTGCAGGGCGCGGGACGATGAAAATATTTCGCGCCAGATGGCCCGCAGATGGTCTTCGGGCAAGGGGCCGGGATTGCGGGCGGCCAGGCTGTCGAGCACCTCTTTTTCGCGCACGGGCCTGAAGATAATGCCCGGCGATCCGGCCTTGATGCGGCCGACCTCGCGGCTCAGGGCGGCGCGACGGTTAAAGAGGTCCAGCAGATCCTGGTCCACCGCGTCTATCTCGTGGCGGATGGTGGAAAGGCGCTCGTCGGCATTGTGGATTTTTTCTTTGCGCCCTGTTCCGCATTCCGGTCCGCACTCCGGCATGGAGGCCGGCCCGGGCCAGCGGCTGTTGCTGTCGCCCATGCTATACCTCCTGTATGTCTTCGCGTACGCGCATGCCGAAATGACGGCCCGCCTCGTCCAGACGGCAGAGCACGCGGTCGCCGGGCTTCAGCCCGACCACGCTTACGGCTTCGCCTTCGGGGGTGGTCAGGCGGATGGTTTCGGCATTCTGGAGGAACACCGTACCGGTTTTTACGCCTTCGGGGGTTTCGACCTGGGCTTCCACAAGCAACATGGGGCGCACTTCTATCTTGACCCTGCCGAGCGTGGCCACGCTGGTTTCGCCTGTGTAATCCACAACAAGCACTTCCTGTCCGGCGCGGAATTCACCAAGGTAGGTAGTATGGTCGCCGGGCAGACGAACATAGGCGTGTACGGCTCCGGCATTGACTCTGAAGGGGCGGGCAGCCACATATTCATTGCGCTCGGTTTCGGCATGCACAAGAAAGGTGAAGGCGCTGGAATTGCCCACCAGCATGCCCTGGCCCTTGCGCAGCAGGGAGAGTGTGTCGGCGCAGACGCGGTGCCCTAGCCCCACAGGCTCCACGCGGGTGACCACGGCGGGCATCAGCTCTTCACGGCTGCGAGCCATCTTGCACTGGGCCACGATATCCTTGAGGTCGGCCACGGCCGCCCTGGATACAACAATGCCCGCCACACCGCGTTCCAGAATACCTGCGGCAAGGCGGGCCTCGTCCAGTGTACCGGCTTCAGCCAGTACGCTGTCGCTCTGGGCCAGAAGGTTTTCTACAGGAATAACCTCCCATCCGCGCGCCAGCACCACGCGTTCGCCCTTGTGCAGTCGTTGCAGTACGGCCTCTTCGTCAGCCTTGGCGCCAAGGGTCACCAGAGGAGTTTCTTCGGCGGCCCATACAGGGCAGCGCGAAAGACCGGCCACCTGTTCCACATGTTCGGCGGGTACAATAACGCCGTCCACGCCCGATTCGAGAGCAAGCGTCACATCGCCCTTGTCAAAGGGGACACAACTGAAATAAATGCGCGACATATTGTTATTCTCCCACCATAGTGATGGCTTGGTCCACACTGGCGTTTTCATGCACGATGGCCCGCAGGGCCTTGACAAGATTAACTCGGCTGGGGTGCTGGAAAACGTTGCGGCCCACGGAAATGCCCGCGCCGCCCGCCTTGATGGAGTCGTGCACCATCTGGAGTATCTGGCGCGTGGACTCCATGCGCTCGCCCCCGGCAATGACCACAGGCACGCAGCAGGAGGCCACAACTTCTGCAAAGCTGTCCACATCGCCGGTGTAGGGAACTTTTACGATGTCTGCACCCAGTTCCACACCGACGCGGGCGCAATGGGCCACCACGTTTTTAGCAAAGCCGTCCTGAATCTGCGGACCGCGGGCATACATCATGGCCAGCAGGGGGATGTGCCAGTTGTCGCAGGCTTCGGCCACCCTGCCGAGGTCTGCCAGCATGAGCCGCTCATTGGGATCGCCCAGGTTGACGTGAACAGACACGCAGTCCGCCCCGTGCTTGATGCCTTCTTCCACCGTGCCGACCAGGGTTTTGGTATTGCCGTTGGGCGTCAGGGCCGTGGAGGCGGAAAGGTGGACGATAAGGCCGATGTCCTTGCCCGCACTGCGGTGCGAGCAGCGCACAAGGCCCTTGTGCATGAGCACCGCGTCCGCGCCGCCCCGGGCCATGTCGTTGACGGCCTCGCGCATATCCATAAGGCCATCAACTGCACCTATGGTAACGCCATGGTCCATAGGTACGATAATGGTTCGCCCGTTTTCACGATTGATAATTCGTTCAAGACGAACTTTTTTTCCAAGGTACATGGCCTGCTCCTTTTAGTTGTTGACGTGCGTATTGCAGTCAAATTGCATATTGCCTGTAGCCTGGACCGCTCGGCGTGGGCATTTTGAAGACCGGCTGCCCATACAAAAAAAGGGCCGCTGGCGGTTTGCCTGCGGCCCTTTGAACTTCCCAACTCGTCTTTTTGCGTCAGCGAAGCTCCCGACCACAGGCATCCATAAAATACGCAAAAAAATACCAGCTATAAAAGCCAGCGGCGTAAGAGGAAGTGTGGTTGGAAGAAATGCGTTGCATAAAAAATCCTTGTTGTTTCTGCAAAAACGTTACGCCGGGTAAAAACTGCTGTCAATACCTTTGGCGAAAAAAATAAAAGGACACCTTTCGGCTGCGTTGTAGCGGAGGCGTGGTTGTTGGAAGCGTAATGTCATTATTTTTATATTTCGCCTGATATTAAGCAGTTATGTTTTATAGCCCGCTTCGGGCACGTGCGCGTAGGGGCGGATGACCGGCATGATTGTTATAAAAGGAACATGTGGTGGTAGTCGGCAGAAAATAGTGATTGATCAATCAATCAGGCGAAGGGGCGTACTGAAAGATTCGCAGAGGCATTTTGCCGGCGACGTTGGTTTTGCAAGTAGAGTAAAAGATTATTTTTAATATACTTCATATAATTCATATCATTACCTTGTGGTTGCGTGAAATGCGCTGTGCTGGGGGCATGTTGGCCTTGACAAGCTTGGGAAAGTTTTCTTAAAAGAAGACATGTCAAATGTTGACATTTAACTTTTAACAATTTCAGAATGTGCGATCGCGTTCGCCATGGCCGAACTCACGCTGCCGGTCACGGCATCGGACAGGACGGACGCGCGGCATTTTGATGAACCCCAGCATCAGGAGGCAAACATGAATCTCAGCAAATTTCCGCGCAGAGGATATGTGAAGGAGGCCACGCCTCTGGAATTTCTGCCAGCCTTCAGCAAGGCCCTTGGCGGCAAGGTCAATGTGTGGATCAAGCGCGACGACCTGTTGCCCGGCACCAGCGGCGGCAACAAGACCCGCAAGCTTGACTTCGCCATTGCCGATGCGCTGGCTAAAGGGGCGGATACCATCATTACCTGCGGGGCCGTGCAGTCCAACCACTGCCGCCTTACGCTGGCCTGGTCGGTGAAAGAGGGGCTGGACTGCCATCTGATTCTTGAAGAGCGCGTTGCCGGCAGCTATAACCCCGATGCCTCGGGCAACAACTTTCTTTTCCGCCTTCTGGGCGTCAAGAGCACCACAGTGGTGCCCGGCGGCAGCCCCATGATGCAGGAAATGGAAAAACTGGCTGAAAAACTGCGGGCCGAAGGGCGCAAGCCGTACATTATCCCCGGCGGCGCTTCCAACGCCATCGGTGCGCTGGGCTATGTGCAGTGCACGCAGGAGATCATGCAGCAGATGTTTGACCGCGGCCTTGACTTTGACCACATGGTCGTACCCAGCGGCAGCGCAGGAACCCATGCGGGCGTACTGCTGGGCATGCTTGGCTGCAATATGAACATCCCCGTGACGGGCATCGGCGTGAACCGCAAAAAGCCCGTACAGGAAGAAGCCGTGTACTCGCTCATGCAGGAAACTGCGGGCCTTCTGGGCGTTCCTACGCCCTTGCCGAGAGAAGCAGTGGTGGCTTACGATGACTACGTGGGTCCCGGCTATTCGTTGCCCACAGCCGCCATGGTGGAGGCGGTGCGCCTGCTCGCCTCTACAGAAAGCATTCTTCTTGACCCGGTGTATTCCGGCAAGGCCATGTCGGGCCTGATCGACCTTGTGCGGAAGGGACATTTTGCCGCAGGCTCCAATGTGCTTTTCCTGCATACGGGTGGTTCTCCCGCCCTGTACGCCTATCTTGACGAGTTCCGCCAATAGTCGGCGCGGGCCGCGTGGGCTGACCACGCGGCCCGTACGTTATATTTCCCCGACGGGAGAGGAAGAGAACCATGCAGAATGACAAGTTGAAAATGTACGGCGGCATATGGGGCGGGCTTGTTCCCCTTGCCATACTGGTGGTGGGGCTTGTGTGGCTTTCCGTGGCGGGCCGGGGCGGCACCAAGCCGTTCTGGGCCTGCGCCTGGCTGGCGCTGGCAGTGGGGCTATTTTTTGCCAGAAGCAAAGAGGAATACTGCAAGGCCGCCATGCGCGGCATCGGCGACAAGACCGGTATTGTCATCGTTACGGCTTGGCTGTTCGCGGGGGTGTTCGGCAAGCTGATGGCGGCGGGGGGGCTGGTGGACGGGCTGCTGTGGCTCGGCATGACCACAGGGGCGCAGGGGGCGGTATTTACCCTGCTGGTCTTTGCCGCGGCCATGCTTTTTGCCCTGGGTACGGGAACCAGCACCGGTACGTGCATCGCCCTGACCCCGGTGCTGTACCCGGCGGGATATTTCCTTGGGGCGGATCCGGCCATGCTCGGCCTGGCCATTCTGTCAGGCGCGGCCTTCGGTGACAACCTGGCTCCCATATCGGACACGACCATTGTGTCTGCGTACACACAGGGCGCCACCATGCGCGACGTCGTGCGAAGCCGCTTTCCGCTCTGTATTGTGGCGGCGGCCTTTACCGCGCTGGTATTCATGATTTTCGGCGGCGGGGGCGAAACCGTGGTGCTGCCCGAGATCCAGGCCAACCTGAATCCTTCCGGCATATTCATGCTGGTGGCCCTGATCGTGGTTGTGGTGGCTGCGCTCAGCGGCAGGCATATCATTGAGTCGCTCATTTACGGCAACGTCACGGCGGCGTTGGTGGGTATGCTTATCGGCACACTCAAGCCCGGCGATATTTTCGGTATTCCCGCCAAGGCGGGGGCTTCTACGGGGATCATCCAGTCCGGTATTGACGGCGTGGTGGGCGCGATCATTTTTGCCATCCTTATTCTTGCCGTTACCCAGATCCTCGTGGAATGCGGCATAATGACCAAGATCCTGGAATTTGCCCACAAGAGTGTGGTCAGCACAGTGCGTCAGGCTGAACTGTTTATCGTGGGGGTGACCATTCTGGCGTCCATTCCCATTTCCGCCAATGCTCCGGCGGAACTGCTGGTGGGGCCGAGCCTTGTGCGCCCCATAGGCGAAAAGTTCAACCTTGCCCCGGCGCGGCGCGCGAACCTTATGGACTGCGCGGTGTGTACCATCTTCTTTATTCTGCCGTGGCACATTGTGGTGGCCGCCTGGTACGGCGCCATGGTGAGCGCGGCAGAAAGCTACGGTATTGCGGCGCCGCCCATCAGCACGGCTCTGTACAATCCGTATTCGTGGGCTTTGCTGGTGGTGCTGATATTCTCTGCCGTCACCGGCTGGAACCGGCGGTATGCCACGCCCGAAGATGCGGCGCCCGAAGCGGCCTAACAGTTGCCCCGACACTCTGTGTCATACCCATAGGCGGCAGGCGGGATGCTCTTATTCCGGCTGCCGCCGCTTCAATTCTATCACCATGGCGTTTCTGTGCGCAGTTGTATTGTACAGTTGTACGGACGACGCTGCGGGAGCGGGTGCCCGCAGCCAGTGCTGTGTATCGGTCCGCCTGAACGCCGAAGCGAGCGCCCCGAAGATTGGGAATATAAATTCCCAACAGTAAATGCTCTATGGACAAGGCATCATAATTTGCTAAGACTATCTCCAGGCAAACACATGAGGAGCAAACATTGAGCCACGTTCAGACCTACAGCGCGCAGGCCATAGATTATATCAAGCAGTGTCTGCTTGACGGAACACTCATGCCCGGCGACCCCATCCGCGAAACAGAGATCGCGGAGCATCTCGGCATCAGCCGCGGACCCGTGCGCGAAGCCCTGCAAACCCTTCTGCAGCAGGGGCTTGTGACCGGCCTGCCGCAAAAGGCCAAGCATATCCGCCATCTTACAGCACAGGAAATTGAAGACAGTTACTGCCTTGGGGGTACGCTGGAAGGGGCCTGCATTGTCCAGTCCATGGATAAGTGGGATGATGCGGCCGTGGCCGAAGTGAAGACCATACTGGACGAGATGGCGCGGCAAAGCCGCAGCGCTACAGGGCTTTCGAGCATGAGCGTTGTGGATGAAGCGTTTCACGATGCGCTGCTTTCGCGCTGTTCCAACAGGCTGATGGTCAGCACGGCCCGCAACTCCTGCGCCCATATTTCAAAGTTTCTCTATTATAAAAGCTGGGATACGCTTTTTTCGCCCCAGGAATTCTATGAGCGCCACACGCTCATTTATGATACCCTGTGCAGCCGCGACCTACAGCGTATCGAGCGTGTCCTGCGCGAGCATTATGCCGAATCCGGGCGGCGTCTCGGGCTTCAGTGCGGGCAACGCTAGAGGCTGTTTTTCTGTACTTTTTGCCAGCTTGCTACGTTAAAAAGCCTTTTTACTCCAAGTCGTGCACTGTGAACGTACACGTCTTTTGTAAAAAGGCTTTTTTGCACCTGGCACAAGTTTTCTGATACAGAAACAGCTCCTCCGGTCAGTCGCGTTATGGCTCCCTGGCGGGCCTTGGCCCCAGGGCCGGTAGGCAGCACCGCTGCCCCGAAGGAACTTGCGGTCAAGATGCCGTCTCCATACGCCTTTGCCCAGCCACGCGTAGCGGGCGTCGTGCTGGTTTTACGGGCGGGTGCCTAGGGGGTGCGGGGGCTGCCCTTGTCTTCAGCAGCAGGGGATGTGGCGCGGCGCAGCTTGCGTGTCTGCAGGCGTTTCAGCACAAAGTCCGTCACCTTGACGTTTTCCGGAACCGCCGCCAGCGGAAACTCCGCCCTGCCCATGTTGCGGTGTCCCCCGGCCTGCCCCACGTCATAAAAGCAGGCGTCAGCCAGGCGCCCGATGTCGCGCCCGCCGTCGCCGCGAAAGATGACAATGACAGTCTTGCCCACAATACCGCTCACCGCAATCCACTTCAGCCCGTGCACACGGGTGAAAAAATCCGCTACAGCCACCAGCAGGTCGGCGCTGTTGACCTCATTGAGCCAGGCAAAGGCCCCGCTGCCCCGGCAGTCGGTAAGACTGCGGAAGGCGCGCGAAAAAAGTGGCAGCCAGTCACGCAGGTATTCGCTGCGCACAATGCGCCGCAGCAGGTTGTTGTCCGCATGGCGTGAAAGCCACTGGTACGCGCGAAAATCGTCCTCATCGCCCGAACGTTCGAAAGCCCCCGTGTCGGTGCGTATGCCGTACAACAGGGCGGTAGCCAGCCTGGGGCCGGGCCGCATGCGCAGGCCCTGCATGTAGCGGGTCATCATGGTGCTGGTGGCCCCGAGGCCGGGGCGGATATCGCAATAGGCGTCGGAAGAATAGGGCGATTCATCTGTGCCGGACGGCAGGGGGTGGTGGTCGATGACACAGTCAAAGACAACGCCGTGAAAAGCCTTGTGATGGTGCGGCTGGGAATCCACTATGGCAAAGCGGTTGTACTGGTCGGCCTTTTCCGCCTGCCACATGCGCACCGGGATGCGCAGATAGCGTATCATGGCGAGGTTGTCGGGCCGGGTGACCTCGTTGACGCGCGCAATGTCGGCATTGTGAACCCGCGGCAACAAAATGCGCCTCAGCGCCAACGCCGAAGCCAGGGCATCGGGGTCGGCATTGATAAGGATGCACCAGCGGTCTTCCTTGTCCAGTGATTGCCGCCATTGCTTCATATTGGCGACAAGTTCGGCAGTGGGCAGCATTGCTGTGTTCATCCTCCCGAGGCCGATGCCCCTGATTGCACGGCGGATACATACGCCGCATGGCTTTGCTTTTGCCTTCAGCCCTAGGACGCATCCGGCGTTTCGCCGGTGGCAAGGGCTGACAGAACAGGCAGGGAAGCCGCCAGGCCCTCCCACTTGAAAACTTCTACCAGATGTGTGGCCGTGCTCGGGGCGTCAGCCATGATGCGCCGCGCAATGCGTCTTTGCGACGGCGTGAGAGCTGTGAGCGGCAGGTGCTGGTCGCCCTTGCCGGGTGCGCTCCAGTGCAGCAGGCCCGCCTGTGAGGGCAGGGCCGAATGCAGCAGCTTTTTCTGAGCATAGCCGAGGAGATGTCCCACGTCCAGACAAAGCCCCAGCCCGTGCTCATGAAGAAAGTTTTTGCCAAGGCAGGCCACATCGCTGTGCGCCACATTTTCCAGCAAGAGAGGAATATGGCGCAGGGCCGGGGGGGCTTCCGGGCTGTCTGCCCCATTTCGCCAGTGTTCTGCAAAATCTGCCAGCAGGGTGCGCTGCAGGTCGGGCGGGCCTTCCGGCGGGTGCAGCACCGCCACGCGCGGAACAAGGCCGGGAACAAAGGCCATGAGCCGTGCAATGACCGCCGCTGCCGTGCATGCGGCCCGGCGTGCCGGACTGGCCTGGCGCGCGGCCGGTCCCCGGGACCAGGGAAGGTCTACAGGCAGGTGGGCATGCCAGCGCAAGGGCAGGGCCGCCAGATCCGGCGGCAGGTCGCCGGAGTCATATTGCAGGCAGGCGCTGGATTCAAACAGGCACAACGCCACCTCATCTACGCGCTCCGCGAGAAAACGCGCATTTTCTGCCACGCCGGCCGGCATGACGAAAGAGGGCGCGGCAATGCGCCCGGCAAGAGGATGCCCGGCGAGAAAGGCGGTGGGCGTCTCTGCCGGGGATGGCGCGGGCGGGGCGCAAGGTGGCGGGCTGGTGGAAAACACTGTGTTGCAATCTGTGTTTCGGAACCGGTCCCGGCGAACGCCTGTCAACTCGCCTGCCGAACCGGTCCCGTTCAGTATCCTTTTTAGATCAGTCTGCTGCTTTCCCACCCGTGTTCCGCTGCGGCAGCCTCTGCCCGGGGGCCGCCAAGCACGCAGATATGTCCCTTGGCGGCGGCTTCGGCCAGCACTTCCGCGAAATCACGGAAGTGCTTTTCGGTGGTGGAAAGGATTTCCTCGCGCATAAGCGCGCGGGCGGCGTCCGTATCGTTGGTGAGCCAGCGGGCCAGGGACTGCGCACCCTTGGCGTCGGGCAGAAGGTAGCTGTCCAGATCGCCGATGGCGCCCACTATGGCCTGGGTAAGCTGGGCCTTGTCGGGCGTGAAGCCGCGCAGGAAGTCGGTCATGCCGTCAAAGGCCTCCAGGGTGGCTTCCACATTGGGGTCGCGATAGGAGGCGCAGACAAGGGTGCCGCCCAGGCGGTCCAGGTTGCAGAATGCCCCGTATGCGCCACCGCGCACACGCACACGCTCCCACAGGTAGCCCATGCGCAGGTAGCGCAGGATAACACTGGCAGAGCCGTGATATATATAGCCCTGATCATAGATGTTGGCGGCCTTGCCCACATAGTTGATCTGCGCCGGAGCGATGAAGGCTTCGGCCGCAGGCAGGCGCATGGGGGTTTCGCCAATGCCGCCTGCGGCGCCGGGACGCAACTGGGGCAGGGCCTGCAACAGGCGGCGGGCGTGGCTTTCAGCCTGGGACAGGCCGGAAGCCTCGGCGGTGCAGTCAAAGACCGCGCCGGGGCGTGCCACGATGCGGTTGCGAAGCTCTTCAAGGTCGGCCATGACCGTCTGCGGCTCTTTTTCCATACGGCCAAGCATGGCGCGCACGCTTTCAAGGTAGCTCAGGCCCGTGGTGCGCTCGGCCAGAGCGCCCGCGCCGGTGTAGCGCGCCCGCAGGCGCGCGCTTACGGCCGCATGCCCGGCGGACTGAAGGGCGTTTTCCAGGCGGGCCTTGGTTTCAAGCAGCATCTGGCCCACGCGCGCTTCGATGACCTTCTTGTCGGCCAGAGGCTCAAGCAGGATTTCATGTATGATGTTAAATAAATCAGGTAGCTTGTCATACACTGTCTTACCGGAAACGGCCAGATAGCTCACGGTTTTGCGGCTTTCGCGCACGGTACCCAGCAGGGGGTCGGCCCCCACGCCGCCGGTCTTGGCGGCCATGAGCGCCCCAAGCTCCGTAAAGTCGCGTCGCGCCGTACCCATTTCCGTGAGGCTGCGGGCAAAGAGCGGCAGCAGGGGAACAAGGCGGTCAGGCACGTTATCCAGCGGCAGCAACAGGGTGGTGTAGGCAACGCCCTGGGTGGGAAGTTCGTGGCTCAGGATGGCCTCCGGCACTTCCACCACATTGCGGGGGATGGGGGCGTTGTGCGCCGGCAGGTCTTCAAGCCCGAGAGCCGGAATGGTCGCCAGTGCCTCCGGGCTGTCGGGGGCGCTCTGCACTTCTTCAAGGCGCCGGGTGTCGGCGGCCACGGCTGCGCGTTCTTCGGGACCAGCTGCGGCCTGCACCGCATCCATACGGGCTTTTTCCGCTTCATCGCGGGCTTTGCCAAGGCCCGTATCCGGCAGCAGCACCACGGTGGCGCGATGGTTGTTGTTCAGGAACCAGTCTTTGATGGCCTGTTCAAATACGGGTTCGCCTGCCTGGATACGCTTTTTAAGGGCAGCCAGGGGAGCCTCCCACGCCAGGGGAGCCAGGGGGTCGCCGTCATACAGCCAGGTGGACAGCGACTGGATCATGGCTGAAAGCCCGCGCGGGAAACGGCCGGAATTGTTTTCACGGTAGGCGAATTCCACCGTGTTGACGGCAGCTTCCACAGCGGCAGCGGGAATGCCTTCTTCAGCCAGTTGGGCCAGGGTTTCAAAAATGAGTACTTCGGCCGCCGGAACGTCCCGGGGGGCCACGCCCTTGAGACCGGTGGAGTAGTACATCTGGCGGAGGTCTGTTTCCAGCCCGCAGCCCGTGGTGTCTTCACCAAGGCCCGAGGCGATGAGCGCCTTGCGCAGGGGGGAGCCGGGCAGCCCTTCAAGGATGTGCTCGAGCATCTCCATCAGCAGGGCCTGATCCACGTCGCCGCGTTCGCCAAGCAGCCAGTTGACCGTGAACAGGGCGCGCTTTTCACCTTCGGAGGCTGCATAGGGCACTTCGATATGGCGCGGTGTGTCGAGACGCTTTTGCAGGGGAACAGTGGAATCCACAGGACGTGCCGTGTATTTTTCCAGAGCCTGGCCTGCAAGGCGCAGCCGTTCAGCTTCCGGGTCATCGCCCCAGAAGAAAAAGCGGGCATTGCTCGGGTGATAATAGCGGCTGTGGAAGTCGCAAAACGCCTCGTAGGTAAGGTCGGGAATGCACTGGGGATTGCCGCCGGAGTCAAGGCTGTACAGCGTGTCGGGAAAAAGGGACTGCTGGCTCTGCTCGGCAAGCACGGAGTCCGGAGAAGAGTACACGCCTTTCATTTCATTATAGACAACGCCCTTGTAGGCCCAGGGGCCGTCCGCAGATGGGGCATCCACATGCCAGCCTTCCTGCTTGAAAATGTCTTCGTTGATGCGCGGATGAAAAACGGCGTCGATATAGACATCAATGAGGTTGTAAAAATCGCGCAGATTGCAGCTTGCAACCGGGTAGCAGGTTTTGTCCGGAAAGGTAAAGGCATTGAGGAAGGTTTGCAGGGACCCCTTGAGCAGTTCCACAAACGGTTCCTTGACGGGATATTTGTCAGACCCGCAGAGGACGGAATGTTCCAGGATATGGGCCACGCCGGTGGAATCGGTGGGCGGCGTGCGAAAACTCACGCCAAAGCATTTGTTTTCGTCCGTATTGCTGATGGAAAGCATCTGGGCGCCGGTAGCTTCGTGCCGCCACAGACGGGCGGTGCCGTCCACTTCGCGCAGTTGCTGTTCGGTGATCAGGGTAAAGCCGTGGTTGTTCATGTTTTTTCCTGCGGATATTTTTTGTCTTGCATTTTTTGCGGCAGATGGACCTTAACTATAAGGGCTGCTTCAGACTTTGAAAAGGGGCGGTCTGCCTGCCGCCATTTTTTGCGGAAAGCCCGCATCAATGCTTGCCAAGCCAGCGGTGATCATGTATGTACACCCTTTCCATCAAGCACACCCAGGCAGCGGCCCGGGGTGCCCGGCGGAATGCCGCGTGTGGCGGCGTTCATACTCGTGCTTCAGGCGCGACGCCGGGTTGCAGGGTCAGGGCGTGGGTGGAAGAAAACAACCCTTTGGAGGAATCCCCATGGCTTACGTCAGCATGAAGCAAATGCTGGAAACCGGCGTGCACTTCGGTCACCAGACCCGCCGCTGGAATCCCAAGATGCGTCCTTACATTTTCGGCGCGCGCAACGGCATCCATATCATCGACCTGCAGCAGACCGTAAAGCTCTTCCGCATTGCCCACGACAAGGTGGTGGACATTGTGGCCAAGGGCGGCAAGGTCCTTTTCATCGGCACCAAGCGCCAGGCCCAGGAGGCCGTGGCTGCTGAAGCCGGACGCGCCGGACAGTTCTTCGTGACCAATCGCTGGATGGGCGGTACGCTCACCAACTTTGTCACCATCCAGAAGAGCGTTGACCGCCTGAAGAAGCTTGAAAGCATGTTTGCCGACGGCAGCATCAACCGCTACCAGAAAAAGGAAATCCTGCTTCTGGAACGCGAGCTTGCCAAGCTGGAAGAAACCCTCGGCGGCATCAAGAATATGGATCGCCTGCCCCAGATTGCCTTTATCATCGACCCCCATCGCGAAGACATCGCCGTCAAGGAATGCCGCAAGCTTGGTATCCCGATCATTGCTGTCACCGACACCAACTGCGACCCCGATGTCATCGACTATATTATTCCCGGCAACGATGACGCCATCCGCGCCATCAAGCTTTTTGTGGCCGCCTTTGCCGAAGCCTGCATGGAAGGCGAAGCTATGGGCAAGGACCACAAGGGCGAAACCGCCAACGCTGAAGAAGCCATGCAAAAGGCTGCCGCTGTTGAAGCTGCTGCCGAGGCTGCTCCCGCCCAATAGCCGGTTTTCTGCTTTCGCATTCCTGGGGGCAGCGCAACCTGATTTATGGCTGCGCTGCCCCGTTTTGGATGCACCTCTGCAATTCAGGAAGTAATTTTGATAACTCCGGCTGCAGGCCGGACGCATTTGGAGAATACAATGGCTGCTATCACTGCTCAGATGGTGAAAGAACTGCGCGAAATGACCGGCGCGGGCATGATGGACTGCAAGAAAGCCCTGGTGGAAGTAGAAGGCGACCTGGAAAAAGCTGTTGACTGGCTGCGCCAGAAGGGCATGGCCAAGGCTGCCAAAAAGTCCGGCCGCGCCACCAGCGAAGGTCTTGTAACCGTGGCTCTGAGCGATGACGGCAAGACCGTGGCCATGGCTTCGCTGCTGTGCGAAACCGACTTTGTGGCCCGCGGCGACCAGTTTCAGGACATGGCCGCCAAGGTGGCCAAAAGCGTGCTGGACAACGCCCCCGCCGACGCCGCTGCCCTTGAGGCCCTTATGGGTGAAGAAGTGACCCAGCTCATCGCCTCTGTGGGCGAAAACATGCAGCTCGGCAGGTTTGCCCGTCACGTCAAACCCTGCGAAAGCTCCCTGGTGGGCCAGTACATCCACGCCAACGGCAAGATCGGTGTGCTGGTTTTCCTGACCTGCGGCAAGGCTGAAAGTGTCGACAAGCCCGAAGTGCAGGAGCTTGCCAAAAATATCGCCATGCAGGTGGCTGCTGCCAGCCCCATGGCTCTTGATGCCGCAAGCCTTGACCAGGCCGCTGTGGAACGCGAGCGCGAAGTGTATCGCCAGAAGGCTCTGGAAGAAGGCAAACCCGCCAATATCGTTGACAAGATTGCTGACGGCGCGGTGAAAAAGTTCCAGAAAGAAGTGTGCCTTATGGAACAGCCCTACATCCGCGATGACAAGAAGACCATTACCGATGTCGTGCGTGAAACGGGCAAGGCCGTGGGCGATGAAATCACTGTTACCGGCTTTGAACGCATCCAGCTCGCTGCCGAGTAATGACATCTGACTTGTCCGAGCCGGAGCAGCCTGCTGGTCCGGCCATATGCCGGGCGTTTTTGAGCGCATGCTTGCAACGGCATTCCGGTTTTCCGCTTTCCTGTCACGTCCGGCGCGTCCTGCGCCTTGCAACGGAAGCCGAGAATCACCTGATGCCGATGGCAACGGCAATTTACTGACAAAAGGGGGCTTTCGGCCCTCTTTTGTCTTTTTTTTCGGTGGCAGTGGGCCGCCGCATTCGTCATTTCGCAAGAAGGGGCAACCGCCCCGGAGCGTGACACTATGTTCGACTTTTCATGGGTGACACACCTTTCTGCCTGGGCCGGCCTGGGTACACTTGTACTGCTTGAAGTGGTGCTCGGGGTGGACAACCTGGTTTTTATTTCCATTCTTGTCGGGCGCTTGCCCGGTGAGCGCAAACGGCAGGCTTTTCTGGTGGGCCTTGGGCTGGCCCTGCTTATGCGCATGCTGCTTCTTACCGTCATGGCGCGTCTGGCCACGCTGACCACCCCTCTGTTTGAACTGGGGGGGCACGGTTTTGCCGCCCGCGATCTCATACTCATGGCCGGGGGCGTTTTTCTGCTGCTCAAGGGTACAATGGAGCTGCATGACCGGCTGGAAGGCCACAGTGGCCGGTATGCCGGGGACTCGGGGCATCATGCGGATTTCTGGCAGGTCATCTTTCAGATAGTGGTGCTGGACGCCGTATTCTCCCTTGATTCCATCATCACGGCCGTGGGCATGGTGGAGCATGTGACCATCATGATGCTGGCGGTGGTCATCGCCATGGGCATCATGCTGCTGGCAGCGGCTCCGTTGCTCAATTTTATGGAGCGACATCCTACAGTTATCGTATTGTGCCTCGGTTTTCTGCTGATGATCGGCCTGAGCCTGCTGGCCGATGGCCTGGGTTTTCACATTCCCAAGGGCTACATGTACGCGGCCATTGTCTTTTCAATCATGGTGGAAGCGTGCAACCAGTGGGCCTTGCGCAACCGGCGCAGACGCTTCAGCATGCGCGACATGCGCGAATCCACGGCCCGCGTGATCCTGAATATTCTCGGGGGCAACGCCCCGGGGCAGGGCGATGCCCAGCTTGATGCCGCGGCCCTGGCCGGGGGAGAAAAGGAGCAGCTTTTTGCGCCCAAAGAGCGGGATATGCTGGCACGGGTCATACGTCTTGGCGGGCGCACGGCACGGTTCATTATGATCCCGCGCCAGCGTGTGAACTGGCTGGACAGCAATGCCGACCGCAAAACCGTGAACCGGTATGCCGCTTCGTCGCGTCTGGCCTGGCTGCCCGTATTGCGGCGTGACACGGACGAGGTGCTCGGCGTGGTACATCCCGGTGATATCCTTGAGCGCGGCGACTGCTCGCCCGACGGCAAGTGGGATCTCAAGTCTTACATCCGGCCAGCGCCCACGATTTTTGAGCACACGCCCCTGCATGTGATTATGGAGGATTTTCGCACACATCCCACGCCCCTTTCTTTTGTGCGGGATGAGTACGGCAGCGTGGTGGGCGTGATTACCCCGGCGGAACTGTTGAGTGTGCTGGCCGGGCAGATGGGCGACATGCCCGCCGGGCCGGAGGCCTGCCGCCGTCCTGACGGCAGCTGGGTCATGCCGGGACGTCTTACGGTAGACCTGTTCGCAAGCTGGCTGGGCATCAGTCTGCCCAAGCGCCTGTCCAGCGCTACTCTGGCGGGCTTTATTCTGGAGCGGCTCGGTCGCATTCCTGAAAAGGGCGAGCGCCTGCACTATCAGGGGTGGGAACTGGAAATTACCCGTATGGACAAGCGTCGCATTGATGAGGTGCGCGCCGTGCGCATGCTGACCCCGCCGGGCAAAGGCAGAAAAAAATGAAGGGGTGCGTGAGCGATGGGAATGCGCCTACATCACGGGAAGGCGCATGCGCAGAGATGGAGGAGCAGTATTTGTTCTTCGAGAAGGGGTTTTGTCGCCCTGCGGACGCGAAAGTCCTTTTCAGTTTATTTTGGGCCGTCTGCGCGGCGGCGGCTCCGGGAGCTTCCCTTCCCGGGGGCGGGTGATCTCCCTGCGCGCCGCGCAATACCATCATTTGCTTTCACCCTGTCGCCAATATGACTGTAGGGCGGCTCTGCCGACCGTTAAGGAATCATTTGAAGGGGTAATTACTCTAACGGATGCGGGTGAAGGCCCCTTTTGAAAAAGGGGCCTTCACCCGCAAGACATGTTAACGGCTGCCTTCAGCCTTCATGTCATTGATAAGGCTCTGCAACACCTGAGACTGTCTCGCCAGTTCCGCGGTGGCCTGCGCGGCCTGTGCCATGGCGGTGGCCGTCTGGCTGGAAATGGCCGCAACCTGTTCCACAGAGCGGTTGATTTCGTCGCTGGCCGCGGACTGTTCTTCGCTGGCCGTGGCGATGGAACGCACCTGATCGTTGGTCTGGTCTACCAGAGCAACAATGCTGTGCAAGGTTTCGCCGGACTGGTTGGCCAGGCTGGTGGCCTCCTGAATCGTACCGATGGACACATCCACCCCGGCCACACTTTTGCGTGTGCCTTCCTGAATACCGCTGATGACCTGGCCCACTTCATGAGTAGCGGTCATAGTTTTTTCAGCCAGCTTGCGCACCTCGTCGGCCACTACCGCAAAGCCCCTTCCGGCCTCGCCGGCCCGGGCGGCCTCAATGGCGGCATTGAGGGCCAGCAGGTTGGTCTGGTCGGCAATGTCGGAAATCACGCTCATTATCTGCCCGATACCTTCGGCCTGATGGCTCAGGGTGTCCATATCCTGCTTGATTTCCATACTTTGCCGTGAAACTTCGTTGATGCCCTGCACCACGCGGGACACTATGGCAGCCCCTTCCTGCGCCTGCAGGTGGGCCTGGTCAGACATTTCTGAGGCGTGCCCGGCGTTGCTGGCAACTTCGCGCACGGTGGCATTCATTTCTTCCATGGCGGTAGCCGTTTCGCTGACGCGTTGTGACTGTTCATCCGCGCCACGGCTGGACTGTTCGATCTGCGCCGAAAGCTCTTCGGAGGCGGAGGTCAGGATACCTACCACTTCTTCAAGCTGTTGTGCTGCTTGCAACATCCCTTCGGCTTTGGCACGTTCTGCGGCGGCCTTGGCGGCGTGTGCTTCCTGAGTGGCTATGTTGGCCTGATCGGCCTGACGGGCCGCTTCAGCGCTTTTTTCTTCGGCTTCGGCGATTTTTTCCTTCATGGTACCGACCATGTTCTGCATCACATGATATACGCCCCCGGCTGTTTTTTGCGGCCTGAACGTCACATTGAGGTTGCCGTGTGCGATCTCGCCCGCCACTTCGGCCAGGTAGCCGGGGTCTTCGCCAAGCTGGCGCATGATGTTGCGGGTGAGCAGAATGCCCATGGCGATGGAAAGCAGAATGCCCGCACCCAGAGCCACATAGAGAAGATAGCTGGACGAATCAGCCAGTTCGGCATTTTTCTGGGCCAGCAACCTGCCCTGCTCAAGCTTGGAGGCCACAAGGTCGCCAATGGCGTTCTGGTAGGCGGTAGATATCTCCCATCCCTTTCCGGTAAGCAGGGCATAGGCCTGGGCCTGCCTGCCATCACTTGCCAGAGACATGACATCGTCTGTCATGGTGCGGAAGTCCTGACGGCGCAGCTTGTATTCCGCCAGGATCTTTTGTGCTTCAGCAGAAATCAGGCTTGATTCCACCTTGGTAGTACCGCTGTCGATAATGGCCCGGTATTGGGGAATTTCTGTCCGTACGCGCTGTTTTACGGCATCTTCATCCGTGGTGACAAAGGTCAGCAGGTCCAGACGGATACGCTGGAAATACACCGACATGTTTATAAGGTCGCCCATAGGTTCCGCCGAGCGTGTATACAAAAACGTGTCGGCCTGGCTCATGTCGTGCAGGCGGGAGTCGGCAAAAATACCCATGGACAGCGTGATCAGGGCAGAAAGGAGAAAACCTGCCAGAAGTTTAGCTTGTAATTTCATAGTAATTTCCTTGGATTTTGCCGCTTCACTCGGCGGTTAATATTTTCCAAACCGCATGAACAGATGTATTTTGAGGAGGTATGCGTATGAAGCGGCCTGAATGCCCCTGACGGGACATGGGAAAGTGGCTTGGCACGCAGGCTAATACCGTTTCGCGCAAAAAGAGTAAAGCTTATTGTTAGGGACGCAAGGGCAAAACCGTTAAAAAATTTCTTCCTGATAGGGAATGCGTTCAAAAACCTTGCGTCGCGGAGTCATGCTTATATGATAATACTGATTTTGCGGTATGTAGACATAGGGTACGTCTTCGCTGCGCTGCTGCAGGAAAAGGGAAAGCAGTACCCGGTTGACAGCCTGATGTCCCACAATCACAAGCGGGGTGTCGCCGGCAAGAAACAGGGCGCGCCGCAGTCCGCGCTGCACGCGCTCGCGCAGCATGGCGTAGCTTTCGCCATTGGGATAGGCGTATGTGTACTTGCTGGCATTGCGCCCGGCGGTCACTCCGGGCATTTTTGCGCGGATTTCGCTGTACAGCATACCTTCGCAGTCGCCGGCCCATATCTCGTCAAATTCCTTGAAGGCCATGACATGAGCGCCGGGGTGTCCCGCCAGCAGCGGCGTGGCGGTTTCGTGCGAACGCAGGCGGGTTGAGGTAAAGACCCAGTTTATGTCCTTGTGGCGCATGTGCCGTGCCAGGGCCTTGGCCTGGCTGCGCCCTCTGGCAGTCAGGGGCGGGTCGCCGCCGATGCGCCCGCGCACGTTGAATTCCGTCTGGCCGTGCCGCGCAAGATACAGACAGTGAACCCAGGCGCTGACCACGATTTCGCGTATGGCAGGATAATAGGGCGAGCCTTCGCAAGGGCGCTCGCCCAGAATGCGGTTGGCGGTGGAGTCTACGCAGAGCCAGAATTTTTCCTCTTCCAATGGCTCATAAATGGCCTCATAATAGCTTATGCGCTTCATAAAGCTTTGCAGGGCTTCATCTTCGCTGTAGGCGGCGTATTCCGGCAGGGTGGCCTTGCGGCGTATGCATGCCTTGAGGAGCAGTTGGTCTTCATTGACACATTCCACAAACAGCACAGGATGGTCGGTAAGCGTTTTTTCAATAAGAATACGTCGTGCGCGGCTTACGTTGGTGGCGTCCAGAATTGCCACCTCGCCTTCGGCGGCCAGCCATGTCCGGGCAAGTTCCATATTCCGGCGGCAGATCATCTCGCGTGCTTCGCGGCCCGATTCGTTGGCGGGATTGTAAAAATCCGGATTTGTGGATTCCGCGCCCATAAGCGCACGGCGCATGTCGCCGTTATTGAACAGTCTGGCCTGAATGCCCTCGGCCAGCAGCCCGTCACGGATGCGTTTTGCCAGAGTGGATTTTCCTCTGGCGGGCAGGCCGACCATGGCTACATAAAGTTTTTGCATACGCCCTCCATTGCCAGAGTAAGATAAATTATCATGAAATAAAAGCGGGTGTGCCAATGCCCGGAAAGGAGCATAGTATGAAAGTTATCGGTCTTCTGGGCGGCATGAGCTGGGAAAGCACGGTTTCATACTATCAGATTATCAACCGTGTGGTCAGGCAACGCCTTGGCGGTCTGCATTCGGCAAAATGCCTGTTGTACAGTGTGGATTTTGCCGAAATTGAGGCCTGCCAGGCCGAAGGCCGCTGGGATGAGGCGGCGGCCGCCCTGGCCGGGGGCGCCCGGCGTCTTGAACGCGGCGGCGCGGATTTTTTTCTGATCTGCACCAATACCATGCACAAGGTGGCTCCCCAGGTGGCAGCGGCCGTGCAGATTCCCCTGTTGCACCTGGCCGGGGCTACGGCAGATGAACTGCTGCGCCGGGGCATGACCAGGGCTGCCTTGCTGGGAACGCGCTACACGATGGAAGAAGATTTTTACAGCGGAGTTTTGCGGCAACGGGGCATTGAGGTTCTTGTGCCTGATGCCCAGGACCGGGGCATGATAAACGACGTGATTTTTCAGGAATTGTGCCTGGGGCGCATTGAAGACGGCTCACGCCGCAAGATGTTAACGGTTATCGAGGGCCTCCAGGCCAGGGGCGCACAAGGGGTTGTGCTCGGCTGTACAGAGATCGGCCTGCTGGTGCAGCCGGAACATACGGATGTTCCCTTGCTGGATACCACCCTGCTGCACGCCACGGCAGCGGCGGAAATGGCGTTGGGCCGCTGAGAGGCCCTTGCCGGCTTTGAGCGCCTGCATGAGTGCAACCGGCGCGTGGGCAGGGTGGGCAGCCTGCGCAAGAGTTGTTTTGCCAGGAATTGCGCCTCTGTCGGCCTGAGGGAAAGGCCGTTTTGGCTGCCCAGGGTTGCGCGGGCAACGTCTGCCACGAAAACGTGAGCCGGTTGGCCGTTGCGGGGGCTTGCCGACGACGCAGCGTCTGCGCGTTTGCGGCGGCCCCGCAGCGAGCGCTATTAGAGCAATTAACGCTTCAAATGATTGCTTAACGGTCGGCAAAGCCGCCCTAGAATAATTTGACGACAAGGATTTGGAGACAAATTCCTGTAGAATATTTCAAGTGTGAAATGCTCTACAGCAGATTAACTTTGCGAATATACATTTTCAAAGTCCAACTCAAAGTCTGAGGTATGCTCACTTCGGGGTTTAACAGCGCAGATAAACTGCGCTTCCGTAGCGGGCGTCTGCTCACACATCTGTCAGAGCAATTTAAAGGTTAATTTACTCTAATTTGGGGGGAATACGTATTACAGGGCGATAATGCCGAAAGGCCCGTTCCAGTTCAGGATGTACCCGCGGGTACTGGTCCTGTGCTGTAACGGGCCTTTTACGGTCAATAAACAGGAATTATCGCAACGGCGCCCTGTTTCGGAGCCGTTTTTTTTGAAACTGTTCCGGCGCGTGGGCGCAGGCATCCGCCACAGGGGTGTTCAATGCCGCTTACGCGCTGCCGGACGCCGGAGTGAGTTTACAAATGCAGGGCGGCATATGCTCAGGCATGTGTAAACTGTGTTAGCTGACCAGCAGCTTCAAAAAGCGCTTTTTGCCCAGTTTGATCACATATTCCCCGGCGGACAGGGGCGTTATGGCGTCGTCGCAGCGTTGCCCGTCGATGGAGAGTGCTCCTTCCTTCATGAGGCGTTTGGCCTCACCGCGGCTTTTGACCAGGCCCGCGGCTTCAAGAAAGACCGGAGGGGTGCTGTCTTCGCCGTGCGCGCACTGGTGCTCGGGCATTTCGTCAGGTACGCCGCCATCCGCAAAGACCGCATTAAAGCCCTGCTGGGCTTCGTCGGCGTCTTTCCGGCTGTGGTAACGGCTGACCATTTCGTGGGCCAGCGTTTCCTTGGCGGCTTTGGGGTGCACCGTGCCGGTGGCCACATCCGTCTTGAGGGTGGCGATATCTTCCAGGCTTTTGGTTGAAAGCAGTTCGTAGTAGCGCCACATGAGGTCGTCGGAAATGGCCATGATCTTGCCGAAAATCTCGGAAGGCGCTTCGTCAATGCCGATATAGTTGCCGTAAGATTTTGACATCTTGCGTACGCCGTCAGTGCCTTCAAGCAGGGGCATAGTGAGAATGCACTGGCTTTCGATGCCGTAGTGGGCCTGAAGATTGCGGCCGACCAGCAGGTTGAACTTCTGGTCGGTGCCGCCCATCTCCACATCGGTCTTGAGGCATACGGAGTCATACCCCTGGCAGAGGGGATAGAGAAATTCGTGGATCGAAATGGGCCGTTGCTCGCGGAAGCGCTTTTCGAAATCGTCGCGCTCCATCATACGGGCGACGGTATAGCTGGATGCAAGCTTGATAAAGCCGGTGGCGTCGAGCTTGCCGAGCCATGCGGAGTTGAAGGCCACTTCGGTCTTGGCGGGGTCAAGGATTTTGAAGACCTGTTTTTTGTAGGTCTCGGCATTGGCAAGCACCTGCTCTTCAGTGAGCGGGGGGCGGGTTTCAGAACGGCCCGAAGGGTCACCGATGCGCCCGGTGAAATCGCCGATAAGAAAGACTACATGGTGGCCCAGTTCCTGAAAGTGACGCATCTTGTGCATGACTACCGTATGTCCCAGATGCAGGTCGGGGGCGGTGGGGTCAAAGCCCACTTTGATGCGCAGGGGAGCGCCGCGCAGGATCTTCTTGCGCAGTTCGTTTTCGTCGATCAGTTCGGCCACGCCGCGCTTGATGGTAGCCATTTGGCGGTCAATATCGGTCATTTGCCCTATCCTCATGTACCGGCTGCGGTAATAAATCTGTTGCGGTAAAAAATTCGGCACAGAACCGATGTTCTGTGCCTGACTTGGACAGGTGACAGTAGCCTCAACGCGGCGGAGGTGTCAAATTTTTCATTCCCATACACGGGCAGGCAGGGCGCGGCCGGGGCCGCCCCCACTACATGCCGAGCAGCGCGAAAACGCGGCTCTGGCTCAACCCGCCATGCACGGAGAGCGCGGCCACGTTGTCATGGGCGATCATGTTCAGGGTTTCGTCCATAACGGCATCCACCTCATGATCTTCAAGCAGCTGGGGGGTGCTCAGATTGACGACGTCCTGTACGGCTGCGGGGGTGGAGCCGGAATCGTCCTTGCCGGGCAGGGGAAACGCAAAGGCATTGAATTTGTTGAGTCCGGAAATTTCCATGGCAGTGTCCTCATATATGGCCGCGAAGGCGGGTGTGGTCAGATTTTCCGCACAGGGCGGATGCGGAAAAATATGCAAATTAAATGCCATTGCCTATGTATGAAGACCACCGACCCTCTGCCTCCCGCCGTGCAGACGATTCAACGAAGGCCATAAGGGCATTTCAAACGCTGGCTGTTATGAAGGAAAGATGATTTGCGCAAAGATTGGGTGGCGCATTGTCCGCAGGTACAGACAGGAGGGCAGCATTTTCTGCCGGTCCGGCTGTTTTTGGCCTGACTGCCGCCAGTTCGCTGGCGTTGGCTGGCTGTCGCCGGGTTGTCCGTCACTGGCCGATTGCTTCGGCAGGGGGCGGCAGGGCAGTGGCCAGGCAGGCGGGTGGCTTTGTATGGGCAGCAGCAAGGGGAATGCCACAGAGTTTTTTGCGTAACCGGCCGCCGGGGCAGCTTGGGGCGCGGATTGTACGCGACAAAAAACCTGTTGCAGGCTGCTGTGTCCAAAGGGGCCGGGGGTCAGGCAGTCAGGCGGGATTTACTTGCGCTTGTGATCTCGGCCGGGGCTTCGTCTTCTTCATCCTCGGTGTCATCATAAAGCTCCAGGCAGGCCTGGAGGCGTTCAGAGCCGGTGGCGAGAATGTCATCCCATTTAAGATGCGGACTCTGGGAAAACCAGTCAAGTTCTTCGGTAAACAGCAGCCGCAATGCGGTGCCCTGATCACACAGGCTTTTGCAGGTACCCATTTTTTTGGAAAGAAAGATGTATGGAGGGTCCGAGCCTGCAGCCTTGTTGGGTACAACAAAGAAAAGATATGTGGAAGCCAGGGTTATGGCAGAAATATCATCCGGCAGGCAGGCACAGGCTCCCCCCGCGGAAAGATTGATCAGGGGAAGCGGATTGGGGTGGCTGGAGGCGTAGTACTGGGCCAGCAGGTCTTTCAGTTCCGCCCGCGTGGTGGGGGGATTGTCCAGCGGCGTGATGCCGGCCAGGCGGCTGCGGTCTTCATTCCACGGAACCCTTTTATGGCGGCGCATCTGCCGCACTGCACAACTGCGGGCAAGGCGCAACCGCAGGCTGCGCAGGTCGCCTTTTTCATCCTTGACCTCTTCCAGCACCATGCCCGGCCCCTGGTAGCCCATGCGGCTGATGCCGGATTCTTCCCGCTGTTCCAGGCTGAAGAAAAATTCGCAGGTATTTTCTTCAGCCTTGCTTTTGCCCTGCTGGACTTCTGCGTGGCGTGGCACAAACAGCACTTCGCGACCCTCAACATTGCGCAGCCTGCCGTGCATGACGATATCTGTCGGTTTGCCTTCACGTGGCAGACAGCACTTGATGCGCACTGTTACCCGTTGGCGCATGGCGCGGGCGAATGCTTCCGTGGTATTGGAGTTCCAAAGGCAGTAGGAGGTAGGAGCCGTCATGAGGCACTCCGTTCCGCGCTTGTCCAGGCAGACGAAAATCGTCCGCAAGGGCGGATATGTCGTTGGAGCCGGTACACAGGCTCCTGTTCATGAACGCATACGCGAATGGAGAAACTATAGAATTACAGTAGAGTTTTAACTAATACCCGTAAATATATACGCCAGGCTTATATGCCCGTCAATAATTGCAGACAGTACTATTGCGCATCCAGCAGTGCTTTGCCACGCTTCTGGTGCTGCCCGGTTTGCAAGGGGACGGATGTTTTTCGGCCGTCCCGTTCATGCAGGCAGCCGTGCCGGGAGCACCTGGATTGCTCCATGCTGCCCGTGGGACCCGCGCACAGGTATGCAGGCAGGAAGTGCGCCCTGTTACAGTTGATGCGGTGTTTTTTTCTTATGCGCAGCGAAGCATGGCAGTGCGTTGCGCGCAGGCCCGGGTAGTTTTATATCGACCGGATATGCATTTCAGAGTTTTTTAAAACGCTCGCCCGGTGGCTGGCAGCACACGCTGTCAGCGGTATTTTCCTTTACCTGTGCGCCCGCTGGCAATGCCCGAAGCTGCATCGCGCTGCTGTGATGGACGCATATGCCCGGAGTGTCAGAATACTTGGTGAAGGTAGCAATGTTATTATAGCGTATTTTGCATCTTGCGGCGGAGGATATCAGAAAACCTGTTTGGCGTAAAGGCTTTTCGGCCGTACCTGCAAGAGAGGCCCCCTGCACACAGGGGGCCTCTGATCAAAGGCTCGCTTGCCTTCCCGGCAGGCTTTTTCTGCAGTGCCACCGGAATGGCGCTTGTTCGGCTAGCTTTCCTGCTTGACCTTGGACTTGGTCATGGCAAGGCCCAGGCCTTCAAAAAGTTCGAAGATGGCGAAGCCGTACCACAGGGTGTAGAGCACATAGAAAATGAGCATGGCGCTCATAAGCACGAGGTGTTCGGAAACCTTGGCAGCCGGTACACTGTAGAAGTTGTTGCCCGGTTCAATGGCGCGGCGCAGCACATGGTCGACCACCTGCGATTCGACAATCTTGTGCTGTTTTTGCAGTTCCTTGATGGTGGGTGAAAGCACATACCACCATGCCGAGGCTACCTTGAGGGCAGGCTCGCCATCATACTTCTGCGCCACGGCTGCGGCGTCATTGTTATAAAGATTGTCAGAGTCATCAGTGGCCGAGGCCAGTATCAGGCCAAGGTTGCCGGAAAAGCTGACCTTGCCGTCTTCGGCGCTTACGTTGGTCGCGCCGGACTTTTCAAGTATCATGGCGGCCAGCGGAGCAAGGTCGCCCTTTTTGAGCTTTACGGTAATCTGAACGTCCTTGCCTTCGACGCTCTTGAGGTTTTCACGCACACCGGGGATGAAGTAGGACGAACCCTTGGACAGTTCGTTAAATACGTTGTCCGCATACTGCAGGCCGGTGACATGGTTGCCCAGCTCATCCTTCATGATGGGCATGAGCATGATTGCAAAAAGGATAAGAAACGAAATCAGCAGCAGGCAGCCTCGAATAAAGGGCGCTTTAGCATGTACTAACATAATCAGGCCTCCCCTCTGAGCTTACCGATGTTGGCGAAGAACTTGCTGAAGACCCAGATACCGAAGAATGCCACAACGACCCAGAAAACGACGTTGCCCACACTTTCAATAATGCCCACAACCTTGGGCGACCAGTTGAGCACTTCCATTTCCACCAGTTTTTTGGGCAGGGTGGCCGCGCGGTTGATAAAGCCCGCGATGATGGAGATGGCGTAGAAGCCGCGGATGTGGATGCCCTTGACCACCTTGGTGGTCAGAGCGCCGACCTGGATGCCCAGCAACGAGCCGAGCAGCATGCCGATGGCCAGGGTGTAGAAGACATAGCCGTAAATGGCATACTGGCCGATGGCCGCAAAACCGGCGGTGAATATGATCTGCAGGATGTCCGTTCCTACAGTGGTCATTGAAGACACGCCGAAGATGTACACGAACATGGGGAAGGTGACGAAGCCACCGCCCACACCCATGATGGCGGCCAGCAGGCCTACAAAAACGCCGCCCGCGGCCACAATCCAGCCGGAAATGCGACGGCCGCCGGGTACGAGGTCTTCGTCAAAGGAAATCATGGGGGGTACGCGCAGGCCCTGAAGCTTGACGGAAATGCCGGTCATGCCGGAGCTGCCGCCGTGGGCATCCTGGCTTGCCGCCGCGCCGCCGCGCGAACTTTTCAGAAAGTCAAACAGGGCATAGAAGCCGAGAAAGCCCAGCAGAACAGCGTAGATGCTGCTGATGAACAATTCGGAAAGCAGCGGGTCGGCGTTATACAGGCCCTTGTTGATGGCCCCGCCGATGAAGGTTCCCACAACCGATCCGCACAAAAATGCAACGGCCAGTTTGCCTGATACGTTGCCGAGTTTTTTGTGGACGGTTGTGCCCATGATGGCCTTGGCGAAAATGTGGAACAGGTCAGTACCCACCGCCAGGATGCCCTTGACGCCCACGGCCATGAGCGCCGGGGTAATGATGAAACCGCCGCCGGCGCCGATACACCCGGTGATGAGACCGGCGGCCAGGCCCACTGCTATGGATGCCAGAAAGATGTTTGTGGTGTAAAAGGCTGGCGCATAGGCGGTTTTGCCGCCCAGCATTTCGTGGTACTCATAGGCTTCTGCCAGGCAACCCGCAAGAATGGGAACTGCCAGCGCCAGCAAGAGAAGCAGTTTTTTGCGGTTTTTGAGAATGGAAGTGGAGACTTCCAGGTCCCATTTGGCGTAAGCCCTTGAGCCGCTCAGCAGAAACTCGTAAACTTGTCTGCCAAAACTCATACTCTCCTCCAATACGATTGTGGCCGGCCAACGGCCGTAATCATGGCCCCAACAATAAACGCGCGCGGTCACAGGCGGCTGCGCGGCGCGCCCCGGTGCAGCCTTGTGCCCATAACCAAAAGCTTTTCTTGAATAAAAAAGAAGAGCTGACGGAAATTTCCCCGCGCACAAAATCACCCTGACATATTCTTTGGTTTTTGTAAAAGAAATTTATCACGAGCGGCATTTTTTTCATGGTTTACAAGGAATAAAGTACCCCTCACGTGGTGCTTTTAAGAGCTTTTATCCAAGCTCTTGTCACTAAAGAACAAAAATACGCATCGTTCTGCTTGGTTTCGTGTGATTTCAGGTGTTTTGTCGTGTTATTGTGAAAAAACACACTATTGCTTTTTGGCAAGTCCTTCACTTTGCCCGAAAATCACAAGTTCCAGCCAGTCCAGCGCGAAGTCCAGCGCCGCCACGTCGCCTTCGGGGCTGTCCTGCATGACTGCGGCCTTGCGCTCTTCGCTCGTGTCCACATGGCTGAATATTTTCATGGCCGTCACAAGCTCGCGAAAACGGTCAAGCTGGAAGAGGCAGAGCACCGTCATGGTGGCCATGCGCGGCTCCAGCGGCTTGCCTGTAGCCCGCACCAGGGCCATGAGGCGCATGTAACGATCATTGGCCCTGTTGAAGGGCTGCAGTTCTTCGTTTTCCATCCATTGATGGGGAGTGCGGCTGACGCCCTCGTCAAAGCCGTGGCAGTGGGCCTCGCGCACCACGAAAAAGCGTTCGGCAACGCCGTCTGCGGCCATCTTCGTGCCGCGCCCGATGGGATAATAGCGGCAGGCTCCGGGTCTGTCTTCATATACGGAGCAGCCTGCGGGGCTTACAAAGGGGCAGGGTTCGCCGGGGCCATCCTGCATGCGCAGCATGGGCAGGGGAAAACCCGTGTCGGGAAAGGAGCGCATGGTGGTAAAGGTCGCAAGAAAATCCTCGCTGGTCATGCCCATATGCCGGCGTAGCCGCAGGATGTCGTATGGCGTGAGGGGGAGGGTCAGCTCCGCACAGCAGCGGTTGAAACAGGGAACGCCGGGGTGGCAGTCAAAACAGAAGGTTTCAGCGGGTCCCAGTTCCGGCAGGGTGTCGAGAAATTCGCGGCTGGCGTCATTGCTCATGAAGGCTCCTTATGAGTTGCGGGCATTGCTGGCCCGGCGGCTTGCGGGGGAGGCAGGGGAGAACGGGCGCGCATTGCGCGCCGTGATTTGAAGCGGTTGCAGAACGAGAGTGCTATTGTTTTTACAGGCGCCCTTACGGCGGCGAGGGCAGGTGTTCGCCTGGCGCAAGCGGGTTCAGCCGTTGCCCGAAGGCCGTGCAGATGAAGCAGCGGAATGCGTTTACCCTGTGGGACGGCCTGTATTGCCGGAATGGTTTGTGCCGTGCCGCCACGGGCGGGTTTTGCTCTCCGGCCGGAAGCGTGACTGTTCCGGGATGCGCCCTTGGCGCATCCCGGAAAACAGACGGCGTTCGGGTGTCAGGGGTGAAGGCCGCCCGTGACGGCACGGTCTGGATACGGTTGCCGCCTGAAGCCGTGATTTGCAACGGGTACGTCTGCCTGCGCCTGTTGCGCGGCACTTTCGACCCGCCTTTGCCTGCGGCATTTCAGGGGTGAAACGCTCCTAGATAACTTTGTTCAGGGCGTATTCGATGATGCCTTCCGCCCCGGCTTCGCGCAGGCGCGGTATAAGGTCGCGCACCACATCAACCTGCACGACAGACTCTACTGAAAGCCATTTTTCGTCCCGCAGGGGAGAAACTGTGGGCGAATTGAGCGACGGCAGCATTTCAAGGATGAACGCCAGATTGCCCGCCGGGGCGTTCATTTTGAGGGCGACCAGATTCTCTGCCCGCAAGGCGCCCTGAAGCAGCAGGTCGAGCTGCTCGATCTTGGCGCGCTTGGCCGGGTCGGCCCAGGCGTCCCTGTTGGCGATGAGCACAGGGTAGGACAGCATGACGTCATCAATGATACGCAGGCCGTGGGCGCGGATGGTGGTGCCTGTTTCGGTCACTTCCACAATGCCGTCGGCAAGGCCTTCCACAACTTTGGCCTCTGTGGCCCCCCAGGAGTAGAAGACATTTACGGGGACGCCGGCCTGTTCGAAATAGCGGCGGGTAAGGCCTTCAAGCTCGGTGGCGATGCGTTTTCCCGCCAGGTCGGCGGCACACTGGTAGGGGGCATCGCCCGCCACGGCCAGCACCCAGCGGCAGGGGCGGTTGGAAGTTTTGGAATACACCAGGTCGGAAACGCGCACCACCTTGTCTTCGTGGTTGCGTTCGGTGAGCCAGTCAAGGCCGGTTATGCCCACATCCAGTACCCCGGCTTCGATATAGCCGCCGATTTCCTGCACGCGGCACAGCGAGGCCGTGATTTCAGGATCGTTGATGTCGGGAAAGTAGTTGCGCGTATGCTTGCGGATTTTCCAGCCCGCACGTTCGAAAAGATTGATGGTGGCTTCTTCCAGCGAGCCTTTGGGCACGCCGAGCTTGATGATGGGTTTTATGTCCGCGCTCATGATTCTTTCCTTTATACGCCGTAAACTTTTTGGGGATCAAAGACCATCGGGGCGCACTCGCTGACGGCGCCATCCTTCCATTCCCGGTAAAAGCAGGTGCGCCGTCCCGTATGACAGGCCGCGCCGCCCACCTGGTCCACAACCAGCAGTACCGTGTCGCTGTCGCAGTCCAGCCGCACAGCGAGCACTTTTTGTATATGCCCCGAAGTGCCGCCTTTATGCCAGATCTTTTCTCGGCTGCGGCTCCAGTAGTGAGCCTGGCCGGTCTCAAGGGTTTTACGCCAGGCTTCTTCATTCATATACGCCAGCATGAGCACCTCGCCGCTGGCGTGGTCCTGTGCGATGGCGGGCAGAAGGCCCTTGCTGAAATCGGGGGTGAAAGCCTCGCCGGGGGCGGCGGAAGACTGCGGTTCGGGGGCTGTCATGGTCACTCCTTGAAAAGGCTGCGCCCTGAGCGGCCCGTTACGTGGGCGTTGTTGGGCGGCAAAGGGAATAAACGTACTCGTAAGAGGCATGGGACGCAAGCATCACATGCATGCCGGGCCGTGCACCGGGGCGTACTGTCTGTATCGGGAGGCGGTGGCACTGTTGTTTCACCTGTGACGCATTGGGCGCTACTGGGTTTTTTGCCTGTCCGGGCGGCCTGGCCCATGTGTGCATCTGCGGCAGGGCCTTGCGGGCCGTTTGGCGGGAGCGGATGGGCGAACTTGCGCAATCCGGCTCGCTGTGGCATGCTGACCCGTTAGTAGTTTCATATCTAAACGCGGCGTTCCGCCGGGAAAATATATGCCTGAACATCAATCAAACAGCACGCCAGACAGCAGTTCCACGGCGGTGGAAGGCACATCTGCGCGAGATCCGGAAGCTCCCCTTGAAGGGCTTTCCGTCAGTGAACCGGAAGATGCCCTGCCCAGGGTGAACCTGGAAGACATGCCCGAAGACATGCGCACCGCCTGCGCCCGCGCCGGCTGGCAGGGCCTCATGCCTGTGCAGTCGCTGGCGTTGCCCTACCTGCTGGAAGGGCGCGATATCATGGTGCAGTCACGCACGGGCAGCGGTAAAACGGGCTGCTACCTGCTGCCCATGCTGCCCCGGCTTTCTGCCGACCTCAAGGCTCCCCAGGCGCTTGTGCTGGCCCCCACGCGGGAGCTGGCCGTGCAGGTGGAACGTGAGGCCGCCGTGCTGTTTGAGGGCACGGGCATTGTCACCGTGGCCGTTTACGGCGGCGTGGGTTACAAAAAGCAGATGGACGCCCTGCGCAACGGTGCGCAGCTTATTGTGGGTACCCCGGGCCGTGTGCTGGACCACCTGCTGCGTCGCACCCTGGACCTCGGCGACCTGCGCGAACTGGTCTTTGACGAGGCCGACCGCATGCTTTCCATCGGTTTTTATCCCGACATGAAGGAGATACAGCGCTATCTGCCCAGGCGGCGCATCCACACCTGCCTGTTCTCGGCCACCTATCCTCCGCATGTGCTCAAGCTCTCCGGGGAATTCATGGCCGAGCCAGCCATGCTTTCGCTTTCACAAAATGAAGTGCATGTGGCCGAAGTGCAGCATCTCTTCTGTGAAGTGAAGCCGATGGACAAAGACCGTGCGCTGGTGCGTCTGCTTGAGACGGAAAATCCGGCGTCGGCCATCATTTTTTGCAATACCAAGTCCAATGTTCACTATGTGGCCGGTGTGCTGCAGGGCTTTGGCTATAATGCCGACGAGCTTTCCGCAGATCTTTCGCAGTCGCGGCGCGAAGCTGTGCTTGAAAAAATCCGGCAGGGCAAGCTTCAGTATCTTGTCGCCACGGATGTGGCGGCGCGCGGTATTGATATTCCCGAACTTTCCCACGTGTTTCTGTACGAGCCGCCGGAAGACCACGAAAGCTACATCCACCGCGCCGGGCGTACTGGTCGTGCCGGGGCTGCCGGTACCGTCATTTCGCTGGTGGACGTCATGCAGCGCATGGAGCTTGACCGCATTGCCAAGCATTACAAGATCGGTCTTATCCCCCTGCCGCTGCCCACGGACGAAGATGTGGCTCATGTGGCCGGCACACGCCTGACGGCCATTCTTGAAGGCCGCTTCCGTAAGCTCACGGGGCTTGAGCGTGTGCGCGTGGAACGCTACGCCGCACTGGCGCGCGAGCTTGCTGCAGAGCACGATGATGAAGAAAGCGTTTTGCTGCTGGCGATGCTGCTGGACGAAGCCCATCAGGAAAGCCTGCGTGAAAACCGTTTTCCCGACCAGTCTTCCGGCACGGCCGGGCAGCAGGGGCGTGCCGGTTCCGGCGGCCGTGGCGGCAGAAGCTCCAGAGGGAGCAATGGCCCCAGAGGCGGTGCCGAGCATAAAGAAGAAGGCGCTGCCGAGGGCTGTTCCCGGACCGGAAAACGTCGTAGACGCTCTTCACGCCGCCGTGACGGCGAGCAGGGCAGGGAGGCCGCGCCCAGGAACGCGGCAGGCAAAACGGATACCGCTGAGTAAGCAGACGGGGTTCTATGCGTCACATGGACGGTACACCGGTCGCGCCCGAAGGTGCATCCCCGGAAACAACGCCGGGCGATGCTCTTGCAGGCACGCCGCGGCAGGCTCTGGACAATTTTGCGGCCCTTTTTGAGGACGCAGACTTTACCGTGGAACTGGACTATCTGGGGGTCGGCCGCATGCAGTTTCTGCGCCGCCGCCAAATGCTGCTGGAGCTGCGCGGCCTGTATGTGGCTCTGTGGCGTCTTGCGCTGGCCCGGTCTTTTCCGCAGGACGCCGGGCAGATGTTTGATACGTTTCTGCAGGAGTACAAGGCCGGGCACAAGGACAGGACCAGCGCACAGGTGCTCGTGCGCGCCCGTGAATACTGGGGCATGCTCGAGCCTATGGGCGATGGGGACTTCAGCGAGGTGGCCCGCCACCTCACGTCTTTTTTTGCCCGGACAGACCAGGGAGACAAAAGCGTCAACCTCAAGCTTGTCCTGCATATCCGCAAGGTTTACCAGCTCATATTCGACAGACTTATCTGACGCTGTTCCGGGGCGCGCCTGCATTTGTGCCGCGCATGCCCCGGCCTTCGCCCGTGCCGACAGGCCCGCGCCTTACGCGATTGCGCCTGTCCGGCGGCTACGGCCCGGGCTTGCGCCAGTAAAAATTCACATGTGTACTTTTGCTTTGGAACCGGCAGAACATGAATATCGCACACTCCATTGAAGAACTGGATTTTTCGGAAAACAGCGGCCTTACCATCGGCAATTTTGACGGTGTGCACCTCGGGCATCAGGCGCTCATCCGTCATACCCTGGACGTCTGTTCCGGCGAAGGGCTGACGCCTGTGGTCATGACGTTCTGGCCCCATCCGCGCCAGGTGGTCATGCCCCATCTGGGGCATATGCCGCTGACCACGCGGGAAGAGCGCTTTGCCCGGCTGGAAGCGCTGGGCGTGCGCCATGTGCTGGAACTGCCTTTCACGCATGAACTTGCCGCTCTTGATGCCGCGGGCTTTGTGCGCGCTTTTCTTGAGCCTTTGCGGCTGCGCCATCTGGTGGTGGGCTATGACTTCAGCCTGGGCCGCGACCGTGGCGGGCATGTGGACGTGCTGCGCCGTCTGGGCGCGGATGCCGGATTTTGCGTGGAGCAGCTGCCCCCTGTGGTGGTGGACGGCACCGTGGTCAGTTCCACCACGCTGCGCAAGCTCATAGACGAGGGCGATGTGCGCGAGGCTGCGCGTCTGCTTGGGCGTTTTCACGGTTTCAGCGGCCAAGTGGTGCATGGCGACGGGCGCGGGGCTGGGCTGGGTTTTCCCACAGCCAATCTGGCCCGTCCGGAAGTGGTCATCCCCAGGGCCGGGGTTTATGCCACTCTAGCCACTCCGGCCGGGAGTGAAAAAGCCCGGCCGGCGGTAACCTGCATAGGTTGCAAGCCCACCTTCGGCGAAAATGAGCTGAGTGTGGAAACTTTTTTGCTCGAAGGCGGCGGCGACCTGTATGGGCGGACGCTGCGTCTGGACTTTGTAGAGCGGCTGCGCGGTGAAAAACGCTTTGACTCCGTGGATGCCCTCAAACTGCAGATCGCTGCGGATGTGGAGCAGGCGCGGCGCATACTGGCGGCCTTTGTCCGGCAGTAGGCGCGGGGCCGATGTACAAGAGACGCTTTGCCGTCAGTCCGGTATGGTAATGTACATGTATGGTGTTGCGCGGCGGCAGCATGCCTGTGCCGGGTGCACGGATTGCAATGCTCCGGGGAGCAGGCGGCACGGGCCGGTCCTGATGGACCGGCCCGTGCCGTTTTTTATCTCTGCCGCTGTTTTTTCAGCCACAGGCACACGTTCGTGCGCGCAGCCGTAAGCCAAGGCGCCAGGTGCTACGAGGGATTCTTTTTGGACTGCGCGGCAATCACCTCGGAGAGATGCCTGAGGGATGTCTTCCACAGGTCAAAGATTTCTTCCAGATTTTTTTGGGTCATGCCGTAGCGCATGAAGACGTCCATTTCCATTGTCAGATCCTGATCCTTGTCAAGGTAGGTTCTGGTGTACACTTTCTGGGCGTTCCACTTGTTGACTTCAGCCATGGGAAAATCTTCTGTCTTCCACATGCCGATGAACTGCAGGGCGCTACAGCTCTTGCCATCGGTACAGCCTGAAAACCATATGGCGTATTTGATACCATCCATACGGCCCTGGATGAGGGGCGTACCCTTGGATGTGGAGCTTAGCTCTGCGCTGCCGAAGCCCTTGGCGATTTCGAGTATTTTCTCCTGGTCGGAGGCGGTAATGATATCGCTGTCGGCCATGGCTCCGGCGGCAAAAATACAGGTCAGGCACAGGCTCAGTACGAGCGTTAAAAGTTTTTTCACGGGTATCTCCTGTAATATTGATGGGGGCATTCCGGCAGGAACCGCCGGATAAAAGGTAAAAGCCGGCGTTGGCAAATGCTTTTCGGGCAGCTTTCGATGCCAGTATACAAAGCATTTTTTCTTTGTAAACGCTTTTGATTCCTTATACGAATATCGGCCGATGCATGAAGCATGGGCTTACAGATATGCGGATATTGCCGTATTCCGGCCGGGAGAGGGCCACGCCGCGGGTGGTTTTTGTCCGGGCTTTGGCGTATGCACAGACGATGATACGCGCTGATCTGCATAACCACACCCTGGCCGCCCACGGCCAGGACACCGTGAATGACATGTATAAGGCGGCCAGCAAGCGACATGTGGACTGGTACGGCCTCTCCGAACATTCCCCCCTGCCGCCAGGTTATTCCTGCCCGCTCTACAAGGGGGACCTTAACGTGACCTTCCCCGCCTATGTGGAGGCTGTGCTGGCGCTCAAGGACAACGCTTTGCCCGGCGGCCCCCGGGTGCTGCTCGGTATGGAGCTGGACTGGCTGCCCGTGAATATTGGGTGGATGGAAAGCCTGCTGGGGCGATATCCCTTTGACTATGTTATCGGCGGGCTGCATTTTGTGCATGATGTACCCATAGGCTCTCCGCGCAGCTGGGGCGAAGGTCTGGCCCTGCCGGAGCGCTTTGCCCGTTATGAAGCCTATTATGAAGAAATGGCCCGGCTTGCAGCCAGCGGATTTGTGGATGTGGTGGCTCATCCGGACTTTATCAAGGTCTGCTGCTATGACGATTTTCAGGACTGGCTGCGCCAGCCGGGCAGCCTGGATATTGTGGCGCGCGCTCTTGAGGCCATGCGGCAGCAGGATGTCGCCATGGAGGTTTCTTCTGCCGGCTTGCGAAAGGCTTTTCACGAGCCGTATCCCGGTCCGGCCATTATGGGCCTTGCCGCTGATCTGGGGCTGGATATCTGCTTTGGTTCCGATGCCCACGCGGCCGCCGAAACCGTATCCCACTTCGACGATCTGGCGCGCTACGCCCGCTCGTACGGCTTCAGCCGCAACCGCATAGCAGTAGGGCGGGAGCGGCGCTGGCTGGAATTCTGACGCATAAGCCTCTTGAAGCAGTCCTTGGGGTATACCTGCATTTCTTGCGGATTCGCCGGGTCGGCAACGACTGTCTTCTGTCCATTGCCCGGCTGCCCGGCCAACCCCATTGAAGGGATTGCAGGGCGGTGGCGGTGCGCCGTCCACAAGTCCGCAGCGCAAAGCTGTTTTTGCGCGCCCTGTACAGCCCTGCGCCTGTTCGCCGTCTGCAAGGCGAGCATTTTCAGCTACCTGTGTTGACAGGGAACTGTATTTCTGAAATCTATACTGAGACTATTCATTCGCCTTATCTGTAAGTGCCGCTATAGTTGAATTCCTACCAAATTACATAGTATTGCCTTCAAGTCATACCGGGGCAGGTAGAACAAGCCCCAGCAGGAGAAATCATGAAAAACCGCAGCGTGTACCTGGGGCTTGTTCTGGCAGGCGTACTGCTTGTCTTCGGCGTATGGGCGCTTTCTTTCTTCGGCTCGACGCTTTCCATAGAAAGGGTGGCTCTTGATTCCGATGCCGCGACCACAAGGATTGCCGTGCCGTCGACTCAGGCCCTGTTCAATCCGCCCCGTCCCGAAGACGCGCCGGAGAGTATCCGCGAAGAGGTCATGCTCGGCTACAAGATCATGACTGAAACGAAAAAATACGCCGGCCAGTATATCGGCAAGGACAGTCAGCTTTCCTGTTCAAGCTGTCATTTCGAGGGCGGCCGGTCCATGGAGAGTTTTTCGCTTGTGGGCGTGGGGGCGACCTACCCGCGCTACCGCGACCGCAATGAATATACCATTGATCTCGGCATCCGCATTCAGGGCTGTTTTGACCGCAGCATGAACGGCACGCCGCCGCCGCTGGACAGCCAGGTGATACAGTCGCTGCTGGTGTACCTGCAATGGATTTCCAAAGATATCCCCGTCTACGCCAAGCTGCCCTGGGCGGTACCCGAAAGTATGGACAATCCCCACAAGCCTGATCCGGCCAACGGCGAAAAGGTTTATAAGGACGTGTGCGCCCGCTGCCACGGTCTTGACGGCGAAGGCACGGACATTGCCCCGCCCGTGTGGGGCGACGGCGCATACAATGACGGCGCCGGCATGCACCGCATCCGCACCCTTTCCATCTTTGCCTGGCGCTTTATGCCCAAGAATGCGCCTTCCCTGACGCAGGAAGAGGCGCTGGATGTGGCGGGCTATATTCACGAGCAGCCCCGGCCGGCCTTCAAGTCCACCCATTCCGACAAGATCGTGCGGCTTATCCCCCTGACGGAAGGGAACTAGCCATGATATTTCCCATATTGCATATACCGGGACTTGGCGATGGCATGACCATCGCCCTGGACGCCGTGCTGCACGTCATCATAAGCCACGGCCTGGCTATCGGTCTTATGACCATGATCATCCTCTTTCAAACCCTCACATGGATGGGCAAGGGAGAGCACTGGGCAAAAATCAGCCGCAGCCTGCTCGGCCCCACCGTGGTGGTCATTACCTCCGTGGGCGCTGTAACGGGTGTGGGCATCTGGTTTATCACCAGCATTCTCGCACCTGAAGGCATCGGTTCGCTCATCCATCTCTTCTTCTGGCCCTGGTTCATAGAGTGGGGGGCCTTTACCTCTGAAGTCATCCTGCTGCTCATCTATTATTACCTGTGGGACAGGCTGGCGGAAAAGCAGCCCGGCAAACTGGCCGCGCTGGGCTGGGGCTATGTGGTCATGGCTGTTTTTTCGGCCATTCTCATTTCAGGCATCCTGGGTTTCATGCTCACGCCTGACGGCTGGCCCTGGGGCCAGGACTTTGATCAGGCCTATTTCAACCCCACCTTTGCGCCGCAGGTCTTTTTGCGCATGGCAGCCGGGCTTGCCATCGGCTCTCTGCTGCTCACGGCCTGGATTGCCTGGCGCTTCAAGGGAACGGCACAGGAGCGCGGCAGCGCCCTGCGCCTGTCCGGAGGCGTATTTCTGGCCTGCGTGGCCGTAGCCGGAGTGAGCGCATGGGTATATTTCTCCCGCGTGCCCATGACCTATCTGACCCACTGGAAGTTCGCGGTAGCCACGTCATACATGTCGCAACTGCCGGACTTTCTGCCCACTCTCAATGCCGTGGCCGTGGGTGTGCTCTGCCTTGCCGGTCTTGTGGCGATACTGCGCAGCCGCACGGCAAGCCGTATCCTCTGTATTCCGGCCCTCCTGCTTTGTGTGTTCATGGTTATGGAATTTGAGCGTATTCGCGAATTTGTGCGCGGGCCGTATCTTCTGCCCGGCTATATGTACGCCAATCAGGTGCCGCTGGTGGAAAAGCTGGCCCTGGACGAAAAGAATGAAAATTTTCTGCCGCGCATGCGCTGGGTAAACGACAACGGCAAGCTGCCGCCTGACATGGTTGCCGGGCAGGCCCTGTTTGCCGCCAACTGCGGCGTATGCCACACCAATGTCAAGGGCGGCCTCAACAATATCGGCATCCGTGTGGCCGGGCGCACCCTGGACAGTCTTAATGCCATCATTGACATCACTGAAAATCTCGGCCCCTTCATGACGCCCTTTACCGGCTCTGAATCGGAGCGCCTGCTGCTGGCCAATTACATTTATATGCTCGCGGCGGAACAGGGCTATATCAAGACGCAGCAGGCCCATACGGGCCGCGCCGCCGGGGAGGTGAAGTAGTCATGAACACGTGGACCGATCTTTTCCTCCTGCATCCCCTGTCCGAAGGCTGGCAGAACGGCCTGCTTTTCATCTCCTTTGGCTTGCATCTGCTTTTTGCCCTGCTGATCGTGGGTACGGCCATTCTGGGCTTTGTGTTTTTTCTTCAGGACTGGCTTGACCGGGATCAGGCCGGGCAGGCATGGAACAGCCGTTTCATGCACACTCACCTCGGCCTCAAGAGTCTGGCTGTGGTGCTTGGCATCGCGCCCCTGCTGCTCGTGCAGATCCGTTATTCCTATTCTTTTTTCACCACCACGGGGCTGTTCGCCTACGCTTGGCTGGCGGTTATTCCCCTGCTGATCGTGGCCTTTCTGCTTATCGACGCCTTTAATCACAGCATGGAAAGGCGCGCCTGGCTGGCCTTTTTTTGCGGGGTGGTGGGCGTGGGCGCACTGCTTACCGTGCCTGCCGTCTTTACCGGGGCGCTGGCCCTTATGGAGCGGCAGCATCTGTGGGCGCAGTTCGGGCAGAGCGGCGGGCAGGATTTTGCCTCCATGCCCGCCCTGGCGCCGCACTGGCTGCTGCGCTACCTGCATGTCATCGGCGCGGCGCTTGTGCTTGGCGCGGCCTTTCAGCTTTTTTTCTCTACCCGTAATAATCCGGAAAAAGCCCCGCGCCTGCGTAACTGGATTTTCGGCGCGATTCTGGCGCAGGTTCTCATAGGCATTCCGTTGCTGTTCACCGTGGCTGCCGAGCTTGACTGGACCATCATGACGGCGCTCATGATCGGCGCGCTGGCGGCCCTGCTGGCCCTGTGGGTACTGAGGCCGGGGCAGCCCGCGCCATGTGCGGGGGCCGGTACAGATGCGGCGTTGCGACCTGCGGAGGCGGTGGCCCCGCGCAGTCTTCTCTGGCTGTTGCCCCTGGCCTTTGTGGCCATGCTTGTGGGCCGCCAGTTCATCCAGGATCAGGCGATGAATCCCGCTCAGGCCGCCAACGATGCCTATCGGGCCGAAAGGGCCAAGGCCCTTGATCCCTTCCGCCAGCCCGCGCTGGATGGCTATGCATTCAAGCTCAAGACGGTCTATGACAACGGCGACACCATCTATGATCAGGCCTGCGCGCCCTGCCACGGGCTGGAAGGCAAGGGGGACGGCCCCGTTGCCGGGCGGCTGCTCATCCCGGCTGAAGATATTGCCGCCATACGCGCCAACAGGGACTATGTGTATACGCTGGTACGCGATGGTGTACCCGGATCGGGCATGCCCTATTTCCGCCTTTACGACCGTGAAAAAATCGAAATGGTGCTGGACACCATGAGCGAGCGCTTTGACATGTTCGGCAAGGCCGATGTGGACCCCGACCGCGAGCCGGACAGTGATGCCATGATTGTCTGGGCAGAGTCCTGCTCGGTCTGCCACGGCGTTGAGGGCGAAATAACGGAATTCGGCCATACGCTGCTGCCGCCCCCGCCGGACCTGCAGCAGTATTCAATGACACATGCGCGCGCCCTGGAGGTCATCACCAACGGCTATCCCGGCACGGTCATGCCGCCGTTCCGCCATCTGCCGCAGGATGTGCTGGAAGACCTGACCATCATCAGCAATACCTTCAGGGTAGAAAAATAGGCAGAACGCTGAAACCAGAACGCTGAAACCAGAATGCCCCGGAGAGAACCACGCCTTCAACGGCGTTCCTCTTCGGGGCATTGCTGTGCTGTGTTTGCACCCGCGGGAAAAGAAAGCGGCGCATTGTGGAATATACCGGGCCGGATGCAGTGCCTTCCGTACACGCGGACACTGCGGGCATGCCCCGCATGTGGACTGGTGATTGCCGCGGCCCTTGCTGCCCGTAACGCTGAACCGCCGGAGCACGTTCGTTGTGAACATGCTCCGGCGGTATGTTTTTCAACCCGGAAAAGCTGTTGCAGGCAGGCTCAGGCCTGCACGCCCATGGCGTATTCGCGTTGTTCGCGGCGGCGCACCAGCCAGAAGACCAGAAGCGCGCCAAGCAGCTTGCTTGCGCTCATGGTGATGATTGACCAGGGTGTGGCGAGGCCTATGATGAGCAGAAAAACGATGCTGTCCAGAGGCGCACCCACCAGGCTGGAAATAAGTATGCGCTGCGAGAAGGGGCGGTTGGTAAAGGTATACAGTGCCCAGTCGCCCAGTTCACCGATGGCGAAGGCCGCGGCGCTGGCCAGGGCAAGCTGCGGCGTTGCCATATACCAGCTCACTACGCAGCCCACCAGCATGGCCCACAGCACCTTGTGCCCCACCCGGCGCTGTGCGTAGTCGCGCACCACAAAGATAAAGCCTACCACCAGAGACAGCGGCGGCCACATTTCACCATTGGGCAGTTCCACAAGGGGCGTGACGGCAAAAGCGTAGTTTACGCCCACGATAAGAGCGATATATGTAAGAAGGGTAAACATGGGCGCGAGAGTAAGCGCTGGCGGCATGACCGTCAAGGGGGTGCAGGGGGTGCGGGGCCTTGCAGCTTGACCGGAAGCCGCGGATATGGGACAGAAAAGCAGATTTAGCATGTATCTGGGGCTGGTTCTGAAAACGTCCGCTGCAAAAGCCGCCTTGTTCCATTCGTCGGCATTGCGGGAAAAACCCCATCCCGCCGTATCCGGTACGGCCTCGCCCGGCAGGTTGTTTTTGCCGTGCGAAAGCCCGCTTTGTGCGGGCGGCATGCACTTGAACACAGCCCCTTGAAAAACTTTGCGCCCCTTGTGCGCAGCGTAGGCCGGTTGTCCGGCCAGGAGACGTAATGACCGACCTGCACTACCGTTGCGGATGGGTGGCTCTCATGGGTCCGCCCAATGCCGGCAAATCAACACTGCTCAATGCCCTTCTGGGGCAGAAGGTGACCATTGTCACGCCCAAGCCGCAGACCACGCGCAACCAGATTGTGGGCATCCTCACCGATGACGATGCCCAGACCATTTTTATGGATACCCCGGGCCTTACCCAGGTGCGCGGGCGGCTGAGCAAGACCATGATCCAGGCTGTATGGCAGAGCCTGAACCAGGCCGACATCATCATGCCCGTGCTGGACGCCCATCTCTACATCCGCCACCCCGAATTTCTTGATCGTGACCTCGCCCCGGTGGCCCAGGCCCTTGCCAGCGAAGAGCGCCCGATGATCGTCGTGGTTAACAAGGTGGACCTGTTCGGTGATAAAAGCCGCATGTTGCCCCTGCTGACCCGGCTGCATGAAATGTGGCCGAGAGCCGATATCTTTCCCATTTCTGCCCTGCACAAGGACGGGCTTGCCGACCTGGTGGAGCTTATCCGCAAAAAACTGCCCAAGGGCCAGGCCCAGTTCCCCGAAGACCAGATATCCACCGCGCCCCTGCGCTTCATGACGGCCGAAATTGTCCGCGAAAAGCTTTTCATGCACCTGCGGCAGGAGGTTCCTTACTCCGTGGCCGTGGACGTGGAAAGCTGGGAAGAGGATGAAGAACGCGGGCAGACCGTCATTCATGCCACCATCTACGTGGCCCGGCCCATGCACAAAGCTATGGTCATCGGGCGCGCCGGGCAGTCCATCAAGGCCATCGGCACTGAAGCCCGCAAGGACATTCAGGAACTCGTGGGCGGCAAGGTGCATCTGGAACTGTGGGTCAAGGTGCGCGAGCACTGGACGGAAGACACGGCCTTTCTGCGCGACCTGGGCCTTATGGCGGAGTAGGGTATGGAACTGCTGGATCGCTATCACCGCGTGCTGGAAAGGCTGGACGCCGCCTGTGCCGCTGCCGGGCGGCCCAGGGAAGAAGTCTCGCTTGTTGCCGTATCCAAACTGCACCCGGCCTGCGATGTGGCCGCCGTGGCCGCTGCGGGGCAGGTGGATTTTGGTGAAAATTATGTGCAGGAAGCCCTGCAGAAACGTGAAGAGCTGGAAGCTGCCCCTGCAGCTTCTGCCCTTCATGTCCGCTGGCATATGGTCGGCCACGTGCAAAGCCGCAAGGCCGGGCAGGTGGCCGGGGCCTTTGCGCTGGTACATACGCTTGATTCGCGCAAGCTGGCCGACGCTTTTGAGCGGCGGCTGGCTGATGGCGAGGCCCGTCAGGCGGTGCTTTTTCAGGTGAATATTGCCTCTGAACCGCAAAAAAGCGGCATCATGGCTGCAGATTTACCCGCTTTGGCCGATTATGTACTTGAGAGCTGCCCGCATCTTGATGTCCAGGGCCTCATGTGCCTGCCGCCGGTCTTTGATTCCGGCGATGCCGCACGGCCCCATTTTGCCCTCCTGCGTGAACTGCGGGACGGCCTGCGCGCCCGCACCGGTCTGCCCTTGCCTGTCCTGTCTATGGGAATGAGCGGCGATTTTGAGGCGGCCGTGACCGAAGGGGCCACCCTGGTACGCATCGGTACGGATATTTTCGGGCTGCGCCCGGCCAAAACCTAGCCTCTGGCACAGTGTCTGCATTAGCTGTGGGGGCCGGTTTTTGCGGGTGGCGCGGAGGGATCCGGCTGCGCAGGTTTCGCCCATAAAAATCGCACGCGGCACGGCATTGCCGGTATGTCCGCGTCAGGCCAACGGAGTTTATTATGGCGGCCAAGGAAAAAGACGCCCCGGCCCTGCCCGAAGGGCAGGCTGAAAGTCCCAAAAAGAAGTCCCGGCTCAAGCGCATTGTCATTATTTTGGCAATACTGCTCATGACCTTGAGCGGAGCGGGGCTTGGTGGGTACTGGTGGCTGTATCTGCGCACACCGGCCAATGGTGCTGCGGCTTCGTCGCCGGAGGCGGCGGGCGGAGACCGGCCCGTGGAAAGCGGCGCGCCTTCCGGAGCAGCGTCGGGCGGCCATGCCGCCGCCGGTCTGCCCGGCGGGCAGCCTGCACCCGGTACGGATGTGCGCATTGAACGGCAGAGCGACCTGCCCCGCAGCGGGGGCATGGTGCTGCCGCTGCCCCCCGTTACGGTCAATCTGGCGGACCCCTCGGGGCGGCGCTATCTCAAGATGGGGATGGAAGTGGAGGTGAACGCCGATGTGTCGGCGGCCCTGCAGGCCAATAATGCCCGCATCCGCGATGCCATCATCATGCTGCTGGCAGGCAAGAGCTATGCCGATATAGCCAGTCCCGACGGCAAGGTGCTGCTCAAGGCCGAAGTGGCGGCGCGTCTCAACCAGATTCTGGGTGCGCAGCGCGTTGTTCGTGTATTTTTTACGGATTTTGTGGTGGAATAGGCCGGGCCTCGGCATGCCGGGCGTGTCCGGTGTCACGGCACACGCATCACACCTGCACATCAGGCATCAGGTATATTTTTTTGAGGAAGCTCCCTCAGCCAGCGCAGGTGCGCCGCTGACGGGGCGGGCACTGCTCCAGCCCTTGCGGCAGGAGGCCGTGCATGACGAGGGCCGCGCCGGCTGCTTGCGCGGCCAGGGGCTGGAACCGGCGTCCAGCAGCTTTGAGACCGCATGCGCTTTCAAAGTTAATCTGTTCTAGAGCAGCTTTTCTTACAATGCTCTAAAGAGGTGACCTATGTCTCAGGAAGATCAGGACGATCTGGCCGCCCAGTGGGAAGCCGAACTTGCCAAAGAGGCTGAGACCGCCGCCGCTCCCGCTCCCGATGCGGCCGGAACCGGAGCAGGCACTGCGGCTGCCGGGGCTGATGCCCAGCACCTGGCCGATGAGGCGCTGGCCGCCCAATGGGCCGCAAGCATGGCCGAAGAAGAGGAAAAACAACCACATCAGTCCTTTGGCGGCGCGGGCGCGGGCATGGGAGGCCAGGCCACGGATGCCCACTTCAAGGATATGACCGAAATGGCGCGGCAGCCCGGCGATAACAAGCTCAAGCGCGAGCTGGATTTTATTCTTGATATTCCGCTGGACGTGTCGGCGGAACTGGGGCGCACCCGCCTGCTTATCAACGAGCTGCTCCAGCTGGGGCAAGGCTCGGTGGTGGAACTGAACAAGCTGGCAGGCGAGCCGCTGGAAGTGTACGTCAACGGCAAGCTGGTGGCACGCGGCGAGGCCGTGGTCATTAACGAAAAATTCGGCGTGCGCCTTACCGACATCATCAGCCCCATTGAAAGGGTGAAGCAGCTTGGCTAGCCTTGTGCATGCCGTATCCGCGGCGGGCGCTCTGGCCCTTTCCGTCATTGCTCCGGCATCTGGCGTGGCGGGCCAGGCCGTGCGCGGCACAGTCGGGGCGGCAGCGCCGCCAGCGGCTGATTCGGGCGTTGTTTCCGGCCTGTCCGGCGGGCTGGAACAGATTGTGGAACATGCCGCGGAGCTGGCGCGGCAGGGCCTTGGCGCTGCGGCCCAGGCAGCAGGTCATGTTGCCGAAAATTTCGGCGACAGTCTGGAAAGCGGCCTCGCGGGTGATGTGGCAGGCAGCGCGGCGGCGCATGGGGCAAGCCTTGGCGGAAGTTCTTTTTCGTGGGGTGGCTATGCGCAGGCCGTGGGCATACTTTTTCTTCTGGTGGCGCTGCTGTGGCTGGTGGTCTGGCTGGTGCGGCGCTTCGGCAAGTTCAATTTCCTGCCGCGTCCCGGTGCGCTGCCCAAGGGGGCGTTGGTTATGGAGGCGCAATTGCCGCTGGGGCCGCGCAAGGGGCTGATGGTGGTACGCTTCTTGAATAGAAGGTTGCTGCTGGGCGTTACCGACCAGCACATAACCCTTCTGACCGAGGAGCAGGCGCAGCATGAGCCGCAGAACAAGGATTTTCAACACGTCATGGAAGAAGTGGCTCGCGGGGCTGACAGCCGCTAGCCTTTTTTTCTGGCTGCCTCACCTGGCCCATGCCGCACAGGACATGGCCATGCCCACCTTGCAGCTTACCTTGGCGGGCGGCGCCAAATCGCCTGAAAAAGTCTCCATACTGCTGGAAATTCTCTTTCTGCTGACCATTCTTTCCGTGGCCCCGGCCATCATGCTTACGGTCACCAGCTTTACCCGTATCATCATTGTTTTCAGTTTCTTGCGTCAGGCAATGGGCGTGCAGCAACTGCCGCCCACGCAGATTCTGGCAAGTCTTGCCATTTTTATGACGGTCGTCATCATGTTTCCCGTGGGCAGGCAGATCAATGACGACGCCCTTCAGCCCTACCTCAATGAGCGCATCGACTACAGGGAAGCCCTGGACAAGGCCCAGGCTCCGCTGCGTTCCTTCATGTTCAAGCACACGCGCGAAAAAGACCTTTCCATCTTCTATTCCATCAGCAATATGGAAGCCCCGAAGAACAAGGAAGAGGTTCCTACTATGCTTCTGGCGGCGGCCTACGTTATCAGTGAGCTGAAAACGGCCTTCACCATCGGCTTTCTCATCTACATTCCTTTTCTTGTGCTGGACATGGTGATTTCCAGTGTCCTGCTTGCCATGGGCATGATGATGCTGCCGCCCATGATGGTCTCCATGCCGTTCAAGCTGCTGCTTTTTGTGATGGTGGACGGCTGGAACCTGCTGGTGGGGTCGCTGGTCAACAGCTTTCTGCTGTGAGCGGGCGCAGCCGCAAGTGCTCTGGCATCAATCTTGAATTAAAAGAGCCGCCGGTTGCGGCAGTGTCAAAAAAATCCTGTGAGGTTACGCCATGTCTCCTGATTTTGTTATCGGCTTCGGCCGCCAGGCCATCGAGCTGTGTCTTATGATGGCTCTGCCCATGCTGGGTGTGGGGCTGGGCGTGGGAGTGATTGTGAGCGTCATTCAGGCCGCCACTCAGATCCAGGAGATGACGCTGACCTTCATTCCAAAGATTGTATGCATGTTTCTGACCCTGCTGCTGGCCTTGCCCTGGCTTATGGAGCGCATGATCACCTTCACGCGTGATGTCTTTATCAATATTCCAAACTATGTGCGGTAAGCTGAAAATGTGGCGCGGCAAACACGGCATGCACGCCGCCGGGAAAGTATCCCGGCGCGATCAACAGCAGGCGATGCTTCATGTATCGGCACTGGTATAATCCGTACTGTGTACAAAAGAGCGTATATGTAGCTGGAAAATGTGCGGATCAGGGTAAGTCTAGAGAAAATTCAGAGAGATTCTGTCTTTTAACAAGAAAAGGAAATGTCAATGACATTTCCTTTTCTTGTTGTCTGAAACAGCAATCGTATGTAGGTTGGACCCCGTATGCATCGGTGGCGGCAGTGCGACAGTGCGGATTTCTGTTGCCGCCGACCGCTACAGTGGGTGCAGTCCCCCTGCGCGGCGCGGTGAGGGCCGCAGGCGCATCAGGGCTGGCGGGCGCTGCCGGCGGCCGTCAGGTCGGGCGGGTTTTAGGGTTTGAGCCGCGCGGCGGTCAGGCCCAGCAGGATGGCCCCGGCCTGGGCCACGTTGAGCGAATCGAAAGACCGCGCCAGCGGTATGCGCAGCATGTGCGCGCACCGTTTGACAATGCCCGGGCGCAGGCCTTTTTCTTCATTGCCCAGTACCAGAACGGCAGGCAGGCGCACAGGCTCGGCAAAAGCGTCCACACTGGCAGGCCCGTTCTGGCCTCCGGCACCGTAAATCGTCAGGCCCGCTTCTTCGGCGCTGTCCAGCGCATGCCCCAGATTGGTCACGCGCGCTACGGGCAGATGCTCCAGCGCACCAGCAGCGGAGCGCCGGGCGGCAGGGCCAAGGTAGGCGCTGTTGTGGCGCGGCAGGATAATGCCCGCGCCCCCCAGGGCGTACAGGGTGCGGCAGAGCGTACCCACGTTGCCGGGGTCCTGTACCTGGTCAAGGGCCAGGATTATGGGCAGAGGGGCCTGTTCCACGGCTGCAAAGATATGCTCCAGCTCACAAAAGCTGGTCGCCGCCAGCCGGGCCACCACTCCCTGATGGGCCACGGCGTCACGCCCGGCTTCCCGCGCATCGCCGCGCCTGGGACCGCCGGGGCGGCACAGCCGGTCAAGCGCGGCCTGTTCCACCAGCGTGAAGCGGATATCATTTTTCCGGCAGAGGTCTTGCACCTCGCGGGCTTCGGGGCTGCGAAGCCCTTTCTTGCAGAATACGCAGTCAACACGCTGCGGGTCGCTGGACAACAGCTCCAGCACGGGCTTGAGTCCCGGCAGAAGCGGGGCTTCTTCAGATTGTATATGCATGCGCGCCTCCGCGCGGGGGCAAACGGCGGCCACTGGCTGCCGGGCTAAAAATATAGATACAACGGGCGTTCACGGCCATGCGGCTGTGTACGCACCTTCCCGGCGCATGGCAAGCCGGGCGGACAAGGAGTGCATTATGACGGAACATACTATGGGCACTGTCGCGCAAGGACGCAAGGGGGCAGGTGCCGGTATTCGCCTTTGTGTGCTGGCTGCCCTGTGCTGCCTGCTGCTGGCCGGAGGCTGCGCCTCGCGCCAGGGCGGCTCGGGTGGCGGCGGTGCTTCTTTTTCCGTCCCTGATGACGATCCCACGCCCTTGAGTCCCAAAGAGGTCGCTGCCCTCAATTCTACCGGGCATGTTGATAAAAGCCTGCCCCCGGAAGCTATGGACGATGTGGCACGTCAATATAAGTATTTTTTGCGCAAGGGACGCAATTCCGTATGTGTGTTCTCGAAACGCGCGGAAAACTACCTGGCCTATGCCCGCAAGGTGTTTCGCTCGCGCGGCATGCCCGAAGAACTGGCTTACCTTGCCATTGTGGAAAGCGGGTACAGGGTGGACGCCCGTTCGCCTGTGGGCGCTACCGGAGCCTGGCAGTTCATGCCGCCTACGGGTGAGCGCTTCGGGTTGACGCAGAACTGGTTTACTGACGAACGCCTTGACCCGTACGAATCCACGGAGGCTGCGGCGGACTATCTGCAGAAGCTGCACGAGTATTTCGGCGACTGGCCCACGGCCATCGCGGCCTATAACGCGGGTGAAGGCAAGATCGGCCGTGCCAAGGCGGGCACAGGCGGCAAGGATTTTTTTGAGGTCAAGGCCCGCAATCACATGCTGGATGAAAAAGCGCAACTGCGCGATGAGACCAAGCAGTATGTGCCGCGCTTTCTGGCAGTTACAAAAATCATGCGTAATCTGCCCGAACTGGGTTTCGAGCCGATCAGTCCCGAAAGCGCGCCCGGCGTGCTGCGCCTTACGGCGCGCCCCGGAACCGATCTCAACGGCCTGGCTGATGCCTGCGGCATGAGCTGGGGCGATTTCATTTCCTATAACCGTCATCATAAACGCCGTATTACTGATACGGACCGTTCCACCTTTGTCTATGTTCCCGCCAGAATAGAGCGCCAGGCCACGGCCTTTCTTTCTTCGCCCCGTTGCACCGCCTATGCGGACTGGGGCGCGGTGCGCGTGGCCAGCAATGCGGATTCGTGGGACAAGATCAGCCGCCGTTGCGGTATCCCTGCGACGCAGTTGCGCGCCCTTAATCCCGGTGAAAGCCGCCTGCGCGCCGGGCAGACCGTGCTTGCGCCGCGCTCGGTGGACATGTCCTCCAGGGCTGTGGCCGCGCTGGACAACAAGGTTCAGGCCCAGTCGGGCAACCGGGGGCGGGCTTCGGCACAGCCAGCAGGACGGCAGACAGCGGCGCAGGGCGGCAGCCATACGCTTCAGGCTGGTGAAACCCTGTATGCCGTGGCCCGTCAGTATAACATCAGCGTGAAGGACCTTCAGGACCATAATAATATAAGCAGTCCCAATATGATTCATGCCGGAACCGTGCTGCGCATCCCCGGCCGCGCCGTGGCCCAGGCCGGGCCTGTTTCCGGCGGATCTGACGGCAGGGTGGGGCGCAAGGCCGGTAGCGGAGCGGCAAAGGCCGCCAAAAGCACCTATCTTGTGCAGGCCAGAGACAGCCTGTGGAAGATCGCCCGTGAACATAATGTAAGTGTTGAAGACCTCAAGCGTTGGAACGGTGTGGATGAAAAGACCCTGCGGGTCGGATCCGTGCTGGTGGTGGAGCAGTAGCAAGCCTGTTTGCGGCAGCCGCCCGAACGCGACAGCAGGTTTTTTGCTGCGGGCCAGTCGATGCGAGAGCGTTGCAAGCTGTTTATGTGATTGAAACTGTATAAAATTCATGCGGTGGAAAAACGCTTAAAGGCGCGCCCCTGGCTGATAAATCGGCATTCTGGTGATTTGTTGCGGCAATATTTTGAAAAAAATGAAGAAAATCGGTTGACAGTTGCGCCCCTTTGAGGCAGATTCCCGTTTCGCGACACGGGAACGGATTGAGCCTGAGCGCGGCGAAGAAAATTCGCCGAACCGGCAGAAAGAAGTTGACAGGGTTGCGAAAAGGGAGCATAAGCCTCTCTCGTTCTTGAAAAACTGCATACAGCT
>Ga0265295_1000514_pt1 | contig 77846 bp, 65 predicted proteins | sample Munlansysbiofilm_FD_192503 | JGI IMG/M metagenome (GOLD analysis project Ga0265295, IMG submission 192503) | Leachate microbial communities from a municipal landfill in Southern Ontario, Canada - Methane capture system biofilm | ecosystem: Engineered > Solid waste > Landfill > Unclassified ... | reverse complement strand
CACCGAACTTGGCCGACAGCACGGTGGTGATCGCCGCCGTCAGCGTGGTCTTGCCGTGGTCCACGTGACCAATCGTGCCCACGTTGACGTGCGGCTTGGTCCGCTCAAACTTTTCCTTCGCCATGATGTTCTTCCTTATCTGAATTCAGTTGAGATGGGTCGATTGCGGGAGGTCGAGACTTGTCGCTTACTTGCTTGCACGCGCGCTGACGATGGCATCGGCCACATTCTTTGGCGCTTCGGCGTAGTGCTTGAACTCCATCGAGTAAGTGGCACGGCCCTGCGACATGGAGCGCAGCGTGGTGGAGTAGCCGAACATCTCCGACAGCGGCACTTCGGCCTTGATCACCTTGCCGCCACCCGGCATGTCATCCATGCCCTGCACCATGCCACGGCGGGATGACAGATCACCCATCACGTTGCCAGCGTAGTCTTCTGGGGTCTCCACCTCGACGGCCATCATCGGCTCGAGAATCACAGGGCTGGCTTTCCGGCAGCCCTCCTTGAAACCCATCGAAGCGGCAATCTTGAAAGCCTGCTCGGAGGAGTCGACATCGTGGTAGGAGCCAAAATGCAGCGTCACCTTGACATCCACCACCGGATAGCCTGCAAGCACACCGGAGTTCAAGGATTCTTCGATGCCCTTTTGCACCGCCGGAATGTACTCGCGCGGCACCACGCCACCCTTGATCGCATCGACGAACTCGAATCCCTTGCCGGGTTCGTTCGGTTCGACTTTGAGCACCACGTGCCCATACTGGCCCTTGCCGCCCGATTGGCGCACAAACTTGCCTTCGGCATTGTCCACGGTCTTGCGTATGGTTTCACGGTAGGCCACCTGCGGCTTGCCGACGTTCGCCTCGACACCGAACTCGCGCTTCATGCGGTCCACGATGATTTCTAGGTGCAATTCGCCCATGCCCGAAATGATGGTCTGGCCCGATTCTTCGTCCGTCTTGACGCGGAAGGAGGGATCTTCCTGCGCCAGACGCTGCAGCGCCAAGCCCATCTTCTCCTGGTCGGCCTTGGTTTTGGGCTCGACTGCCTGTGCTATCACGGGCTCAGGAAACACCATCTTTTCCAGGGTGATGACGGATTCGGGATCGCACAGGGTATCGCCGGTGGTCACCTCCTTCAGGCCCACAGCAGCTGCGATATCACCTGCGCGAACCTCCTTGATCTCTTCCCGGTTGTTTGCGTGCATCTGCAGCAAACGCCCGATGCGCTCCTTCTTGCCCTTGATCGGGTTGTAGACCGTATCGCCAGACGACAGCACGCCGGAATACACACGAATAAAAGTCAATTGACCGACATAAGGGTCTGTCATCAGCTTGAACGCAAGAGCAGAGAACTTCTCATCGTCCGATGCCTGGCGCGAAACCTCCTTTTCGTCTTCATCGTGACCGGTGACTGGCGGGATGTCAACGGGAGAGGGCAAGAATTCGATCACGGCGTCCAGCATGCGCTGCACACCCTTGTTCTTGAAGGCGGTACCGCAAAGCATGGGTTGGATTTCGCTCGCAATGGTGCGCGCTCGCAGGCCCTGCTTGATCTCCTCCTCGCTCAGCTCACCGGCTTCGAGGTACTTGTTCATCAGTTCTTCGCTGGATTCGGCTGCCGCCTCGACCATCTTCTCGCGCCATTCCTCGCAGGTCTTTAGGAGATCGGCAGGAATGTCTTCGTAACGGAATCTCATACCTTGGGACGATTCATCCCAAATGATGGCCTTCATCTTGAGCAGATCGACGACGCCCGTGAAGTTCTCTTCGGCACCAATAGGCACGACGATGGGCACCGGGTTTGCCTTGAGACGGGTGCGCATCTGATCGTAGACCTTGAAGAAATTGGCGCCAGTGCGGTCCATCTTGTTGACGAAGGCCAGCCGCGGCACTTTGTACTTGTTGGCTTGGCGCCAGACGGTCTCCGACTGGGGCTGTACGCCACCCACGGCGCAATACACCATGCAGGCGCCGTCAAGCACACGCATGGAGCGCTCGACCTCGATGGTGAAGTCCACGTGGCCGGGGGTGTCGATGATATTGATGCGATGGTCCGGCAAGGAGCGATCCATGCCCTTCCAGAAGCAGGTCGTCGCAGCCGAGGTGATGGTGATGCCCCGCTCCTGTTCCTGTTCCATCCAGTCCATCGTGGCCGCGCCGTCATGCACCTCACCAATCTTGTGAGTGACGCCGGTGTAGAACAGAATACGCTCAGTCGTGGTGGTTTTGCCAGCGTCGATGTGCGCAGAGATACCGATGTTCCGGTAACGCTCGATCGGGGTAGTTCGTGCCATGATGAAATCCAGAGTTGTATTTAGAAGCGGAAATGCGAGAAAGCCTTGTTGGCCTCGGCCATACGGTGCACTTCATCACGCTTCTTCATAGCCGCACCACGGCCTTCTGCGGCTTCGAGCAGTTCGTTGGCGAGACGTTGCTGCATCGATTTTTCGTTGCGTTTTTTCGCGGCCTCACGAATCCACCGCATGGCAAGCGCCATGCGGCGAGAAGGACGCACCTCGACGGGAACCTGATAGTTGGCGCCGCCCACGCGACGTGATTTGACCTCGACCATGGGGCGAACATTGCCCATGGCGGCCGAAAAAACCTCAAGCGGATCCTTGCCGGATTTTTCCTGAATCGTGTCAAAAGCACCATAAACGATGCGCTCAGCAACGGCTTTTTTGCCGGAGAGCATGACGACGTTCATAAATTTGGCAACATCCACACTGCCGAATTTCGGGTCCGGCAGGATTTCTCGCTTTTCTACTTCGCGACGACGAGGCATGATTTCTCCTATTCAGTTGGGCTTTGCCCTGACCCTAGCTGGGCCGCTTACTCCGCGATGGCGGATGGAAATCGATTTGATAATGTAAATCGACCTATTTTTTCGGACGCTTGGCTCCGTACTTCGAGCGCGACTGCTTACGGTCTTTCACCGCCTGCAAGTCGAGTGAACCGCGAACGATGTGATAGCGCACACCCGGCAAATCCTTCACGCGGCCGCCCCGCACGAGAACTACCGAGTGTTCCTGCAGGTTGTGCCCCTCGCCGCCGATATATGAGATGACTTCGAATCCATTGGTCAGGCGAATCTTTGCAACCTTACGCAACGCAGAGTTAGGCTTCTTCGGAGTCGTCGTGTAAACGCGCGTACAAACCCCGCGTCGCTGCGGGCAATTCTCCATCGCAGGACTTTTGGATTTGATGCGTTCGCTCACCCGTGGAGAGCGAACCAATTGATTGATCGTCGGCATAGACCTTCCTCACTCCTGCTGGAGCACGGTAACTGAGACAAAAAACATGACAAAAGCCCGACCATCAAGGGATGGCCGGGCTCGTTGGGGTAGCCTGACGATGTCCTACTTTCACACGCGAATGCGCACTATCATCGGCGCTGAACTGTTTCACGGCCCTGTTCGGGATGGGAAGGGGTGGTTCCAGTTCGCCATGGTCATCAGGCATAACTTGTTGACGAAAACTCGTCCAATTCAAAAGCTGATCGATTGCATCTCTATGGTCAAAATTATAGGATCAAGCCGCACGGGCAATTAGTACTGGTTAGCTCAACGCATTACTGCGCTTCCACACCCAGCCTATCAACGTTGTCGTCTTCAACGACCCTTCAGGGAGATCGAGTCTCCAGGGAGGCCTTATCTTGAGGCAAGTTTCCCGCTTATATGCTTTCAGCGGTTATCTTTTCCGAACTTAGCTACCCGGCGATGCCACTGGCGTGACAACCGGTACACCAGAGGTTCGTCCACTCCGGTCCTCTCGTACTAGGAGCAGCCCCTCTCAAGCCTCCAACGCCCACGGAAGATAGGGACCAAACTGTCTCACGACGTTTTAAACCCAGCTCACGTACCTCTTTAAATGGCGAACAGCCATACCCTTGGGACCGGCTACAGCCCCAGGATGAGATGAGCCGACATCGAGGTGCCAAACACCGCCGTCGATATGAACTCTTGGGCGGTATCAGCCTGTTATCCCCAGAGTACCTTTTATCCGTTGAGCGATGGCCCTTCCATACAGAACCACCGGATCACTATGTCCTGCTTTCGCATCTGCTCGACTTGTCAGTCTCGCAGTTAAGCACGCTTATGCCATTGCACTATCAGCACGATTTCCGACCGTGCCTAGCGTACCTTCGAACTCCTCCGTTACGCTTTGGGAGGAGACCGCCCCAGTCAAACTGCCCACCATGCACTGTCTCCGAACCGGATTCACGGTCCAGGGTTAGAACCTCAAACACATCAGGGTGGTATTTCAAGGTTGGCTCCACGACACCTGGCGGCGCCGCTTCAAAGCCTCCCACCTATCCTACACAGATCTGTTCAAAATCCAATGCAAAGCTACAGTAAAGGTTCATGGGGTCTTTCCGTCTTTCCGCGGGGAGATTGCATCATCACAAACATTTCAACTTCGCTGAGTCTCGGGAGGAGACAGTGTGGCCATCGTTACGCCATTCGTGCAGGTCGGAACTTACCCGACAAGGAATTTCGCTACCTTAGGACCGTTATAGTTACGGCCGCCGTTTACCGGGGCTTCGATCAAGAGCTTGCACCCCATCACTTAACCTTCCGGCACCGGGCAGGCGTCACACCCTATACGTCCACTTTCGTGTTTGCAGAGTGCTGTGTTTTTAATAAACAGTCGCAGCCACCTTTTCACTGCGGCCCCTTTCTGCTCAGCCTGTACGGCATCACATACCGGGGGCGTACCTTATCCCGAAGTTACGGTACAAATTTGCCGAGTTCCTTCTCCCGAGTTCTCTCAAGCGCCTTAGAATACTCATCTCGCGCACCAGTGTCGGTTTGCGGTACGGTCGTGTCCAGCTGAAGCTTAGTGGCTTTTCTTGGAAGCAGGGTATCAATCACTTCGGCGGCAAGCCGCCTCGTTATCATGCCTCAGCTAAGCCCCCCGGATTTGCCTAAGGGGCACGCCTACACACTTGAACCGGGACATCCAACACCCGGCTGATCTAACCTTCTCCGTCCCCACATCGCACTAGACATCGGTACAGGAATATTGACCTGTTTCCCATCGACTACGCATCTCTGCCTCGCCTTAGGGGCCGACTCACCCTACGCCGATGAACGTTGCGTAGGAAACCTTGCGCTTTCGGCGAAGAGGCTTTTCACCTCTTTTAACGCTACTCATGTCAGCATTCGCACTTCTGATACCTCCAGCATGCCTCTCAGCACACCTTCACAGGCTTACAGAACGCTCCTCTACCATGTGCTTACGCACATCCGCAGCTTCGGTATATAGCTTAGCCCCGTTACATCTTCCGCGCAGGACGACTCGATCAGTGAGCTATTACGCTTTCTTTAAAGGGTGGCTGCTTCTAAGCCAACCTCCTGACTGTCAATGCCTTCCCACTTCGTTTCCCACTTAGCTATATTTAGGGACCTTAGCTGGCGGTCTGGGTTGTTTCCCTCTTGTGTCCGGACGTTAGCACCCGGTGCACTGTCTCCCGCGCTGCACTCGCCAGTATTCGGAGTTTGCATTGGTTTGGTAAGTCGTCATGACCCCCTAGCCAAAACAGTGCTCTACCCCTGGCGGTGATACGCGAGGCACTACCTAAATAGTTTTCGAGGAGAACCAGCTATTTCCGGATTTGTTTAGCCTTTCACCCCTATCCACAGCTCATCCGCTAGTTTTGCAACACTAGTCGGTTCGGACCTCCAGTACGTGTTACCGCACCTTCATCCTGGCCATGGATAGATCATCCGGTTTCGGGTCTACACCCAGCGACTAGTCGCCCTATTCGGACTCGGTTTCCCTGCGCCTTCCCTATTCGGTTAAGCTTGCCACTGAATGTAAGTCGCTGACCCATTATACAAAAGGTACGCCGTCACCCCGCAGGGCTCCGACTTTTTGTATGCATACGGTTTCAGGATCTATTTCACTCCCCTCCCGGGGTTCTTTTCACCTTTCCCTCACGGTACTTGTTCACTATCGGTCGACTACGAGTATTTAGCCTTGGAGGATGGTCCCCCCATGTTCAGACAGGATTACACGTGTCCCGCCCTACTTGTCGCATACCTAGTTCCACATAAGGCATTTTACATACAGGGCTATCACCTTCTATGGCCGACCTTTCCATGTCGTTTTGCTATACCTAATGCTAAATTATGCAGGCTGTTCCGATTTCGCTCGCCACTACTATCGGAATCTCGGTTGATTTCTTTTCCTCGAGCTACTGAGATGTTTCAGTTCACCCGGTTCGCCTCAATGACCTATGTATTCAGTCAAAGATACCCTTGCGGGTGGGTTTCCCCATTCGGAGATCTGCGGGTCAAAGCTTGTTTGCCAGCTCACCGCAGCTTATCGCAGGCTACAACGTCCTTCTTCGCCTGTAGTCGCCAAGGCATCCACCATATGCACTTATTCGCTTGATCCTATAATTTTGACCACCGGTCAAACAGGATTGAACTCATATTTGCGATGCAATCGCAATGCATGACTATCGTCATGCATATATCAGCTTTTGAATTGTTAAAGAACACAACGATGGTTTCATCAAAAGAAAATTGACTTTCTTTTGTAGACTGGTGGAGGTGAACGGGATCGAACCGATGACCCCCTGCTTGCAAAGCAGGTGCTCTCCCAGCTGAGCTACACCCCCAGGGCAAACTCCAGTGCTGGTGGGTCTGGTTGGATTCGAACCAACGACCCCCGCCTTATCAAGACGGTGCTCTAACCGACTGAGCTACAGACCCGCTTGGGCCACGAGTTCGGCTTCGCAACCACCATCAACGTTGACAACCGATAAGTGTGAGCGCTCGACTTGATGCGTCTCTAGAAAGGAGGTGATCCAGCCGCACCTTCCGATACGGCTACCTTGTTACGACTTCACCCCAGTCATGAAGCCTACCGTGGTAATCGCCCTCCTTGCGGTTAAGCTAACTACTTCTGGTAAACCCCACTTCCATGGTGTGACGGGCGGTGTGTACAAGACCCGGGAACGTATTCACCGCGGCAAGCTGATCCGCGATTACTAGCGATTCCGACTTCATGCAGTCGAGTTGCAGACTACAATCCGGACTACGAGCGGTTTTAAGGGATTGGCTCCCCCTCGCGGGTTGGCGACCCTCTGTACCGCCCATTGTATGACGTGTGTAGCCCTACCCATAAGGGCCATGAGGACTTGACGTCATCCCCACCTTCCTCCGGTTTGTCACCGGCGGTCTCATTAGAGTGCTCTTGCGTAGCAACTAATGACAAGGGTTGCGCTCGTTGCGGGACTTAACCCAACATCTCACGACACGAGCTGACGACAGCCATGCAGCACCTGTGTCCAGGTTCTCTTTCGAGCACCAAACCATCTCTGGCAAGTTCCTGGCATGTCAAGGGTAGGTAAGGTTTTTCGCGTTGCATCGAATTAAACCACATCATCCACCGCTTGTGCGGGTCCCCGTCAATTCCTTTGAGTTTTAACCTTGCGGCCGTACTCCCCAGGCGGTCGACTTCACGCGTTAGCTACGTTACTGAACAGTATCCCGTCCAACAACTAGTCGACATCGTTTAGGGCGTGGACTACCAGGGTATCTAATCCTGTTTGCTCCCCACGCTTTCGTGCATGAGCGTCAGTGCAGGCCCAGGGAGTTGCCTTCGCCATCGGTGTTCCTCCGCATATCTACGCATTTCACTGCTACACGCGGAATTCCACTCCCCTCTGCCGCACTCTAGTCAGGCAGTCACAAATGCAGTTCCCAGGTTGAGCCCGGGAATTTCACATCTGTCTTACCTAACCGCCTGCGCACGCTTTACGCCCAGTAATTCCGATTAACGCTTGCACCCTACGTATTACCGCGGCTGCTGGCACGTAGTTAGCCGGTGCTTATTCTGCGGGTACCGTCATCACCGAATGGTATTAGCACTCGATATTTCGCCCCCGCCAAAAGTGGTTTACAACCCGAAGGCCTTCATCCCACACGCGGCATTGCTGGATCAGGGTTGCCCCCATTGTCCAAGATTCCCCACTGCTGCCTCCCGTAGGAGTCTGGGCCGTGTCTCAGTCCCAGTGTGGCTGGTCGTCCTCTCAGACCAGCTACGGATCGTCGCCTTGGTAAGCCTTTACCTCACCAACTAGCTAATCCGCCATCGGCCGCTCCTATGACGTGAGGTCTTGCGATCCCCCACTTTCACCCGTAGGTCGTATGCGGTATTAGCTACGCTTTCGCGTAGTTATCCCCCATCACAGGGCACGTTCCGATGTATTACTCACCCGTTCGCCACTCGCCGCCAGGTTGCCCCGCGCTGCCGTTCGACTTGCATGTGTAAAGCATGCCGCTAGCGTTCAATCTGAGCCAGGATCAAACTCTATAGTTCGATCTTTTTTTGCATTGCGAACAATGCACACTCAAGGAATTACGGAAAATTTCCGTACTTCATATGAGCGTTTGGTCTATTTGCATCAAGCCAAACGCCCACGCTTATCGGTTGATTTCTTAATGAACCCGCCTGTTTCGGCGTTTGCTGCATTTGCAGCGAAAACAATAATTATCGCACTAATTTTCTTTCCGAGTCAAGCGAAAGATTTCGAAGTCTTTCTTTTTTCTCTGCTTCGCATTTTTGCTGCGAAGTTTTAAATTATTGCACTAATTTTATTTCCTAGTCAAGCTAAGGGTTTTAGCGCTTTCCTTGCCTGCCCTTTTTGCTTGACCCCGGTGCGTTAAGCGCCGAGAGATGAAATTGTGCATGGGCCGAACTTTCCTGTCAAGCACTTTGATGACATCTCAATGAAAGCCCTCTCTCTTCTTGATCTCGTGAGTAGGCGCACGGCCGCCCCAAGTTTTCTCAGTCCACCTCGCGGCTTGCAAGCCGCTCGGATTCGGCTCCGTCCAGGCTGCCGCAGGGCAGCCTGGAGCCGCGGGCCTCACCCCCTCGGGGGCCTGACGCGAACGCGGCAGGTCTGGGAGGCGCTCTTACACTGTGGCCACGATTAGCGAGACTGCCGAATCTTGACCTCTTGATAGGCCTTGTAGAGAGCTGCGGCCACCGGGCCAGGCTCGCCTTGGCTTACCGCTTGACCGTCGAGTGTGGTGACTGGCAGCACTTCCTTTGTTGCCGAGGTGAGCAGAATCTCGTCGGCGCAGCGCAGTTCCCACTCGGCGATAGGACGAAATTCCAGTGTGATGCCGACCACGCCGCACAGTTCTTGCAGCAGGCCGACACGGATGCCTTCTAACTTGTCGTGATCGCGAAGGGGCGCGGCGAGTCGGCCGTTGCGCACCACCCAGACGTTCGATGCCGAGGCTTCGGTCAGCAGTCCATCTCTGATGAGGATGGTTTCTGTGGCGTCGTTTTCCGCAGAGAGTTGTCGCGCCAGCACATTGCCGAGAAGCGAAATCGATTTGATATGACCATTTCTCCACCGCAGATCGGGGGCCGTGATGCAGGCCACGCCCTCGGCGCGCTTTTGCTCGGGGATATGCGGGAAGGGGAAGCTCATCATGAATACGGTCGGCTCGACGCCTTGGGGAAACGCATGGTCGCGCCTGGCCACACCGCGGGTGACCTGGATATAGACGCACTGATCGTCCGGCTCGTTGCGCGCGATGAGTTCGCGTACCAGCGCCAGCCAGTCGCTGGCCTGCCCAGGATTCTTGATGCCGACGGCGCCGAGACTGCGCGCCAGCCTTGCCAGATGCTCGTCTGCACGAAAGACCCGGCGCCCATAGACTGGGATCACCTCATACACCCCGTCCCCAAAGATGAAACCTCGATCGAGCACGGATACCTGGCATTGGGCGAGCGCTTGAAACGTGCCATTCAGATAGCACTCGGATTGATCGGTTGGCGTCATGTTGCGCGACATGGAAGAATCCCGAAAACAAAGAGCCCAGGGATCAGCGCACCAGACCGCGCCGTACTGCCTCCAGCGCGGCTTCGGCTCGGGACGAGATGTTGAGCTTGCGATAGATCTGCTTGACGTAGTCGGCCACGGTATGGCGCGACAGTCCGAGTTGCACTGCGATTTCGGGCAGGGTGTAACCCTTGCCGACCCGTTGCAGCACCTCGCTCTCGCGCTCGGTGAGTGCAATATGCTCTTCTTGCGGCAGGTTGGACGATGGCGCCGACTGATCGTGGCGCAGATGGGTGAAATGCTGCACCATGCGCCGGGCGATGCTGGGCGACAGCGGCGGCTCGCCATCCTGGATGCGCCGGAGTTGGGCGCGCAGCTCGATTTTGGGACGATCCTTGAGCAGGTAGCCGAACGCACCCGCCTGTAACGCAGGAAAGAGGTGATCGTCGTCATCGAAGATGGTGACGACGACGGAGCGGGCCTGCGGGCGAATTTCCGCCATGGTGCGGATCAGCTCCAGACCGCTGGCATCGGGAAGGCCCAGGTCGACCAGCAAGAGGTCGACCGGTTCGCTCTGCAGTATCTGCATGGCGTCGGCCATGCGCCCCGCCTCGAAAATGCGCGCGCCGGGATAGTTTTCGCGCAGCAATTCCACAAACCCGGCCCGCACAGCGGGAAGGTCGTCCACGACCAGGGCGCATTGCATGGTGCTCATCGGCTTCCGTTTCTCATTCTTGTGCCGAGCAGACAATGTCGGCATCAGCCCGATACTATCAACTCATGCCCCTGAATGCGGGGATTTCTGTGGCCATCGGTGCCGCATCGTGATTCGTCCACATGTCCAGCCCGTCCGTGCAACTTCGACACACCTTTTCCCCGCCCGACAATGCCCGCCTCGCCCAGCTCTGCGGACCGCTGGATGAAAACCTCAGGCAGATCGAGGTGGCTTTCGACGTCCGCCTGTCGCGCCGGGCCGACACTCTGAGCATCGAGGGCGAAAGCACAGCCGCCCGACGCGCACTCGATCTGCTGCAAACGCTGTGGGGCCGAGCGGATGCGCGCTTCAGTCTGGAGGACATGCAGCTCGAACTGGTGCAGGCGGCGCAAGGGCGGCGCCCGAAACTCAACGCGGCCGACGACGAACCGGTGCTCTACACCCGGCGCGAAAGTCTGCACGGCCGCACGCCCAATCAGGTGCAGTACATACGCAACATCTTGCAGCACGACATCACGTTTGGCATCGGCCCGGCGGGCACGGGCAAGACCTTTCTGGCGGTGGCCTGCGCCGTCGATGCGCTGGAGCGTCACGCCATCACCCGTCTGGTGTTGACGCGCCCTGCGGTCGAAGCGGGAGAGCGGCTCGGCTTTCTGCCCGGCGACCTGACGCAGAAGATAGACCCGTATTTGCGCCCCTTGTATGACGCGCTGTACGACCTGCTCGGCATGGAGAAAACGCAAAAGATGTTCGAGCGGGGCGCCATCGAGATCGCACCGCTGGCTTTCATGCGCGGGCGCACGCTCAACCAGTCGTTCATCATCCTGGACGAGGCACAGAACACCACGCCCGAGCAGATGAAGATGTTCCTCACCCGCATCGGCTTCGGATCGCGTGCGGTGATTACGGGCGACACCAGCCAAGTGGATTTGCCCCGCGGGGCGCAAAGCGGTCTGGCACAGGCCCGCAAAGTGCTCGCCGACGTGCGCGGCATCGCCTTCAACCAGTTCACCAGCCAGGATGTGGTGCGGCACCCGCTGGTGGCGCGCATCGTCGATGCTTACGAGGCGCATGACGTCGCGGTGAAAGCCGCGCAGTCGATGACCCCCGGCGCGGACACAGATGCCGGCGCCACCTCGCCCCGTCGCCGGACGCCGCGCTCCGCATGACGCACGACGCCCTTCCCCCGAAACCTGCATTGCGGCTTTCGGTGCAGTTTGCCGATGCGACGCACCGCAACCTGTTGCCGCGCGCCCTGCTGTTGCGCTGGATTCGCGCTGCCTTGCGCGCAGGCCCCGAAAACCACGACCCCCTGCATCAAGCAGAGACACGCCCACAAGCGCATCAAATCACCCTGCGCTTCGTCGCAGAGGATGAAGGCCAGACACTCAACCGGGCCTACCGCGGCAAGGACTACGCCACCAATGTGCTCACGTTCGATTACAGTCATTGGCCGGTGCACGCCGACATTGTGCTGTGCTGCCCCGTGGTCGCGCGCGAAGCGCTAGCGCAGCATAAACCGCTGGTGGCGCACTACGCGCATCTGGTCGTTCACGGCCTGCTGCACGCGCAAGGCTGGGATCATCAGACCGAGCAGGAAGCGCAAGGGATGGAGAGCCACGAGGTCGCCGTGTTGCAACGCCTGGGCATTGCCGACCCCTACGCCGACGGCAGCGAAATGCCCGCAGGGTAAAGTGCGGGCGCTGCCGACTCCGCCCTTTCAGGCTTCTCACCCTCATGTCCGAACGTCCTGCCCACCCCGCTGCCGATGCTGCGGCCGCCAGTGCCTCGCCGCGCGGTCTGCTGCGCCTGCTCACCCAACCCCGGCTCGCTCCATTCCTCTCCATTGCACTGGGCGCACTACTCGCACAGACCTTTGGCCGACCACAACTCGGCGGCTGGTCGGTGCTCATTCTGGCGGCCTGGATCAGCCTGCTGTGGGCGGACCCACAGTCACCGCGCAAAGACCGAGCCCGGCGCGGCGCGCTGCTCGGTTTCAGCCTCGGGCTGGGCTGGTTCACCGGGGGACTGTGGTGGCTCTATATCAGCATGGCCGTGTATGGCGGCATGGCCCCGCCGATCGCCGGCGGCGCGCTGCTGTTGTTCTGCGCCTATCTCGCGCTCTACCCCACGCTGGCCGCGGCGCTGGCCGCTGCTATGGCACCCGCAGCAGGGCGCGAACCGTGGAAACTGGCCCGCGCCATCGGCGCCGCGCTGGTGCTGGCCGGGGGCTGGACCGTGGCCGAATGGCTGCGCGGCACCGTGTTCACCGGTTTCCCGTGGCTGGCTCTGGGCTATGCCCAGGTCGGCAACCCGCTCTCGGGCTATGCCCCGGTGATCGGCCAGTACGGCGTGAACTTCGCCGCCGCGCTGTCCGCCGCGCTGCTGGCGCTGCTGTCGCAGGTGAGTCTGCGCGGGGCGCTGGTGAGTCTGGGATTGCTGGTGGCGCTGTTTCTCGGCGGCTTGCAGTTGCAGCAAGTGCGCTGGACGCACGCCGTCGGCCCGGCGCTCAAGGTGGCCTTGCTCCAGGGTGATGTCGCGCAATCGGAAAAATTCAAACCCGAATCGCTGGGGCCGACGCTGCAGCTCTACGGCGACTGGCTGAGTTCGCTCCAGGCCAATCTCATCGTCACCCCGGAAACTGCCGTGCCGGTGCTGCCCGAAGACCTCGACCCCGGCTATCTGCGGCAGATCGAGCGGGCGCTGCGCGAGCACCACGCGGCCGCACTGCTCGGCATCCCCCTCACGCGCGGCAGCGATCAATACACCAACAGCGTGCTGGGGCTGGGCGGTGCCGCGCCGTACCGTTACGACAAGGCGCATCTGGTGCCCTTTGGCGAGTTCGTGCCCTACGGCTTTCACTGGTTCGTCAAGCTCATGGACATGCCGCTGGGCAGCTTTGCGCGCGGCGGCTTCGATCAGCCGCCCTTCGTGGTGCAGGGCGTAAAAGTCGCGCCGAACATCTGCTATGAAGACCTTTTCGGCGCGCAGATGGCGCAGCGCTTTCGCACCCCGGTCCATGCGCCCAATGTGTTTGCCAACCTGACCAATCTCGGCTGGTTCGGCAACACCATCGTCATCCCGCAGCATCTGGAAATCGCGCGCATGCGTTCGTTGGAATTCCAGATCCCCGGCATCCGTGCCACCAATACCGGCGCCACCGCCCTCATCAACGCCCACGGTCAGGTCACCGCCGAGCTGCCGCCCTACACCGTCGGCGTGCTCACCGGCACGGTGCAGGGACACGCCGGACTGACCCCGTTCGCCTGGCTGGCATCACGCTACGGCGATTGGCCCGAGGTGCTGCTGGCGGCAATGGCCTTGCTGCTGGGCTGGACCCTGACCCGCCCGCAGCGGGGCGGCCCCCACCACCACAGCGCCAGGGTGTAGTTGCCTACGGCCCGATAGATGACGGCAAAACAGCCGCGCACCCGGCGCACCCGCCGCCAGGCGCCCGGCGGCATCCCGACCAGACCGGCCACGTTGAACACGATCACGCCCAGATGCACCGCGAGGATGAGGTGTGCCAGTTGCAGATCGAGCAAGGCGTGCATGGCGTTAGCCGGTCGAAACAGAGACACCATACGCCGAACTGGCACTACAACCCGTTACGTCGCCCCAAGCGCGGCCCGGCTATGTTGTCATCAAATGCCGCGCACACCCTCGGCGTGATCGTGTCGGCGCCAGCCACCACCGCCTGTGGTGTAGCTGTTTCATTTGTTGGAGTCATTTGATGCAGTCTCTTGCCCTGTTGATGCGCCGCGCCAGCGCCGCCATCGTGTTCTGCCTCGCCTGCGCACCCGCATCCTGGGCCGCGGGATTCACCTTCACGCCCTACCCCACCGCGCACAAATTGCCGCTGTCGCAAGTCACCTTCGAGAATGCACAGGGCAAACGCATGACTCTGGCAGACTTCAAGGGCAAGGTCGTGCTGCTCAATATCTGGGCGACCTGGTGCCCGCCCTGCGTGCATGAAATGCCCACGCTGGATAAATTGCAAAAGCGGCTCGGCGGCAAAAACTTCGCCGTCGTGCCGCTGTCGGTGGACAAGGGCGGCATCTACACCGTGAAGAGTTTCTACGACGACAACTTCATCGGCCATCTGCCGATCTACGTCGATCCCACCACCCAGGTGCTCGAAACACTCAGCATTCTGGGCACGCCCACCACCATCCTGATCAGCAAGCAGGGCGAAGAAATCGCCCGCACCATGGGGCCGGAAGACTGGGATCAGCCCGCGATCATCGCCCAGATCAAGCATTACATGGCCGCACCCGCCGGGCCGGCGGCAAAGCCGTCGCAGCAGGCGGCGCGCACCGTGGAAATCCGCGATACCCGCGTGGCGAGCACTGCGACCGTCCCGCCTCACGCGCCAGATTGAACCCGGCGGAAATATGCGGACCGCAGCGCCCGATGTGTTCGTTCAGCGCCCCGATGACGCGCCCGACCACCCACGCAGCGCCTGGGCGCATATTTCCCCGGCAGCGCGGCGCATCATCCTCGCGCGCACCGCGCGCAGCATCGGCCAGGGCGCGCTGGTCGCGGCCTTCACCCTCTACCTGCATGCGCTGAACTGGAACGCGCCGCAAATCGGCGCGGTGCTCAGCGGCGGCTTGTTCATCGGCGCCGCGCTCACGCTGTGGATCGGGCCGCTGAGCGACCGCCTCGGGCGGCGCCAGTTCCTGCTGGGCTACGAGTTGGTGCTCGTCGCCTGCGCGGCGGTGGCGCTGTTTGCCCAAAATCCGTGGTTGCTCGTGCCCGTCGCCTTGCTCGGCGGATTCGGCCGCGGCGCCAATGGGGCCGCCGGCCCCTTCGGGCCGCTGGAGCAATCGTGGCTGGCCCACGGCACCCCGCCCGCGCTGCGCTCGCAGGTTTTCAGCCTGAACTCCACCCTGGGCATGCTCGGCATGGCGCTGGGCGCCTTCCTGGGCGCCGCACCCCACTGGCTCGGCGCCCTCATGCCGCTGGATTGGGCTTACCGCAGCCTGTTCATCCTGCCGCTGCTGGGCTCGGCAACGGGTTTCTTTTTGTTGTTGCAGGCGGAGGACGCGCCCACGGCGACCCGACCCGAGATCCATCCGCCGAGCGCGTCGACGCACCCAGAAGCGCAAGACGTCGCGGATCGCCAGGCCCGACACCTGCGCGAAAACGCCCTGCTCTGGCGGCTCGCGCTGGTGAACGCGCTCAACGGCCTGGGCATCGGCATGGTCGCCCCGCTGATGGCCTACTGGTATCTGGTGCGCTATGGGCACGGGCCGGGCAGCATCGGGCCGGCCATGGCGGCGAGCTTTGTGTTCGCCGCTTTCGGTGCACAGATCGCCAGCCGCCTGGCGCAGCGCTTCGGGGCGGTGCGGGCCGTGGTCGGCATGCGCACGATGGGGCTCATCATGCTGCTGCTCACGCCCTTGTCGCCGATATTCTGGGTCGCAGCCGCTTTCTATGCCCTGCGCGCCACGATGAATCAGGGCACCATGGGCGTGCGCCAGGCGCTGACCGTGAGCATGACAGGGGCTGATCGACGCGGTCTGGCCGCAACCGTCAACAACGTGTCCATCCAGATTCCTCGCGCGATCGGGCCTTTGATCGCCGGGGTTTTGCTGCACCTGGGCTGGCTGATCGCCCCGTTCCTGGTGGCGGCGACGTTTCAGGCGGCCTATCTGGTCTTGTATCAGCGATTTTTCAAAGGCATCGAACCGCGCGACGCTCCCCTCTGAAGACAAAGACGCCCTGCCGAAGCAGGGCGTTGGTCAGTCCGTTTGCTGCGCCTGAGCGTCTGTTCAACGACTCGTCGACGAAGCCATCAGCGCGCTTTGGGCGCGCCGATGTCGCCCAGCAGCTTGCCGTTGACCTGGGTGCCGTACAGACTGAACTTGCTGTCGTGGAACTTGGCCCGGGTGGCCGCCACGCTGCCCTGCCAGCGCGGGTCTTGCGGGCGCTCATGCGCATCCATGAAGTAGGCGACATCCCAGGCTTCCTGCGGGCTCAGGCTGTAGCTCATGCCGTAGGGCATATTGGCGTAGATGAACTTGGCGGCGTTTTTGTAGCTGCCCATGCCCGCCCCCCAGTTGAACGACTTGGGGCCCCACAGCGGCGGAAACACGGTTTCGCCGTTGACGTACTGTCCCTCGCCATGGGCGGCGTGGCAGATGGCGCACTGGGCCTCGTACACCTTCTGGCCGCGCACATAGTCGGGCGCCTGCCGCGGCTCGGGCAGGTTGGGGTAACCGCGTCCGGCGACTTTTTCGTCCACCGGCAAGCCTTTGGCCATCCAGTAGGAATAGCTCTGCAGCGCGACGAGCACCTTGCTGCCCAGCGGCGGCGCCTTGCCGTTCTGGCTATACATGAAGCAGCCCTGCAGCCGTTCTTCGTAGGTGTTGACCTTTTTGTTCTTGCTGCGGTAGGCGGGGTAGCTGACATACGCCGCCCAGAGTGGCGCGGAGCCCGCCATGCGCCCGGCATCGGTATGGCAGTTCACACAGCTCAGGGTGTTGCCGACGTACTCTTTGGCGTACTTGGGCGTGTCCAGCATGATGTCGCGGCCGAGCTTGACCATCTTGCCGAATTCATCATCGGGAATGGCCGATTCCGGCGGCGGGGTGAATTTGGCGCCGGTGCCCACCGCCGCATTGATTTCAGACTTGGGGGGTGCCATCGGCGCATCGGCCGCGAAAGCCGAAGCCGTGGAAGCGGCCAACAAGCCGAGTGCGCACAGCGCCAAGGTCATGGGGGTTTGTTTGCGTGTCATGGTGCGCTCCGATCAATGGCTCGCCGAGGCGGACTGGGCCTGGATCAAGGGCTGCGCCGCAAGCCACTGCGCCACGGCCTGCGTTTGCGCATCGGTCATGCGCAGGGCGACGGTGTGCATCATGCCCAGCGGATCGCCGCTGCGGCTGCCGTCTTTCCACGCCTTGATCTGCGCCTCGATATAGGCGGCACTCTGCCCGACCAGACCGGGGAAGTTTTCACCTACACCCACCGCACCCGGGCCGTGACAGCGGATGCAGGCCGGAATGCCCTTTTCCCAATCGCCGCGCAGCGCCAGCCGCTCGCCTTCGGCGGCTACCGCCCCGGTCGGCATGGGCGCGGGTTTGGTACTGCTGGGCTTGAGTTTGGCGTAATAGGCCGCCAGCGCGGTGACCTGCGCTGCGCTCAGCGGCCTGGCCATGCCCGACATGATGGCGTTGTTGCGCTTGCCGCTGGCGAAGGCGTGCAACTGATCCGCCAGATATTGCTGCGGCAGCCCCGCCAGCCGCGGATAGCCCGCCGCCGCATTGCCCATGCCGTCGGCGCCGTGACAGGCGATGCAGGACGCCGCTTCGGGTGGAGCGGCTGCCCAGCTCGCGGGCGCGGCCCAAAATAAGGCGCCCAGCGTAGCTGTGGCCAACGCTCGGCGCATCGAGATGATTTGATGCATGGAAGACTCCTCTCAAGTCGCTCAGGGCTGCAGGGCGTCGGCGAAATGGTCGACGCCGCGGGGAAACCCTGTCAGGGTTGAGGAGAAGTCTAGGGACGGTTGTCGAAATGGACAAACGCCTTGTGTCGATATCGATCAGAAAAAGTATCGCTGGCCCAACCGTATCTGCATCAAAGAGTTACCGGGAAGTCAGCCCAGCAGCTTGCCCAGCATTTGCTGCGCAGTCGCCATCAGGTCGCTTTCGGCGGGCAACTGGCCGTTAGGCGTGAGTTTGTCCACCACATCAGGCAAGGCCTGCGACAACTCGCCTGCGACCTGGTCGGGCTGAATGCCGAGCTTGCTGGCGATGTCGCCCAGCATGCCGCTGCCGAGCACCTGCTGGATCTGCTCGGCCGAAATCGGCAGGTTCGATCCCGTACCGACCCACGACTGCACCAAGTCACCCAAGCCGCCTTGCTGAAACTTCTCCAGCAGGCCGCTCAAGCCGCCGCTGTTGTTCATCAGCCCCATCACGGCCTGCAGCATCGGGTTGTCACCCGCTGCACCTTGCGCCTGATGCGCTCCCAACATCTGACCCAAGTCTCCCGCCACCTCATCGAACAGTCCCATGTCTTGACCCCATGAAAAATGAAAAAGACTTCAGCGAAACCAGCCTGCTTGACGCACAATCACATCTCTTTCTGGCTGATTGAAGCGAGCCTATCGTGACTGAGTGACTTTGCGTGCCATTCCACGGCCTGATTTTTGCTGCTCTCGCATTTTTTACAGTTTCATGGACGCCTCTTCCGAACAGATCCACACCTTGATGGCCGACCTGGGCGCCCGCGCCCGCGCCGCGTCGCGCGGCATGGCCCGCGCATCGACGGCGGCGAAAGATCAAGCGCTGCTCGCGCTGGCCGCTGCCATTCGCACCCACCGCCCTGCGCTGCAGGATGCCAATCTGCGCGACCTGCACGCCGCACGCGAAGCCGGCCTGGAGTCCGCGTTCGTCGACCGACTGACGCTGAGCGACAAAGTCGTCGAGCAGATGGCGCAAAGCTGCGAGCAGGTGGCCGCGCTGCCCGACCCCATCGGCGGCATCGACGGCGTGCGCCGCCGCCCCAGCGGCATCAGCGTGGGGCAGATGCGGGTGCCGCTGGGCGTATTCGGCATGATTTACGAGAGCCGGCCCAATGTCACCATCGAGGCGGCGTCTCTGGCCATCAAGAGCGGCAATGCCGTGATCCTGCGCGGCGGCTCGGAAGCCATCCACAGCAACCGCGCGCTGGCCGACTTGGTGGCGCAAGCGCTGCAATCGGCGGGCCTGCCCGCCGACGCGGTGCAACTGGTACCGACCACCGACCGCGCCGCGGTGGGGGCGCTCATCACCATGCCGCAGTTCGTTGACGTCATCATTCCACGCGGCGGCAAGGGACTGATCGAGCGCATCAGCGCCGAAGCGCAGGTGCCCGTCATCAAGCATCTGGACGGCAATTGCCACGTCTATGTGGACAGCGGCGCCGATCTCGACATGGCCGTCAAAGTGACGGACAACGCCAAGACGCAGCGTTACAGCCCGTGCAATGCCGCCGAGTCGCTGCTCGTGGCGCGCGACATCGCCCCCGCGTTTCTACCGCGCATCGGCGAGGTGTTTGTGCGCAAGGGCGTGGAAATGCGCTGCTGCTCGGCCAGCCGCGCCCTGCTCGCCGCCGTGCCCGGCGCGCAGCCGCTGCTGCGCGACGCCACCGAGTCCGACTGGAGTTGCGAGTACCTCGCGCCCATCATCTCCATCAAGCTGGTCGGCGGCGTGGACGAGGCCATTGCGCACATCAACCGCTACGGCTCGCAGCACACCGACGCCATTCTCACGCGCGACCATCCCCGCGCCATGCGGTTCTTGCGCGAGGTCGATTCGGCCAGCGTCATGGTCAACGCCTCCACCCGCTTTGCCGACGGCTTCGAGTATGGGCTGGGCGCGGAAATCGGCATCTCCACCGACAAATTCCACGCCCGCGGCCCGGTCGGCCTGGAAGGGCTCACCAGTCTGAAATGGGTGGTGCTGGGCGAAGGCGAAGTGCGCACCTGAGACGGGTTCCCGACATGTCCGCACCGCGTATCGACACCGCCGTCCTCACCCTGCCCACGCTGCTGCGCATCAACGCCGCCATCGGCGCGGGCTTTGGCTGCTTGAGCGCCCTGCTCACCGTCGTCGTCAAATGGCGCGACTTCAGCGGCATCGAACTGCTCGCCATTCTGCCGGGTGCGCTGTTTTTCAACACCCTGGCGCTGCTTTTCGCCACCCTGGTGGGTTATTGGCTCTACCGCTGGCTGGCCGAACGCCAGCGCTGGAGTCTGCACCATTTGCATACCCGGCCCACGCACCCCCACAACCCGAGCTGATCGGTCAAAAGAACAGGAGACGCCATGAATTCACGCGACCGCCTCAAACTGCTGGGCGCCGGACTGATCGGACTGGGTGGCACGACCCTCGCGCAGGCGCAGACACAAGGGCCTGTGCCGGCCAAGCCCATTTCCAGCGAGCCGTGGAAAGTGGCGATGCAGATCAGCGACAGCCTGGAGCAGGCTTACGAGGGCCTGATCAACATCCAGAATGTGCTCGAACTCGACCCCAAGATGCAGTTCATCGTGGTGGGCTATGGCAAGGCCATCCACTTTCTGCTCAACGGCGCCAAAACGCCGCAGGGCGCGTTGTTCTCCGGCATGATCGGCGATCTGGCCAACCAGGGCGTGCAGTTCAAGGCCTGCAACAACACCCTGACCTACCTCAAGATTCCGCAGAGCGAACTGGTGCTCGAAGCGACCGTCGTTCCCGCCGGGGTGTACGAACTGGTCAAGCTGCAGTCGGAGGGCTGGTTTTACATCAAGCCCTGAAACGGCGAGCACCATGCGCCCTGTGACTCCGGTCACAAGCGAGATGCATACTCCGCAGAGTATTGACGGGGCGCAAGTGCTGCATCGCGCCTACTGGTTCACCCGAATGTATCCATTTGCTACATTTCGATACCGTTTGCTTTAGATCAAAGAGACACTCGAAGTCTTCTGATCGGCAGCCCTTTTCCATCAAGGAGGCATCGAATGTTGCGCAAACTGTTGTTGACGGCGTCCCTGCTCTGCGCCACGGGCGCCGTGCAGGCGGCTGATCGGGTGACGCCGGGCCAGTCACTGGCCGCCACCTGCTTCAACTGCCACGGGCCGCACGGCGTGTCCACCGCCGCCATTCCTTCTCTGGCCGGGCGCACTGCGGCGTCGATCGTGGAGACCATGGCGGAATACAAATCGGGCAAGCGCCCTGGCACCGTCATGCCGCAGATCGCCAAGGGCTATACCGACGCCCAGATTCAGCTCATCGCCGATTATTTCGCTGCCCAAAAAGTGTAAGGAAGCCGCCATCATGCAATCACGTCGCAAATTCCTGGCCGGCGCCGCCACTGTGGGCGCCCTCGGTCTCGCACCCGCGCTGTCGGGCTGCGCCAGCACCACCCGCAGCGCTGCGGGCAAGGGCAAGGTCGTCATCATCGGCGCCGGTTACGGCGGCACGACTGCGGCCAAATACATCCGCGCATGGTCGGGCAACGCCATCGAGGTCACGGTCATCGAGCCGGGCGATGCCTTCATTTCCTGCCCGGTTTCCAATCTGGTGATCGCGGGCGCCAAGTCGATGCAGGACATCACCACCTCATACGACGCGCTGCGCGGCCGTCATGGCGTGAAGTGGATCAAGAGTTGGGTGGAGCGCATCGACCCTGTCGCGCACACCGTCAAGCTCGCCAATGGCGACACGCTGAAGTACGACAAGCTCGTCGTCTCGCCCGGCATCGATCTGATGTTCGATACGGTCAAGGGTCTGAAAGCCGCCAATGAATCGGGCAAGCTGCTCATCTCGATGAAGGCCGGCCCCGAGACCATGGCGCTGCGCCGGCAGATCGAGGCCATGCCCGATGGCGGGGTGTTCGCCGTGTCGGTGCCCAAGGCGCCCTTCCGCTGCCCGCCCGGCCCTTACGAGCGCGCCACGCTGGTGGCCGCCTACTTCAAGAAGCACAAGCCCAAGTCCAAGGTCCTCATTTTCGACGCCAATGACAAGGTGCAATCGAAGGAGCCGCTGTTCAAGAAGGCCTGGGCCGAGATGTATGCGGGCATGGTGGAGTACGTGCCCGACCACAACGTGGTGGGGGTGAACGCCCGGACCATGGAACTGGAATTCGAAGTGGACAACCCAGTCAAGGCCGATGTGATCAACGCCATTGCGCAGCAGCGCGCCGGGGTCATCGCGCAACGCACCGGCTTGGCCAATCTGAACGCTCGCTGGTGCGAGGTCGATTACAAAACCTTCGAATCGTCGGTGCACAAGGACATTCACGTGCTGGGCGATTCCATCCAGATCTCGCCGCTGATGCCCAAGTCGGGCCATATGGCCAACCAGCATGCCAAGGTCGCGGCGGCGGCCATCGTGTCCATGCTGTATGACCAGCCGGTCAACCCGCATCCCGTGGTGATGAACACCTGCTACAGCATGGTGAGCTTCGACAAGGCCATTCATGTCGCCACCGTGCACCAGTACGACGAGAAGGAGAAAACCTATCTCCCCGTGCCCGGATCGGGCGGCATTTCGGCGGGGCTGTCGGAGCTTGAGGCGCATTACGCCGAGGCCTGGGCCGCCAATATCTGGCGCGACTCGTTGTCTTGACCGCCCCCCACGCAGCGCAGGGTCTGTGTTTGCACGGATTGTGCGGTGCGTGGTTCGCAGGCATCATCGCGGGGCCGATTTGGCATCGGCCTTTATCTTTTTCGCCGCGGCGCCGCAGAAGCGCCATGCGACCACCATTCCAAGGAGGAGACAAATGGAGAACACCCCCAATCGCCGCAAGGCGCTGGCCGCCGCAACGGCAGGCGCCGCAGCACTCATGGTCGGCGCCAATGCCCGAGCGCAAGGCCGTGAAGAAAAACAAGGTCCGGTGAAAGTCGTCTATCACATCACGCGCGGAGACTCGCAGGGCTCGCGCTGCCTGGGCAATGTGCGCAACCACCTGGCTGCAGACCCCACGGCGAAGATCGTGGTCGTCGGCAACGGCGCAGGCATCGACTTCATGCTCAACGGCGCAGTCGATGGCAAGGGCGCCGAATTCGCCGGGCTGATCGGCGGACTGGCCTCGCAGGGCGTGTCGTTTCGTGTCTGCAACAACACCCTGACCTCGCGCAAGATTCCCAAGGACCGCGTGCTGCTCGACGCCACCATCGTGCCCTCGGGCGTGGCCGAGGTCGCCAATCTGCAATACCGCGAGGGCTACGCCTACATCAGCCCCTGATGTCTTGCCGCTCAAACGCGCCGTCCAGCGGGAGGCTGCACCGATAATGTGCCGGTGACCTCCCCTGCCCACCGAACCTTCACCCCGTCCGCCCAGCGCCCCTTGTGGCGCGACCTGATCGCCTGCGCGCAGTTGATTGGCGCGGTGCAGGCGGGCGCCTCGCTTTCCGCTGCTCTGCCCCAAACGGCGGCGCACGGCAAGTGGGATGCCGGTCAGCGCGGCGCGGCGCAGGCGCTGAGCTTCGCCGTATTGCGCCGGCTGGGCATGGCGCGGGCGCTGCTGGCGGGTCTGCAGCCCAAACCGGTTCATCCGCCCTTGCTGCGCGATGTCCTGCAGACCGCGCTGGTGCTGCTGCTGCCCGATGCTCCGGCGCATTACGCCGCGCATACCGTGGTCGATCAGGCCGTCGAAGCCTGCAAACGCACCCCCTCGCTGCGTCATGCCCAAGGGTTCGCCAACGCCCTGCTGCGGCGTATGGCAAACCGTTCGGCGGTCGATATCGACGCCGTGCGAATGAGCAGACTCGATGCGCGATGGAATCACCCGGATTGGTGGGTACAGGCGCTGCAATCCGCCTATCCCGACGACTGGCAAGGCCTGCTCGAAGTCGCGCAGCGCCAGCCTTCGATGACGCTGCGGGTGAACCCGCGGCGTCAGTCGCGCACCGACTATCAGTCTGCGCTTGCGGCCTGCGGGCTGCAGAGCACAGCTCCCGCGGACCCCTTGCTCGATCAGACGCTCATCCTGGAACAGCCGGTTGTGGTCGAGCGCTTGCCCGGCTTTGCACAGGGCTGGGTCAGCGTGCAGGACGCCGCCGCGCAATACGCCGCCGCCCTGCTCGACGTGCAACCGGGCCAGCGCGTGCTCGACGCCTGCGCCGCGCCCGGCGGCAAGACCGCGCACCTGCTCGAACGCTGCGAGGTCGATCTGCTCGCCCTCGATCTGGACGCGCAGCGCCTGCAGCGCGTGCGGGACAACCTGGACCGCCTCGGCCTGCACGCGCGCACCCTCGCCGCCGACGCCGCCCATCCGCACGCCTGGTGGGACGGCCAGCCCTTCGACCGCATTCTGCTCGACGCGCCCTGCAGCGCCTCGGGCATCGTCCGCCGCCACCCCGACATCCGCTGGCTGCGGCGCGCCGCCGACATTCCCGCGCTCGCCGCCACGCAAGCCGCGCTACTCGACGCCCTCTGGCCGCTGCTGCGTCCGGGCGGCAAGCTGTTGTATGCCACCTGCTCGGTGTTCCCACCGGAAGGCACGGAGCAGGCCCGTGCCTTCCTGTCCCGCCATGCCGATGCGATAGCATCGCCCGCGCCGGGGCAGTTGTTGCCGCGGGAGCCCGGAGTACCCGGTCAACCCCCGCAGGACATCGGCCACTCTCAAGACGGTTTTTTCTACGCCCTGTTCACCAAAGCCTCGTGAAAGCCCGCCCCGCAAGCCCAGACCTCATGCGCCGCAAGCTGCTGCGCAACGGCCTGATGCTGGCCGCAGGCGCCAGCCTGATTGCGCGCGCCCAGGCCACCACGGTGGACACCGAACCGCTCATGCTGACCATGAGCCCGGAAGGCCTGTTTGTCACCACGGCGGCCGTGTTCGCCTTGCCGCGCAGCCTCGAGGAGGTGCTCCACCACGGCATAGCGCTCTACTTCGAAACCGTCGCCACGGTGGTACGCCCGCGCTGGTACTGGTTCAATGAGGACATCGCGCAGGCCAGACGGGAAGTGCGTCTGGCCTATCAGCCCCTGCTGCAGCGCTACCGCGTTTCGGTAGGCGGACTGCAGCAAAACTATGACAGTCTCGACGAGGCGCTGGGCGTGGTGCAGCGCACCCGGCATCTGCGCGTGGCCGAGGCTTCGCAACTCACGCCTGGCCAGGCCTACCGGCTCGACGCGCGCTTCAGGCTCGATCTGTCGCAGCTGCCGCGGCCGTTCCAGCTCAACGTCTCCTCGCAGTCGGACTGGAAAATCGAGGCCACGTTCCAGCCACAACCCTTCGTCTGGGAACCCTGACCATGCACAGCGGCAACGCTTGGGACAGCCGCACCTCGCGCTGGGCCATGCGCATGGCGCTGGCGCTGGGGCTGCCGCTGGCGGTATTCCTCGTTTTCCTGCTGGCGGTATCCACCGACAACACGGCGCAGCCCAGCCCGCTCTTCGGCTGGCTGTACTGGATCAATTTTGTCGTCGCCGGCTTGCTGCTGCTGCTCGTCCTCGCGCTGGGCCTGCGGCTGGGCTGGCGTCTGCACAAGCGGCGCTTCGGCAGCCGTCTGCTGTTCAAGCTCGCCGCAGTGTTCGCGCTGGTCGGCGTGCTGCCCGGGTTGGTCATCTACACGGTGTCCTACCAATTCGTCGCCCGCAGTATCGAGACCTGGTTCGACGTGAAAGTGGAAGGTGCGCTCAGCGCAGGCCTGAACCTGGGGCGCACCACGCTCAACGTGCTGGAGAACGATCTGCAGGCCAAGGCGCGCAATCTGTCGGTGCAGATCGCGGAAGACCCGACCCTGCTGTCGCCGCTCGCCATGGAACAGTTGCGTCAGCAACTCGGCCTGCAACAGATCACCGTGTTTGATGGCAACGGCGCGGTGCTCGTCACCGCGGGGGGGGATCCCTTTTCGCTGGTGCCCGATCTGCCTGGCCCGAACGGCATGCGGCAACTGCGCACCATGGGCACCCTGGCCGACATCGAGGGCGGCGATGACGGCGCCAATCAGTCGCCTCAGACGCTGAAGCTGCGCGTCGTGGTCAGTCTGCCCACGCGCAACTTCGTCCTGCCCGGGCATGGGCGCTATCTGCAACTCATCCAGAGCGTGCCGCAGGCCATCTCCAGCAGCGCGCTCGAAGTGCAGCGCGCCTATGCCGAATATCAGGAACGCGCCCTCGGCCGCGAAGGGCTCAAGCGCATGTACATCTCCACGCTCACCCTCACGCTGTTCCTCGCCGTGTTCCTCGCCGTGCTGCTTGCCGTGGTGCTCGGCAACCAGTTGGCCAAGCCGCTGCTGCTGCTGGCCGACGGCATGAAGGCGGTGGCCGAAGGGGACTTGCGACAAAAACCGAACATCGAGCGCAACGACGAACTGGGCGTTCTTGTGCGCTCGTTCAACGCCATGACCAACCAGCTCGCCGAAGCCCGGGCGCAGGTACAGTTCAATCATGATGCGCTCGAAGCCTCGCGCGCCTATCTGCAAAGCGTGCTCGACAATCTCAGCACAGGCGTGCTGGTGCTGGGCAGCGACCAGCGCCTGGCCCTGGCCAACCCCAGCGCCACACAGTTGCTGCGCGCGCCGCTGCAGGGGCTGATCGGCCAGCCGCTGAGCCAACATCCCGGCCTGCAGACACTCGCGCGGACCATCGACGATGCCTTCGCCTCGCTCGACGAACAAGACGATGCCGGACCCAGCCCGCACTGGTTGCAGCAGATCGAGTACCAGCCACCCGGCAGCGACGCCACCATCACCCTGCTGGCGCGTGGCGCCCGGCTGTCCTTGCCTGGACAGCCCGCCTCGGTCGTCGTGTTCGACGACATTTCAGAAGTCATTTCCGCGCAGCGCTCGATCGCCTGGGCCGAAGTGGCACGGCGCCTGGCGCACGAAATCAAGAACCCGCTCACCCCCATCCAGCTCTCGGCCGAACGCCTGCAGATGAAACTGGCACCCAAACTCGAAGGCGCCGACCGCGACATGCTCCAGCGCAGCACCACAACGATAGTCAATCAGGTCCAGGCGATGCAGCACATGGTCAACGACTTCCGCGATTACGCGCGCCTGCCTGCCGGCAAGCCCGAGGCCATGAACCTCAACGCACTCATCCACGACGTGCTCAATCTCTACACCAGCCTGCCCGCGCGCGACGGCGTCAACCCCGAAGAACATCCCGAGGTGCGCGCCGATCTGGCCCCCGCCCTGCCCCCCATTCTCGGCAATGCCACGCAACTGCGGCAGGTCATCCACAACCTGCTGCAAAACGCCATCGACGCCGTCGCCGCACAAGCCGAGCGCAAGGTGCGCATTCGTACCGAGACACTGACCGGGTCCTCCGGTGCGCCCACGCGCGTGCGCCTGAGCGTGAGCGACAACGGCCCCGGCTTCAGCGACAAAATCCTCAACCGCGCCTTCGAACCCTATGTCACCAACAAGCCGCGCGGCACCGGCCTGGGCCTGGCGGTGGTGAAAAAAATCGCAGAAGAACATCATGCCCGCATCGAGATTCAGAACCTGCAATCGGAAGGCTTGGTTTGCGGTGCGCGCGTTTCCCTTATATTCCCTGCGCTGGCGCAGCATCTTCCTGTTGATGCGCGCCAGCAGGCATGAAACGCTCCTGGTTCCAGGCTTCGCGCTGCCCGCGCTTTGGCGGTATCCAGAGAACTTGGGGCGACCCTGCGTTTTGTTGAGAGTGAGTCGGTATGGCAAGCATTTTGGTGGTTGACGATGAGATGGGGATACGGGAGCTGCTCTCCGAAATCCTCAATGACGAAGGACACAGCGTGACGCTCGCCGAAAACGCTGCGCAGGCCCGGCAGTTGCGCGCCCAGGCCCGGCCCGATCTGGTTCTGCTCGACATCTGGATGCCCGACACCGATGGCGTGACCCTGCTCAAGGAATGGGCCAGCAACGGGCAACTCACCATGCCGGTCATCATGATGTCCGGTCATGGCACCATCGACCACGCCGTGGAAGCCACACGCATCGGCGCCATGGCCTTTCTCGAAAAACCCATTGCGCTGCAAAAATTATTGCAAGCGGTCACTCAGGCTCTGACCAAACCGGTCACCCGCCCGGCAGCCGGAGCAAACAGCGCATCGCCGCTGACGGCCACACCCGGCGTCAACGCCCCGCAGTCCCCGCAACCTGTGGTCGCACCCGCAGAGCGTGTCTTTTTGCTCGACCGCCCCCTGCGTGAAGCGCGCGATGAATTCGAGCGCGCCTACTTCGAGTTCCACCTCGCGCGCGAAAGCGGCAGCATGACCCGCGTGGCCGAAAAGACCGGGCTGGAGCGCACGCACCTCTATCGCAAGATCAAACAACTCGGTGTCGATCTGGGCCGGGGCTCGCGCAACCGTGTTGAACCGGCCTCCCCCCAGGAAGCTGACGCGCTGACACCCCTGGACCCATCGACCGAATGAACCGCCAAACCAGACCGCGCAAGTTCGCTGAAAAATTTTGCTACCATGCTCGTTTTTCGAAAATGCTGCACGTCGACAAGTCGATTTGATATGACATGCAGCCCTTGAAGTTTCGGCCAGGTAGCTCAGTTGGTAGAGCAGCGGACTGAAAATCCGCGTGTCGGCAGTTCGATTCTGCCCCTGGCCACCAACATAATCAACAACTTAGCCCCGCCTCACCGGCGGGGCTTTTGTTTTAACCCAAATTTTGTGCCACTGACCTCGAGTCGACTGCGCGAACCTGCGGTTGACTGCGCCTTGAAGCGCCTGCACGCGCTTTAAGGTCACCGGGTTCTAGACATTTCTAGACATCACTCCACCACGGGAGTTGATGATGAACCGAAGTACAGCGCCAAACCCCGCGGCGCCAAACCCCGCATGGATGCCTCTGGGCCCATGCGAATGTCCGGCATCTCACCAATACGCCTGGGCGACATGGAAAAGATGCCGACGATTGCGCACCTTGGAGCTGACGATCTGTATCGCCTGCGTGGTAGCGCAAACTCGATGCAAAAGCCTTTTTGTTTGGTGCTGAATGTGCTTTCATTGCACACATCATGTCGAGTCAAAGCCCATCTCCCGCTTCTGCCCACGTACCCGATGCCCTGGAACTGGCTGACTGCATACGACGTGGCGAATGTGAGGCCGCGCAGGTCTTGCGCAGCGCTGCCGCGCGCTGCGAGGCCGTCAATCCACAGATCAACGCGGTGATTGCCGATTTGCGCGAATATGCCCACACCGTGTTCAAGCAAGCTGAGGCAGGGGGTGGGTCTTTTGCCGGCGTTCCCTTTCTGCTCAAGGATTTGGGCATGAATCTGGCCGGTTACGCCACCAGTCAGGGCAATGCCCTGCTGGCTCGCAGACCCGCGGCGCAGAGCGATGCCATCGTGCGGCGGTGGGAGCAGTCGGGCCTGGTGATTTTCGGCAAGACCAATACACCCGAGCTGGGCTTGAAGGCCATTACCGAGCCAGTGGCGTTCGGCCCGACGCGCAACCCATGGCATCTCGACCACACGCCCGGCGGCTCTTCCGGAGGTTCGGCAGCGGCAGTGGCGGCGGGCATCGTGCCCGCTGCCGCAGCCGCCGACGGCGGAGGGTCGATCCGCATTCCAGCAGCCTATTGCGGCCTGTTCGGGCTGAAACCTTCTCGCGGCCGCGTCAGTAGCGCACCGCAGTCCGATGAGCAGTGGGAGGGCGCGGTCAGTACCCACGCGATCACCCGCACGGTGCGCGACAGCGCAGCGCTGCTCGACGTCGCCATCGGCGCAGAACCGGGCGATCCTTTCATCGTCATGCCCCCGGAGCGGCCGTTTTCGCAGGAATTGCATCCGCCGCGGCAGCGGCTGCGCATCGCACTGAGCACGGCCTCGCCGCTGGGCGGCGCGGTCGATGCGGCCTGGTCGCGCGCGGCCTCGGATTGCGGCCTGCTGCTGCAATCTCTCGGCCATCACGTCGAACGGGTCGATCCCGTTGGCGACGGCATGCAACTGGCGCGCGATTACCTCACGATGTATTTCGGTCAGGTGGCCGCGCAGTTGGACTGGTGGCGGCAGCGGGGTGTGCCGGCATCGGCTTTCGAGACCGATACCCAGGCGCTGGGGCTGATCGGCCGCGGTCTTGCTGCGGGCGACTATGCGCTGGCGCGTGCGCGCTGGAACAGCCCGATGCGCGCGCTCGGTCAGTTGTTCGCACACTTCGATCTCTACCTCACGCCCACCTGCGCGCAGCCGCCCGCGCGCATCGGCGAACTGAACCCGCCAGGCTGGCAGCGCGCAGCGCTCGGGCTGATTCTGCGCTTCGGGCTGGGCGGCCTGTTACGTCGCAGCGGCCTGGTGGAGCAACTCGCCTTCGATAACTTGCACCGCACCCCGTTCACCCAGTTGGCCAACCTCACCGGCACGCCGGCGATGTCGGTACCGTGGGGGCTGGACGACGCCGGCTTGCCCGTGGGCGTGCAATGTATGGCCGCGTGGGGGCGGGAAGATCTGTTGTTTCAAGTGGCCACGCAACTGGAGCAGGAGCACCCTTGGGCGCATTGGCGACCGCCGGTTTTCGCCGCATAAAAAGGACACCGAAGCGTCCTTTTTTATGCGCCGATCAAGGTCACGCCGAGGCCAGTTGCAGGCGCGGCTTGAGCAAGAGCTTGACGAACAGGCGGAAATACACCTGGATGGTCTTGAATTGCACGGCGATCAACGGCGCCATGAGCAGAAAATACGCCCACGATCCCTCCCCCACCAGCTTGGGCACCACCAAGCCGAAGTTGATGAAGAACATGCCGAAGACAAAGAACGCCACGCCGGGGCAAATGAGCGCAAACGCGCCGGCGTTCGACTTCGGGCCGCCCACATAGTCGGCAAAGTAGTTGAGCTTCTTCATGACCGCATAGCCGATCAGGCCGAAGATCACCTGCAGCGACACGATCAGCGTGGTGAACAGCAGCAGATCGGTCGGGTGGCCGGTATTGCCGAATTGATGCGACAGCCCCATGGACCAGCGGATCCAGGTGATGCCGAGCAAGGTGAGGATGGGGATGACGATCCACAGGCTGCCCGCGGCCTGCGGCTCGATGCCGTGACGCAGGATGGCGTCAAATCCGAGCACGATCTTGACGAGCAGCAGCAGAATCGCCGTGCTGGCGAAGAAAATCGACAGCACCATCGCGATGGCGTTGATTTCGCGGTGGTGGCTCATCGCGCCGGGGGCGGCCAGCCCCACGGCGATCATCGCCAGCGCGAAGATCGACACCATCGGCGCGAGCGAGTTGTTCTCGGCAAAGTCGAACTGCGCATGCACGAACAGCCGGGTGAAGTAGGCGCCGAGAATGCGCAGCGCATAGATGCCCACGGCGAGGAAGGCGGCGATCGCGCCCGGATACATCCACTCGACCACGCTCCACAGATTGGGCACGAACACCGCGCCGAGCACGAAGGCCACGTTGATGGTCATCGCCAGGGTGAGCGGAACGGCCATCAGACCGATCTCGGCATTCGAGGTGAGCAGCTTTTGATACGCCGCGGTCTGACGGAACCGCTTGAACTCGCGCAGATTCCACGCCAGCAGCCAGAAGTGCAGCACGGCAAACAGCATGATGGCCGCCAGATCGAGGCCGATCAGCGCCGAAATCAGCGGATTGCCGCCGCCGGTGAGCGCCGGCCACAGATGGTCGAACGTCACCATCGGCGTGTCCGCATGCGGCAGCAGGAACATGGGATAGATGAAAAACGACACCGCAAGCCCGCCTGCACCCAAGGCGGCGAGGAAGTACATCGGCGAATAGCGTTCTCGAAGGTTGTTGACCAGCATGGCGGCACCCCTGGGAGAAAAGATAAGGAAGGAAGACTGCGCAGCGCGTGGCATTCCGACGCACACGTTGCAAGTCGTTACAAATACAGGGTGGAGTATATAAATTCAAGCCCGGCGATGTTTGATGGATCGCAATTCCAACAAAATACCTCCCAGGAAATCACTGAGTTTTACCGCTGCAAGACATGATTTCGTGAAATCTGTCACGCCCATCACCCATACCGCCCATCAAGACCGGAAGAACACCTCGCTCACCCAGAGGGACGCGCCGCGGTAAACGAAGGACGAACGCCGCGCCCACAGCGCGCGCGCCTGATGCAACCGACTTGGGCGCTGATTGCTTTGTTCGGCCAGTCGTAACAGAGGCTGCACCGTCAGCAGACGCTTGACCCGCATGGCGCTGCGCCGGGTTTGCGCACGGGTGAACACCGCGTCGCCCACGGGCTTGATGCCCAGATGCCGCAACAGCCGCCACGGCCCGCGCAGGGCCGACAGGTGGCAAACGCTGTGCCCGAGCACTCTGGGCACGCCATCGGCCACCAGCAGCACGTCGCGGCGCCAGACCTTGCGGCCCTGCGGCAAGCCCAGCAGCGGGTATTCGTCGCGCAGCGCGCGCGCGCGGCCTTGCCGCAGCAACCGCAGCTCGAAGCGCCTGCAGTCCTGACGCAGGCGCTGCGTGAGCGAGCCCGGATCGGTCAGCCAATCCTCGATGCCGCTGCGCCGCGCGGCGGGCAGCGCGGGCCGCCAGGTCTCGGCGGCGGGGGCGGGAACGCGACGGATGCGGTGCAGGGCCATGATCGGGAAGTGCAAAACCCTCAGTATCGCGCACCGTCCGCACTGCGATCAGAGGGTGTGAATGAATCCGGCGTGGTCAAGCGGCGTGTCCAAAGGGTTCCAATCAAGGCGCAAAGCACAGACGTGCCCGGTAGGCACGGCGCGCATTGGCAACGCCGAGTGGGGCGCTTTGGGCGCGATGAGCGGGCATGGCGGATTTGTTCGCACCCTCTCAGCCGACGTGCCTGGCGAAAAACGCCAACGCCCGCTCGCGCGCCAGTTTGGCCGCGGCGGCATCGAAGCTGGGACGCGCATCGCAGTTGAAACCGTGGTCGGCGTCGTACACATAGAACTCGGCAGTGGGGTTGGCCGCGCGCACGGCTTCGCGGTCGGCCTCTGAAATGTGGGCATCGCGCAGGCCGTAGTGGAATTGCAGCGGGGTCTGGGTTTTTTCGTCCACCAGTTGCACATTGCGGCCGCCGTAGTAGCTCACCGCGGGCAGGCCGTCGCGGATCGCGGTGAGATAGGCAAGGGTGCCGCCCCAGCAATAGCCCACCACGCCGACCTTGCCTGCGGTTGCCACGGCCTGCGCCGCAGCCTGCACCGAGGCGTGAGCGCGGTCGAAGCCCAGCGCGGAAACGAGGGCGAGACCTTTTTCCATGCCGGGCTGGTCATAGCCGAGCTCGACGTTCGGCTCCACACTGTCGAACACGGCGGGCGCAATGGCGAGATAGCCTGCCGCCGCGTAGCCATCGGCCACGCTGCGGATATGGGCGTTGACGCCAAAAATCTCCTGGATGACGACGATGCCGCCCTTGGGTCGACCTTCCGGTTCGGCCAGATAGGCGCCGATGGTCTGGCCGTCGGTGGTGTGCAGGGTGAGGGTTTTGTGAGTCATGCGAAGCTCCTTCGAGGGATTTTCAGGGGGTAAAAATAAATTGTGCGGCGAAAGCGTTGAATTTGCCGCGTCATACGATTTGCTCCGGCGCCAAGACGTCCCATCGCGTCACAGCAGTTGCACGCCGTCGAGATGCGTGGCAACGCTCTGTCGGGCCATCTCCACCAGATCCTGCACATAAGGCCGCTGCGCCAGGTCGCGCGGCACGGTGGCGTGCAGCTCGCTCCACAGCCCGCGCGGGCCGATGCGGCGGGCCTGCACATAGCCGCTGTCCACCGAAGGCTTGAGCGCCCAGTTGGGCAACGCGGCCACACCGCGCCGGCTGGCCACGAGCTGCAGAATGGCGATGGTCAGCTCGGCCGTGCGCCGTGGCAGCCTGATGCCCGCGGGCTGCAGCACGTCGCGGATGAGGTCGATGCGATCATCGGGCGCGGGGTAGGTGATCAGCGTCTCGCCGCGCAGGTCTTCGGCTCGAACGGCGCGCCGCGCGGCCAGGGCGTGGCCGGGCGGCAGCGTCAGCAGGATTTCGAAGCGAAACAGCGGCAGCGAGGCCCATTGCCGCCCGGACGGACGCAGCGCGCCGATCACCACATCGGCCTTGCCCTGACTCAGCAGCGTGAGAGGGTCGCGGTGAAAACCCGAGACCAGATCGACCTCGACATCGGGCCAGCGCTGGCGAAACGCATCGAGCACCGGCATCAGCCACTCGAAGCAGGTATGACATTCGAGCACCAGCCGCAGGCTGCCGCGGGTATCGCCCTGAATGCGCTGCAAATCGTGTTCGGCGGCCTGCTGCGCCTCGCGTATCTGCCGCGCCAGCGCCAGCAATCTCTCGCCCGCCGGGGTGAACCGCAGGCCGCGCGCGTCGCGCAGCAACAGCGGCAGACGGTAGTGGTTTTCCAGCGCGCGCAACTGGTGCGACAGCGCCGAAGGCGTGAGATGCACCGCTTCTGCCGCAGCGTTGATGCGGCCGGTCTCGGCAATGGCGATGAGAGAGCGCAGATGGCGGAGTTCGAGCATGGTCAGGACAAAGCTGAATGAAATTCAGCATAACCTAAAAATTCATCGCTTGATTCAATTGCACCGGATGCGCAAACTGCCGTCTGCATTCCTTTCATCCTGGAGTATCGGCATGACCACCACGCACATTCTGGGCTACCCGCGCATCGGGCCGCAACGCGAGCTGAAATTCGCGCTCGAGAGTTTCTGGCAAGGCAAAAGCCCGGCTGCTGAGCTGCTGGCGACTGCGGCGCAACTGCGCGCGGCGAACTGGGCCGCGCAGCGCGACGCTGGGCTGGGTTTCGCAACTGTCGGCGACTTCGCGCTGTACGACCACATGCTCGATACCGCCGCCCTGCTCGGCGCGTTGCCCGCGCGTTTCGGCTTCGACGCCCGCACGCTCACCCTGGAGCAGTATTTCGCTCTGGCCCGCGGCGATGCCGCGCAGCCCGCGATGGAAATGACCAAGTGGTTCGACACCAACTATCACTACCTCGTGCCCGAGCTCGACTCTGCCACGACGTTCGACGGCGGCTCTGATGCGCTGTTCGACCGGGTGCGCGAGGCAAAGGCGGCAGGGCATACGCCCAAGGCGGTGCTGGTCGGGCCGCTGACTTTTCTGTGGCTGTCCAAATCGCATCAGCATGGCTTTGACCGCCTGAGCCTGGCGCCTGCGCTGTCACTAGCCTACGCCCGAATCCTGGCGCGGCTGGCCGAACTCGGGGTGGAGTGGGTGCAGCTCGACGAACCCGCGCTCACCCTCGATCTCGATACGGCCTGGCGCGATGCCCTGCCCACGTTCTACGGTGCGCTGCCCGCGCAGGCCGGTGCGCTGCGCCCCAGGCTGCTGTTGACCACGTATTTCGAGGCGATCAGCTTCGCTCCCGCAACGCTGGCTGCGCTGCCGGTCGATGGCGTGCATCTCGATCTGGTGCGCGCACCGCAGCAGCTCGACCTGTGGCGCGATGCGCTGCCGCCGCAATGGGTGCTGTCCGCTGGAATCATCGACGGCCGCAACGTGTGGCGCAGCGACTTGGCCGCGGCGCTTTCCACCCTGCGTCCGCTGCACACCGCGTTGGGCGAGCGGCTGTGGATCGCGCCCTGTTGTTCGCTGCTGCATGTGCCGGTCAGCCTGGCTGCGGAAGACGGCGCGCTCGCGCGTCTCAACCCCGAGGTGCGCCCCTGGCTGGCGTTCGCGCAGCAAAAGCTGCAAGAGCTGAATGTCCTCGCCACGGCGCTCGATCAGGGCGATGACGCGGTGCGCGAGGCCTTGCAGTCCCATGCACAGGCGCAGCAGGCAAGGCGCAACTGTCCGCGCGTCACCCTGCCGCAGGTGCGCCGTCGCGTGGATGCGCTCACCGCAGCCGACGCCCGCCGCAGTGCGCCCTACGCGCAGCGCATCGCGGCGCAGCACGCGCGTCTGAATCTTCCGCCGCTGCCGACCACGACCATCGGCTCGTTTCCGCAAACCGCCGAGATTCGCGCGGCCCGTGCGTCCTGGCGGCGCGGCGAGTTGCGGCATACCGACTACCTGCAAAAAATGCGCGAGGAAATCGCCGCGGTCATCCGCAAGCAGGAAGACATCGGCCTGGACGTGCTGGTGCATGGCGAGGCCGAGCGCAACGACATGGTAGAGTTCTTCGGCGAACAGCTCTGGGGCTACACCTTCAGCGCGAACGGCTGGGTGCAGAGCTACGGCTCGCGCTGCGTGAAGCCGCCCATCCTCTGGGGCGACGTGTGGCGGCCCGAGCCGATGACGGTGGACACGGCACGGTATGCGCAGTCGCTCACCACCCGCCCGGTCAAGGGCATGCTCACCGGCCCCATCACCCTGCTGCAGTGGAGCTTCGTGCGCGACGATCTGCCGCGCGCGCAGGTGGCGCTGCAGCTTGCGCTGGCAGTGCGCGACGAAGTGAACGATCTGCAGAACGCGGGCATTGCCATCATCCAGATCGACGAGCCCGCCTTCCGCGAGGGCCTGCCGCTCAAGCGCGGCGACTGGCCTGAGTATCTCGACTGGGCGGTGCGCGCCTTTGGCGTGGCCGCGGGCGTGGCGCGCGAGGACACGCAGATCCACACGCATATGTGCTACTCGGAGTTCAACGACATCCTGCCATCGATCGCGGCGCTGGACGCGGATGTCATCACCATCGAAACCTCGCGCTCGAACATGGAGTTGCTCGACGGCTTCGGCGCCTTCGCCTATCCGAACGACATCGGCCCCGGGGTGTACGACATCCATTCGCCGCGCGTGCCCTCGGTGGCCGAAATGGAAAGTCTGCTGCGCCGTGCCGCGCAAGTCATTCCGCCCGAGCGCCTGTGGGTCAACCCCGATTGCGGCCTCAAAACCCGCGCCTGGCCGGAAACCGAAGCCGCGTTGCGAAACCTGGTGCAGGCCGCGCATGAACTGCGTCGCGAGCTGCAGGCGCATGGCCGCATCGCCCCGCCCGAAGGCGCGCAGCCGACGGCTCAACCCAGCGTTCGCAGCACCTGCTGCGCGCTAGACAGCGCCTGAGCCGCATAGCCGCCGCCAAACAGCAGTGCGTGGTTGAGCAGGTGATGGAGCTGATACACGCCCCGGCGGCGGGCATAGCCGGGGTGCAGGCCCGGCCCCGCCGCGGCGTAGGCCGGCCAGAAGCCTGCGGGCGGAGCGCCGAACAGCTCCATCATCGCCAGCTCGGCTTCGGCATCGCCGATGTATACGGCAGGATCAAAGATCACCGGGCGGCCATCGGCGCGCATGCCCCAGTTGCCGCTCATGAGAAAACGCCGGGCCGCCCCAAGTTTTCTCATCCCCCACGGGGGGCCTGACGCGAAAGCGGCAGGTCTGGGGGCGCTCCATAAATCGCCGTGCAGCAGACTGGGACGAGGCTCGTGGCCATCGTCGAACAGAGCCTGCCAGCGGTCGACGACGGCCTGCACCGCATCGCATAAGGCCGCGTGTTCAGTCCCCGTCTGCATCAGGCGCTCGCTCAGCGCACCCAGGCGATGGCGGCTGAAAAAAGTGACCCAGTCCATCTCCGGCGCGTTGCATTGCGGCGTGGCGCCCAGCCAGTTGTCGCGCGCCCAGCCGTAACGCGCAGCGCCGGGCAGCGCGGGCAAGGCGGCCACGTGCAACGCGGCCATCGCCCGCCCGAACCGTGCGCCAAAACCGGCATCGGGCGGGCGCAGGTCGAGCCATTCCAGGCCCAGCAGGGTCAGGCCGCTGGGCGCGTCGGTTTCCAGCCACAGCACCTCGGGGACGTCAATCGTGTGCGTTTGCGCCAGTGCGCGCAAGCCGTCGGCCTCGGCGCGCAGCACCTCGCCCCCCGGGCCTGCTGCGGATTTGACAAACACGCGCAGGCGTCCGTCGTCGATCTGCCAGGTGTCACAAAAACCGCTTGCATGCAGCGCGCGCACCTGCCAGTGACGGTGACCCAAAGTGCGCCTGAGCGCCTCGGACAGCAAAGGGGTCGTTGTCGGGTTCATGCGTACATCGAAGCAGATTTCCTGCCAGAGACTGTACCGGGCTGTGCGCCTTTCTTGCCCCTGCGATACGAAGGGATTTGCAATTTCGATCGGGAGCACTAAGATATGTCTTAATTAGATATATCTATTTAGACACCATGAGCCGATCGAACTTTGATGCGCCCGATGACGATTCGATCCCCATCGGGCGCTGCGTGGCTGGAGGCTTCGGACAGCGAAGAGGTTGCGGCGGCGGACGGGGGCGGCGCGGCCCGCGCCTGCTCGATCCGGGCATGCTGCGCTACCTCGTGCTCAAGCACATCGCGCAACAGCCGCGCCACGGCTACGACCTCATCAAACTCTTGCAAAAACAGACCGGCGGGCTTTACACGCCAAGCCCAGGGATGATCTACCCGATGCTGACCCTGCTCGAAGACCTGGGCCACGTCACGGTCGAGGCCGAAGGCAACAAAAAACTTTATGCCATCACCGAGCAGGGCCGGATGTTCCTGCAGCAGAACCAGGCGCTGGTGGCCGCCATCGAGGCGCAGATCGAAACCCGTCTCGACGCCGCCACGCAACATCTGCGTGATCGGCTGATGGTGCTGCGCGATGCCGTCTTGGACCGGGTGCGCGCGCAAACCCTTACGCCGGAGCAAATCCGGCAAATCGAAACCGTCCTCGACAGGACGATTGCGGAGATTCAGGCCCTCTGACTTCAGGCCTGAAAACACACTGAAACTCAAGAGGTAATCCAAATGAACGATACGACACAATCCTGCCCGCGCTGCGGCGCATCGACGACCGGCCGCGGCATGGGCGGCGGCGGCATGGGCCGAGGTGGTCGCGGCATGGGCGGCGGTCGCGGCGCAGGCGGCGGCGGTCAAGGCATGGGCGGCGGTCGCGGCGTAGGCGGCGGCGGCATGGGCCGAGGCGGTCGCGGCATGGGCGGCGGCGGCGGCATGAGCAGCGGTATTGGCATGGGCAGCGGTCGCGGCGCACTGCCTGGCAACGAATTCGATTTCGGCTACGCCGACCGCACCGATCACCGTGTGCGCCACATTGCGCAAATCCGCGCCGACATCGCCGCGAACCCGCGCAAACCGTTGACTGCCGATGAGCGCGACGACCTGATGCTGATGCGCGAGGAAGAAAAACTCGCCCGCGACGTCTACATCCGGCTGTTCGAGCAATGGGGCATACGTCCGTTCGACAACATCAGCGGCGCCGAGCAGGCGCATATGGACGCCGTGCTCGCACTGCTCGAACACCACGGTCTGCCCGATCCGGCGCAGGGCCTGGGCGTGGGCCGCTTCCGCAGCACCGACCTGCAGAAGGTGTATGACAATCTGGTCGAACAGGGGCTGCGCAGCCGGGAAGAGGCGATCCGTGTCGGCCTGCACGTCGAGGAACTCGACATTGCCGACCTGCAACACGCTGCGCGCCGCACCGACAAGCCCGAGATCCTCGCGGTCTACGCCGAACTCGAGCGCGGCTCGCGCAACCACCTGCGGGCGTTCTACCGCTGGAAGCAGATGCTGGGTATCGACTACGCGCCGCAACATCTGCCCGCGGCCGAATTCGAGCAGACCGGCTTGTCGGCGCACGAGATTTGCGATTGATCGTGTACGTGAAGGCGCGCTCGACGCCTTGTTGCGGAAAATCTGTCTCAAAATCTGCAATGAAGCAGGAAAATACGGACTTATTTGGTTTACATTGCCGACATTCTGGCGCCATAGCCAGAGGCCGCTTCCAGGTCCGTCATGCTGCCTTCCGAAATTTTTCAGTCCTGCATCGATGATGCCATCCAGCGCTCCGATGAGCTGATGCGCTCGGTCGTGCGCCAGGTCGTCGAGGCGCTGGAACAACAGGCCGAAAACGCCGGCAGCGGGCGTGACCGGCAGCAGTTCGCCGACATGAGCCACGCGCTGCGGCAAAACGAGGGTCGGCTGATCCAGGCTTTCGTCGAGCGCTTTCATCAGGTGTTGGACGAGGAAATCCGCGGGCAGAAGCCCGTGGCGCCGCGTGAGCTGCAGCTCGAAGCGCTCAGCCTGGTGGACGAATCCGAGCTGGAAGAAGGCGTGGAGGTCTCGCGCCTGACGCACATGCTCGAATCCGAGGCGCAGTGGGAGGTGCGCGATCTGGGCGCGCGGCTCGACAGCCTGCGCGCCGGCGAGCACGCCGCGCCACAGGCCAATCCGCTGCGACCCGAGGTGTTCAGCAAATCGCTGCATCATGCACTGGGCGTGGTCGATCTCGACGCGCAAGAGCGCCTGGGGCTGCTGCGCGCGTTCGGCAAGGGCATGTCCGCCGCGCTGAAGGACACTTACGCGCTCTACAACAAACGATTGGCCGAATTGCAGGTCGAGCCCGCGCAGTATCGCCAACGGCGGCGCGCCCCTGTCCGCGCCACCGCCACGACGATGGACGAGCAGACGCTGGCCCAGGCCGCGCAGACGGGTGCGGAACTGAACCTCGAAGCCCTGCAGCAGTTGCTCGCTGGGCGATTCGGCACGCTGTCCGCCGGCAGTCAAGGCCCAGCCGAAGGCGGCCACAGCGGTTTTGCCCCTTCAGGCTTCGGGCCGACCGAGGGGCTGAGGCCTGAAGCTGCCACTTCGGTGTTCGGCCAGGCCTATGGCCTCAACCCGCAGTTGCGCGACGCGCTCGACCGCCTGCTGCTGACCGACCGCCTGGGTCTGCGCGAAGTGAACTGGCGCGACGAGCCCGCCGCTTCCGCTGCGGCGGTGAACCTCATCGAGCAGCATAGGCAGAGCCTCTACGAAGTCGCCAACCGCCCGCTGGAGCGCCTGACCATCGACGTGGTGTCGCTGCTGTTCGATCACATCCTCGCCGATCCCAAGCTGCTGCCCGCGGTCAAGGCGCAACTCGCGCGCCTGCAGATTCCGGTGCTGCGGCTGGGCCTGCGTGACGCCAGTCTGTTTTCCTCGCGCAACCATCCCACGCGCAAGCTGCTCAACCGCGTGGCCGAATACAGCGCCGGGTTTTCCAGCGTGGAGGAACCAGCGGCCCAGCGCTTTCTGCCGTTTCTGTCGCGCATGGTCGAGGCCATCGTCAATGCCGAGGAAGACGACGCCACGGTATTCGCGCAACAACTCGCCGACCTGCAGCGCCATATCGCCGAAAGCGCCGCCGTGGTCGAGCAGCAGCAGGCCGAAGCGGTCGATGCGCTGCGCCGCGCCGAGTTCCGCAGCCTGCTGCACGGTGCACTGTTCCGGCATCTGCACGAGGTGTTCGCCCGTCTGCACACCCACCCGCAGTTGCGCGAGTTCATGCTGGAGCACTGGTCCACGGTGCTGGCCGAGTCGGTGCTGCGCCATGGAGAAGATGCCGAGATCACCCAGAGCTACAAACAGACCGCCAGCGACCTGATCTGGAGCGTGCAGCCCAAGACCTCCGATTCCGACCGCAAGGCGCTGCTCCAACTGCTGCCGCAACTCGTACAGCGGCTGAGCCAGGGGCTCGATCTGATCTCGCTGCCCGCCGACAAGCGTCAGGAATTCATGTCCTGGCTGATGGAGGCCCAGGCGCAGGCCATACGCGGTCAGGGCGAGGCGCAGCAGGCCACTTCGCGCAACGATGCGCTGATGCTGCAGCGCGAATGGTCGCGTCTGCTGCACCCGCAAACCAACGCCGCGGCCGTTGCGGCCATGCCCGAAGCGCTGGTGCGCAACGAGGAAAAGCTCACCAGCGGCCTGATCGAAGCCAGCGACGTGCCCGCCGAGCCGAAAGCGCCCGTCACAGATGCCGCCGACTCGCAGCAGGGCCCGGCCAGCGTGCCGCCGGGCGGGCCTGCACTGCTCTCGCCCTCCGAAGTGGCGGGGCTGATCGCCTCGCTCGACATCGGCACCTGGGTGCAGTTGCAGATTCAGGGGCGCAGCGCCCGTGCGCAACTGACCTGGCGCAGCCCGCAGGGGCTGTTCTATATGTTCTCCAGCAAGGTGGGCGGCCGCGCGCATTCCATGACCCGCCGCGCGCTCGAACGCATGGCCGCGCAGGGCCTCATCCTGCCGCTGGAGGCGCAGGGACTGATGGACCGCGCCATGCAGGGCGTGGCCGAGCAGTTGCGCGAGCGCCAGGCGGTCGAACCCGGCTGAGCACTGACGACCTGGTGACCACACGCGCTGCGCCCACGCCGCGCTTACACCTGAAAACACTTCTCTCCGCATCGCTTCGATATATTTCGTGGAACATTGCGAACGGCCTTCCATCGCGTTCAAAACAACTTCCTATCTAATTCTATCGAGGAGATTTTGATGCACCGTCGTATTCTGTTGAGACTTTCCCTTGCCGCTTCCATCGGCGTGGCCGGTATGACCGTGGCCTCTGCGGCCGAGCCGGTTCTGGCGGTGGCCTATGCCGGTTCGATGGGCGCGCTGATGGACAAGGGTCTGGGACCGGCCATCGCCCGGCAGTCGCATGTGCAGTATCAGGGCAAGGGCGCGGGCGCCTTTGGTCTGGCGCATCTGATTGCGGCCAGGCAGATCAACCCCGATGTCTTCGTCTCCATCACCCCCGGCCCGATCGAGGTGCTGCAAAAGGCCGGACTGGTCGATACCGCCGTGCCGGTGGCCAGCACGCAGATGGTGATCGCCTACAGCGACAAGAGCCGGTTCGCCGCCGACTTCAAGGCCGCATCCGCCGGAAAAATGCCGTGGTACGCGGTGCTCGAAAAACCGGGACTGCGCTTTGGCCGCACCGACCCGAAAACCGACCCGCAAGGCCGCAACATCGTGTTCACCCTGCTGCTGGCGCAAGACTATTACCGGCAGCCGGGGCTGGCCGAGAAGATTCTGGGACAGGTCGAAAACCCGCAGCAGATCTTCACCGAGCCCTCGCTGCTCTCGCGCCTGGAGTCGGGCCAGCTCGACGCCACCTCGGGCTATCTGAGCGCGGTGATTTCGCACAAGCTGCCCTATATCAAGCTGCCCGACGAGATCAATCTGAGCGACCCCGCCATGATCTCGAAGTGGTATGGCAAGGCGCATTTCGACATCACCCTGCCGAACGGCAAGACCGACACCCTATCCACCCAACCGCTGGTGTTTTATGCCGCGGTGCTGAACAACGCACCCAACCCGAAGGCGGGCGCGGCCTTCGTCAAGCTGATGACCAGCGCCGAAGGGCAGGCGATGTTCAGGCGCTACGGCTACAGCGCCCCCAAGGGCGGCGATCTTCATCCGGTTCATTGAATTCCGTGCTGCCCGCTGCGGCGACAATGTCGGCATGAGCCCGACCCCGCTGGACGCCGCTGCAGCCCCCCTCTTTGCGCCGCACGCCGCACAGGCGCCCGCACGCCGGGCGTGGATGGTGGCCGCCGCCGGGCTGGCCGGACTGCTGTTTCTCGGCCTGCCCTTCGCCGGACTGTTCATCAGCACGCCGTGGCGGACGCTGCATCTGCAGCAGGGCGATCTGGCTTCGCTGGGGGTGTCGGTGAGCTACAGCCTGCTCGCCGTGGCACTGGTCGTGGTCTTCACCACCCCGGTGGCGTGGTGGCTGGCGCGACACGACTTTCGCGGCAAGGGGATCGTCGAAATGCTGGTGCTGCTGCCGCTGCTCACACCGCCGCTGGCCATGGGGCTGTTGCTGTCGATGAGTTATGGGCCGTATGGCTGGATCGGCCAGCCGCTGGACCGCCTCGGCCTCAATCTCACCAACACGCCCTCGGCCTTCGTGCTCGCGCAGGTGTATGGCAGCGCACCGTATTTCATCGTCGCCGCGCGCTCGGCGTTTGAAGGCGTGCCGCGCGAACTGGAGCAGATTTCGCTCACCCTGGGGCAGTCGCCCTGGCGCACCTTCTGGCGCATCACCGTGCCGCTTTCCGGGCTGGGCCTGGCCGCCGGCGTGGCGCTGGCCTGGGTGCGCGCGCTGGGCGAATTCGGCATTGTGCTGATCGTGGCGTATTACCCGCAGGGCATCCCGGTGAAGCTGTGGGTGAATCTGCAGGACACCGGCCTGACTGCGGTCTATCCGCTGCTGTGGCTGTTCTTTCTGATCGGCCTGCCGCTGCCCCTGCTGCTCGGCGCGCTGTCGCGGCGCGGACAGCGTGGCGCTTGAGTCGACGTCTGCAAACCATGCCCGCGCCATCCATCCTGCACGTCAAGCTGCAGATACGCCAGCCGATCGCGCTCGACGTGGATTTCGAGGTGCAGGGTTTCACCGCGCTGCTGGGCGCGAGCGGCGAAGGCAAGTCCACGGTGCTCAAGGCGCTCGCCGGACTGATTCCCAGCCTGGGGCCGCCCTTTGGCAAATTGCCGCCGCAGCGCCGCCCGGTGGGCTATCTGCCGCAGGGCTATGCGCTGTTTCCGCATCTGCGCGCCTGGGAAAATGTGGCCTATGCGCTGGGCGGCGCCCTGGGCGCGCAACGGCAGGCGGCGCTGGCGCTGCTGCAGTCTGTCGGCCTGGCGCAACAGGCCGAACTGCGCCCCGCCCAGCTCTCGGGCGGGCAGCAGCAGCGCGTGGCGCTGGCGCGGGCGCTGGCGCGGCAGCCGCAGGTGCTGCTGCTCGACGAGCCCACCTCGGCGCTCGATGCCAACACCCGCGACGACATCCTGGCCGAGCTGGTGTCGCGCATGCACCAGCTCTCCATGCCGGCGCTGGCGGCCACGCACGACGCCAGCCTGGCGGCCATGTCAGACTGGGTGGTGCTGCTCTCGGGCCGGCGGGTCATTCAGCAGGGGCCGCCCGCCGAGGTGTTTGCGCATCCGGCCAGTCGGTCGGCAGCGGCGTTGCTGGGCGTGCGCAACCGATTTGCGGCGCGCGTGTTGCGCCATGCGCCCGAGCGCGGGCTGACGCTGTTGCAATGGGAAGAAGCCGGGCTGCCGCTGTGGGCGCCGTTGATGGCGGCGTGTGAAACCGGCTGCCTCATCGATTGGGCCGTCTCGCCCGACGAGGTTCGCCTGCCCCCGCTCAAGCCGGGACAACTCGCCGATGTGGAAAACCCGGTTTCAGGGCGGATCGAGCACCTGGTGGTGCAAGGCGCTAGCGCAACGCTGGCGCTGCGCTGCGGCGAAGCGCGGCTCTGGCTGCGCGCGCCGCTGCGCCTGATCCATCATCATGGTCTGCGGATCGGGTCGACCGTCACGGTGCACCTGCGAGCCGACCATCTCATGTGCTGGCCGCGGTGAGCCGCCGTGCTACTCGCGCAGCAGCTTTTGCAGCACGTCGAGATCGGGCTGGATGGCGCGCAGCGCCTTGCGTTCCATGCGCCGGTAGATCGACAGCACCTCGCGGCCCAGCGGCGTGAGCTGCGCCCCACCCCCGCCCGCGCCGCCCTTGGACGCTTCGACCAGCGGCTCCTTGTACGCCTGATTGACGCTGTGGATCAGCAGCCAGGCGCGGCGGTAGCTCATGTCCAGCGCGCGCCCGGCGGCGGAAATGGAGCCGGTACGCTCCAGCGCTTCGAGCAGCGCGGCCTTGCCCGGCCCGAGCGCCGTGCCTTGCTTGATCTGCAGCCGCACGCGCGCCGTCCCGGCGGTGGAACTGGCCGCCTTGTCGTTCTCTGTGCCGTTTTCGTTCATGGCGATAGCGTAGCGCCCTGACGGTGCAGTGCGGACAGGCCTTCGGGGTTCGCCGTCAGCGTCTGCACCACGTCGAGGCCATAGCGATCGCTCATGCCCAGGATCACCTGCAGCGGCAGACCGTCGCTTTGCCGCAGCCAGATGCGCAAAGTGGCGCTGCTCTGCTCGCTGTGGCCATCGAGCAGGGTGCAGGCCACGTCCTTCCCTTGCCATTGCAGGGTGGTGTGTTGCGGCGTGATGTGCGCCGTCTGCACCTCGTCGTTGATGAGCAGCGGCACGGTGAATGGGCGGGTCGGCAGCGGGCGCTGCAGAAAACCCCAGGTCAGCGTCAGCGGATCGGTGAGTCCGGGTGGCGCGGGCTGCTCGGGCGCCGCAGCCGCAGATGCCGCATGCCCCGCAGTCGTCACTTGCATGCGTCCCTGCTCGATCCGCAGGTGCGTCGCCGGACGATCGCCCCGCTGATCGCTTGCCCAGAGCATCTCGGGCCTGCCATCGCGCACTTCGCCGCTGGCGCTGCGCAGCCAGTGCAGTTTTCGCAGCAACACGGCGAGCAGGCCGCGCGGCGTGAGGGTGCTGTCGATGCGATAGACGCCATTGCCGTCTGCGGGCCAGCTCACCTTGTCCTGCGCGGTGGCCACGCCGTCCGGCCCGCCGAGACCACCGAGCAGAACCAGCCATTGCGCACCGCGGGCATCGGTGCCGTGACCGTCCTGCTGCAGATGAACCTGCCATTGCGCCGAAAAAGTGGTGTCGGTCTTGGCGGGTTGCGCCGCAGCCGGCTGCGCCAGGCCAACGCAGAAGGCCAGGAGCACAGACACAAAGACGCCGAGGTGCCGGATTGGCGAGCGGACTAGCCGCGAGGGATGGAATGCATTCATGGGAAAACAACGCCCGGCAGGACGTTTCGACAGACACCGGCGGCCTATGTATTAATACGCAAAATTTAGATTGAAATTATTAAAACAATTCGTTTTACGAATTTAAGGGCTCTGTCTAGCATGGCGTCTGTCATTTCACCATGCTTCCCACCATCATGTCAGCCTGGAAACCGCTCAATCGCCTGCCTTCCCCGATTGAACTCGTGCGTCAGTTCACGCCCAACTGGTTCACGGTCAATATGGGCACGGGCATCACCTTTCTTCTGCTGGCGCAGTTCCCGGCGCACATCGCCGGCCTGCACGCACTGGCTTACGCCCTGTTCATCGCCGATGCCGCCATTTTCGTGCTGTTTGCCGGTCTGTTTGCCGCACGCTGGCTGTTTTTCACCCGCCATGCGATGCCGCTGCTGTGCCACCCGGTGCAGTCGATGTTTCTGGGCGCCATCCCGATGGCGCTCATCCCGCTGGTCAATGGCCTGGTGCTGTTCCACCCCGGCCAGCCCGCTGCTGCCGAGCTGGCCCTGCAACTGTGGTGGATCGACGCGGCCCTGTCGCTGCTGACCGGGTGGCTGGTGCCGTGGTATCAGTTCACCGCGCAGGATCACAGCCTGGAGCGCATGACCGGGGTGTGGCTGCTGCCTGTGGTCCCGGCCGAGGTCGCGGCATCGAGCGCCGGCTTCCTGGCGCAGCACCTGCCGGCGGCGCAGGCGCAGCCGCTGGTGGTTGCCGGCTATGCGCTGTGGGGCGTGTCGGTGCCGATCGCGCTGGGCATCCTCACCGTGCTCTACCTGCGGCTGGCGCTGCACAAGCTGCCGCCGAAGGAACTCGGCGTCTCGACCTGGTTGAGTCTGGGGCCGATCGGCACCGGCGCGTTCGCGCTGCTGACCCTGGGCGCGGCTGCACCGCAGACCTTCTCAGGTACGGCGATGGCGCCCGTGGCCGCATTGGCCGGGCCGCTGGGCATCATCGGCGCGCTGATTCTGTGGGGTCTGGGACTGTGGTGGCTGGTGACGGCCATCGCGCTGACCGCCATTCAAGTACGGCGCGGCCTGCCGTTCAATCTCGGCTGGTGGGGATTCACCTTTCCGCTCGGGGTGTATGCCGCAGCCAGCCTGACGCTGGGGCTGCGCACCGGGATGCCATTCTTCACCGCGTTCGCGGCCATGCTGATCGTCGTGCTGGTCGCTGCCTGGACGGTGGTCGCGGTGCGCAGCGCCCACGGGCTGTGGCATGGGCATCTGGTGCACGCGCCCTGCCTGGTCAACTGCGCGCCAGCTTTCACTGCCGCAGAGAGGTCGCGCTGAGGGCATGACCGGTAACGCCCGCCATGCGCGGGCGTTGCCGTGCGATGGTCTTCAATCCTCTGCGTAAATGTCGCGGCCCTTGGTCTCCGGCAGAAACAGCAGGCCGATGACGAAGGTGCCCGCGGCCACGATCACCGGATACCACAGGCCGTAGTAGATGTTGCCGTTCTGCGCCACCAGCGCGAAGGAGATGGTCGGCAGCAGGCCGCCGAACCAGCCGTTGCCGATGTGGTAGGGCAGACTCATCGAGGTGTAGCGGATGCGGGTGGGAAACAACTCCACCAGCGCCGCCGCGATCGGCCCGTACACCATGGTGACGAAAATCACCAGCAGCGCAAGGATGGCCACGACCATCGGCAGGTTCATCTGCGACGGGTCGGCCTTGGCCGGATAGCCCGCGGCCTTGAGCGCGGCGCCGATCTCCTTCTTCAGCGCCGCTTCCCTGGCCTTGAATTCTTCTGGTGGAACGTCCTTGGCTCCGACCACGGTGAGGGACTTGTCGCCGATCTGGATCACGGCCGGGCCGGTGCCGGGCCTGGTTTCATAGTTGGCCGAATTGGCCGCCAGCATCTGCTTGGCAATATCGCACGAAGAAGTGAACTTGGCCGTGCCGGTGGGGTTGAACTGGAAAGTGCACTGCGACGGATCGACGGTGAGCGTCACCGGCGAACTTTGCACCGCCTGGTACAGCGCCGGATTGGCGTAATGCGTCAGCGCCTTGAACAGCGGGAAGTAGGTCAGCGCTGCGATCAGACACCCCGCCAGGATGATGGGCTTGCGGCCGATACGATCGGACAGCGCGCCAAACACGACGAAAAATGGCGTGCCGATCAGCAGTGCTGCCGCAATGAGCAGGTTGGCGGTGAGGGCATCGACCTTGAGCGTCTGCGTGAGAAAAAACAGCGCATAGAACTGCCCCGTATACCAGACCACCGCCTGTCCCGCCACCAGACCGAGCAGCGCCAGAATGACGTACTTCAGGTTGCCCCAGCGCGCGAAGGCCTCGGTCAGCGGCGCCTTGGACGCCTTGCCGTCCGCCTTCATTTTCACGAAAGCCGGAGATTCATTGAGCTTCAGACGAATCCACACCGAAATGCCCAGCAGCAGGATGGACACGAGGAAGGGAACGCGCCAGCCCCAGTCGTTGAACACATCCTCGCCCAGCAGGGTGCGCGTACCGAGAATCACCAGCAGCGACAGGAACAGTCCGAGCGTGGCCGTGGTCTGGATCCACGACGTATAAGCCCCGCGCCTGCCTTGCGGCGCGTGCTCGGCCACATAGGTGGCCGCGCCGCCATACTCCCCGCCCAACGCCAGGCCCTGCAGCAGACGCAGCGCAATCAAGATGACCGGGGCTGCGGCGCCGATGGCCGCATAGCTGGGCAGCACACCGACGATGAAGGTGGACATGCCCATGATCAGGATGGTGACCAGGAAGGTGTACTTGCGGCCGATCATGTCGCCCAGGCGTCCGAACACCAGTGCCCCGAATGGACGCACGATGAAACCTGCGGCGAACGCGAGCAGCGCGAAGATGAAGGCCGATCCCGCGTCGAGCCCGGCGAAGAACTGCTTGGCGATGATGGCCGCCAGCGAGCCGTAGAGATAGAAGTCGTACCACTCGAATACCGTGCCGAGAGACGAGGCGAAGATCACCTTCTTCTCGCCGGACGTCATCGGGCGCGCTTTTGCACCCATTGCAATGGAAGCCATGCTCAAGTCTCCTGAAAGTGGACATGGGCGTGGCGTCGCTGCCGGGTGGAACGTCCTGGACAAGCAACGCAACGCATCAACCCGGTACTGCGGCAGTTGTTACCGCGCGTCACAGGAATGACGGATTGTTTTCAGGCTAGCTGACCGTGCGCTGACAGAACGGTTTGCAAAATCTAGGGGAATCACTGAGTTGCAATGCAGCAATTCAAGCATTGCAAGGCTTCAAAAAATAATTACACAGAGTACAGCCATCGAAATGGATCATTGTTGCTGCGCAGCATGTCTGTTTTCTCGGTGGGTTTCAGACGAAAAAAAACCGGCGCGAGGCCGGTTTTCCTGGGGTTTGGCGAGTCGATCAGCTCGCAGACCCGCTGGGCAGGCCGACGGTGGGATTGCCGAGGTGGGTCCACTCGTTCATCGAGTTGGCGTAGAGCTTGCTGTTCTTGTTGCCCAGAATTTCATGCACCACGAACCACGCGCCCGAAGCCAGGTGGCCGGTGTTGCAATAGGTTGTGGTGGGGGCGTTGTCCATGATGCCGTAGACGTTGAAGATGTGCTTGTAATCGGCAGCGGTCATGAAGCGGGTCACGCCATTCTCGGTCTGCACGATGGCATCGGTCGGGAAAGACTTCGCGCCCGGCAGGTGGCCAGCCGACTTGTCGATGCCCTTCTTGAAAATGCCCAGATACTGCTGGGTCGGGCGAGCATCGATGAACTGCTCCTTGCCGCCCTTCAGTCCGTCCTTGACCTGATCGATCGAAGCCAGGATGGCGTGATCTTCGGGGCCGACCTTCCAGTCGCCCGCTGCCATCGGCGCCGCGCCGGTGCTGACCTTGTAGCCCGCGTTCAGCCAAGCGGCGGTACCGCCGTTGAGAATGGCCACCTGGTCGGCGGGCTCACCGAAATAGCGCAGTTGGAAGTACAGGCGCGTGCCCATGTCCATCGGCGCCAGGCCCTCGCCTTCGGGCACGATGACGATGGGCTTGCCGCTGTTCAGGCCGGCCTTGTCCATGGCGGCGGTGAAAAACTCGGCGGTGGGCATCAGCGCCTTGAGCTTGACGCCATCTTCCACACGGGTCTGGCGAATGTCGTCGAAGTTCACCATGATCGAACCCGGCACATGGCCGCCCACCTTGATGACGGCGTTGTTCTTGCCCATCTTCGGCTGGGAGGTGAACATCCTGGCGGGATTGTCGCCAATGGTCACGATGGTGACTTCGCTCTGGTGCGCCTTGAGCCACTGGGGCGTGACCAGCGGGCCGGGCACGTTCATGGCGAAGGCGGCGTGGGCGGCTCCCAGGCCGATGGCGGCTGCAATCAGGGTTTTGGCAAGTTTCATTTGGCTCCTCACGAGGTTGGTTTTTTCGCCGATCTCATAGTCAGCGATGGGTTGGCCCGCTCAGACCCAGCGGTCTGCGCGGTACTTCATGCCGCGCCCGCCAGCAAACCTGGCGCGGGCGGTACGACATTCGATAAACGGTGAGTCATGCGGCGCATCGTCGCCGTGTGATGTCTCCACGTCCGTTGTTCTTATCCTCAGCACCCCGGCGCTTCGATCGCAGCGCCACGGTGCACTCCCTGCTCGATGGGGCGGCGTCATCCGGGGTACAACCGCATCACGCCTGGCCAAGCCTTACAGCAACGAGGAGCAAAACTTGGATGAGAGCACTTTAGGTAGAAGTCAACGCGGAAACTAGGGCCAGTATGTATCAACTGTGACCTGGCGTATCAACGGCGCCGACGCCGACTCACTGGATGTTCTGCGCAAAACCAAGGCGTCGTCGCATACCTGCGTAGAGCGGGCCGGGCCCTGCAACCCTCCTGCCCGCCAGGAACTGTAAAAAACCTCAAAAAAGGGGGAGAGCACTAGGGAATTGCCGTTGTTTCCCGCAAAATCTGCCCGGCGCACAAGGTATTCACGCCACCCCCACAGCCGCCGAGGAGAGCGCCTTATGTCCCTGATGCAAGATTTCAAAGCGTTTGCCGTCAAAGGCAACGTCATCGACCTGGCCGTCGCCGTGATCATCGGCGGGGCATTCGGCAAGATCGTCGAATCGCTGGTCGGCGACGTCATCATGCCGGTCGTCGGCGCCCTCATCGGCAAGCTCGATTTTTCCAATCTGTTCATCGTGCTCGGCAAGGTGCCCGCAGGCACGGAAATGACCCTGGCGGCGCTGAAAAAGGCCGGCGTGCCGGTGCTGGCCTATGGCAGCTTCATCACCGTGACGGTGAATTTCATCATCCTCGCCTTCATCATTTTCCTGATGGTGCGCATGGTTTCCAAGCTCAAGCATGCCGAGCCGCTCGCGCCGCCCGCCCCGACGCCGGAAGACACCCTGCTGCTGCGCGAAATCCGCGATGCGCTGAAGAAGTGAGCCTCTCCCCGCAGGCCATCAGGCCTGCCGGGGAAGTTCGACCCAGAACATCGCCCCCTCGCCGGGGCGCGATGCCACGCCCGCGGTGCCGCCGTGTTTTTCGGCCACCAATCGCACGTAGTACAAGCCCAGGCCCGTACTGCCGGACAGGGGGGTACCTGTGCCCATATCGGCCCGGCCGAAACGCTGGAACAGCCGGGCCGATTGCGCCTGCGTCAGCCCCGGCCCCTGATCGCGCACCCAGAAACGCACCGCCTGCGGGGTGAGCGCCCCCAAACCTGCCGCGTTCGCGTCATCCCCCCCGGGGGGGATGAGGCCCGCGGCTCCAAGCTGCCGCCCTGCGGCAGCTTGGACGGAGCCGAATCCGAGCGGCTTGCAAGCCGCGAGGTGGGCGAGAAAACTTGGGGCGGCCCTGCGTTTTCTCATGAGCGTGGCGCCGAGCGTCACCGCAGCGCCTGCCGGGCTGTGCTGCACGGCGTTGCGCAGCAGATTGGTGGTCAGACGCTCCAGCGCGTCGAAATCGCCCCGTACCCAGATCGGGTCGTCGGGCAGCTCGCGCACGATGCGCACCCCTCGCGCCCGCGCCTCGTCGTAGGCGAAGTCGGCGGCCTGATGCAGCACCGCGCCCAGATCGAGTTCGACCAGGGCCGAGGGCTCCAGCGACTGCGCGCGCGACAGATCGAGGAAGGCTTGCGACAGGCCCAGGGCCCGGCGGAGCTGTCCCAGCAGGCGCTCTCGCGCCGCATCGTCCATCTTGCCCGACTGCAGCAGTTGTACCGCCCCGGCCAGCGGCGCGCGCACGTCGTGACTGATGAAGGCCAGTGCGTCGTCGCGGCGGGTCTGCAGATCGCGCAGGCGCTGCTGCGCGGCCTGCACTTCGAGAATGCGGCCCTCGAAACTCAGCCGTTTGTGCCCGGCCGAGGCTTCGCCTTCCGTGGTCTCGCGCACGGTGCGGCGCAGCTCGCGCAGCTCGGCGTCCAGGTGACGTCTGGCCGCCTCCAGCCGCCGCCAGCCCCACAGGGGATAGGCGGAAAGCGCCGCCGCAAGCGCTCCGCCCGGCGCGATCCACCAACCGGTGAGCTCAGGCAGCGCGGCGGCGGCCACGACCAAAGCCAGCCCCCAGACCGCGCTGGCAATCAGCCCAGCAAGTGGCATGAGTCGCGGCAGCCAGAGCAAGGGCGCGAGGGCGAGCAGCGCCGTGATGAGCAAGCCCCAGGCTGGCGCAACGGGACGGATCAGCGTGCCGTCGCGCAGTGCGATCAGGGTGTTGGCCAGCATTTCGACGCCGGGCATGGGCGCGCCCTGGGTCGTCACCGGGGTGGCGAGAAAATCGCCCAGGCCCGCGGCGGTGGCGCCGATCAGCACCACCTTGCCGCGCAGCGCGCCGGGGGGGATGTCGCCGCCCAGCACCGCGCTGGCGGACAGGCGCGGCACCGTGCCGCTCGGCCCGACGAAGCGCAGCAGCCGCAGGTCGGCGGCAGCCAGGGTGTAGGGATGCGGCGGCACGGCGACCAGCGCGGGCTGCGGAGCGCTGCCGCGCAGGGGCTGATGCGCGAGGGTGAGCAGGGTCTGCGCCATCAGCGGCCAGACCGGCGCGCCCACCCCTTCCCAGAGGTAGACGCTGCGCGCCACGCCGTCGCCGTCGAGCTGCACGCCGATGCGACCCAGACCCGCCGCAGCCGAAGCGAGCTGGGGAATGGGCAGGCCTTCGACGATCTGCCCGCCGCTGCGCAGGGTGTCGAGCACCACGGGCAGCGCCACCTTGCCGCAGGTTTTGAGCGCCCGCGCGAGCGCGGCATTACCGGCTTGGTCGCTGCCCGCTTCGGTGAAGGCGATGTCGAGCCCGACTGCCGCCGGGCCCGCGCGGCAGGCCGCCTCCAACAGCCGGGCATCGGTGGCGCGCGGCCAGGGCCAGGCGCCCAGCCGGTCGAGGCTGTGTTGGTCGATGGCGACGATGACCACACCCTGCGGCGGTGCCACCGGTTGAAAGCGCTGTCCCAGATCGAACACCAGATGATCGATGCGCTGCAGCGTTCCGCTCAGGCTAAGGCCGAGCGCCAGAACGAGCAGCAGGGCGCCGACGCGCAGCATTTCAAGCCGGGGCAAGATTCGCGTCAAACCGGTTTTCACTGCGGTTTCACAGCGCGGGCAGCAGGGGAATCAGCAACAGCCAGAGATAGGGGTAGCGCGGCGGCACGTCGACGACCTGCACCACGGGCGGCCCCTGCGTGCCGTCGCTGTCGTCCACCAGCCGCGCGCCCAGGTAGCGCTTGCCCGATGACGGCCGCGGCAAGGTCAGCGCGCCGCCCGGCGTCTGCGCCTGCGCCAGCGCGGGTTGCAGGCTGGCGTGGTCGGACAGGGTGAGCGCGTAATGCTGCCCGGGTGGCGCCGCAGGCAGATCGAGCAGCAGATGATCGCGGTCGAATCGCAGCGTCGCCTTGGACAGGTTGGCCGGGCCGGGGCCGGGCACGTAGCGAAACGCCTGCGGCGGGCTCCACGGACCTTGCCGCCCCTGCGCGTCGATGCTGGCTGCGCGCCAGTGCCAGATTCCGGCGGGCAGATCGGCGGGCGCAATCCATTGCGCGCCGCGCTGCACGATGTCGTACAGCGGCTGGGCGAAGTCGTCCTGCGCGGCCACTTGCACATGGGTGCGCGCCACGTCCAGCACCTGCGACCAGGTCAATGCCGGTCGCGCCGTGCGCACCGTCGCCCCTTTGACCGGGGCAATGAGCAGGGGGAAGAAAGGCCGGGCGAACACCGTGAAGGCGTGCAAGGCGTCCCGACCCTGCAGACCGTGGGCATCGACCGCGCGCAGCCGCAGCACATAGCGGCCATTGGGCAGATCGGCGACGCTGAAGCTCGGGCCGGGCGCGGTTTTCTGCACCAGCACCTGCGCCGGCGCATTTTGCGGCGACACCTGGCCGAACCACGAGGCCGCCCCCGTCTGTGGCGCCAGTTCGAAGCGCAGCGGAAGCTGCTCGAACCGACTCGGCAGCGCCGAGACATCGGGCGCGGGCAGCAGGCGCACCGGCGGCAGCGGTGGCTGCCCCTCGCGCGCCAGCGAACCCATGCCGGCATCGACCCGCACCTGCGCCCCCGCGGCCTGCAGATCGACCGCGCCGCCCAGGGTTTCCTCGCGCGTGACCCATCCCCACCCCAATCCGTCCAGTGGCTGGCTTGCAGGCCAGCCCCGTTGCGGCGGGGCAAAGCCAAGCAGTTGGCTTTGCCTTTTCCGCCTCCACCCCCGCTCGTGGGGAGGGAGTGTTCTCACCTCCCCCACGCCGTGGGGGAGGTCGGGAGGGGGGACGCCCACGGCGACGCGGAACTGCGTGCCGCGCACCACCGCCTGAGCCGAAGGGGTGAGGATGCGCAGATGCTGGTTGGGCAGGTGGCGGGGGTTGTCGTGAATGTCGATCTGCCCTTGCTGCAGGCGCAGCCGGGTGTCGGCCATCAGACCGTCGGCATACAGGCTCAGCGTGTCGAGCGTCAGCATGCTGCCGGGCAGCAGCGCCAGACGGGTGCCGTTGGCCAGTTCGATCACGGCGTTGCCTGAATCCGACGCCTGCACCTGCGCACCGGCTGCGAGCATCTGGCCCAGCCTGGCGTCCTGCCAGGGATCGCTGGCCTGCGCCCGCCAGCGCACCGCGCCGAAAGCCTGCACCAGCCGGGCCATCGAGGGCTGCTGCCGCAGCAGGTTCGCAGGGAAGGACAGCACCGTGCCGGGCGGAATCCGCCGCGTATTGCCGATACGGTTGTCGCGCTGGATCTGCGGCCATTGCGCCGGGTCGCGCAAATAGCGTCGGCCCAGGCCGATGAGGGTATCGCCCGGACGCACGGTGTAGCGCCAGACGGGTTCGTCTGAACGATGGGCAACCGCGGTCGGCGTCTGCGCCAGCGCCAGAGTCGGCGCCAGCGCGAAAATACCCAGCAGCAAAGCGCCCAGGCGGGAGGCGAACAAGGTTGTCGGCAAACGCATCGGAGTCACTTCCGGTTGAGCAGCCACCGACGTAGCGGGTGACAAACCCGCATTGTCCATCCTTCAGTCGTCGAATCCTTGCGATTCGGTCAGCGGCCCGTCGTCGGCGCTGCGGACCCGTTCGAGCCGGTAGCCGCGGCCATAGACCGACACCAGACGCCAGCCGTGCTCGGGCTGCAGGCGCAGCTTGCGCCGCAGCGCGCTGACATGCACGTCCACCGTGCGGGTCTCGACCTCGGGGCGCAGGCCCCAGATAGTCTGGATGAGAAAGTCGCGGGTCAGCAGGCGGTTGACGTTCTGCAGAAAATGCAGCGCCAGATCGGTTTCGCGGTCGGTCAGATCGACCCGCTCGCCCTGGACGAAAATCTGCCGCCGCGAGCAGTCGGCCTCGATCTCGCCCAGTCGCAGCCGTGCCGTGGGCAGGGCGCTGCCCGAGCGCCGCAGCACTGCCTGCAGCCGCGCCAGCAACACCGGGCGCGACAGGGGCTTGACCAGATAGTCGTCGGCCCCCGCCTGCAGCGCCTGCACCACATCGGCTTCGGCATTGCGCCCGGTGAGAAAGAGCACCGGGGGCACGCTGGCGCCGAGTTGCAGGCGCAGGCGGCACAGCACATCGGGCCCGCTCAGTCCGGGCAGCATCCAGTCGAGCAGGCAGGCATCGGCGCCGCCGCGTTCGACGGCGCGGGCAAACTCCTGCCCGTCGGTGTGGTGCTGCACGTCATAGCCGGCCTCGCGCAGCCAGTCGCAAACCTCCTGCGCGGTGAGCGGGTCATCTTCCAGATAGGCAATACGCAAAGGGAAAGTCGGTGACACGGTTGGACTGAAAAGTAGGAATCATGCCGCCGAACCAGAATGGCCATCGGTGCGGCGCGCTGCGGAACTATCGTTTTGCGTACATGTTCACACTGCGAAGCGCTGGCGGCAATCAATGTCAGCAGCGGTTTACAAAGTTCGCGCGCGTCAATCGCCGCTCGCATCCGCATGAATAATGGCGCGCATGCACCTCATCGCGGTCAGAAAGACCACCGCCAAGCGTCGCCACGGGTCCGGGCCGGGCGTCTTGCCGCGAGCCCTCGCCTTTTTTTGCGCCTTCTGGACGGCGGCGGCGCTGGCGGCTCCGTCACCCGTGCCGGCGTCGTCTGTGCCAGCGGCGCAGGCGGCACGGCCGCCCTATGAGGTGGAACTCGACGTGCCGCAGGACTTGCACGCCCTCTTGTCCGACCATCTGGATCTGTTGCGCTGGCGCAACTTTCCGGGTTTGCAGGCGGATCAGGTCGAGCGGCTGGCCGAAGAAGCCCCTGCCCAAGTGCAGCGCCTGCTCCAGACGCAGGGCTATTTTTCGCCACAGATCGCGGTGCGGGTCGACTGCCCGCAGCCGACCGGTGGGACTGAGCCGATCCGCGTGACGCTCACCGTGCATCCGGGCGCAGCCACCCTGGTGCACGCCGTCGAGGTGCAGGTCGATGGCCCCGACGGCCAGCCCGATGCCGACCTGAGCGCGCGGCTGACCCGCACCTGGACGCTCAAACCCGGCTCGGTGTTCCGCGATGCCGACTGGGAAGCGGCCAAGTCGCGGGCACTATCTGCGCTGCTGTCGAGGCAATGGCCCGCAGCGCGCATCGCCGACAGCCGCGCGACCATCGATCCACAGACGCATCAGGCCCGCCTGCTGCTGCGGCTGGATACCGGCCCCGCCTACACCTTCGGCGCGCTGCGCGTCACCGGGCTCAAGCGCTATCCGGCCAGCATCGTGCAGCGCCTGGCGCCGATGCAGCCGGGGCAAAGGTATTCGCAGACCGCGCTGCTCGACTATCAGGCCGCCCTGCAGAACAGCCCCTACTTCCGCAATGCCGTGGTCGATGCCGATGTGCGTCGGGCGCAGGACGATGTGCTGCCGGTGGACGTGCAGGTCACGGAAAACCCGGCGCAAAAACTCAGTTTCGGCGTGGGGGTGAGCAGCGACACCGGCAACCGGGTGCAGATGGGCTGGCGCGATCTCGACTTTCTGGGACGCGCCTGGCGGCTGTCGAGCGAGGTCAAGCTGCAGACGCGCGAACAGAGCGGCCATCTGCGGCTGGCCTTTCCGCGCACCGCGACCGGCCATGACGACAGCCTCAGCCTGTCGCAGGACCGCACCGATATTTCCGGCCTGGTCACGCGCAACAGCAGCGTGGGCGCGCTGCGCGAGCGCACCCGCGGCCGCATCGACACCGCGCTGGCGCTGCAATATCAGGCCGAGAGCCTGGAACCCGCGGGCGCCGCCTCCAGCGAGGTGCATGCGCTCAGCCTGAACTACAGCTGGACGCGGCGCGACATCAACAGCGTGCTCTATCCCAGCCGCGGCAGCATCATCAATCTGCAGCTCGGCGGCGCGAGCAAGGCGCTGCTGTCTTCGGCCAACTTCGTGCGGCTGTACGCGCGCGGACTGGGCTATCTGCCGCTGAACCGCAGCAACCAGCTCGTGTTCCGCGCCGAGGCGGGCGCGGTGCTCGCCAACGGCGCCAGCGGCATTGCGCAGAACTTCCTGTTCCGCGCCGGCGGCGCCAATTCGGTGCGCGGCTACGCCTATCAAAGCCTGGGACTGGTGCAGGGCGACGCCATCGTCGGCGGGCGCTACCTGTTCACCGCCAGCGCCGAGTTCGATCACTGGTTCACCCGCCAGTGGGGCGGCGCGGTGTTTTACGACCTGGGCAACGCCGCCGATACCTGGAGCGCGCTCAAGCCGGTGCGCGGCTACGGCGCGGGCGTGCGCTGGCGCAGCCCGGTGGGGCTGGTGTCGGTCGATCTGGCCTATGGGCAGGCGGTGCGTCAATACCGCCTGAACTTCAGCGCGGGGCTGTCGTTCTGATGACTGGCTCGACTTCCCCCGTTCCATCGGCCCCTGCCCGCGGCGGTCTGCCGCGCGCGCTGCGCGTCCTGCTGTGGATATGGGCGGCGACGCTCGCGGTGTTGCTCGCCCTGGCTGGCACTGTCGCCTGGCTGGGCAGCGAGAGCGGCCTGCAATGGCTGGCCGCGCGCACCCCGCTGCGGCTGGGCGATATGCAGATCATCGTGAAAGACGTGCGCGGCAGCCTGTGGCATTCGGTGCAAATCGGGCAGTTGCAGCTCATCACCCCCGGCGTATCCACCACCCTGCACGACGCCCGCGTGCAATGGACACCGGCCGCCCTATGGCAGCGCACGCTGCACATCGAGAACCTGAGCGCGCAGCGCATCGACATCACGCAGGCTCACGCTGCCGCACAGACCGCTCCGATGCAACTGCCCGCCAGCCTGCGCCTGCCGCTGCGCATCGACATCGACCAACTGGCCATCGGTGCGCTGAGAATCGGCCCGCCGGGCGACCTGCAGTCTTATGGCGGGATCAGCGGCCAGGTGCACTATGGCCAGGGCCGCTACCGCGTGCAGCTCGCCGCGCTGACCCCCTGGGCCCGCGCCCAGCTCAGCGCCAGCCTGGGCGACGCCGCACCCTACGCGCTGCAAGCCACGCTGAACGCCACGCACATCGGCCTGCCGGCCAAGGCGAGCGCGAGCGACGCCGCAGACTTGCGCGCGGTCGGCAATCTGCACGACTTCACCCTCGACGGCACGCTGCAGATCGCCGCCGCCCGCGCCCGTCTGCAGGCCCGTCTCACCCCGTTCGATGCCACCCCCTTGCGCAACGCCCGGCTCAGCTCGGACGCGCTCGATCCCTCGGCCTTCGCCGCAGGGCTGCCCCGCGCGGCGCTGAATGTGCAGCTCGATCTCGGCCCATCGAGCGCGCAAAGGCTGGTGGGCAGCCTGAGCGTGCGCAACATCCTGCCCGGCCCGCTCGACCAGCAGCGCCTGCCGCTGCACAGCCTGAGCGCCACGCTCTCCGGCGATGCGCAGCACGCCAGCGCGCACGACCTGCTGATCGACCTGGGCGCGGGCGGGCAGATTCGCGGCGCGCTCGACTGGACGCGGCCCACGCTGCAGGCCCGCCTGCAAGCCGCCCGGCTGGATGCCCGCGCGCTCGACGGCAAGCTGGCCGCCACCCGACTGTCCGGCCCGCTGACGATCGTCGCCTCTGCCCGGCAGCAAAGCGTGCTGGCCAGCCTCACGCAACCGGGCTGGGAGGTTCGCGTGGAGGCGCTGCGCCAGGGCGACGCCGTGCATCTGCGCCGCCTGCTGCTCTCGGCGCCGGGCGGTCGGCTAGAAGCCAGCGGCGCCCTGTCCACCGCAGGTGCGCAGGCCTTCGAGCTGAGCGCCCGGCTGCGCCAGTTCGATCCGGCCCGCTTCGGCGCCTACCCCCAAGCCACGCTGAACGCCGACATCAGCGCCAGCGGCAGCGTGGTCCGCCGCCAGGCCAGGCTCGCGCTGCAACTCGCCCCCAGCATGTGGCGCGGCCACACCTTCACCGGCCACGCCCGCCTGGCGCTCGACCCGCAACGCCTGTGGGACGTCGACGCCGCACTCACCCTCGGCGCCAACCAGTTCAATGCGAAAGGCGCTTTCGGCCTGCCGCGCGACGCCCTGCAATGGACGCTGCACGCCCCGCGACTGGCGCAGATCGACCCCGCGCTGCAAGGCGCTGCCTTGGCCCAGGGCCAGTTGCAAGGCGGCTTGCAGACTCCTTCGGGCACAGTCTCGCTGCAGGCCGACGGCCTGCGCTGGGCCAGCGCGTTGGCGCTGCAACACCTGAGCGCCCGCAGCACTTTCAGGACGGCGCTCAAAACATCCCCCTCCCCACTTCTCCCCCTCCCGGCCTCTCCCGCCAGCGGGGGAGGCGCTTTGCTCGACCGCCTCGCCGGCTCGCTGCAGATCGACGCGGACGGTCTGCGCTGGAAGCAAGGCGCACAAGCCGTGCAGCTCGGCCGTTTGCACACCCAGGCGCAGACCACGGCCGGGCTGAACGGCCAACTGCAACTGCAGGCCCGGCTGCACGATCTGCGGATTTCAGGAACAGGGCAAACCCTTGAAGAGCGCGTCGTGGAGACCGCCACCCTGAACGTCGCCGGCACCCGCGCGCAGCACACCCTGCAGTTCGCCGTGCAGGGCCAGTTGCCCCGGCGCGGCGCCGACGCACCGGCCTTGCCGCTCGATCTCCGGCTGAGCGCCGCTGGCGGCTGGCTCGGCGCGCAACAGGGCTGGCGCGGGCAGATCACCACGCTCGAAAACACCGGCCCGCTGGCGCTCGCGCTGCAGGCTCCGGCCAACCTCGATCTGGCGTTTTCCCCGCTGCGGCTGCACCTGCAACATGCCGCCATCAAGCTTCAAGCCGGGCTGATCGATCTGGCCAGCCTGCAGCTCGCCCCCGGCGTGCTGCGCACCGCGGGTCGGCTGCAGGCCGTCCACACGGCCGACCTGCTCGCACTGGCCGGCATCGCCCCGGCGCGGCTGCGCGACACGCTGGCGCTTTCAGGCCATTGGCAGATCGATGCCGCAGCCACGGTGAATGGCCAAATCCATCTGCAGCGCGACGGCGGCGATCTCGCGCTGCAACTGGCCGCCGCCCCCGCCAATCCGGTGGGAACCGTGACCGTTTCCCCGAGCTGCGACGCCACCTTCGGCACGGCCGCATCGCGCGGCGGCTTCATGCCGCTGGGCATCGGCCAGTTGGTGCTCGACCTCACGGCCCAAGACGGTCGCATCCAGGCGCAGGGCGTGGCGCAGACTGCGCTGGGCACGGCGCAGGCCAGCTTTGCCACCGAACTCAGCCGTCGCGGCGAGCTGTGGGGCATTGCGGGCTCCGCACCGCTGCAGCTCGACGCAGGCGCCGACATGCCCAGCCTAGCCTGGGCCGCGCCGCTGATCGGCTACGACTACCGCGCCGAAGGCCGTCTGCAACTCGCGGTGCAGGGCCGCGGCACGCTGGCGCAGCCGCAGTTCAGCGGCAACCTCGATGGCCGCTCGCTGCGCCTGGCCTGGCCCGCGCAAGGGCTCGATCTCAAAAACGGCATGCTGCGCGCCCACTTCACCGGCGACCGTCTCCAGCTCGACCAACTGCAGTTCCACGGCGCCCTCGGGGGGCAGCGCGGGCAAAGCCCAAGCGTGGGGGCCAATTCCCTCACCGCCACCGGCGACGCGCGGCTGCAAAACGGCCTGCCGCACGCCACGCTGGCGCTCAAGGCCGACCGACTGCAATTGCTCAGCCGCCCCGACCGGCAACTGGTCATCAGCGGCAGCGCGCAGGCCCAGCTCGCCGACAGGGTGCTGAACCTCACCACCGATCTCACCGCCGACCGCGCCGACATCGCGCTGCCGCGCGCCAGCGGGCCCACACTGAGCAGCGACGTGGTCATCAAGGGCCAGACGCCTGCGGCAAGCCAGCCCGCGTCGGCCATGCCCAGCGCCGTGCGCTTCGACGGCACCTTCAACCTCGGTTCCGACTTCCACCTCTACGGCCAGGGCCTGGACGCGATGCTGGGCGGCAGCGTGCGCGTGCGCGCCGACGACGGCGCCGCGCCCACGGCGACCGGCAGCATCGACGTGGTCAAGGGCGAATACACCGCCTACGGCCAGCAATTGCAGGTCACGCAAGGCCGCATCAACTTCGCCGGACCGCTGGACAACCCTGGGCTGAACATCACTGCCACCCGCCCCAACCTGCCCAGCGGCATCGAGGCCGGCGTGACCATCGGCGGCAGCGCGCGGCGTCCGCTGGTCAAGCTCAGTTCCACCCCCGCCATGCCCGACAGCGAAATCCTGTCCTGGCTGGTGCTGGGTCAGCCGCTCAGCCAGGTGGGCGCCTCCGACATCGGCCTGCTGCAGACCGCGGCCGCCGCGCTGCTCGGCGCCAGCGAAGGCCAGCCGCTGCAAACCCGCCTGGCGCGGGCCTTCGGGCTCGACAGCATCAGCGTGCAAAGCGCCTCCGGCGCCATCGACGCGGCTGGCGCCAACGGCAGCACGACTGCCGCCACGGGCGGCGTGCAGAGCACCATCGTCACGCTGAGCAAGCGCATCTCGGCCAACACCCTGGTGATCTTCTCGCGCGGGCTCGACGGCGTATCGAGCCTGTTCACCATCCAGCACCAACTCACCCGGCGTCTTTCGGTGCAGGCACAGACCGGCACCGAAAATGCGGTGAATCTGTTCTATACCTTCGAGTTTCAGTGAGCAGGGAACGCCCGGCCCTACCGATCGTCATAAGATGGATCCCTACTTGCCACAGCGAGTCCTCCCATGGCGACCAAACCCCTGAAAATCGGCATCTCCGCACGCATCGACCATCCCCAGCCGGGACAGGCCGGGCTGCGCAGCAAAACCCTGCAATATCTGGAGCAGTCGGTCGCGCACTGGGCGATGTCGCGCGACGTGCTGGTGTTCATGGTGCCCACCGTGGCCACCGGCAGCGGGCTGGTGCGCAGCAATATCCGCCTGAGCGACTACGCCGACGCGCTCGACGGGCTGATCCTGCAGGGCGGCGCCGACATGAGCCCGCACAGCTATGGCGAAGAACCGCTCAAACCCGAGTGGGCGGGCGATCCGGTACGCGATGGCTACGAGATGGAACTGCTGCACGAATTCATCGAAGTGCGCAAACCCGTGCTGGGCATCTGCCGCGGTGCGCAACTCATCAACGTCGCCATGGGCGGCACGCTCTACCAGGATTTGCCCACGCAGTTACCGGGCAAGACCGTGCATCTGGCCGAAACCTATGACCGCCACCATCACCCGGTGCGCTTCGTCGAAGGCGGACTGCTCGCGCGCCTCTATCCGCAGGTCGACCCGGCCACGCTGAACGTCGTCTCGGTACACCATCAGGCGGTGCGCACCCTCGGCCGCGATCTGGTCGTGGACGCCATCAGCCCCGAGGACGGCCTGCCCGAAGCCCTGCACGGCACCGGCCGCAACTTTCTGCTGGGCCTGCAGTGGCACCCGGAATTCCACCATCCGTCCAACCCCGAGCTGCTCGACTGCGCCCCCATCCTCGACGAGTTCCTGCGCAACGTGCGCAAGCGCCGCTGGTGAGACCTTGCAGACGCATACCCTCGCGCGGCTGTGGGTGGCCGCCCAGTTCGGGCTGCTCGCACTGATGTTCGCCTGGCCCGCGCCGCATTGGCGCCCGAGCGGGCCTGCGCTCGCGCTGCTCGCCGCTGGCGCAGCGCTGGTGCTCTGGGTGTTCTGGCACAACCGGCCGGGCAATTTCAACATCGCGCCCGAACCGCGCCAAGGCGCGCATCTGGTGACCACAGGGCCTTACCGCTGGGTGCGTCATCCGATGTATGTCGCACTGATTCTGTTCATGGCCGGTGTCGCCACGGCCGCGCACAGCCCGGTGCAGTGGCTGCTGTGGATCGCGCTGGGCGTGGTGCTGAATTTCAAGGCGGCGATGGAAGAGCGCCTGCTCTCAAGCGTCTGGCCCGACTACATCGGCTATGCGCGCGTCACGCGCCGTTTCATTCCGGGCCTCTGGTGAGGCTGGCCGCCAGCAGGAATGGAAACGCCAGCCCGCCGCAGAGCGCCTGCAGCCACATCGCGCCCAGCGCGCTCCAGCCCGGGAGAAAGCGCCAGCTCGGGCTGAACGCCACCGCCGCCAAGGGCAGCAGCAGCGCGGCCACGCAGAGTTGATAGAAGCGCCAGCGCATCAGGTCCTGCGGCTGCATGTGCATGCTGCGGCTCTGGTGCATCCCGAGGGCGAAGGCCAGAGCCGACGCCAGGGTCAGCAGCCCGACCCCACCGTGCTCCGTCGCCCAGGCCCAGACGACGAGAAGCGCCACGCCAGCGCCGAAGAGCAAGCGCAATGGCCAGCGCCCTTGCGCCATCGCCAGCATCAACCCCGCCATCAACAAGAACAAGAGCGCCACGCGCCACAGCGCGGCGCGGTCCACGGCGAGATACAGGCAGGCCCATTGCACCGCGAACAACGCGCCGCCCCACAGCGCAGGCGGCAGCGATGTGCCCTGGGCGAACAGCGCCATGCCGCGCCAGCGTGACCACAGCCACAGCAGCAGCATGGCCCAGGCCACCGCAATGGCCGCCTGAAACAGGGGCGCCACCTGCCCGGCCGCATGCTGCACGCTGCCGTACTGCAACAGCCAGCACAACAGGGCGCAAGCGGACAGCGCCAAGGAGCGGGGCTTGAGCGCATTACGGACAGAAGGAAAGAGCATGCTCCCATTGTGACTGAAGGCCGTCGAGCCGCCCCAAGCGCTGCTTCACACCTGCTTGCAAGCCGCTTGGACCGAGCACGTTGAGGTTTGAGACTATGCATCCCCACCCCTACCCTCCCCACAAGTGGAGAGGGAGCAAACACTCCTCCCCCACGACGTGGGGGAGGTTGGGAGAGGGAGACCTTGTGAGACACGTCAATCCACACATCACGGAATTCTGCTGCAATGGGACGACCTTGCTGATCTGGTGCACCCCATGAACTGGTATTCCCTCGCGCAATTCATCCATCTGCTCGCCGTGGTCGTCTGGATCGGCGGCATCCTGTTCATGGACGGCTTTCTGGCGCCCGCGCTCAAGCGCGCCATCGCGCAGGCCGAGCCGCGCGCCCAGCTGCTCTATGGGCTGTTCCGCAACTTTTTCGCCGCCATCTGGATCGCAGGCGCCGCCCTGGTCGTCACCGGCTACGGCATGGTGTTTTTGCGCGGCGGCTTCGGCGTGCTCGGCACGGCGCAGTGGGTCATGGTGGTGCTGGGCAGCTTCATGGTGCTGCTGGCGCTCTACATCTTTTTCGTGCCTTTCCTGCGCATGCGCAGTGCCGTGCTGCGCAGCGACTGGGGCGCGGCCTGCGCCCAAGCGGGACAGATCCGCGCGCTGTCGTCGGTGAACATCGTGCTGGCCGTGCCCACCATTCTGTCGGGCGTGTGGTCCATCTTCGGCGCACCGTTCTGACGGGGTGGTCGAAGAGGCCGATCGATCGGCGTTCAGCCTTTTTTCGCCTCGCGCTCGGCGGCCAGGGTGGCGGTCACGCCAGGCCGCGCTTCCATGCGCGCCTTGTAGCGCATGAGTGCAGGCCAGGGCGACAGATCCACGCCCACGAAACCCGCCCAGGTCAGCATGGTGTAGAGGTAGGCGTCGGCCACGCTGAAGCCGCCGGGCAACAGGTAGTCGTGCTGGTCCAAGGTCTTGGCGATCAGCGCGAAGCGCTCGGCCAGTTTGGCCTTCTGCACGGCGATCAGATCGGCGCTGCTGGCCGGATTGAACAGCGGGCTGAACTGCTTGTGCAACTCGGTCGAGATGAAGTTCAGCCACTCCTGCAACTGGTAACGCGGCAAGGTGCCGTTGGCTGGGGCCAGGTGCATCTCGGGCTTGAGGTCGGCCAGGTATTGCACGATGGCCGGGCCTTCGGTGAGGATGGTGCCGTCGTCGAGTTCCAGGGTGGGCACGTAGCCCTTGGGGTTGATGCTGCGGAAATCGCGTCCGTCGCCGGTCTGCTTGGTCTTGAGATCGACCTTGACCACCTCATGCGGCAGGCCCAGTTCGTGCAGGACGATGTGCGGCGAGAGCGAGCAGGCGCCCGGGCTGTAGTAAAGCTTCATGTCTGAGTCTCCAGGAAGGGCCGCCTCGGTCTTGTTGCCGTGGCGGCGGGAGACTCATCGTAAGTCGATGCGCGGTTTTCTGCTGGCGCTGCCCAGCTTACGCCGACGCCGTGGTGCGGGCCTGCTTCGCCAGTTCGACCAGGGCCGCGCGGGCGGCCTCGGCGTCGAGCACCGGTTCGGGGAAATTGAAGCGCAGCACATGGCCGTCGGCGCGCAGGTCGAAGCCGTCGCAATCGATGCCCACCATCGTCGCATCGAGCACCTCCACCCCATGCACATGGCGGCAGTATGCGCGCAGATTGTGCGCATGATCGGCGTTCATGTGGGCGAGAATGCCGTCTTCGGCCTCGGCCAGCGCGGGCGCCGCGGGCGGGGCGTAGCGCTCGGGGCGGATCCAGTGGATCTTGCCGAAGCCGCCGATGTAACGCACGTCTTGCACCCGCAGGCGGTAGAAGTGAAAGTCGTGCATGGCGAAGTAGCCCTCGGCCTGCGGCAGGTAGCGCAGATAGCGCGCGCCGAAAGCCGCCTTGTCGGGCAGGCGCTCGGCGCGGCCGACCAGGGTGACGCGGCCTGCGGCCTGCATGTCCTCGGCGCAGGGGTGCACGATCAGGCTCACCCGCGGATCGGCCTCGATGTTCCTGGTGTGCTCGGCGATGGTGGAAATCAGAATGACGGGGTGTCCCTCGTGATCGAGCACATAGGGCGAGACCGAGCCGAAGGGAAAGCCGTCCAGCCGCTTTGAGAGGGTGGACAGCACGCCGTTCTGATGATTGCGGACGAACAGCCGGGCCTCCTGGCCCAGGGCAAGCGCGTGTTCGGTGTCAGCCATGATGCGTTTCCTCCATGAGGTGTGTCATTCGAGCAGAGTCGGCTTAAAACCGGCTGAACCGGTTCACCCTTGCGGATCGGTGCCGTCGCGCGCATCGATGGTCTCGCGCAGCCAGTAGATCAGCGCCACGCCCGGAACCGCCGCAGCGACGGTGAAAAGATAGAAGTTCGACCAGCCCAGCGCATCCACCAGATAGCCGGTGGCCGGGCCGACATAGACCCGCCCCACCGCCGACAGCGCCGACAGCAGCGCGAACTGCGTGGCCGAAAATCGCACATCGCACAGCGCCGACAGCAGTGCGACGAACGCCGCCGTGCCCATGCCGCCGGTGAAGTTTTCGACGCCGATCGCCAGGCCCATCAGCCACAGGCTCTGCGGCGAAACCGCCAGCACCCAGTAGGCCAGATTGGATGCGCCCTGCAACACGCCGAACAGCAACAGCGCACGCCACAGCCCCAGCCGCGCCTGCAAGGCCCCGCCCAGCAGCGCGCCGACGATGGTGGCCGCCAGCCCCATGCTCTTGTTCATCAGCCCCACGTCCGCCGGGCTGAACCCCACGCCGCGAATCAGAAAGGTGGTGGACAAGGCTCCGGCGAAGGCGTCGCCCAGCTTGTAGAACACGATGGCCAACAGCAAGACCCAAGCCCCCTTGCGGCTGAAGAACTCCTGCAGCGGCTCGACCACCGCCTCGCGCAGGGTGCGCGGCGGGGTGGCATACACCGGCGGGCGCGGCGCCCACAGGGTGACGAGGGTGAGTGCCAGCATGAGGGCGGCCATCAGGGCGTAGATGCCGCGCCAGCCGGTCACCTCGGTGGCAAGCCAGAGCGCCAGACCGCCGGAGACGATCATCGCCAGACGGTAGCCCAGCACCAGCACCGCCGCCCCGGCGCTGCGCTCGGCGGCGGGCAGCACATCGGTGCGGTAGGCGTCGATCACGATGTCTTGCGAAGCCGAGAAAAACGCCACGCCCACGGCCAGCAGCAGCAGCGGCACGGCACGGGCGCTGGAAGCATCCACCCCGAGTTTTTCTGCCGCATGCACCAGCCCCGGCCAGGCCGCTGCCTGATCGGGGCCGGGCACGCCGACGAAGGCCATCAGGCCCAGCATGGCCGCGAGCAGCAGTTGCGCCAGCAGCAGCCAGCCGCGGCGCCGCCCCAGCCAGCGCCCCCAGAACGGCACGACGAAACGATCCATCGCCGGCGACCAGAGGAACTTGAACACATAGGCCTGCCCGACCAGGGTGGCGAAACCGATGGCCTTCAGGCTCAGCCCCTCGACCGTGAGCCAGGCCTGCAGCGTGCCTGCGGTGAGCGCCAGCGGCAGCCCCGACGAAAATCCGAGCAGCAGGACCGCGGCGATGCGGCGGTTGCCGAAGACCGCCCAGGCCGAAACGGCGGGCGGCGTGTCGTGGATGGAATCTGCAGGCGCGGACATCGAAGGGGAAAAGCGTGGGCCAGCGCGCAGGATACCCAAGCCCGCCGCTCAACCTGACGCCATCTCTCCTGGCAAGGGCCAGCCCAACAGCTCGGCGAGTCGATTGACCACCCACTGCGCTTCCGCCGCGTTCACGCCGGAGTCGGGCGCGCGCAGCCCGCGCCACACCCGCGACAGCACGTCGTCGTCGGTGACATGCAGGCTGGACTTGATCTCCGCAGCATGCTCGGTCAGCATCAAGGCCAGGTCTTCGCAGAATTCGTAGCGCGCTGCAATGACCTCGCGCGGCGCACTGGGGCGGGTGCGGTGCGGCTGCAGGTAAAGCGCGATGAAAGACGGCGGAACGATGAGTTGGGATTCATCGGTCATCACTCGAACCCGACCACCGGATGCGGCTGATAAGGCGCTTCCAGCGCCGCGCGCTCGTCGGCGCCGAGCGAAACCGACAAGGCGGCCACGGCGTCGAGCAGGTGCTGCGGCCTGGATGCGCCGATGATCGGCGCCGTCACTCCCGGCGTGCCCAGCAGCCAGGCCAGCGCCAGTTGTGCGCGTGGCACGCCCCGTTGCGCGGCCAGTCTGCCCAATGCCTCGACGATGTCGCGGTCGTTATCCTGCGTGCGCTCGAACAGTTTGGCGCCGAACACATCGCTGGCGATGCGCGGCGTGTGCTCCCCCCAGGGACGCGCCAGCCGCCCGCGCGCCAGCGGGCTCCACGGCAGCACGGCCACGCCCTGGTCGCGGCACAGCGGCAGCATCTCGCGTTCTTCCTCGCGGTAGAGCAGGCTGAGCTCGGGCTGCATGCTGACGAAGCGCGTCCAGCCGTGCTGCTGCGCGACCTGCTGGGCCTTGGCGAACTGCCAGGCGAACATGCTCGACGCGCCGATGTAACGCGCCTTGCCCGCCTTGACCACGTCGTGCAGCGCCTCCATGGTTTCTTCGATGGGGGTGTGCGGGTCCCAGCGGTGGATCTGGTAGAGATCGACATAGTCCATGCGCAGGCGCTTGAGGCTGGCATCGATCTCGAACAGAATGGCCTTGCGCGAAAGACCGCCGATATTGGGCGCCTGCCTGGATGGAAAGCGCACCTTGGTGGCCACCACGATCTCCTCGCGGCGGGTGAACTCGGGCAGCACGCGGCCGAGAATCTCCTCGGAGGTGCCGTCGGAATAGGAATTGGCCGTGTCGAAAAAATTGATGCCCAGTTCCACCGCCTGCCGGATCAGCGGGCGGCTGGCGGTCTCGTCGAGCGTCCAGGGGTGGTTGCCGCGCTCGGGCACGCCATAGGTCATGCAGCCCAGACAGATGCGCGACACTTCAAGGCCGGTGCGGCCCAGTCGGGTGGTTTTCATGGGAGTCTCTTTCAAAGTGTGCAGGTCTTCACGCCCACAGCCTTTCGGCATTTTGCGGCGTGAGCGAAACCCGTGCACAGGACTGCGGCGTTTTCGACGGCGCTGCGCTGGGCGCACACCTAACGCAGCGGAGGGTCGTCTGCGGCCAGCCGTTTCCTTGGGCCGCGCTACGTCCGGCGCCAGTCCACCGTCGCCGGACGTCCCGGCAGATCGAGCCGGGCGCTGGCTGCGGGCGTGGTGGCGACGATCTTGCCGCCGCGGATGACCCGCAGGCGCGTGGCGCGCAGGCGGATGGCCTCGACCGGATCGCCCGCCTGCAGCAGCACCAGATCGGCGCGGCAGCCCACTTCCAGGCCGTAGCCTTCGAGCCCGAGGATGCGCGCCGGGGTGGTGGTCACGGCGTCGAAGCATTGGCGCATCGCCGCCTGCCCGGTCATCTGCGCCACATGCAGGCCCATGTGGGCGACTTCGAGCAGGTCGCCGCTGCCACCAAAGTACCAGGGGTCCATCACGCAGTCCTGGCCGAAGGCCACCGGCACGCCTGCGGCCAGCAGTTCGGGCACGCGGGTCATGCCGCGGCGCTTGGGGTAGGTGTCGTGCCGTCCCTGCAGGGTGATGTTGATGAGCGGGTTGGCAATGGCCGCCACGCCGCTCTCGGCCATCAAGGGCAGCAGCTTGGAGGCGTAATAGTTGTCCATGCTGTGCAGCGAGGTGAGGTGCGAGCCGGCCACCCGGCCCTGCAGGCCGAGGCGGTGGGTGTGAAAGGCCAGGGATTCGATGTGGCGGCTGTGCGGATCGTCGGACTCGTCGCAATGCAGGTCCACCCGCAGCCCGCGCTCGGCGGCCAGCTCGCACAGCAGCCGCACGCTCTGGGCGCCCTGTTCAGCCGTGCGCTCGAAATGGGGAATGCCGCCGACCACGTCCACGCCCAGATCGAGCGCGCGTTGCAGATTGCGCAAAGCGTTGGCCGAGCGCAGCAGCCCGTCCTGCGGAAAGGCCACGAGCTGCAGGTCGAGGTAGGGCTTGACCTGCTCGCGTACGTGCAGTAGCGCTTCGACGGCCAGCAGCCGGTCGTCGCACACGTCCACATGCGAGCGGATGGCCAGCAGGCCCTTGGCCACCGCCCAGTCGCAATAGGCCAGAGCGCGCTCGACCAGGGCGTCTTGCGTGAGGGTGGGTTTAAGTTCGCCCCACAGCGCGATGCCTTCGAGCAGGGTGCCGCTGTGGTTGACGCGGGGCTGCCCGTAGGACAGGGTGGAATCCATGTGGAAGTGCGCGTCGACGAAGGGCGGGCTCAGCAGTTGCCCGGCGCAGTCGATCTCCTGCGCGGCCTGCGCCTGCAGCCCGGGCTGCAAGGCGACGATGCGGCCGGACTCCACCCCGAGATCCATCCCGCTGCGGCCGTCGGGCAGGGTGCAGTGGCGCAGCAACAAGTCGAGCATCAGGGACGTTCCATCGAGAGTTTCGCAAGGGCCGCAGAGTAGCTGTAGGGTGGGTTCACGGCAAGCCGCAGGCCTTCAGCACCGTGTCGATCACATGGCGGGTGGCGCGCTGCTGTTGCGTTGCGTCGAGCCTGTCCATTCCCAATACGGCCTGGATCTGTACGCCGAAGTCGGCATAGGTCTGCGTCGCGGCCCAGATGGTGAAAAACAGATGGGTGCCATCCACAGCACCGATGCGCCCTTGCGCCTTCCACTGGTCGATCACGGCGACCTTCTCGCGCACGAGCGGTCGCAGGGTGGTGGCGAGCATGTCGCCGATTTCCGGCGCGCCGTGCAAGAGTTCGTTGGCGAAGACTTTCGACGCCTGCGGTCGGGCAAAAGCCATGCGCATCTTGTCGCGGATATAGGTTTCCAGCGCGGTGCGCGGGTCGGCCTCCAGAACGATGCCCTGGACCGGCTCCAGCCAGTCGTCGAGAATGCGCGCGAGCACGGCGCGATACAGGGTGCGCTTGTTGCCGAAGTAGTAGTGCAGATTCGCTTTGGGCAGTTCGGCGGCCTCGGCGATGGCGGCCATCGTCGCGCCGCCGAACCCGGCCCCGGCAAACACCCGCTCTGCGGCGTCGAGAATGCGCGCTTCATTGGCCTTCCGCACCGGCTTCCTGGGTTTGCACAGGGCGTTGCCCGTCGTGGTCAGAGCGGCGGGTCGTGCTGTGTTGGTGCACTCCGGGGCTTCGCGCATGATGATCGGAGGCAAGACCTTACTTCGCCGGCGGCCAGGGCAGCTTGGCGGCCAGATCCCACACCTCATGGGTATAGCCTGCCTTGCCGGGATTGGTCTTGATCACCGGATCGCTGCCGCCGGACAGCAGCACCTTCACCGTGCGCTCATAGTCTGCGGGGTAGAGATAGCCGATCTTGGGGGTGTTGGCGTCGGTGATGAGCTGGGCGATGCTTTTCATCTGGCGCTCCTGCACGGCCACCGTGGCGCTGCCGCTGGCGTCCTGCGCCACCACGATCTTGGCAGCCTCTTCCGGGTGCTTGACCGCGTAGTCCCAGCCGGCGAACGAGGCCTTGAGGAACTTGGCCATCTTCTCGTCAAACGCCTTGTCCTTGAGCTTGGGCGCCATGACGTAGAGCCCGTCTTCCAGCGTGGATACGCCCTCCTTCTGATAGGAGAACACCACCAGATCGCTGGGCTTGACCCCGGCGTCAATGATCTGCCAGTACTCGTTGTAATTCATCGCCGAGATGCAGGCGGCCTGGTTTTGCAGCAGCGGATCAACGTTGAAGCCCTGCTTGAGCACGGTGATGTCCTTGCCGGGCTTGTAGCCCAGCTTGCTCATCCAGTTAAAGAAGGGATACTCATTGCCGCCGAACCACACGCCCAGCGTCTTGCCCTTGAAGTCTTTCGGACTGGTGACGCCGCTGGACTTCTTGCACACCAGCAGCAGGCCCGAATGATTGAACACCTGCGCGATATTGACCAGCGGCACGCCCTTCTCGCGCGAGGCGAGCGCGTCGGGCATCCAGTCCACCACCACATCGGCGCCGCCGCCTGCAATGACCTGCACCGGCGACACATCGGGGCCGCCCGGCTTGATGGTCACGTCCAGCCCTTCATCCTTGTAGTAGCCCTTGGCCGCGGCCACGTAATACCCGGCGAACTGCGCCTGCGGCACCCACTTGAGCTGCAGCGTGACCTTGTTGTCCGCGGCCAGCGCAGCGTGGCTTGCGCCCAGGCCGATGAGGGCTGCTGCGGCCCAATGGCGAAAGAGTCCGGACATTCGTTTCATGATGCGCTCCTTGCGAGGCGGGTGGAATGAAGGTCTCAAAAATCAGGCGGCGCTGCGCACCGACGGATGCCAGAACGCGGCGCGGCGCTCCAGCAGCACCAGCGCGGCATACGCCGCTGAGCCTGCCACCGAGGCGACGGTGATCGCGGCCCAGACTAGGCCCATATTCATGCGCGCCGCCTCGGTGGAAATGCGAAAGCCCAGCCCGACCGTGGGCGAGCCGAAAAGGTCTTAATCCCTTCTTCATCAGGTCTAGGGTTTTGGCGACGCTCTTGCTCGCGACATGCGCACGGCGGTAATGTCTTAATCCCTTCTTCATCAGGTCTAGGGTTTTGGCACAACACCCCCGCCGTGTAGATGCGGAGAAGGCGGTCTTAATCCCTTCTTCATCAGGTCTAGGGTTTTGGCCCAGCGCAGAAGGCGATGCAAAGGAAATAGCCGTGTCTTAATCCCTTCTTCATCAGGTCTAGGGTTTTGGCTACTACACTCCACAGCTCGCGCACCAGGCGATGGTGTCTTAATCCCTTCTTCATCAGGTCTAGGGTTTTGGCCGCCTGCATCGACGTATACAGCCGGAGATTGCGTCTTAATCCCTTCTTCATCAGGTCTAGGGTTTTGGCGTGCGGTCAGACTACCAGGAGCCTCAAAATGACTAGGTCTTAATCCCTTCTTCATCAGGTCTAGGGTTTTGGCGAAGGCGCACTGGTTGACCTGGCTGCGAAAGACGTCTTAATCCCTTCTTCATCAGGTCTAGGGTTTTGGCGATGAGCTGGACGCCGGTACTTACCGGCAATAAAGTCTTAATCCCTTCTTCATCAGGTCTAGGGTTTTGGCAAAGCGGCGGCACAGATCGTTCGTCTTACACTCGAGTCTTAATCCCTTCTTCATCAGGTCTAGGGTTTTGGCCGACCGAGTGAACAAGCTGCGCCAGGTTGCCCTGTCTTAATCCCTTCTTCATCAGGTCTAGGGTTTTGGCCGGGAGTTTCAAATGTCAACCGTCATCAAAGTTTCGTCTTAATCCCTTCTTCATCAGGTCTAGGGTTTTGGCCCCTTCAACCCCTTCAACCCCTTCCATCTCTGCCGTCTTAATCCCTTCTTCATCAGGTCTAGGGTTTTGGCGGCATACGACCTCATCCTGAGTGCGATTATCGGTCTTAATCCCTTCTTCATCAGGTCTAGGGTTTTGGCCGCAAGCAACAACGTCGTTACCCTGAATCACACGTCTTAATCCCTTCTTCATCAGGTCTAGGGTTTTGGCCGACCTGCACGACGGCCAACTCAGCCTGCACACGTCTTAATCCCTTCTTCATCAGGTCTAGGGTTTTGGCAAAAATCGCCGCCCAGGTTCGCACTCTGATCGAAGTCTTAATCCCTTCTTCATCAGGTCTAGGGTTTTGGCGCTACTCAGATTAAAACCTTGATTGCGGGTGCGGGTCTTAATCCCTTCTTCATCAGGCCTAGGGTTTTGGCCAATCACTGGCAGCAATAGTGCAGTCAGCTCACGTGTCTTAATCCCTTCTTCATCAGGTCTAGGGTTTTGGCCGCAGCATGGCGCTGTGGTCGCCAAAAACCATGCGTCTTAATCCCTTCTTCATCAGGTCTAGGGTTTTGGCCGGGCGCGGAGGACTGGATCGAGCTGGTCTATCAGTCTTAATCCCTTCTTCATCAGGTCTAGGGTTTTGGCACGGATCGGCGTGGAAACTCGGCAAATCGCGCGGTCTTAATCCCTTCTTCATCAGGTCTAGGGTTTTGGCTTTGACAGTCCCGATGCCAAGCTGCGGGCGATTTTGTCTTAATCCCTTCTTCATCAGGTCTAGGGTTTTGGCATCGCGGGTGCGGAAAATATCGCTGCATTGAAAGTCTTAATCCCTTCTTCATCAGGTCTAGGGTTTTGGCCTGAAGTCGGTGCTGATTACCGGCGACAACACCGTCTTAATCCCTTCTTCATCAGGTCTAGGGTTTTGGCAGTTGGAGGCTCCAAACTACCACATTTGGCGGACGTCTTAATCCCTTCTTCATCAGGTCTAGGGTTTTGGCTCCCAAATCATCAAGACCCCGTTGATCCCGACCCCGTCTTAATCCCTTCTTCATCAGGTCTAGGGTTTTGGCCGCGAAGGCGCGGTACAAGTTCGAGTTGGCCGGCGGTCTTAATCCCTTCTTCATCAGGTCTAGGGTTTTGGCAGGCCAAGGCCGACAAAACCGGCAAAAAAGCCAAGTCTTAATCCCTTCTTCATCAGGTCTAGGGTTTTGGCCATTGAGCTTTCGCGCAACCCGAGAGGCGCGTACGTCTTAATCCCTTCTTCATCAGGTCTAGGGTTTTGGCTGTTCCGTGATTTTTCCTCCATAAAAACAATGACTTACCGCAGTGGTTGCGGAGATTTGGCGCCTGCGTGAAGCGGCCTGTTTTGCACCTGAAACGTTCATCGATATTTGATCACACTGAGCATGTCGCCGAAATTCTGGTCGTGCAAAATCATGCTATCAGGGAGTCCGCTTTGGCCGAGCGCGTGGATTTCGGTTTGGGTGGGCAAAGGATAGGCGCGCAGGTCGTCTTCACGGACCTCCATGAGCAGAGCCAGCTCATCGAGAAGGTCGCTCACTTGCTGCGTGCTGCCGTTGTATAGGAACAGCGAATACTGCACAGGCAGGGCATATTTGACGAGACGCCGGTGGATGCGCGCCAGTCGCCTTGGATGGGCGATGTCGTAGGCGATCAGCCAGTTCTTTTTTTGGTTCACAGCCATGTTTCAACCTCGTTGCTGATGTGTCTGTGTAAATCGCTCAGGATGCGCTCCAGCCACGGCCCCGCGCCTTTCCACCAGGTTTCGAAGTGATGGATTTGCAGCTTCGCTTCTTTGGGCTGATCGGGATGACCCATGTGATATTCCATGCTGAGCAGGTGGGCCATGTCGCTGGCGAGTTCCAGCGGCTGTCCGTCCGGGCCCCAGTAGCGGGTGCGCGTATGCGTCTGGGCAAGCTTGCTGTTGACGATGCTTTGGCTGGCGGCGCGTAGGGCTGGGCTGGGCTGGCTAAGGGGGTTGTTTTTGTAAACATAGTCTTTGAGATGACGCGCGGCATCAATCCAGCCGAGCTGCCCTTGGCTGCGCAAGCGGTTGAGGCTGTCCATGCGTTGACTTTTGAGCCAGTTGGCGTAGCGCTCTATGCAATCGGGCAGATCGAGGTAGTGTTGGAGGGCTTGATGGAGCGTGCCGCCTTCGCGGTAAAGGGGGTGCGAATCGCCGACGGGATGATTCGAGTTGTCGAGCCAGATGATGGGAATGTCTCGGGACAGACAGGCGGCGATGGCCTGGCCGCGCCATTGCGCGTTGGGGCCGCTGACGATGCGCTCGATTCGGCTGAAGGGAAAGGGGCGCGGCGCACTGTGTTCCACACTGACGATCAGCCTCACGTCGTCTGCGCGGATGTGTTGCGGCTGCAGGCTGACGAGATAGAGCGACTTGCGCAAAACGCTGTCTTCTGCGGTGGGTTTTGGATTTGCTGTCATGGACGGGTTTTGTCTCTCAAGAAAGCGCCGGGCCGCCCCAAGTTTTCTTGACCCCCACGGGGGGCGGGTCGGCGAGCCGATCCTGGGGGCCCTCATACGTCATCGATCAAATCGTCTTCAGCGTCGGCCAGCAGGGGCAATCCTTCGGTGCGCAACTGGCGGGCCAGAACGCCGGTCTGGGTGCGCAGCCAGCGGCGATGCGCGCGGGCGTGCTGCTCCCAACTGGGGTAGAAGCGTTCGCGCCCGGTTTTGCTGAGCAGGCAGGCGCCTTTGTCGTCGCTGAAGTGTTCCGCGCGCAGGTTGCGCTCGCGAAATTGGCGCCATACCCAGGCGTCGGCGTGGGGGCGCAGGGGTTCGATGAGGTCTGAGGCGAGCGATTCCCGCCCGAATGCGGGCTGGTGGTAGAAGCCGAGCAGGGGGTCGAGGCCGGCGGCATGTGCGGCGCGCACGGCATCGAAGTGCAGCAGGGTGTAGGCCAGGGAGAGGCAGGCGTTGACGGGGTCGCGCGGCGGGCGACGGTTGCGTCCGGCAAATCCGAGTGCGGGCGGCAGCAGGGCGGCGTAGGCCTGGAAGTAGCTGCGCGCTGCGGCGCCTTCATGGCCGCGGAGCACGGAGAGCGCGGGCGCTTCGCCCTGTTGCAGTCGGCTTTGGATGTCGCGCAGACTTTGCAGGCCGTCAAACAGGTCCTTGCGCGCATCGGGGCGCTCGCTCAGGGCGTGTTCGAGGACATGGATCTGACGATGCAGCTTTCCCAGCACCAGTTCGCGGGCAAAGGGCTGGACGTATTGCGGCTGGCTGACGCGCTGGGCCTGAGCCAAACGGATGGCGGCTTCATTGTGCGCCGCGCCGAGAAGGATGGCGACACGGCGGCTGTGGCGCGGGCTGAGGAGCAGCACGCTGGCGCCGGCTTCGGCGAGTTTGAGCAGCAGGCCGGTGTCCAGCCGGGTGGCGCGTTGAATGATGACGCGCTCGATGAGCTTGGTGGGCACGGCGCTGCGCCGCTGCCCGGCTTCGTAGATGATGAGGGCGTTGCTTTCATGCCGAAGCTCCAGTTCCGGTCGGTCGATGTAGAGCGTGGCCATGTGGTTTACCCCATGTAGAAGTAATCGGGATCGGCCGGGCCTTGCCCGACTCCGCGTACTTGCACGCGCGTGCGGGGCTCCAGGCGCAGCAGCAGGAAGTTGTCTTCTTCGGCCAGGGTGGCGCCCATGTCGCTCATCAGGCCGCGCTTTTCAGCGTCGGTGAGAAAGACTTCATGCACCGATTTCTGTCCGCCGGTGGCGTGCCCCCGAACGACGCGCAGGGCGTCGGTGCGCATTTCAGCGATCGTGGACGCCTGTTTCATTCTGATCGTGGACGGCGTTTCAGGCTGATCGTGGACGCGCCGGGGGTGCGCGCAAGCGATGGGTTTACTGTATCTCAATCGTCCACGATCA
>Ga0265295_1000513_pt1 | contig 77886 bp, 72 predicted proteins | sample Munlansysbiofilm_FD_192503 | JGI IMG/M metagenome (GOLD analysis project Ga0265295, IMG submission 192503) | Leachate microbial communities from a municipal landfill in Southern Ontario, Canada - Methane capture system biofilm | ecosystem: Engineered > Solid waste > Landfill > Unclassified ... | reverse complement strand
TAGGCTGGGTTAATGAAAGGCTGTTTTATTTATCGTTCATCGATTTACATTTCACAAAGAACGCTCGCAATAACAAGTTGAGTACGCAAAATCACTATATTACCTACAATTCCGTTTTTTTATCTGCCCTTATAGGGCGAAATACTGTTATAATACAACGAACCCGAGGCGTTGCCTCGGGCTGCAATAAGTTGGGCTTTCAGCCCGAGTAAGCATTTCTATTTCAATGTTGTTTAGTTAAGTTTGCCGGCTATATAAAAATCATATATTCGAAGAACAAGCGAACGAATCCGTAGGATTCAAATGTTTATAGAAAGATAAATTGGTTTATGGCGTTCGACCTCTACGAGGTCGTATAACATAGCGAAACGATAAATACTATAAATATGTAATCCCTCGGGATTAAAATAATCCAAGCAAATATCGAACATCGAACATTGAACATCGAATATTGAATGTTGGATAGGGCAGGGTCCTTTGCTTCGGTGCAATGACTTCTCGTATTTGCTTACTTCGTAATTCATTATTCGATATTCATCATTCATAATTTAATATCGTTTAGTTAACAAGATGTAGCCCACTGTTTTTTAATAACCGTCCCCTTACTACTTCGCTCTGGGTAATGGTCAGGCTAAGCGAAGCCGAGAGCCCTAATTAAACGACATTGGATTATATATGGTTGTTTAGCTCGTACATACCTAGTGTTAATTTTTATAAATTCATATTTTAATTCACTATTTAGTAGCGTGTAGTAATAGGCCGTTGAAATTTATAGAATTGATTTATTAACTTTGCCACTATGGAAACAATTATGGAGACAATAACTTGGGTGGGATTTTCACAAGGTTTATTTGCTGCAATCCTAATGATGTCGAAGCATGAAAGAACGGTAGCCGACAAGCTGCTTACGGCGTGGTTGTCATTGTTATCCATAGAGTTTTTAACCTGTGCAATTGATTACTCTCTCTTTGGCTACCCATTGCTGTCGAGCTCGTTCTTGCTTTTTAACCCAGCTTTTTACCTCTATGTTCAGTCGCTGGTTGATAGTAAATTTCATTTAAAGTGGAGGCAACTTTTCCATTTAGTGCCATTCGTATTTTTTAAGGTGTTTGCTTACGTGCTGCACGAGCCATTTATACTTACAGAATTTTTAAACTTCGACTCCACGTTATGGTTCCGTTTACTCTTCTCTTTTGGCTCACTTTTATCGTGGGTTTTTTACAATTATTATACTGCACGTACCCTGTTTAGGCACAGAAAACAATTGGTTAACGAGTTTTCAAATATTGAAAGCAATAAGCGGATTGGGTGGTTACTATTTATTGTAGTTTTTTACAACCTGTTTACCTTCGTATCGGTTGTTTTGGCCTCGCTCTCAATTTCTCTTATTTTTAATTTCCCGTTATCGCCAATATACAATTACTCGGCAATGCTTTTATTTGTGTATATATTTGGTTTTTATGGCTTAAGACAGCGCATTTCGTACGTTGAAGTAGAGGGTAATAGTGAACCTGAGCCCGAGAATGACAAAAAAGAGCGTTACAGCCAATCGTTGCTTACGGCTGAGCGTAAAGTTGAAATCCGACAGGCGATAGAACAGTATTTTAAGCAGAAGAAGCCTTACCTTAACCCTGAGCTTAATATGCATATGATATCAACGGCGCTAAATTTCCCAAAATATCAAATTACCGAGGTGTTAAATATGGATATTGGCAAAAATTTTTTCCAATTTGTTAATGAGTATAGGGTGGCCGAAGTGAAGCTAATGCTCGAAAAACCAAATAATTTATACTCCATAGAGGCAATTGGGTACGATTGTGGTTTTAGCAGCAAATCATCTTTCTTTACCGTTTTCAAGCGCATTGCTGGTCTCACACCTCAGCAGTACCGAAACTCTTTAGGCTTAGCATAAAAAAACCCGAACTGCATAGCGTTAACTATTCAATTCGGGTTGTGCAATGGGCAAAATAACTACTCCGTTTTAGAATCAATCTCTTCGATAGAATCAGCTTCTTCCACATCCGGAACTACACTTTCTTTATCGTGTTTTAAAATTTTAGAGGAGTAAACCATCGTAAATATGCCAAAGGCTAGGGCATATATGCCTATTAGTATTACCAGAAATCGAGAACTCTCGAATGGATTAAAAACAATTATCAATCCTAATACCACCGAAACTACACCGGCAATAAGGTTAAACGCACCAACCAGGTCGGGAGTTTTACGTCTAAAGTACGATACGATAAAAACTACGCCAATAAAAAAGGCCCATAATCCCATTACATAAACTAAAAATGCTGCGGCCGATTGCGGTTTAATAAGAATAACCAAACCTAGCACCACGCTTAGCAGCCCTTCGGTCAGTCTCGCCTTCCAGTTGGGCAGGCTAGCCTTGTGTTTTAGTGTAAAAATGCTAAGAATAAGCCCTCCCAGCATTATGGTAATGGCAAAGTATATTGCCAATACGGCAATGGCTAGCTCGGGCATCAGTATTGATACTAAACCAAAAATTACCATAAGCATCCCGTTAAGAGATGATAGACTCCACTTTCCAAATCTATTTAGTTTCATAAATATTGAATTTTGTATTTGATATAAATATACGTCGATAATAAAAACTACCCAAATTGAGCGCAACTATTTTTTAAGGTTAGCACATTATTTTAAGATGTTACGCATTGTCTGTTTATAAAATCACTATTGACCGATTAAAGACTTATTTTATATTAAATATTCTTCGTTTCACTGCGTTCCGCTCTGAATGACAGATTGTTGGCTTTTGGAGAAGGGGCTTGGTTGGCGGCTTTGCCGCCATTCACATTTAGACTAAATTCCTGTCATTCCGACTGTTGGGAGGAACCAATTATTTTTTAACAGAACATCAATGTTATAAAATAGCGTAATCTGCCTAATACCCATAATACTTTACTGAGCTTTAGAAATCTCAAACACCACAATCTCAGGCCTATTCCCAACTCGTACGGGCGGCCCCCACGTACCAAACCCTGTCGATACATATATGTGTGTGTCATCAATTCTTTTATAGCCCTTACTTACTTCAAATATTGCGCGGGTAATAAGGTTTAAAGGGAACATTTGTCCGTGGTGCGTATGGCCCGATATCTGCAAATCTATCCCATTTTCAACCGCATTTTGTAAATTGTAGGGTTGGTGGTCCAGTAGTACGGTAAAAAGGTTTGCATCAATACCCCTAACTATTTCAACTAGCTCTTTACGTTGCTCACCGCCCATAGTTTTTGCCTGCTTATCGTCTCTACCTACAATAGTTAGCATATTTCCAACGGTAATAAACGTATCCCTTAAAACCGTAATGTTATGATTTTCCATATATTCAACGGCCGCTGTAACCCCGCCAATATACTCGTGGTTTCCTGTAATGGCAAACACACCCAGAGGCGCCGATAGCTTCGCCAGCTGTTGTCCCATATCGTTTCGAATGATAGGTCCTAAATCTTCATCAAAAATATCGCCTGCAAGCAAAATTATATCGGGTTTCTGCTCGTTTACCATTTTAACAAAACGCTCAAGTCGTCCGTTAGAAATAATTGAACCCAAATGTATATCCGAAGCAGCAACTATTTTTACTAACGGCTTGCTATTTATGGACTTTTGGGTTTCTATGTAAATGCGACTAACTTTTGGGTACAGCGCATTAAAATAGCCTGCAAACACAACTATGGCAACTATTCCGTATATTATGGATGGTATCGCCATTTTAAGAGTAACACTTTCTTTTAATGAGTTATAAGAAGCATCGTGTACTAAAGATAAAACGAGCTTGGTTATATCAAAAACGAAGAATAGTATTGTGAGGTAAAGCATTGCTGCTAGCCAAAATGAGCCAATTTTTGCGATAAACTCTGATAATCCCGAGGGGGCAACTTGTTCAAGAATCCGACCTAGCGGGTAGGCGATGGCAAAAAACAGAAAGAGTATTTTTAAGGCTAAACCAACCCCGTTTTCGAGCGAAAAGATGGGTTTTGTATGCTTGTAAATGTAGTAGTTTACAGCAAAAGTGATAATTAACACTACAGCAAAAAATATTATCATTGATATGTTTCGTTTCATTGATTAAATAGAATAATTATGGTATTTTGGTGCTATTATTGATAAATTACCTGCAAAGATTAACAAGATAATTGTACTTTTGTTACAACGTGCAGTGTTATTTTTTATAACCTATAAGGCTGTTCTCTTAATTATTAAAACAGCAAAAACCCGATTGATAGTATGATTACTTCTGATGAAAAAGGGAATGAACTAAGTGCTAGCAAAGAATTAGCTGGGCTGTTACCCGATTCGGATAGTGCCCTGCTGTCAACCGTGTTTAACAGTTGCGCTGGGAGCATTTACTTAGTACAAAATAACCGAATAGTATTTCACAATAAGCAATTCGAGGTGCTAACCGGATACTCGTCACGCGAGCTAAGTGAAATGAATTTTACCGACTTAGTTCACGAAAAGGATAAGAGGTTCATTAAATTGCTGTTCCTGAAGGATTATTTGGAGATTAGGGAGAAAAAAACTTCACGCTCATATACCTTTCGGGCGGTTCGCAAAAGTGGACAAATGCGTTGGTTTAAATCCAACGTATCCATAATTAGCTATAAAGGCAGTTCGGCTTTGCTCGATAACTGCTTTGACATAACCCAGCAAAAAGATTCTGAGCGTAAGCTGGTTGAAGAGGAGCAGAATTTTAGGCTTCTGGTAAACGGTTTCGAGGATATGGTTTTTATTATTAGTAAGCGGGGACAGGTAATTCAGGCAAACCGAAGTGCATACAAACGGCTTGGCTTTAGTGAGCACGAGGTTGCGCTTAAAGCGTTCAGCAGTTTTTTCTCTGCAAGCCAGCGCGAAAATGTTAAAACCTTGGTTTCCGATGCATTTTTTGGCAAGCGTGAAATATACTCGGGCTCATTAGTTCGAAGTAACTCGAAAAGCATTCCCATTGAGGCTCGTCTTTTTAAAGGAAACTGGAGCCAAAAAGAGGTCGTTTTCGCTATTTGTCAGGATGTTACACAAAGGCTAGAGAGCGAGCGAATCGTAAGAATGTCCGAAGAGAAATTTGGGAAAGCGTTCGAGAACAATGCCGTTATGATGGTAATTAGCACTTTTGAAGATGGTCGTTTTATTGATGTAAACGATACTTTTCTTAAAAAAACAGGGCTAACCCGTGAGCAGATAATAGGTGCAAACTCTTCGCAAATTAAAATTTTCCCCGATATTTCGCAACGCGATGAGCTAAAGCGGCTTATTATTAAGGAGGGGCGAATACAGGAGGTTGAAACATCGTTAATAAATACCTTTGGACAGCATCTTATTTGCAGCTTCTCGGCAGAGATGATTGAAATTCAGGAAGAGTTGTGCTTGCTTTTCGTTATTAGCGATATTACTGACAGAAAAAGGGCTCAAGAGGAAATTTTACGAAGTGAAATTCGTTTTAGGCAGCTGGCCGAATTGCTACCCGAGAAAGTGTTTGAAGCCAACTCGCAGGGCTACCTCACGTTTGCTAATAATTACCTAAAGTCTTTTTTCGACTATACCGATAAGACCATTGCTCAGGGATTACACATATACCAACTTTTTGATGCTAAACATCGCAATACCATTTCAAAATATATAAATAACAGCTTAAAAACTCCCGAGTTGCCGTCGGTTGAGCTCACAGCCCTTAAATCTGATAATTCAACATTCCCTGCGCTTACCCATATTATTGCCATTGTTGAGAACGATAGTATTAGCCGATATATGGGGGTTATGGTTGATATATCTGCTCAAAAAAAGCAGGAACAGGAACTTGTTAAGGCTAAAAATGAGGCAGAGCAAGCCTCTAGGGCAAAGGAGCGTTTCCTGTCAACTATGAGCCACGAAATTAGAACCCCAATGAATGCGGTAATTGGAATGGCCAATATTTTACTATCCGAAAAACCGATGGATTACCAGTTCGAGTACCTCCAAAGCCTTAAGTATTCGGCCGAGGGGCTAATGTCGTTACTTAATGATATTCTCGATTTTAGTAAGATTGAAGCGGGTAAACACATTGTTAACAATAAAACTTTCGACCTAGTAAAACTTGCCAAGGAAGTTTACAATGTGTTTAAACACTCGGCCACAAAAAAGGGAATTGATTTAAGCCTTAGCTATGATAAAAGCCTTCCTGAAAATGTGGTTAGCGACTTGGGTAAGCTCAACCAAATTCTTACCAATCTTACCTCAAACGCCATTAAATTTACGGCAAGAGGTACTGTCCGAATCGAATTTAAGAAAGTTCGTGAAACTGCCGCAACCGTTTGGGTAAGGTTCTCGGTTTCCGATACTGGAATCGGGATACCAATTGATAAACAAAAAATTGTTTTTCAGGAGTTTATACAGGCAAACGCCAATACAACCCGCCAGTATGGTGGAACTGGCTTAGGGTTAGCCATTTCGCATAAGCTGGTATCGTTGCTAAAGGGTAACCTTGAGGTTATTAGTACACCCAGCAAGGGCTCTGAGTTTTTCTTTACCCTTGGCTTGCGTAAGTCAAGAGTGCAAAAAAAAGATACTTCAATTAAAGCAACCAAGCCCATCAGCATAAGCACATTAGACAGGCCAATTAGGGTTCTGGTGGTGGAGGATAATGAGATTAACTCGTTTATCGTTCTTAAGTTTTTAAAAGATTGGGGATTCCATACGCAGCTAGCCGAAAATGGAGCCCAAGCAGTTGATATGGTTCGTAGCAATAATTACGATTTAATACTTATGGACCTAGAGATGCCCATTATGAGTGGTTATGAGGCTACAGTCATAATTAGGGATATGGCCGACACCAATAAAAATAGTATTCCCATAATTGCGCTCACCGCTTCGGCTATGCTCGATGTGCAGCATAAAATTTTTAATTTAGGGATGAATGGCTTTATTTTGAAACCTTTTAACCCTGCCGACCTGAAAGCTAAAATATTTGAACTTATAGAATCTAAGTAAACCATTTTACCTAATAATTCGTTAGTTAAATAAATTCATCCTATTACATTGAAAATGAAACTTCTTTCTGGAATTGCATTAATTGCTCTATTTAGCATAACGGCTAGCGCACAAACCGATTCGATACCAACTTTAAACCGAAGCGTTTTAAATTACGTGCAAAGTGTTATTGGTAAGCAGGTTGATAGGGGAGAGTGCTGGGATTTAGCAAACCAAGCCTTAACTCTTACCCAAGCTGAATGGGATAAGATGTATGTTTACGGAAGGCCTGTTGATTACCAAACCGAGGAGGTATATGCTGGCGATATTGTCCATTTTAAGGGTGCAGTAGTTAAGCGTACCGAGGGGTTTACTACCATTACCGAAACTATGGAGCAGCATACTGCCATTATTATTAAGGTATATGGTAAGGGCGTTTACGAATTGGCGCACCAGAACACGTCTTTCTCAGGGCGCAAGGTGGGCACAAGCCCCATTAATATGGAGGGTTTGGTAAAGGGGCATATTATAATATACCGACCCCAAGAGTAGTTCCCGTAATTGTTTGTAAATATTGTTTTATTATGATAAATGTTTTTCGTATTTGTGTTTTATTCTGTCTTTTTTTTAGAGTAATACCCGCTCAAAGCCAAACTTTTGATATAACCGTAAACGTAGCCCAAGCATTCTCGCCGCAGGCAAAATTGCTATACTTTAATGGGAACGATTATGTTGTGGTCGACTCATCAAACCAGCTAGCACAGGGTAACTATAGATTTAACTCTTTAAATGCGTATACCAACGGTTTTTATAGGATTGATGTGGGCGCAAGCGTAAAGTTGAACCTTATTGTTGGCGGCGAGCCAAAAATTGATATAAGCACCGTGGTTTATGCTCCAAGCGATAGCCTAAGGTCGAATTTATCCGAAGGCAACGTTATGTACTGGCTGTTTCAAAATAGAAAAAAACAGGTCGACCAGCAGCTATGGCTAGTGAATTCATTAACGGATTACTATACCGATTCATCAGCCTTTCGGAAGCATCTAGCTACCGAGCAAGTTAACATAAGCAGCTTGCTGTTCGCGTTTGCCGATAGTATAATCAATACCAGCCCCAACGCTTTGGCCTCTATGTTTATACGAATTGAACAGAAACCCGTAACTCCCGATAGCATCACGCCGATGTCGGAGCAGCTGGTTCGTATCTGGTGGGGGCAAATTGATTTATTTGATACCCTCACCCTAAAAACGCCATCGTTTCGCGAAAGGCTATGGAATTATATGGACAATTTCTATAGCGACGACCTCGATAAGGAGGCTCAAGAATTGGCATTTACCAAGGGGATTCATTTTTTGCTCTCGCAAGGTATGCACCCACAGGTTGCAGAAACCACAAGAAATTTGCTGCTCGCAGGGTTTAAAGATTCCGACTATCAAGAAATTACCGATTACCTAAATTACACCCAGTTTGGCAACTTAAAGCCGCTAAAAAAAGCAGGCGCAACCATTAAACCAACTATTTCACCCAGAATTAGAGCTGGCGAAAAAGCATTCGATTTTTCTTTAAAGCTGGACAACGATAAGTCCATTAAAGTATCAGAGGTAAAAGCTACCTATAAACTCATACTTTTCTGGTCTTCGTGGTGCCCCCATTGTCTTGATGCGATGCCAAGAATTAAAGAAATATATGCCGATTACAAGCACAAAGGCCTTGAAGTTATTGCAATTACTATTGACGACGAGCCATTTATGTGGCAACGCCACATTAAACAGTTTGGGTTAGATTGGCTAAATCATATTGAGCCCTACACCCCAGACAATACCGTAATTAATATGTACGATGCCCACACAACACCCCAAATGTTCTTACTATCCAACGATTTAAAAATTCTTTCCAAACCATCAACAGTAAGGCAACTTGAAATTAAATTACGTAGGCTTACTCGTTAGTTATGGGCAAGTTTAAGAAACGACACAGCGGAATGACACAGACAAGCGGAATGACACAGACAAGAGAACCTCCGACTTTTGACACGTCTTGACAGTTACTTACAACTGACAATAACACTTTGTTGAAAAATGGAGACCAGCGACCATTTCAAAAACGGGGCGAGACTGAAAAGCCATACGAGTAAAAAAACAAATTAAATGATATTCAAATGAAAAAAATCTTTTTTATACTAATCGGAATTACATTTCTTTTTTCAAGTTGTGCTGTTCATAACGGATTGACAACAAACCTTAATAATCATACAACAGAAGTTGTGCTATCAAAGAAAAATTTCAAAGTTATTGAAAGTGTTCAAGGAGAAGCACAAGCAATGTATGTTTTTGGAATTGGTGGACTTTCAAAAAATGCAATGATTGCAGAAGCAAAAGCAAATATGTTGTCAAAAGCAAATATTGTTGGAGGTTCGAAAGCAATAATTAATGAAACAGTTGAAATTAAACACTCTCTTTCCCAATAGTGAGACTGTATAAAGTAACCGTTTCAGGACATATTGTTGAATTTACAGAATAAGAAAACCAGCCCATAACATTTTGTATAAGTAATGGCAGGTAAAGTGCTAATTTTCAAGGTTTGTAGCCCGCTCAAACAGCACAGCGGTTTGACAGGAAAGAAGCCCGCAATCTGCCACTACTCATACAATTTACCGATACAAACTATTTTAAAAATGGAATTATACGGCAAAATAAGTAAAAGCATCCCACAGAAAATCGTTATTCATCTAATTGAAGTTTTAATTTTAGGATTATCCTATTGGATTCTTTTTCGGAAAGGTGGAGTGTGGATTGAACAACATTTGCACATACACAATGCGACCGAAAATATCGATAGAAGAATAATTATTTTTACTTTCAACATCATAATTTTCTTCCGATTTGCGTATATGATGATTGTTCTACTAAAAAGAAAAATACCTTGGGAAGAAAGTGTAAGTGTTCCGTTTGCTTTTGCCTTATATTTTATAGGTTATCCATTATTCGTGTTGCCTATTTCTGCACAAATTGATGGACTTGACTTTTTTGCGATTGGATTATTTATAATTGGCTGTGTTCTGAATAGTGGTGGCGAAATTTTAAGGAATGAATGGAAGAAGAAACCTGAAAACAAAGGAAAAATATATACCAAAGGGTTTTTCAAATATTCACGGCATATAAACTATTTCGGAGATATTTTATGGGTAATCGCCTACGCACTTATCACGAAAAATTGGTATTCGATAATAATCCCTATTTTTCTATTTAGTTTTTTTGCCTTTTTTAATGCGCCTAAACTTGACCAATACCTAAAGAACAAATACGGTAAAGATTATGATGAATATGCAGAAAAGACAAAAATGCTTATACCGTTTATTTATTGACCTAATATAGCGTACATTTATAGCAAAAGATATCACAGGATGACCATTCCAATAATTCTTGTAATTGTGGGATTTGTTTCTCTAATTTTTGGAGCAAATTGGCTAGTTGATGGTGCATCCGCCCTAGCTAAAAAGCATAATATATCAAACCTAGCAATAGGTTTAACAATTGTTGCTTTTGGTACATCTGCACCCGAACTTGTAGTTAACACAATTGCCTCTTTTCAAGGGCATTCCGATATAGTATTAGGCAATATAATTGGCAGTAATAACTTTAATATATTCCTAATTCTCGGAATAGCAGGCCTTATTTACCCCTTAACAGTTCAGTCGTCAACCGTATGGCGCGAAATACCAATTTCGCTTGTAGCTGCCTTATTCCTTTTGTTGTTAGGGAACGGAGTAATTGGCAATGTTCTTGAAATATCTAGGATTGATGGAGCAATTATGTTTTTAGCATTTTTATTGTTCCTTTTCTATGTTTATAAACAAATGAAAGCCAATGAAATTGAAGTAGTTACGTCTGAGAATAAATCGAATGCCAGAATTTGGGGACTGATAGTTGTAGGGTTTGCTGGACTTGTCGTGGGCGGTCAACTTGTGGTAAACAGCAGCATACAGATTGCTACAAGCCTAGGTGTATCAGAAAAAATAATTGGCCTAACAATTATTGCCGCCGGAACATCACTACCCGAATTACTAACCTCGGTAGTGGCTGCCATCAAGAAAAATAGCGATATTGCAATTGGGAATGTAATAGGCTCAAACATATTTAACATCCTTCTCATAATACCAATTAGCGCTTTTGTTAGGCCAGTTCAATTCAACTTAAGTTTTAATTTAGATATTGCCATTTTGATAGGAGGTACCATATTTCTTTTCATCGCAATGTTTACAGGGAAAAAGAAGAAACTCGATAGGTGGGAAGCATCCTTGCTCCTGAGTTTTTATCTGGTTTATACAATTTATCTGGTTTGGAAAGAGATATAGCATAAACGAACTATCAGAATATGTAGCAATATCGAAGGAATTATATAAAGATAAAGTTGGCTCGAATTTTGTTTTATATCCACTTTTTACCAAAACACCTTAATGTACTATGCCTAAAAAAATAATATTCATTACGTTGCTTCTATTTGCAACCTGTTTAAATGCCCAAAATGTTGATATATCGTTACTCAAACAGCACGTGTATACTCTAGCGTCCGATTCGCTTATGGGGCGTGGTTTCGGTACAAAAGGGGGCAGAATGGCTGCTGATTATATCGAAAATCAGTTTATTGATGCTGGCGTATCTGCTTGGGAAGGAACTTATAAGCACGAATTCATTGCTTCTGCCTCAATGGTTAAAACCGAAGGCTGCAACATAATTGGGTGGGTTGAGGGAAGTGACCCAATACTAAAAAATGAATATATTGTGCTTGGAGCTCACTATGACCATTTGGCCTATAGGGTTAAAAATGAAGAGGTTATTGTTTATAATGGGGCCGACGATAACGCATCGGGAACAGCAACACTTATTGAACTTGGGCGTTGGATTGTGGCGAACAGATCTCGACTAAAGCGCTCGGTAATCCTTATTGCCTTTGATGGCGAGGAGTCTGGGTTAATAGGTTCAAGCCATATTGTTAAACACAAGCAGGTACCAATCGATAGGGTAAAGGTTATACTTAATATGGATATGGTAGGTATGCTTTCAACTTATGGTGGAATTGACCTTGTAGGGAATAAATCGTTAAACGATGGCGATAAAATTCTTAATGAGATTGCACAGAAACACGGAATTACTGTGAAAAAACAACGAAGAAAAGTTGAGCAGCAAACCGATACTTCGCCTTTTGGAAGAGTTGGTATTCCAGCTGTTCACATATTTACTTCAACCGTATCGCCTTACCACCAACCCGAGGACGACGCACATTTGCTCGACTACGATGGTATGGTAAAAATTGCTGATTTTATGACCGACGCCATCTCTACCTTGAGTAATCGGGAGGAGGTAAAACCAAATAGTCGATTCCTAGCATTACAGCAAAACAAGTGGTATGCTCCAACTTTTGGTGCAAGAGTAGGTGCGGGGGGCTCAAAGCATTTGTATGATAATGAGTTTTACATTGGCAAACAAATTTTGGCTGCTCAAGCAGGAGTTTTCGCAACAATTAATATCACAAAAACTTTTAGTTTGCAACCCGAAATACTATACCGAACCGTAGGAAGCGAGCACACCAACGGTGTTTTACGAGCTCACGAAATTACCGTTCCGGTAAATTTAAGGTTAAGTTTGAATCCTAAATCAAAAGGTGGTATGATGCCCGATTTTTTTATTGTTGCAGGGCCCTACTTTTCGCATAAGTTTTCAGCAAAAGTTGGTGGGAGTAAACTTGACTTCGAAAATGATTTTTTTATTGATGAGAAAGGACTCCAGTTCGGCATTGGCTTCGAAATGATGGGCGTTCAGTTTATGTCTGTATCTCAGCGTTCATTTACATCAATTGATAGGAGCAGTAAGGTTTTTCCCAGTAGCTATATGTTTAGCCTTGGGTTTGTTTTTTAGGTTTTTATTGTCTGATTCACTATTTTACCACTCAATAAGTATTGCTTTTCTTTATAGCAAATCGTTTCGTTATCCCTATTTTTGCATATCATTGCTGCTGTAAAACTTAAATTATGATATTACAAAAGAAGTACTTCGTCCGTCTAGTTTTAATGGTTTTTGGTCTTTCACTCTTTAGTGCATGCGTTCAGTATAAAGCTATTAATATACAAACACTTACACCAGCAGAACTTAGCGTTACCAGCGACTTTGTTCAGCCACTAATTGTTACCGGCATATACCAAGGCGTTGCTGGTTCGCCCGAGAGTATGGCTCAAGCGGCACTCGATAGTACTGCTGCGCTTGAAACCGGATTGGCACTTGCCGAGTCATTAGCCGAATCGCCATGGTTCAAAGGTGTTGAAGTACCCGTTAAGCAACACTATCGCGATGAATCAACAAATCGAATTCTTCCCTTTACATGGGAATATGTTGAGCGTTTGGCATCAGAAACCAATGCCGACCTAGTTATTTCGTTAGAGTACATAAAAATAATACCTACAACCGACAGCTACTCATATTGGGATAATTATTATGAGGCATATTACGGGTATCTTTCAATGGATGTATTTGCATACTGGCGCGTTTACGATTTGTACAACCGTAAATTAGTATCCGATTATATGTTTCGCGATACCTTATTCTGGGACAAGTACGACTACTTCCCCGTTAAGGTGGGCGACCAGTTGCCTGGTTTTTTCAACTCAGCGGCCTATTGCGGATACCTTGTGGGTGATGAGTATGCTAAGAAAATAGCTCCATATTGGACGGATGAACAGCGTTTTTATTATATAGGAGGTTCTACACTCATGCAAAAAGCAGCCGATTTTGCTGTTCAAAACCAATGGATTGATGCAGCCACTCAGTGGGAAGAGGTAATAAAAAAATATCCAAACCGTCTAGAGTTAGCCGCTAAAGCGGCTTTTAATCTGGCTCTTGCAAACGAGATGCTTGGTAATTTCGATATAGCTATTGGTTGGCTAGTCGAATCAGATAAATACCATAAACTTCAGCGAACATCAGCCTATAAAGATATTTTGGAAAGGAGAATTAAACAGCTCGACAGGTTATAATATATTATTGAAAATTTTATTGCCTATGAATTTATTACTTGCTATAATACTGATTATATTTGTTTTAGGGTACTTACTTGAACTAATACTTGATATACTAAACCTGTCTCACAGAAAAAAGCCGGTTCCAAATATGCTGGCCGACGTTTATTTACCCGATCGCTATAAATTACAGCAAGGGTATGAGGCAGAATCAACCAAGTTTTCAATCCTGCAAACAACCATATCTACAGTTTTTATTATAGCTATATTTTATATGGGGTGGCTAGGCGCTTTACATAAGCATATTATAATATTCGAACTTGGCAACGTACTTACTACTCTAATTTTCTTTGCAGTAATTGCCATTACTTTAAGTATTACTTCATTGCCATTTTCAATTTGGAGTACTTTTGTTATTGAAGAAAAGTATGGATTTAACAAAACCACACCTTGGCTTTTTGTAGCCGATTTTTTTAAATCGCTTTTGTTAACATTTACCATTGGAGGTATTATACTGGCTCTAGTAACTTGGGTATACTACGCAACCGGTCAGTGGTTCTGGATAATTGCTTTAACGATTATTTTACTGTTCTCGCTATTGGCAAATGCTCTCTACTCAACAATTGTAGTTCCGTTATTTAACAAGCAAAAGCCTCTTCCTGATGGGCCTCTTCTTGATTCAATAAAAGAGTTAGGTGCAAAAGCCAAATTCCCTGTGAGTAAGGTTTTTGTGATTGATGGGTCAAAGCGTTCAACCAAAGCAAACGCCTATTTCTCTGGTTTTGGCAAGAACCGAAGAGTGGTGCTGTACGATACGTTAACTGAAAAGATGAGCAATGATGAGATTTTGGCGGTTTTAGCTCATGAAATTGGCCATTACCGAAAGCATCATATGTGGGTAAACTACTTTCAAGGGGCAGTTCATTCGGCTCTCGTTCTTTTTGTATTTGGCATCGCTTCTCAAAGTGTTGTACTCTCAATTGCCTTGGGTTACGAAGGAGCCACCGAGCCCGTTTTTCACCTCAGCCTTGTGGCGTTTGGTGTTCTTTTCTCGCCTATCGACGATTTGATTGGAGTTTTTACAAATTTACTGAGCCGAAAAATGGAGTATCAGGCCGATGCGTTTGCAGTAAAACACGGGTTAGGGCAGCAATTGGTAAGTGGGTTAAAGAAGCTATCGGCTCAAAATCTTTCAAATTTAACGCCTCACCCAGCATTCGTTTTTGTAAACTATTCGCACCCAACGCTTAATCAGAGAATTGAGGCAATAAATATCCATAAGAGCTAAGCTTCGAGAACTGATAAATTATTAGCACCTAACCTTACTTTACATACAAAATTTGCTAATTTTACGGCCTTAAAAAACATAGGATTACGTATTTTTCTAGCAATATTAACAACATATTTAAATGAATGCAGCAATAATTACCATAGGCGATGAGATATTAATAGGCCAAATTGTTGATACAAACTCAGCATGGATGGCCGAAGAACTTAATAAGATTGGCATTAAAATTTGCAAAATAGCTTCAATACCTGATACAAATGAGGACATTGTAAACTCTGTTGGTGAGCTACTTGACAAGTATGATTTAGTTCTTGAAACTGGAGGTTTAGGCCCAACTAGCGATGATATTACCAAGCCAGCTTTGTGTGAGTATTTCGGAACGCATTTGGTTGTACATGAGCCCACCCTTAGGCATGTTGAGAGTATATTCAGCAAACGCGGACTCCCTTTAACCGAATTGAATGCTAAACAGGCCGAGGTGCCAGCATCGTGCGAGGTTATTCATAACCCATCGGGCACTGCACCCGCAATGTGGTTTAATAAAGAAGGCAAAATATTGGTTTCAATGCCTGGTGTACCTTTCGAAATGAAGGCTATTATGAGAAACGACATTTTACCCCGACTGTCGAAGCTAATGGGTAGCCAGCAAATTGTACATAGAACCATCCAAACCTTCGGATTACCTGAATCATTCCTTGCCCAGGAGCTTAGCGAGTTTGAGCAAAATTTACCAAAACATATTAAGCTAGCGTACCTTCCTAATCCAGAATCTATTCGGTTAAGACTCTCAACCAGTGGTAATAACATAGGACTGATTGAACAAGAGGTTCAAAAACAGGTCGATGCGATAACTCGAATTATTCCAAATCATATTTTCGGCTTTGATAATGATTCAATGGTCTCGGTGGTTGCAAATTTACTAAAACAAAAAAATGCAACGCTGGCCGTTGCCGAAAGCTGTACCGGTGGTAACATTGCACATTTAATTACCCTACAATCGGGCTCGTCAGCATATTTTTTGGGCGGAGTTGTGGCCTATTCAAATGCTGTAAAATCCAGCTTGCTTGGTGTTGATAAAAATTTGATTGACACGTATGGTGCTGTTAGTCAAGAGGTAGTTGAGGCTATGGCGCAAGGGGCTAGAGAAAAATTATGCACTACCTATTCAATCGCCACTTCAGGTATAGCCGGGCCAACAGGGGGTACTGAGAATAAAGCCGTTGGCACAATTTGGGTTGCCATATCAACACCTCAACAAACGGTTAGTCAGAAGCTTAGCTATGGAAACGACAGGAAACGAAATATTTTACGTAGTTCGGTTGCCGCGCTAAATATGCTAAGACTCATAATGATTGAAGAGAATAAAAAAATATAAATAAGATAATTTTTTTTGAAATACCTTGCATATTTAAATTAAAATAGCGTCCTTTGCGCACTGTTTTGAAAATCATACGAATCCAAAATACACAGGAGAAATGTCACGAATTTGTCAGATTACTGGAAAAAAAGTTATGGTTGGGAACAACGTTTCTCACTCTAATATTAAGACTAAGAGGAGATTCTATCCTAACATAATGACTAAAAAATTCTTCCTTGAAGAAGAAGACCGCTGGGTAACTTTAAAAGTTTCAGCAGCAGGAATTCGCACAATTACTAAAAAAGGCCTCAAAAGCGCTTTAAAAGAAGCTGAGAGTAAGGGTCTAATTAACATCTATTAAAGCATACTGCAATGGCAAAAAAAGGTAATAGAGTTCAGGTGATAATGGAGTGCACGGAGCATAAGACTTCCGGTATGCCAGGAACTTCTAGGTATATTACAACCAAAAACAAAAAAAACACTCCCGACAGGTTAGAGCGTAACAAGTACAACCCTGTTCTACGCAAGGTAACCGCACATCGTGAAATTAAATAAAACTTATTGTTATGGCTAAGAAAGCAGTTGCATCGTTACAAAAAGGCGAGGGAAGAACCAATACCAAATGTATTAAAATGGTAAAATCTCCCAAAACTGGGGCATACTCTTTTCGTGAAGAAATGGTACCTAACCCACTAATTAAAGATTTTTTCGACGGAAAGCTTTAATTTTCCCTAGAAATATCAATATAGTTTAAAAGCTTCCTAAATATCTGGGAAGCTTTTGCTATTTTTACGCAAATCAATAAATGCTTAATTGTTATGGGCGTATTCGGACGTTTTTCGGGAGGTAAAAAGGATGCTCTCGATAAGGGACTTCAAAAAACCAAGGAAAACTTATTCTCAAAACTTTCACGTATTGTTATAGGTAAATCATCTGTCGACGATGATGTGCTCGATAACTTAGAGGAGGTTCTTATTACGTCTGATGTTGGAGTTGAAACCACTTTACGCATTATTGAACGAATTCAGAATAGGGCTTCGCGTGATAAATATGTAAATACCACGGAACTTAACCAAATTCTTAAAACCGAAATCGCTGAACTGCTCGCTCAGAATAAATCGGGTGATGTTGATACTTCAATAAAAACTCCCGATGGAGACCCATATGTTATTATGGTTGTAGGAGTTAACGGTGTAGGAAAAACCACAACAATTGGTAAGTTAGCTCATCTATTTAAAAGCCAGGGTAAAAAAGTATACCTTGGTGCTGCCGATACGTTTAGGGCTGCTGCTGTTGATCAACTTGTAATTTGGGCCGAGAGAGTAGACGTACCTATTGTAAAACAGCCAATGGGATCTGACCCAGCATCGGTTGCTTTCGATGCCTTGTCTTCTGCTAAAGCTAACGGGGCCGATGTGGTAATTATTGATACCGCGGGTAGGTTACACAATAAGGTTAACCTAATGAATGAGCTCTCCAAAATTAAAAGGGTCATGCAAAAGGTTATTCCCAATGCACCGCACGAGGTTCTCCTTGTACTCGACGGAAGTACTGGACAAAATGCCTTTGAGCAGGCAAAGCAGTTTACAAAAACAACTGAGGTTACAGCTTTAGCGTTAACAAAACTCGATGGAACAGCAAAAGGCGGTGTGGTTATTGGAATATCCGACCAGTTTAAGATTCCTGTAAAATATATTGGTGTTGGCGAAAAAGTAACCGATTTACAAGTGTTTGATAGGTTCGCTTTTGTAGAATCGCTATTCTCGTAGCTCGTTTAAATCATCTAATTATATTGTGGAAGGGTAATTTTATTGCCCTTTTTTTTATAGTTTTGAGCCAACTTTTCAATTCACAATGTTTTAAATTATCAGTTTATGAAAAAGATTAGTCCACTCTCAACACGAACTCCAATTTATCGCGATACTGGATTCCATTTGGTAGACATTCCCACCATGCAAAGAGCCTTTGCCAACGAGGGCAGCTACTCTCGTAATCCCGAACTCTATATATACGGGCGTTACCGTAATCCCAATGTGGCAACTGCCGAAGAAATGATTATGGATATCGAGGGAAGCAAATGGTCAGTATTAGCGCAAACAGGGCTTGCCGCTATCGATATAGCTCTTTCAATTTTCCAAGAGCAAGGTAATAATCAGCCTTGGTTGTTCTTTTCTGAAATTTATGGAGGTACAAACCATTTTATTGATAATGTGCTTATTAAGAGAAGAGGACTCGACATTCACCGATTTCATCCCGACGGGGATACCTACTCAATTGAAAAGTTTGAGCAAACATTAAAAGAGTTGAAACCAGCCATAGTGGTATTCGAAACCATTTCGAACCCAATGCTTATTTCTCTCGATGGCAACGCATTTATTAAGGTTGCCAAGCAGTATAATGCTAAGGTTATTGTTGATAATACATTTGCCACACCTTACCTTTGGAAACCGCTCGAAAATGGGGCCGATATTGTTATTCATAGCGTAACTAAATATTTTGCAGGCCATGGTTCGCTTTCGGCAGGCGTACTTTCAGGAAATTGCCCAACTCTTGAAAAGGATGCCATCGAGTATCGCAAGCTGGTAGGACATATGCTTTCTCCCGACGATGCCGCAAGGCTGTGTGAACAACTTAAAACTTTTGAACTACGCTTTCAAAAACACTGTCACAATGCCTTTGAGCTAGCTAGGTTTTTAGATAAGCATCCAAAAATAGAGAAGGTTCTCTATCCTGGTCTCGAAACACATTTTACGCACAGCAATGCCGTAAATACGTTTAACGGCAAAGGGTTTGGTGCAATTATTACCTTCGACATTGCTGGTGATGATAAAGCAGCTAAGCAACGCAGATGTAACCAACTAATTAGCCTTCTTCAACAACATATACCATTAGTGCCTACTCTCGGTGATGCCGATACCATTTTAATGCCCATTGAACCGGTTTGGGGCGATAGGTACCCATTCCCTGGGATGATTCGCTTGTCCGTTGGTATTGAGAACACCGACTGGCTGGTAAACATTATTGGCGAAGCGCTTGATAAGCTAGACTAAACTCATCATCTATTAGATGTCAACAGTAAAGGGTTTTATATTCGATTACAGTAAATGTGTGGGTTGCCATGCCTGTATGGTTGCCTGCTATAACGAGAACCATACAACTCCGCCATTAAGCTGGCGTCAGGTAAGTGGATACAATAAAAGCAAACTTCCATTGTTAGGGTTTGTTCATTTGTCAATAGCTTGTAACCATTGTGCCGAGGCTCCTTGTTTAAAGGCTTGTCCCAGTGGTGCTTATTCTATCGACCCCCAAACAAAATCCGTAATCCATAATCCCGACCTATGCATCGGCTGTAAGTATTGTACCTGGGCTTGCCCTTTTGATGCTCCAAAGTATAACGAGGTAACACGCTTAATTGAGAAGTGTAACTTTTGTAACCATAGGCTAAAGGAGGGGCTAATTCCTGCTTGTGCCCTAAACTGCCCAACGGGGGCTTTGTCATTTGGCGAAATTGTTGAAGAGCCAAATCCGAATGCTCTAGGATTATCAACAAGGCAGGTTTACCCTAAACTTAAGGTGCTGGGTACAGATGTATCTAATTCCGTACCCGAAATGGATATAAGTGCGGTCGACTGCCAAGAAAATCCTTCCGTAGATGGATATAATGTACTTGCCAATACCCCTACAAGTTCAATGAACTGGCTGGCCGAATGGCCATTGGCAGTTTTTACCTCAATAGGAGCCTTCATTGTTGGATGGCTATGGGCTATGCTTTTTTTACCTAGTGTTGAATTATCTCCATGGGTCTTTGCTGGCTTAGGAACTATGGCTATGCTGCTTAGTACATTGCATTTAGGTCGTCCTCTAAGGGCTTATATGTCTATACTAAATGTTAAAACCAGCTGGCTCTCACGCGAAATATTAACATTTGGCATTTTTATGCTATTCGGATTTGGTTCATTAACTATTGGAAAATATTGGATAGTAATTGTTGCAAGCATAGCGGGTTTATTGTTTCTCGTGTCTGTCGAAAAACTATATTCAGTAACAAGAAAAAGGTATAATACACCTATTCATAGTGCTAATACAATAACGATGGCATTGGTTTTTGCTGCATTATTTGCAGAGTTTTGGAACATTTTACTTGTATTACTCGTTCTAAAGTTTGTACTGTTTATTGTGCGAAATGGACAAAGATTTAGGTCAAAACCTATTATATTTACTCTTTTTTCTTTTGTCAGAATACTATTAGGTTTCTTAATCCCCATAGGTATTATTACATTGATAAAACCAGCATTTTCAGTATTTTTCTTAACTTCGCTAATACTTGGCGAGGTAATTGATCGTTTTATGTTTTATGAAGATTTTGAACCGCAAGGGCCGTTTAATCTTTAAGATGATTGGTCTGTTGAATTAATAATATTTAAAACACTGACTTGTAGGGTTGTAAGGAATTTGAACTATGCGTATATCCATACTATAAGTTTATAAAAATACAAAATATTCCACTAGGGTGAAGGTTTATTCGAAGACTAAAATATTTATTATACTAGCATTTATTGCTGGTCAACTTAGCATATTGCCCACTGCTGCTTATGCTCAGGGCGGTCTCGAAGTGATGGGCCGATTACTAGTTAAAAAGTCAAGTGCCACTGACGCAACAATTGTTGTAATACGAGACGGAGTGGAGGAGTCGAGAAAGTCACCTGGTCGAGGCGGAAACTTTGACTTTCAACTTAAATTTGATTCTGACTATGTTTTGTCCTTCGAGAAGAATGGTTATGTTTCAAAAAAAATTAGCATAAATACTGTTATTCCTTCAGACTATAAAGACCAAAGAAATACAATTGATTTTGAGGTAGAACTCGAGCCTCAAAACACCGCTAGTGCTATTAAAATTTATGATAACCCTGTAGCAAAAATCAGATACGATAAACGTAAAAATGATTTTGCATACGATACTGATTATTCATCAAGCTTTAGACGAGATTTAGCTGCCGAAGAAGAGAAACTTGTTCAAGATGCAAAAAACAAGGCAATTGCAGAAGAGAAAGAAAAGCTTGCTCAAGCGGCTGAGCAACGCAAACTTCAGGAGGAATCCCAGCGTAAGGCTGCCGAGCAGGCTCGCATAGCAGAAACTGAAAAGAAGCGTAAAGAAGCTGAAGCTCGCGCTTTGAGCGAAGCCAAAGCTAAGGAGGAAGCGCGAAAAAAAATTGAGGAGGAACAGCGTCAATCAGTAGAAAAACGACGTTTGGCTGAGGAAGCGGCTAGAAAAGCGCAGGAGGAGGCTCGTCTTGCAGAGCAGGAAAGAATTAAGCAGGAAACCGAACGCATAAGGAAGCAAGAGGAGCAAGCCAAACTTAAGCAGCAGCTAGAGGAAGAGCAAAGGCAAGCCGAACTGGCAAAACAGGCCGAACAGCGTAGGTTAAACGAAGAAGCTCAACGTAAAGCTGCCGAACAAACCCGACTTGCTGAAGCTGAGAAGAAAAGGATGGAAGTCGAAGCTCTTGCTTTGAGTGAAGCCAAGGCAAAGGAGGAGGCTCGGCTCGCCGAACAGGAAAGGGTTAAACTGGAAACTGAACGTATTCGACAACAACAGGAGCAAGCCAAGCAAAAGCAGCAGGAGGAACAGCTGCAACGACAGGCTGAACTGGCTAAACAGGCCGAGCAACGTAGGCTCAATGAAGAAGCCCAGCGTAAAGTTGCAGAGCAAGCTCAACTTGCCGAAGCGGAGAAAAAAAGGATCGAAACCGAAGCCCTTGCTTTTAGAGAAGCCAAGGCCAAAGAGGAGGCTCGCCTTGCCGAACAGGAAAGGGTTAGACTGGAAACTGAACGCACTCGACAGCAGCAAGAACAAACCAAGCAAAAGCAGCAGGAAGATCAGCAGCAACGACAGGCTGAACTGGCTAAAGAGGCCGAGCAGCGTAAGCTCAATGAAGATGCTCAGCGTAAAGCCGCAGAGCAGGCTCGAATAGCCGAAATTGAGAAGAAAAGACTGGAAGCCGATGCCCTTGCTTTGAGTGAAGCTAAGGCCAAGGAGGAGGCTCGACAAAAAATGGAGGAAACCCATCGTCAGGAAGCTGAAAAACGACGTTTGGCCGAGGAGGTAAATAAAAAGGCACAGGAAGAGGCACGACTTGCTGAGAAAGAAAGAATTAGGCAGGAAACTGAGCGCATTCGGAAGCAGGAGGAGCAAATTAGGCAAAAGCTGAATGAAGAGTTGTTGCAAAAGCAAGCTCAGGTAGCCCAAGAAGCAGAGAATCGGAAACAGCGTACTTTAGCTGATCTTAGTATTGATAGGGGCACCCCTGTTCCCGTCGAGAATATAGCAAAAAAATATTCCAGCGATCGTACTGTTGAAAAGATTCAACTTAATAAAATTATATTAACCCGCACTGTGCTTAATCGAAATGGGGTAATAACATTTTATACCCTTGTAGAGCATGAAAACGGCTCAATTTACCATTTTAAAAACGGTGAGTTAGTATCTGCATGGCAGTATAATCACGAAGCTAAGTAGATGTTTTTTGCCATATCTTATATTCATTTCATATGAAGGAGTTTACAACGGCTTGCCCGCGTAATTGCTATAGTACTTGTTCATTTAAGGTTACGGTTGATAAAGGAAAGGTTGTAAGCATCTCTCCAAACCCCACCAATTTAGCTACCCCAGAGGGCGTATGTTTAAAAGGGTTAAGTTATGTTGAGAGGGCAAATTCACCCGATCGTATTTTATTCCCGCACAAGAAGACTGCCAATGGCAAATTTAAACGAATATCGTGGGATGAAGCCCTCGACACCATAGCCGAAAAGTTAAATCATTTTAAGCAACAGTTTGGCCCTCAAAGCGTAATGTTTTATGCGGCTAGCGGAATGTCTGGTTTGATTAATGAACTTAGCGGTAAATTTTGGCGCGATGTTTATGGTGGGGCAACTACTGTTTACGGAAACCTATGCTGGCCTGCTGGCCTTGAGGCTACTAGGCTTACTTTAGGCGAAAATAAGCATAATGTACCCTGGGATCTTGAAAATGCCAAGCTAATTGTTCTCTGGGGTAAAAATCCAGCCGAGAGCAATATTCAGGAAATGATACCCATTGGTAAAGCCATTGATAATGGCGCTCAGCTTATTGTTATTGACCCTCGACGAACCGACTCAACGCAAAGAGCAAATATGCTAGTTCAGCCCATCCCAGGTACCGATGCTGCTCTCGCTCTTGCCATAGCAAACATTCTTATTCAGAACGATTGGATTGATAAACCGTTTATCGACCAGTATGTTTTGGGTTTTGAAGAGTTTAAAAACCATGTTAGCGCATACACTCCCCAATGGGCATCGGATATTACTGGGGTGCCCGTTGATTTAATTATTAAGGTAGCAAAGAGCATAGGTACTGTAAAACCAATGACCTTATTGCCTGGTTACGGGATGCAACGGTACAGTAACGGTGGTCAAACCGTTCGCTGTTTGTTGGCATTATCTGTCCTTACTGGAAATATTGGAAAACCTGGCGCATGCTGGCACTATGCCAATTTGCAAAGTTACGTGTTCGATGATGTGCTCGAACCTCTTTCGTACTACCCACCTGCACAACCCGATGGCATTATGCGTAGATCAATATCCACAGCCCGATTGGGTGTTGAGATGCTTGCAACGCAGGATCCACCGCTAAAAATGATTTGGGTTGAAAGGGGTAATCCCGTAGCCCAAAATCCCGATACGAATAATGTTTTAAAGGCATTTCGGGAGTTGGATTTTAGAGTTGTGGTAGAGCAGTTTTTTACCGATACGGCACTTGAAGCCGATATAGTTTTGCCTTCTAAAAATTTATTTGAACAAAGTGATATTATTGGCTCGTACTGGAATCCTTATGTTCAACTAAAGCAAAAGGTCGTTGAACCAGCTGGGGAGGTTAAGCCCGAAAATGAAATATACTACTACTTAGCTTTGCGACTGGGATTGCCGACAGAGCAAGTAGAGCAAATTCTTATACTTCCTGGCGACAAAGGGGTTGAACAGTTTTTAAACCGAAAACTTGAGGCTTTTCCCGAACTATCTATTGAAAAGTTAACGCAAGGACCAATCCTTGCGCCTGGGCTTGAAGAAATCCCCTTTTCTAATTATCAATTTGATACGCCAAGCGGCAAAATAGAACTTTTTTCACAGCAGGCTCAAAACCTATGGGGGGTTAACCCTTTGCCTACATTTGATAAAACCATTGAGGGAAATACTAACTTTGCCCGAGACTTGGAGTATCCGCTGTCTCTAATGAGCCCCAATACCAAAAACCGAATTCACTCGCAGTTTAATAATCTCGAGGTAATAAAAATGGTAAGCCCTCAGCCATTTGTTGAAATAAATCCCAACGATGCAAAAAAACGGAGTATTGCCAATGGCGATAAGGTTAGGGTATATAACTCTAGAGGATCAGTTGAAGTGGTAGCACAGTGTACCTATTCACTTCGAATGGGATGCGTTGTTATTCACAACGGCTGGTGGGGTACTCAGGGATGCCCGCTTAACGTATTGTCGTGTGGTCGCGAAACCGATATGGGGCATGGCACAGCCTTTCATGATAATATGGTGCAGGTTGAAAAAACCTAGAGTCGTAGCTCTCTTGTTGTAATCACTTCATTTTTCGCCTTTTATTTCAAATGCTATCGAACATTTCTTGCTTAACAATGTTTTTTATTTAGAATAATTGTAAATAAGCAGAGTATGTTTGAAATAAAAATGCCCAAACTTGGCGAGAGTGTAGAGCAGGCAACTATTATCAAATGGTTTATTAAGCCAGGCGACAACGTGGTTGAAGACGATAATCTTTTGGAAATAGCAACCGATAAGGTCGACTCCGAAATTCCGTCTCCTGTTGCTGGTATAGTTCAAAAAATCCTATTTAAGGAGAACGATGTGGTAGCAGTGGGTGAAACAATTGCCATTATCGATGACGAAGGCGAGAACCTTGAGATTGAAAGCAGCGATAATCAACAACCAGAAAATAATGCTAGCACTTCTTTAAACGGGACTGAAGCACATAATGAGGTGGATACACCCAGCGGCACGTTTTATAGCCCTTTAGTTAAAAGCATTGCAAAAAAAGAGGGCATTAGCCAAAGTGAACTACTCACCATAAAGGGAACGGGCGAAAATGGACGGGTTCGAAAAATTGATTTGCTTAGCTATATAGAGTTGAAGGGTAGTGGATCAGGATCTGAAGCAGAAATCACACCCAAGAGCCAATCTAGCCCACAGGAAGGCAATCAGAAGGTTAGCGTATCGGTAGGTGCCAACGATGAAATAATTGAGATGGACAGGATGCGAAGGCTTATTGCCGACCATATGGTAATGTCAAAAAAGGTATCGCCTCACGTTACCAATATGGTTGAAGCCGATGTTACCGCGTTGGTTAAGTGGCGCAAATTAATGAAGGATGCATACCTTAAAAAATATAAAACCAAGTTAACGTTTATGCCCATGTTCACCGAGGCAGCTGCACGTGCGCTGCGTGACTTCCCGATTGTAAACTCCTCGGTTGATGGTTATAACATTATTGTAAAGGGCAGTGTTAATATTGGCATTGCTGTGTCAAAGCCCGATGGTAACCTTATTGTACCAGTGGTTCGTGATGCCGATAGGTTGAATTTACCAGGCCTTGCTTCTGCAATAAATAATTTGGCCGAGGCTGCACGCAGCAATAAATTATTACCCGATGATATTCAAAGCGGAACATTCTCAATTACAAACTTTGGTACATTTCGAAATGTTATGGGTACGCCCATAATTTCGCAACCTCAAGTTGCCATTCTAGCAACTGGCACTATTGAGAAAAAACCTGCGGTCATTGAAACAGAGGAAGGTGACATCATTGTGCCTCGTCACAAAATGTTTCTTAGCCTATCGTACGACCATCGTGTAATTGATGGAGCTGTTGGTGGAGCATTTTTACGTCGTGTTGCCGATTATCTCGAGCAGTTCGATGCCAACAGGGAGGTGTAAGGAGCACTGAAAATTAGGAGGTAGGCATTTACTTGCCTATCTCGTTACCTTTCCAAGGAAATTATTTACCCCAAAATCATATTAATAAGCCAGTCACAAACAAAACAAGCCAATTCTATGTCATACATAAAAAGAAACGATAGATCCTACGGAATAAAGCAAACTTCCAAGGAAACCCTTCAGAAATGGTACCGATTAATGAGGTTAGGCCGATCACTCGATGAGCGAGCACCAAACTACCTAAAACAGGCCATCGGTTGGAGTTATCATGCTCCATACGCAGGGCACGATGGAATTCAACTTGCACTAGGTCAGATTTTCGATAGTAAAACCGACCATCTGTTTCCATACTATCGTGATATGCTAACGGTGCTGTCAGCAGGTATGACAGCCGAAGAGATTATTCTTAACGGTATTTCAAAGGCTACTGACCCATCGAGTGGAGGCCGACATATGAGCAACCACTTTGCAAAAGCCGAACTTAACATACATAATACATCTAGCTGCACCGGAAATCATACCCAGCACGCTTCAGGTTTGGGTAGGGCCTTTAAGTACTATAAGCATAAAGGGGTGGTTTTTAGTTCACAGGGAGAATCGTCCGTGTCCGAAGGGTATGTTTATGAGGCAATTAATGGGGCATCAAACGAGAAGTTGCCCGTTATTTTTGTATTACAGGATAATGGATATGGAATATCTGTTCCTAAAGAGGATCAAACTGCCAACCGGAAGGTTGCCAATAACTTTTCAGGGTTTAAAAATCTTAAAATATTTCATTGTAACGGAAAGGATGTTTTCGACTCCATGAATACCCTAAAGGAGGCCAAGGAATGGACTCTCGAGAATCAAATGCCCTCTATTGTTCAAGCCAATTGCGTACGCATACATTCACACTCAAACTCAGATCGACATGATCTTTACCGCGATAATAACGAGATGCAGTATGTTGAAAATGCCGATCCTTTTGCCAAGTATAGGCGTATGCTTATAAAATACGGTCGATTTACCGAGGATGAACTTACCGCAATAGACGAAGAGGTAAAACAAATAGTAAAATCTGCACACAAGGCAGCCCTGGCGGCACCCGATCCAAAGCCAGAATCAATTTTCGATTTTGTTACACCCGAGCCATATGTCTCAGTGAAGTATCCTTTGGGATTGCATTCGCACAAGGGGGAGCAAAAAAAAATAATTGAAGCGTTGAACGAAACACTGAAGGCCGAATTTAGAGATAATCCCGATACCTTTATGTGGGGTCAAGATATGGCGAATAAAGATAAAGGTGGAATCTTCAACGTATCTAAAGGAATGCAGCAAGAGTTTGGCATAGGGCGTATTTTTAACGGACCCATTGCCGAGGATTACATTCTGGGTACAGCAAATGGTATGAGCCGTTTTAACGAAAAAATAAGAATAGTGGTTGAGGGTGCTGAATTTGCCGATTACTTCTGGCCAGCTATGGAGCAGTATGTTGACTCGTCCCACGATTACTGGCGTTCCAACGGTAAGTTTGTTCCAAATATTACAATACGTCTTGCAAGCGGAGGCTACATTGGCGGTGGGTTATACCATTCGCAAAATATCGAGGGGGCTTTGGCTTCAATACCTGGTGTTCGCATTGTTTATCCCTCTTTTGCCGATGATGCAGCCGGTCTTTTGCGAACAAGTATGCGATCTAGAGGTATGACACTGTTTCTCGAACCTAAAGCACTATACAATGCACCCAAGGCAGCAACTCCAATTCCCGATGATTTTGAAGTACCATTCGGTAAGGCGAAGGTTCGGCGAGAGGGTTCCGATATATCGATTATTACCTTTGGTAATACAACGCATATGTCTTTAGAAGCAGCAGAAAAACTATATGAAGATACGGGCGTTAGCGCAGAGGTGCTTGATCTTCGCTCCTTGGTGCCACTCGACACGGAATCTATTCTTAAATCGGTAAAAAAAACGGGTAAAGCATTAGTGGTTCACGAGGATAAGGTGTTTGGAGGCTTTGGAGGCGAACTTGCAGCCCTGATAGCCGATGAGGCTTTTGAGTACCTCGATGGGCCAATAAAGCGGGTTGGTTCCACTTTTACGCCCGTTGGCTTTAATCGTATACTTGAAGCGGCTATTCTCCCAAACACCAATAAAATTCTTGATGCTGCTAAAGAACTTGCCAAGTACTAAATCCTAAAAAACAATCTAATGAAAACAGCAATAATATATAGCCACAAAACAAACAAAACAACAAAGGTGGCTAAAATGATATCCGAAGCCTTTGAATCTCCCATAGATGATTTAGATGTTGAGAGCATTGAGCCCAACGTATTTAATAAGTATGATCTGCTTATCCTCGGAGTACCCACTTGGTTTGATGGGGAACTACCCAGCTACTGGGATGAGATGGTTTCGGCTGTGGAGGATTTAGACCTAAAAAACACGAAGGTTGCCCTTTTTGGAAATGGCGACCAGGTTAACTATTCCGAGAATTTTGGAGATGCCGTGGGGTTACTTGCTGAGGTGCTCGAAAGTTCACACGCACAAATTATTGGCAAAACAAGCACCAAAACATATACTTTTGAAGCTTCAAAAGCTTTATCTGACGATAGTTTTGTAGGGCTTATTCTCGATTTTGAGAATCAAAATAAGCTAAATAAAGAACGGGTAAGTGGCTGGGTTAAGCAGCTTAAAAAAGAAATAGTTAGTTAAATATTTTTGGTTTTGATAAAGAGATGAGTTTTTTTCTTAACTTTATTCATTCAGTCTACCTTGCTTTTTTATATCTTTATGCTTAAATTTGTTAAAGTATGGTTAGATTTTAACATTCAAACTAAATTTATATTAAATGAAGTCACTTAGCATTAAGGGCACCCAAGAAACCCCAGATGTTACCTTCGATAAGGAATCAGGAGTGTTCTCCATTTCGGGTAAGTCATTGCCTGAGGACGTGAAAGAGTTTTATTATCCAATTATCGATTGGGTAGCAGAGTATGCGAAAGTCCCTAATCAGGAGACCAACCTTAAGGTAAAGATGGATTATTTCAACACAGCCTCATCAAAGATGATTCTTGAGATATTCGAGAAGTTTAAGGAGATACTCGACAAGGGTTTTAGTGTGGTTGTTGATTGGTATTACCAGGATGATGATGAGGATATGCAAGATGCTGGTGAAGACTACGCCGAAATAGTTGAAGTTCCTTTTAACTTTATTAGTTATCAACCAGTTTCAGAGTAACCCTAATCCTGTGTTTTGCTGGAGCCACCATTTTAAAAGTCATAATTAATGGAAGTACTTTGTATTCAACCAACAGAGATAACCCCAAAGGTAATTTTCGACAAGGGTAAAGGTACTTTTGTATTGCAAGGTAAATGCCTACCCGAGGATGCTAAAAAGTTTTTCTCCCCAATAATTGAATGGTTCGATTTATATTTGCAGCAGCCTAATAATCAAACTGACTTCCTAGTAGATTTCGACTATTTTAATACTGCCTCATCTAAAATGATTATCATTATACTTTCAAAACTTCGCAACTTGCAAAGCGATGGTAAGCAGGTTAAGGTTATATGGAAGTATCCGCAGTCTGATATGGAACTTGAAGAGGCGGGTGAGGAGTTTTCAGAGTTGTTAAATATTCCATTCGAATTTGTACCTAAAGTAGAATAACTATTCAATAAATACTTGTAAATGAAGAAGCTGCACATTAAGCCGCGTAAAGATTCGCCAGAGGTAATACTAAACCCCGATAGTAATATTCTATCAATTAAAGGTATTTGTCATCCAGAGAATGTGACAAAATATTTTGAACCAATACTGGCCTGGCTTGACGATTTTAAAGCAGAACTAATAGCCAAAGATGAGAGTAGGGACTTGAAGATTGTTTTTTTCTTTAGGTATTTTAACTCGGCAACGTATAAGTATTTAATAACTTTACTCCAAAAAATTTACGAGTTTAAAGGTATTGGATGCAATCTATTTGTTGAATGGCACTACGAAGAGGATGATGAGGAAATGAGGGAATCGGGTGAAGAACTATTTGAATTTAGTGGATTGAAAATTCCCTATGTATGTATTGAATCGCAATTGTAATTTTTTTTACATAAAAAGAATAAAAAAAGCAGCCTAAATGGCTGCTTTTTTTGTGATCCAGCTGGGGCTCGAACCCAGGACCCCATCCTTAAAAGGGATGTGCTCTACCAACTGAGCTACTGAATCAATAATTAAAATACCTGAAACTTTGTGATCCAGCTGGGGCTCGAACCCAGGACCCCATCCTTAAAAGGGATGTGCTCTACCAACTGAGCTACTGAATCATTATTTGAAAAAAAAAGGACTTTAACGTCCCTTGGCATACTTAATGTATTGATTGTTTGGTTGCCATTCCTGTGCCTCTAAATATCAAAAGCGCTGCAAAACTAAAGCTTTTTATTTTTTATAACAAGCATTACGGGGTGTTTTTTTCCTTTATTTTACCCTTTGTGCTAAAATGCATTAGTTAACAGGTGCTTATGACAACAAATAATTTTATTTTTCATATTTCTATAACATTGATGAGCAGTGAGTATTAGCTTCGTATCTATCGTTTCTCCAAAGTATTTTGAAAAGTTAAATTCATTTAGTTTTATTTAGTTGATAATGTGTGCTTTACGATTTTTTTTAAAAAATAAATTCAAAATGTGTTACAAAAAATGAACTTGTTCGTCATAATAGTACAAACAGGGTTAACTCCCAAAATTATAATCTAAACTAAAAACACAACAAGATGAAACGTATTATAATCGTGTTGCTACTTGTGGCTGCTGGCCACATAACATTCGGGCAGGCATTTATCGATGATGTTTTTGCAAAATATGCAGGTAAAACCGGATTTACTTCGGTTGTTATTACTCCGCAACTTTTTAAGTTGCTCACGTTTGTCGATGATAGCGATAGCGACATTAAGACCTTAACAGAAAAGTTAAGCTCTTTAAGGATATTAGTGTCAGAGAAAAAAGCGATTGGCTTTACAGACGAGGTTAGGAGACAGGTTGATAACGTGAATTACATTAATATTATGAATGTGGTAGATGGAAAGCAAAAAGTAGATTTTTTTATTCAGAAGAAGGGCCAGACCGTAACGGACTTAATTCTTTTGGCAATTGACGACAGCGAAGAGGTGTTAATTTCAATTTCTGGTAACTTTACGCTTAATGAACTCTCGGGCCTGGCAAATACTGCATCTTTTGGAACAGGTGCTAATAAAATGTCTCTTCTTAAGAAACTAGAGGAATGAAAATAGGTGTGAATTCGTAACTCCATCGACTAATCTAGTGGAGTTGCGTCTTCAATCAGTCAGTTCGTTTTAAAGAACACTTAAAAGGCCTATTTATTGTTTTACTTGTTTTAAAAAGAAGATTGAGACTGATACTGTTATGCACAAAGCAATTTTTATTAAATTTGGTGAAACTTTTATCAAATAGTATATACGTTAGCTGGGTAAACCAATGACTGAAAGCAAGTTTGAAGAATTAGTTATACCATTAAGTAGTAAACTGTATAGCATATGCATAAAATTGCTCAGCAATACTCACGAAGCTAAGGACTGTTTACAGGATGTATACGTAAAACTTTGGACGGGCAAAGACAAACTGATGGATGTGCAGAACCTTGAAGCCTATGCCGCAACTATTACTAGAAATAGCTGCATAGATAGGCTAAGGCTACGCAAGCAAACCGTACCAATTGAGAATATAGAGCAAAAAGTTAGCACAGAGATTTATCCATCGAACCCGGTGTATACCGACGAAAGGTTGCAAAACTTCGAAGCGGCACTAAAGAGTTTACCCGAAATACAACAACAAGTGTTTCGCCTTAGAGATATTGAGTGCCTTGAATTTATTGAAATTGCAGAGCAGCTAAACCTGAACCCAGAAACCACTAGGGTAACTCTTTCGCGCGCACGAAGAAGGTTAAGAGAGTTTTTTGAAAAAAATAATTCGAACAACGCAGAACTATGAGAAGCATTAAACAAGTTAAGGTTTTACTGGAGAAGTACTATGATGGGTTAACCTCGTTGGAAGAAGAAAAAATTCTGCGTAAATTCTTTGCTACTAACGATGTGCCAAAAGATTTACAAGCAGACAAGCAACTATTTCAGAATGCCGAAAATTCATTATCAACTTCTAATGCTGCAATTGAGTATGAAATGCAACAGGCCATAAACCGATTCGAATTGCGAAAAGCCCAAAAGGGTAAAGCGTTTAAAACTTATTCAGTTTGGGTAGCAGCAGCATCAGTTATTGTGGCAATAGTTGCAACTTGGTTTATAACTCAACAATCAACCGTTAACGTTCAGATGGTTGACACATATGGCGACCCATATATCGCTATGCAAGAAACCCAAAGAGTTTTAGCATTGGTGGGCTCAAAAATAAACGTGGTACAAAACGGAATGAAACCCATAGAAAAGTTTAAGATGCCGGTTGAACTCTTACAGCCAATGAATGAGCTACCTAAAAATTTACAGCATGTTATGGACATAAAATTAATTGACAAACCAAGGCAAATGCCAATTTTGAAACATATATTTGAGTCCGAATTAGCTAACGAAAACAAACGCAAATAATTATGAAAAGAGTAACCATTTCCATAATACTAGTACTATTTTTTGGAGTAACTTTTGCTCAGGAATCCCCAGTTGATAGGCTATTCGAAAAATATTCGGGTAAAGAGGGGTATACTTCAATATTTATTTCCGAGTATATGTTTACTTTGTTTTCGAATATTAATACCGATAATCCCGAGTTTGAAAACGCAGTAAAGGGGATTTCTGGAATTAAAATCTTAACAACAGAAACTTCGAAAGGGGTGGATTTTCATCGCGAAATTATGAGAGATTTGCCTTCGAAAGACTATAAGGAACTTATGATTATTAGGGAGGAGGGACAAAACCTCACCTTTTTAATAAAGGAAAGCAAAGGCAAAGTGATAGAACTGTTGCTGGTGGTTGGTGGAGATGACAATGTGCTTATCTCCATACGAGGCTCTAATATTAACCTGAAAACAATTTCAATGCTCTCAAAATCAATGAATATTGACGAACTTAACCTACTAGATGGTATTTAAATATCACGTGCAATTGCAGCATACAATTTAGGAAATTCTAAAACTCCCTCATATCACTCTCATAGTACGAAGTGAATATGAGGGTTTTCTTTTAATAATTAGTGCAAAAAATATTATCCCTTTCTGCTCGCTAGTTACTTGTTTTATAAGCGTTGTTATTTTGTGTTTTAATACCTACAGGGCTATAATGGTGAAAAGTTGCTTGTTTTTAGATGCTCGTCTCCATAATTTGATGCGCATATTAAAAATTGATATATATCACTGTTACCCATAGTTGTTCAAGACTTTTAGCAATAATATGATTTAAAATGTGTTTATTTGACTAAATAAATTTTACTTTTTTAAAAAATAAAGATTATGATTAAATATTTTAGAAAAAGTTTAAAAATAAATTTACTCGCATCAATACTCGGTGCTTTTACACTTATTTATGGTGTAGCATTGGCATACTTGAGTACAAATTTCAGAAGCAATTCGTATAGCGATTCGGCTGAAGTTATCAAGCATACCTCATACGAGAATAAGAACCTGATTGAGTATGATTTGGGAAAACTAATGGAGGTTTCAACGGCATACCGAGATATTTACAATCGTTACCAGTATATTAATGAGGAGGATAGAAACTTCTTTTACGATCAGCTGTGCTACGCATGGCTTGAAGGCAACCCCGATATTTTATCGGTTTGGCAGGTATGGGAGATTAGAGCGTTTGACCCGACTTACAACCTGAAAAATGGTCGTTATAGGAATGTATACGTAAGAAAAGGTGATAGCATTGAGGTGGTAAGACAGAAAACCGATATGAACAATCTCGATATCGATAACCAATATTACCATTCGCGTAAACGTAATATTGAAGAGATTTGGACACCATACTATGATGTGCACACCGAGGAATTAGCTAATATTTTGATGACCTCAATAATGGCACCAATACGAAGAAACGGTGAATTTATTGGCGTTATTGGTATAGACATTAGTTTGGAGAATATGGGGAATATTATTTCAGAAATAATGCCCTTTGACGGAACCGTTTCATACCTCTTAGCCGATGATCGTACCGTTGTTGCTCATACCAATAAAGAATTGATAGGCAAGAAGCTACTACCTAGTTTAAAGGCTGATACCACCATATTCGATAAAGCAATTCGTACTACCCATAACAGGGAGTACGACTCGTTTGAGTACAAAAATCCTTACGATGGCAATGACTACATAGTAGCGATGGTGCCGATAGTGATTGGTAACAGCCCATTTACTTGGACTTTGGCTATTGAAGCACCAGTTAAGGTTGTCATGAAGAAAGCGAATGCCATATTTTACCGAAGTCTTATTTTTGGCGTGCTAGGCCTTGTGCTTATGTATATTATAATATGGGTTATTGCTACCCGACTTGTTTCGCCAATTAAGGAGAGTGTTGAGTTTGCCAAGCAGATTGCCGATGGAGACCTTAACGTGAAAATAAAGATAAATAGAGAGGATGAGGTTGGTGAGCTTATGGGTACCCTTGAAGGGATGGCGGCTAAGCTAAAGAATATTATTGGCGAGATTATTTCAAGTTCGGATGATTTGGTGGGGTCGAGCGATGAATTGTTATCCTCATCAAACCAAATTCTTAGCGGAGCCTCTGGGCAAGCATCATCCTCGGAGGAGATTTCAGCATCAATGGAGGAAATGGTAGCTAATATTCAGCAAAACAACGATAACTCAAGGGCTACCGAGAAGATTGCGCAAAAAGCCTCCGATGAGGTTAAAAATGGTTACGAATCATCGAAACTCGCACTTGAGGCTATGACAAAAATCGATGGTAGGATATCAATTATTACCGAGATTGCTAAGCAGACAAATATTTTAGCCCTAAATGCAGCGGTCGAGGCTGCAAGGGCAGGCGAGTATGGCAAGGGCTTTGCCGTTGTGGCGGCCGAGGTTAAGAAGCTTGCCGAGAGGTCGCAGGAGGCTGCTAAGGAGATTGTGGATCTCACCAAGCACGGTGTTAGTATCTCAAACCAATCGGGTAATGAGCTTTCGGCAATAATTCCCGAAATTGAGCGTACTGCCGAGCTAGTTAAGGAGATATCAATGTCGAGCGCCGAGCAGCAAATAGGGGCCGAGCAGGTAAATAATGCCATTCAGGAACTTAACCTGGTAACGCAGCAGAATACCGAAACGGCGAACGTATCGGCAGGTAAAGCATCCGATTTGGCAGAGCTGGCCGATCGATTGAAGGATTTGGTTTCGTATTTTAAGATTAGTTAGCCCTTTGCTTTCTTATTACCTGAGGTTACTTATCTTTGTATTATATTTTTTAACCTCTTATAATTAGATATGGCTATCGATTTTTTTGACAGTAATATATACCTGTACCTAGTTTTGCCCTTGCTAATTTTTGTTGCTCGAATAATTGATGTTACCATTGGTACCATGCGTATTATTTTTGTGTCGAAAGGGCAGCGGGCACTTGCACCAATCCTAGGCTTTTTTGAGGTTTTTATATGGATTATTGCCATGGGTAAAATAATGGGTAACTTGGATAATTATGCCTGTTATTTTGGTTATGCTGCTGGCTTTGCCTCGGGCAACTGGGTGGGTATGAAGTTGGAAGAGCATTTAGCCATGGGTAGTATTTTGGTTAGGATAATAGCCAAACGTGACGTGGCTCAGTTGGTAAAGAACTTGAATAGCCATGGCTATGGTGCAACTGTTGTTGAAGGCGAGGGGAGTTCTGGTAATGTGCATCTGGTTTACTCAATAATTAATCGCAAATATTTACCCGATGTAATTACACTTATTAAGGAGTTTAATCCAAAGTCGTTTTTCACCATTGAGGATGTGCGAAAGGTTAGCTCGGGTATCTTTCCCGAAAAATCGCCCATCTACAAGTTAAACCCTTTTGAAAGATGGCGTAAGGGTAAGTAGTTTTTATAATTATGTGCTTGCTACAGCTTTATTTGTTACAAATACAGTATACTCTCCATTCCGCAATTGCACAGCAAATCAAATATCGATAAATCGGGAACAAAGCCAAACCTATGGGCAAAAACCTGATGGTATTTATGGCCTAACTCTATGCGTTCGTATGTTTCTACTGTTTTTTTGGGATTAATAGTATTCCGATAGTCTGCCATTCCTGACGTATGTTTCTGGTAGTTTTTAGTTTCTGCAACTGTTATATCTAAATCAAGAATATCGGTTACCGTCTCTATTATGTTAAGATTGTAATCCCAGAGAAACTCCCACTCTTTTTCGTAAAATTGAGTGAAATAATCTGTTAAGAACTCAAAAAACGGGGATGTGCGATAGGCCGATTCAATTGCTCGCATATGCTCCTTTGCCCACTTAGTTGAGTTATCTATCCTAATATCCTTAGTTAAAGTTCTGTTCCCTTGTGGTTTTGTAACAGGAATAGTTAGCGGAAGCACTCCATTTCCTGTCATTATCTTACAACGGTTCCTGTAGGTTTGTTTCGTGTAGGTTTCGTGAGCCTCAAGTAGAATGTTTTTATGTTTCTTGGCAAGCCTAAAGAAACTAATAGGGGGTAAGTAAGCCGTGCTCATTAATGCATCCATGGTGTGTGAGTTATGTTGCAATAAGTTTTCTTGTTTTATGATAGTGCCTTATTACACCCAACAACAGTAGCAGCGAAAAGGCATTTACTAGAAGCGAAATAATAAAAGTGTTGGTGAAACCAAGCCATTGGGTTAAAAACCCAAAGCCAATCATTCCCAAACCTATGCCTAAGTCGAAAGCGGTTAAAAAGGTTGAGTTTGCAGCGCCTCGTTTATCTGCTGGGCAAATATTATTTATCATTGCCTGAAAGGTAGGCATAATTATTCCGTAGCCTAATCCTAGTATACCACCTGATGTAAGAAAACCTACTGAGTTTCTAATAAAGGAGAGAATTGCAAATCCGCATATTAGGATAATTATTCCTATAGGTAGAATTATTTTGGGACCGTATAAATCAAAAAACTTGCCACTTCCAACCCTGGAAAGACCTAAACCAACCGAAAGAATTAAAAAGAATAGCCCGCTGCTCTCTATTCCAATCTGCTTTCCATAAAGAACAATGAATGAGAGTATTCCTCCGTAAGAATATAATATCAGTATGGTAATTAAGGAAATGGGAATTGCTGATTTTTCAATTAAATTTTTAAACGAAAAAATGGGTCGTGCACTCTTTGGCCTACTAATGGGATAAGTGATTGTTAGCGCTAGTATGAAGCCTATAAACGATAGCGCAATAGCCGAGTAAAAAACACGACTGTAGTTATTGTTACCAGCAATGGCTATAGCTATCATTGGGCCAATAGCCATACCTATGGTCATTGATAAACCAAAAATGCCAATCCCTTCGCCTCTTCGCTTGGGGGGGATAATATCAACAGCAATGGTTGAACTCGACGTGGTTAGTACGCCCCAGGTTAGCCCATGTGCAAACCTAATGAAAAGTAGCGCAGCAATGCCACTTGCAAGGGGATACCCTGCAAATGAAAGTACATAGAGTAAAAAAGCGCTTAGGTAAATTATCTTTCTATTATAGGAGTCAATTGCCCATCCTGCAAACAGACGAATGGCTAGCGCCGCAATAGTATAGGATGCTAGCGTTATTCCCACTTCGCTATTACTTGCATGCAGCGTGTTTACCAGATATTCTGGTAAAACAGGAAGCATAAAATAAAATGTAATGGCCATAAGTAGGTTGGCCGTTGTGAGCGAAATAAAATCTTTACTCCAGAAGGTGTTTTGCTGGCGCATTCTATATAATTTTATAACTTCAAAAATAGCAAAAATGAGTATAGCTTGGATGTGTTTTTATTGAGCTATTATTTTTTGTATAATAGTTAGTAACAAGCAAAATAAAAATCGTAAAATACAGCATTACAGGCTTCTACTGAATTAAATGAAAAGTAATTGATTTACTTTAATTGAAGCACTTGACTTTGACGTATAAATACATTATATTTGTACGTAAACAAAAGAATGCAAAAATGGATACTAAATTAACTTTAAGATTGAAAAAAAGCGTTATTGAAAAGGCTAAGAAATACGCACACAATCAAAGCATTAGCCTTTCCAAGATGATTGAAATATATCTTGAATCAGTAACAGCTTCAAGGGAAAAAGAAGTAGGAACTACGCCATTAGTTGAAAGTTTAAGTGGTGTCATTGAACTTGAATCAGATTTTGACTATAAAAAAGATTATTCTAACTACTTGACAGAAAAATACAAATGAAAAGAGTTCTACTTGATACAAATATAATTATAGACCTGTTAGCTAAACGAGAGCCATTTGACCAAGACACAAGAATGCTATTTTCTTTTGCAGATAAAGAAAAAGTTATTCTTTATACATCAGCCCTTTCAATTGCAAATTTAAGTTATGTGCTTCTTAGAAAAAGGAAACCTGAAGAGGCCAAACAAATTTTAAGAAAATTGAAATTGTTAGTTGGAATATTAAGTCTTGATGGAAAAATAATTAATTTGGCACTAAATGACAATGAATTTAATGATTTTGAAGATGGACTTCAATATTATTCTGCATTAGAAAATAACATTGAAATAATTGTTGCCAGAAATCTAAAAGATTTTAAAAACTCAAGCATACCTGTAATGACTGCAAGACAACTAAACGAAATCATTGAATAATTGCCAGTTGCTAACACGTGGTATATTTTACGCCCCACTTTTTGCCCGATTAGGTTACTATTCGTTTCAATTTGGCTTTTTAACGTGGGATGAATAACTTGCTTCGCTCGACGGGGCGCAAAACATACCGCCATCCGTTATCGTAAACCTTAAAATTAGCAAATGGAAAGAGGTATTTTTATGTTATCTTTATGGTTCACAATAAATGGTTTTAATTGGTATGATTAACCCCCTTGTTTCTATAGTAGTAGGACTTATTCTTGGTGCCCTTATCGTTGGAATTGTTGTCTGGCTTCTAAGTAGAAAGCAGGTAGCGAATAATCATTCTGGCGAATTTCAGCAGAAACTAAACGAAGCCGATAGCAACCTGCGTGTTGCCAACGACAGGCTTAATAGGCTTGAGGAGAGCAAAAGCCTGCTGGCGGCTAATTTAGAGCAGCAAACGCAGCTAAAGGATGATTTAAACGCCAAACTCTCGTCACTTACAACCACGCTCGACCAGCAGAAGAAGCAAATTGAGTTGCTACATGAGGAGAATCAAAGCCTAAAGATTGAGAACAAGTCCAAAGACACCGCTTTCCAAGAGATAAGCAGAGACTATGCCGCTGTAAAAATAAAGAATGAATCGATTAGTGAGAATTTAGAATCGCTTAAAAATGAGGTTGATACGTTGAAAGTTGAACGTAAGCAACTTCAAACCGATTTAATGACTTCCAAGGAAAAGGGGGTTGAGCTAGATAAGGAGAATATCTATTTAAAGGAAAGGCTTGAGAAGCAGAAAACAGAAATAGAGGAGATTGGAAAGAAATTTTCGAACGAGTTTAAGCTCCTCGCCGAAGGTATTCTTGAAGATAAGAGCAAAAGGTTTACCGAGCTGAACCAAAATAATATTGAGCAACTTTTGAAGCCCTTAGGTGAAAATATTCAAATTTTTCAGAAAAAGGTTGAAGAGGTATACGATAAGGAAAGCAAGGAACGTTTTTCGCTTGGGCGTGAGGTTGAAAAGCTTGTTGTGCTAAATAAAAAAATTAGCGAGGAGGCAAATAACCTTACAAGTGCCCTTAAAGGTCAGGTTAAGCAGCAGGGTAACTGGGGAGAGATGATATTGGAGAGCATTCTCGAAAAATCGGGATTGGTTAAGGATAGGGAGTATTTTGTACAGGAATCATTTAAGGACGAGGAGGGTAGGCGCTTTCAGCCCGATGTTATTATTCATTATCCCGATAACCGAAAGGTGGTTATCGATTCAAAAGTATCGCTTGTAGCCTACGAGCGTTACTGTTCAAGTGATAATACCGACGAGCAGCAAAAGGAATTGACCGCCCACGTTCGTTCGGTTCGAAATCATATTGAAATACTCAGCTCAAAACGGTATCAGGATTTGGTGGGAAGCCTCGATTTTGTAACCATGTTTTTGCCCATTGAACCAGCCTTTATTGTTGCTATGCAAGCCGACCCCGATTTATGGAATTTTGCTTACGCAAAGGGAGTTCTGCTGCTTAGTCCAACTAACCTTATTGCAGCGCTTAGGCTTATCCACAATTTGTGGCAGCGCGAGTACCAAAATAGGCATGCACTAGAAATTGCCGAACGTGGCGGCCAGCTTTACGACAAATTTGTGGGTTTTATTGAGAGTATGACCGCCGTGGGTGATAATCTACAAAAGAGTCAGCGAAATTACGACCAGGCTATGAATCAGCTTGCTACAGGTAGGGGTAATTTGGTTACCCAAACGCAGAAACTAAAGGATTTGGGAGCAAAAGCCAAAAAGTCATTGCCCGAATCAATGCTCGATTCAGATGACGAAACCAACGAACTAATGCCATAGAACTATGATTTCTGTTTGCTTACCAATATATAATTTTGATGTTACCGAACTTGCCGAAGAGTTGGTGAATCAGGCAAATGAGTTTAATATAAATATCGAAGTATTAGCTTTTGATGATGCTTCTTTATCGTACTATAAACGCAGAAACTCACAGGTAGCTATAAATTCGAACGTGCATTACCTTGAGTTCGACCAAAATTTGGGGAGAAGCAAAATTAGGAACCGATTGGCCGATTTTGCCCAGGGAACTTGGCTTCTTTTTCTTGATTGTGATATGATTCCAGAGTTACCAAATTTTTTGAATAACTACAACTCAGTTATCGACCAAGCCAATGTTATTTGCGGAGGAATTTCATACGGCCCTAAGCCATTCAAAAGCGAGCTGCACCTACGTTGGAAGTATGGTATGATGAGAGAGAGTAGAAGCTCTGTTCGTCGCCAGATAAAACCTTACGCCTCATTCCTTAGTGGCAACTTTATGATACGCAAGGAGGTTTTTAACTCCATTCGTTTTAACGAAGAAATATCGGGCTATGGGCATGAGGATACGCTGTTTGGACTTGACCTTAAAAAAAACAATGTTTCCATACTGCATATTCAAAATCCATGTATCCACCTAGGCATTGAGCCCTGTTATGATTACCTGCTAAAAACAGAGCAGGGTATTATAAACCTTGTAAAGTTGCTGCGCTTGGTACCACCTAGTCAGCAGAAAGAGTTAAAGCGGAATATTCGTTTGCTAAAATACTACTCTGTATTCAGAAATTTAGGGTTAAGCCATCCCTTACGATGGTTTTTCAGGGTTTTTAACCCCGTGCTACGTAAGTTCTTATGTAGCGCAAAACCTTCAATTATTATACTAGATTTATATAAACTGGGAATGATTGCTCAACTTTTTAAAAAGACAAATCTAACTCAATAGATTATTAGTTTTAGTCAGGTTACCCTTGGCTAGTCTAGCATTATATACTCTAAACATAGGCTTGCAGTTTTCTATTATTTTGCGTGCTTGCATACTGATAAATTGAATAAACTATTAAAAACTTATATTTTTTTCTACCTTTGCGCCCCGAAATATACTACTAGATGACACCCAACGCTGAAATAAGAAGAAGACGAACATTTGCAATTATTAGCCACCCCGACGCGGGTAAAACTACTCTAACTGAAAAACTTCTACTTTTTGGAGGGGCAATTCATGTTGCTGGTGCGGTTAAAAGCAATAAGATAAAAAAAGGGGCAACATCCGATTTTATGGAGATTGAACGCCAAAGAGGGATTTCGGTGGCAACCTCGGTAATGGGATTTGAATACAAGGATATAAAAATAAATATTCTCGATACCCCTGGGCACGAAGATTTTGCCGAAGATACTTATAGAACACTTACTGCCGTAGATAGCGTTATTATTGTGGTAGACTGTGCCAAAGGGGTTGAAACACAAACACGCAAGCTGATGAACGTTTGCCGAATGCGTAATACGCCAGTTATTGTGTTTGTAAATAAGCTCGATCGTGACGGTAAGGACCCGTTTGAGGTTCTCGATGAGATTGAACAAGAGTTAAGTATAAAAGTACGTCCGCTTAGCTGGCCCATAAGTATGGGACCAACATTTAAGGGAGTTTACAATATGTTTGAGCAAAAACTTAACCTGTTTCTTGGTGAGGCAAAGCAAGGCGTTTCCGATGCAACGGTTGAGATTGACGACCTTTCCTCCGATGTACTTGACAAGCATGTTGGTGGCTATGCCCAAACGCTAAGAGAAGACCTAGAACTGGTAAATGGCGTGTACCCCGAGTTTAATATTGAAACCTATTTAAAGGGCGAGGTAGCACCCGTATTCTTTGGAAGTGCCCTAAATAATTTTGGGGTGCGCGAGCTTCTAAATTGTTTTATAAACATTGCCCCATTCCCAAAGCCCACTATAACTGAAACTCGAGAGATTTCGCCCTTTGAGGAGAACTTAACAGGGTTTATTTTTAAAATCCACGCCAATATGGATCCAAACCATCGGGATAGATTGGCTTTTTTGAAAATTTGCTCGGGTGTTTTTGAGCGGAATAAGCCGTTTCTCCATGTAAGAACTGGGAAACGTATGAAATTTGCTAGCCCAACGGCTTTTATGGCCGATAAAAAATCCATTGTTGATTTTGCATACCCAGGCGATATTGTTGGTTTGCACGATACGGGTAACTTTAAAATTGGCGACACGCTCACCCAAGGAGAATTGCTGAAATTTAAAGGAATACCCAGCTTTTCGCCCGAACTTTTTAGATATATTGAAAATGCCGACCCCATGAAGTTTAAGCAGCTTGCAAAAGGCATTGACCAACTTATGGATGAGGGTGTTGCTCAGCTATTTACTTCAAAAGCCAATGGCCGAAAAATTATTGGTACGGTGGGCGTGCTTCAGTTCGATGTAATTCAATATAGGCTTGAGCATGAGTACTCGGCGTTGTGTCGCTATGAAGCTATTAACCTGTACAAGGCTTGCTGGATTGAAAGCGATAATATGGAGCAGCTAAAGGACTTTAGGGTACGTAAATACGGCAATCTAGCCATCGATAAGCACGGACGGGAGGTTTTCTTGGCCGAGTCGCCATATGCCCTACAAATGGCTCAGGATAAGTTTACCGATATCCAATTCCATTTTACTACCGAATTTTAGCTACTGCTAGCTACACATACGTTTCTGCTCAATGTAAAATTGCGTATCTTTACCTTTAAATAGTATAGATATGACAGAAAATAACATAATTCCATCAATACATAGTAGTTGGGAGTTGGTTCTTCGCGAACAATTTCAGCACGAATACTTTTCAAGGTTAAAAACGTTTTTACTTTACGAAAAACAGCATCATATAGTTTACCCGCCAAGTGATCAAATTTTTAATGCCTTTAACAGTACTCCGTTCGATAAGGTAAAAGTTGTAATCCTCGGACAAGACCCATACCATGGCGATGGTCAGTCGCACGGACTCTGCTTTTCGGTGCCAAAGGGTGTAAAGTTACCCCCTTCATTGGTAAATATCTTTAAGGAGATAACTTCGGATTTAGGTAGTAAAATGCCAGCACACGGAAATTTGAGCCTGTGGGCTCAGCAAGGCGTGTTGTTGCTTAATGCAACGCTTACCGTAAGGGCACATCAAGCAGGCTCACATCAGAATAGGGGATGGGAGCGCTTTACAGATGCTGCAATTGAGGCAATTTCAAAGCATCGTTCAAACGTGGTTTTTATGTTGTGGGGTGCGCACGCTCAGGCTAAAGAAAAACTTATTGATACCAATAAACATTGTGTGCTTAAGGCACCCCATCCGTCTCCACTTTCGGCGTATCGTGGTTTTTTTGGGTGCAAACATTTTTCGCAGGCCAATAACTATTTAGAAGGGAAGGGAATTGAAGGTATTAAATGGAATATTGATTAGGTGGAGGTCCTGTTTGTTGATTTTTAATCATAAAAAAAGCCCCTGCGAAATTCCGCAGGGGCTTTTTTGAATTAGTATCAATTTTTATCTACTAACCTAACGATTGACCAATTAGGAATACGGCTGCAAGTGCTACAATGGCGTAAAGCTCTGGGAATACAGCAAGAATTAGCGTATTACCAAAAACTTTATGACCCGAACCCATAGCAGCAATACCGTTGGCACAAACCTGTCCCTGGCGAAGTGCAGAGAACAAACCAACAAATCCCATAGCAATACCTGCTCCAAAAACAGCAGCTGCAGCAGCCCAAGTCATTGTAGGAGTAAGGTAGGTGGCAAGCATAAAGTAACCTGCAAATCCGTATAGCCCCTGCGTGCCAGGAAGAGCACTAAGTACCATATAGTTACCGAATGCTGAAGGGTCTTTTTTCATCGCTCCGATAGAAGCGTTACCACCAATGGTTACGCCATATGCGCTACCAACACCCGATAGGATGATCATAATTCCGATTCCGAAGTAAGCAAAAATAATTGGTTCCATAATTTACTAGTTTATTGTTATTTAAGTAGTTTAGCTATATTGTTTGTTTGATTTTTTTTTCGAAAGGTTGGTAGGTTTTCCCCCCACCAATAAAGCCTGAGTTTTTATAAAACTCAACAAATATTAAACGCATTGGATGCACCAGCGAACCTAATGCAGCCATAAATAGGTTAATTGAGTGGCCTGCAACTAGGATAAGGATAGTTACAATTGCTCCAACCACTGGTATATCTGGTGCCATACCAAAGGCTAAACTATTGAAAACATTTCCTAGAATGGCACTTGATAAACCAAGCGCAAACAGTCGGATATACGACAGAATATCCCCAAATAAGCCGGTTACCATATTATATATACCCCAAAGTCCTAGACCAAAGTTCACAAATGGATTTTTGCCTGGACTGTTAAAGAATAATATGCCAATTCCGGCTACTCCTAAAATAATTTTATGAGCTAAACCCATAAACTCAACATTAAACCTGTCGATTGTTGATAGGCCATAAAATGCGCCCGAGCCAAGTATAAGTAGCAACCAACTGAAAGTTGTAATGGAATATTTCCATCCCCAAAGTCTTATTTCGTTGGCTGCTTTAACGAACATTCCAAAAATAATTTGAACTGCTCCTACACCAAGTGCCAAAGCAAAAAGTTGGTTCTGGTCGAGGAATAAGTCTTTAAATTTCTGAATAAATGGGATATCTACGTTAACCAGCTCAATACCAAAAAATGTTCCGGTAATGGTTCCAAAAATAATTGTTGCCAGGGCTAACCACTGCACAAGCGAAAGGATAGGGCGCATCTTCTTACCAACCTTACGCTTAAAAATTGCCGCACCAAACAGCATAACCAGTCCATAACCAGCATCGCCAAGGCAAAAGCCAAAGAACATCATAAAAAATGGGGCGAAAAGAGGCGTTAGGTCCAGCTCTCCGTAGATGGGGTTTGTAAATAAGCTGCCTATGGGCTCAAAGAGTCTTGCAAATCGATTGTTCTTGAGTAGGATAGGGGCATTGTCTTCCCTTTTTGCCCTTTCGCTTACACAGATAATACTCTCCTGCTCAATAAACTTAGTGAATTCCTCGTTTTTAGGCGCAGGAACCCAGCCCGTTAAAACCAATACCTTATCGTCGGCTTGCTTGTCGGCGCTAAGGGTTACCGAATTTACCTCAAGTTTATTAACCAATTCGTCTTTTGATGCCTCGAGTTGGGGTATAAAAGAGGTTAACTCGTTTAAACGATTTTCAATCTCGATACTCCGTCCCTTAAGGTTTGCTATTTCGGTCTCTTTGCCCGAAGCGGAATAGCTTGGTATTTTTACCTCAACAGCATCAATAGGCAATGTGGCATCCTCGTTCTCTTGCTGTATCCAAACGAAATAAATTTGTCCAGCTTCGGATTTTATTACCTCAATGGTAAGGTCATTGAGAGTATCCTCGTTAAAAGCCTTCTCGTTGGTTACATAGAACCTGATTTTTAGTCCTGAACTATTAAGAGCATTTAGTAAATCGATGCTGAAATTACCCCAAGGGCGAACATCATTCAAGTCCTTTTGCGCCTTACGTATCGAGTTTTCAACCACCTCTTTCTCTCTAATCAGGTTTTCGTACTCGGTAAGAATCTCATCGCAATTTGATGGAGCCACATCGTTAACCTGGTCGGGCTTCGACTCCCTAATTTTCAGGTCTTTCAGTATTTGGGTGTAACGATTGATTTCGGTCATTAGATTGCGTTCCTCATCGGAAAGCGCTTTCGTATGCCTCTCTATATCAACCATTCCCATATCCTGTAACCTACTCAGGAATGGGTCGAAGTCACGGTGATATACCAGAAATCCGTATTTAATCATTGGTACAATCATAGCTCTACCTCCACATTCTGCTGTCGGTTTTTCACAATTTTCATCGACGATTTAGCAAGGTTTTCCTCGTCCTCCATAAAGCGTTTAATTTTTATTATGGCGGTTTCGTAGCCAGGTATTTGAACCTTTTCGTAAAGATTTACCTTTTGGGTCGTCTTTTTCCTTGCGTAGTCAAGCAATCGCATTTTCTCGCTGTAAAAAACGCTTTCGATACCTACGCTTGCCAACTCTTTTAGTATCTCAACTCCTGCTGGGTACCAGAATGGGCGTGCAAAAAGGCTAAAGTCTTTTACTTCAAAGATAACTTCTTCTAAAACAGGAATTCGAACCCCGGCAATTTTTATAACCTTCATCTTAACGTCTTTAACGCTAATAAGATCGTGCTCAAACTCACCCCATAGGCTAACCATATAGTCGAACTCGCTCATTTTTTGCTCAAGAAGTTCCTCTAGCTCCTTGGCTTTATCCTTCGCACGTTTTACTTCGGCTCGCAATGCCGACTCCTTATTTTTAAGGGTAGGCAGGGCTCGCTGTCGAACTTTTAGCTGTTTGCTAAGGTCGTTAAGAGAACTCTTGTTGAACTGAAATTTTATTGCCATAGTATATGGTTTTACTTTTCAGCTGGCCAATATTTATCAACCAACTCCTGACGGATAGCAACCTCTGCCTTCGTAAAATGCTTGGCAAATAGTTCCCATCCTGTGTTAAGCATAGTTTCAATTTCGATATTTACGTCAATGGCCAAAAGTTTAATTGAGTAATCGTGAGCAAACTTTAGGCAACGCTCATCGTAGTCCGATAGGTCAAATCCGTTTTCGAGCTTGGTTTTGGCGTTCGCAGCATCGGCATAAAGCCTAACGGCCGCATTCATTACCTGAGGATGATCCTCTCGGGTTTTCTTACCAATAACTAGCTGTTTTAAGCGTGATAGACTTCGGAATGGGTCAACAATAACCTTGCTTGTATCGGAATCGGTACGCAGGAATAGCTGGCCCTCGGTGATGTACCCAGTATTATCGGGGATAGCGTGTGTAATATCGCCACCAGAAAGGGTTGTTACCGCAATAATGGTAATTGATCCACCTTCGGGGAACTGAACAGCCTTCTCGTAAATTTTTGCTAGGTCGGAGTAAAGTGATCCAGGCATTGAGTCTTTCGAAGGAATTTGATCCATTCGGTTTGAAACAATGGCCAGCGCGTCGGCGTAAAGGGTCATATCGGTTAGTAAAACCAATACTTTCTCGTTTTTATCTGTAGCAAAATATTCGGCTGCTGTAAGGGCCATATCAGGCACTAGCAGGCGTTCAACAGGAGGTTGCTCTGTGGTATTCACGAAACAGATAATACGGTCGAGGGCTCCTGCATTCTCGAATACATTTTTAAAGTATAGGAAGTCGTCGTTGGTAAGTCCCATCCCACCAAGAATAATTTTGTCGGCCTGTGCACGAAGCGCAACGTTGGCCATTACTTGGTTATATGGTTGGTCGGGGTCGGCAAAAAACGGGATTTTTTGGCCTGTTACAAGCGTATTATTCAGGTCAATACCAGCAATACCGGTTGCAATAAGCTCCGATGGCTGTTTACGCCTAAGCGGGTTAACCGATGGTCCGCCAATCTCGCGAGGGATACCTTCAATCTCCGTTCCACCAAAAAGAGGCTGACCGAATGCATTGAAAAATCGACCTGCAAGGTCGTCGCCTACTTTTAGCGTTGGGGCTTCACCGAAGAAAACCACCTCAGCATTTGTTGGAATACCCTCTGTTCCTCCGAAAACCTGAAGGGTAATCATATCGCCATATATTTTTACCACCTGAGCCAGCCGACCGTGTACCGTAGCCAGCTCATCATTAGCAACACCTTGCGCTTTAAGCGTGCAGGTTGCTTTTGTGACTCCAAGAAGCTGCGTATATATTTTTTGAAAAGCCTTAGTTTCCATTATTCTGCCTTTCTTTCGTTAAGTAAAGTATCAATTTCTTTTTCGTATTTTTTAAACTCATTGCTCTCAAAAACAGAGTAGTTCATCTGTCGCAAGGCGTTAATAGTATTCTTATAGAACGTTGAGCAGTCCTCAAAGTGTTCGAAACTAAAGTTCATATCACAAATATCAAGAACCGTATCGAGCATATACTTTTGCCTGTTTAGTGGGCACGATGCGTCAATTTTATCGAAAGCATCCTGTTGCAGAATGGTAAAATCGATTAGCTCGGCCTTCCAAAAACGGTCGTGGTACTCAAGTGGCACACCGTCGTCACCTAGGATGTTTATTTGCTCGGCAGCCTCTTTCCCTTTTTGTACATAGTTTTTAGCCTTAAGCACATCACTTACCCAATTCTCGTCAATGGTTTTGTTTAGGTATTCTATTATCTCAGGATATTCAAGATATTTAGAGTACGATTCCATTGGGTCAACGGCAGGGTATCGTTTACTGTCGGCACGCTGCTGCGATAGCGCATAGAAACAGCGAGCAACTTTTTTGGTCGATTCAGTTACGGGCTCCTTAAGGTTACCTCCAGCAGGTGATACGGTACCAATAAAGGTAACCGATCCTGTTTCGCCATTGTTTAGGTAAACCAAGCCTGCTCTCGAGTAAAAGTTTGCAATTACCGCCGATAAGTCCATTGGGAACGCATCGGGACCAGGGAGTTCCTCCATACGGTTACTCATTTCGCGAAGAGCCTGTGCCCAGCGAGAGGTTGAGTCGGCTAAAAGCAATACTTTTAAACCCATTGCGCGGTAGTACTCTGCAATTGTCATTGCAGTATAAACCGAGGCTTCCCTAGACGCTACGGGCATATTCGATGTATTGGCAATGATTGTGGTTCGCTCCATTAGCTTACGGCCGGTACGAGGGTCATCAAGGTGAGGGAATTCTGCAAAAATTTCTACTACCTCGTTGGCCCGCTCACCACAGGCAGCCATAATAATAAGATCGGCCTCGGCCTGCTTTGAAAGAGCGTGCTGAAGTACCGTTTTTCCACTTCCAAATGGGCCAGGTATAAAACCTGTTCCTCCCTCAGCAATAGGGTTAAAAGTATCGATGGTACGAACCCCAGTTTCCATAATTTTAAATGGTCTGGGCTTGCTTTTAAAGGCAGTAATAGCCAGTTTTACAGGCCATTTTTGCTCCATCGTTACATTAATATCGTTGCCATCATTATCGGTAATAACTGCGATGGTTTCATTCACTTTATAGCCACCACTTTTTATTACAGATTTTACGGTATAACTACCTTGTAATTTAAAGGGAACCATAATTTTATGATTTGCCCAATTTTCTAGTACTTCGCCAAGCCAGTCGCCAGCAACAACCGTATCGCCTGGTTTTGCAATGGGGGTAAACTCCCAGTCAACATCGTAATCGAGCGCATCGGTGTAGTCACCGGCTTTTAGAAACACGCCGTCCATTTTGGCCAAATCGTGCTGTAAGCCGTCGTAGTTTTTCGAAAGCAAACCCGGACCCAGTGTTGCTTCGAGCATATGTCCTTCAAAATCCACGGTATCGTTAACCCTAAGCCCACGAGTACTTTCAAAAACCTGAACGTAGGCAAACTTACCGGTAATCTTTATTACCTCGGCCATAAGCTTGGTTTCACCGAGGTAAATGTAACATATCTCGTTTTGCGCAACGGGGCCATCAACCTCAACGGTTACAAGGTTGGCGATAATGCCTGTTACTTTTCCTTTGGTTTTCATTTATTCATATTTTGATTTAATATATCGTTGTTATTGATTGAATTCTTTGGGTAGCTCGTAGGTTTTACGAATATCGGCAACTAACTTCTCAAACATTTTGGCACCTATTGCACTGTCGAGCTTGCTCCAACGGTAAACTATGGTTGCTTTTACAAGGAATGCCAAAATTTTATTTATGTTGAAGTAGTCGAATGTAGTAATCTCATCGGCCATATCCCATTTAAGCATATCGAGCCGACGCTCGCGCTCTATAATATCGGTTTGTTCCGTAATCTGGAGTAGTGGCTCAAGAAAATCAATCTCTCTTTTTAGTCCGAAATCGGCAGCCTGGCTACGCGTAATTATTTCAATAATTTCGTCATCACCAACCATTTGCGAGGTGCTATCGGCACCACTTTTGCGACTGTTTATTGCAGTTAAAAGGTTGTTGAAAAGTAAAAGAAAGCTATACCATTGCTTTAAAAAACGATTTTCGGACGATTTTAGGCTTTCATAAAATGCCTCCTGAAATTTCACTTCTGGTATTTTCTCAATCTTATCGGAGTAGTAAAGGTCGTCTTCCTGAGCTTCGTCATCGCTTTCATTGTTCTTACCTTTATATGTAAGGTAAAAGCGTTGCATATACTCGGGAAATTCCTTGAGGTTATCCTCGAATTCGGAGTACAAACTTTGAGGGAACTTGCCTAAAAGATTAAATTCGCTCTTACGCTCAAAAAGAAAATTTTGAAAGTTCTCGTTATCATACTCAAGGAATAACTTTTCTACTAACTTGTAATCGTCGGGATGAATATTTTCCTTAATCTCTGCTTTTAACTTCAAAAGATTAAAATCCTTCTGTTCCTGTTCAATAAACAAGTCGGGTAGTCCAGCAATTAAATAGTAATACTCTCGTGCCATACTATTTATTTTCAAGAAGTAACTCTAGTATACGCGGACGCATATATTCTTTGAATAGATTCTCGAAATCTTTTTCGGTAAAACTAATGATGTAGCTGCCATCTTTGGGTCCAATTTTAAAGCCGTACTTCATATTTTTGTCGGCAACTACTTCTAAATCCTTATTAAGGGTGGTGAACACCTTAGTTTTAAGAAATTCGCTAAGCTCTTTTTCGGTGTTTTGTGGAACAAGTACCTGAAGAGAAATTCTTTGGGTTGACTCGGGGTTCCAGTTTTTAATAGCTGCTTCAATTACAGACTTAACAAAATTTGTATCTTTTAAAGCCTCGGTTATGGGAGTTTCGATAACTTTTGCTTCAATAATACCTGAAACATCTTGCTTTAAAGCACTAATAACTTGTCTTGTTGAAATGGAAACCTCGGTATTAACATTTTTCTTTAGGTCTTCGGCTTCCTTTTTGGCTTGAGCCACAATTTGCGCTGCTTGTTTTTGCGCCTCATCAACAATTTTGGCAGCATCGCTTTTGGCTTTACTTACCAGCTGGCTAGCCTCTTCGGTTCCCTTGGTTAAGCCCTCTTTGTATATTTTCTCGGTGAGTTCTTGAAGCTTGTTTTGCATAACTTGTCCTCCAGTAATGTTTTACTTATCTTATTTATACTTTGTGTAAATTTTTCGTTTTAAGCAATCAGAATACTATATTTGGTGTAACAAAATTAATTTTTTTTTGCATTTGGCAATGTGACAATTCTCATTTATTTAAAAAGGATAAACCTATTTAGAGCGATTTAGTGACCAATCCTAATTCTTATCGACCTGATAAATAGGACATTGTTTAATAGGTTAGTGTTATTTAATTAACAATAAGTTTTACAACATATAAAATAGAATAATCAGTAATTTAGCCAGTTAATAGCAAGGATTACAGCAGGTTTGCTGTGTTTTTACTTTTATGCTATTAAATGCTAAAGTTAGCTAATGTTTAGTAATTTGTGTGTTTTGACATATAAAATACGTTCTTTTTTTACAATTAGGTACTAAAAAAATGCTGCTGCGAACTTCTCTTAAAAAAACAGGGTAGGTTCGAATCGCTATCCAGAATGATTTTAGCAGCAATTCACGTTTTAAAATTTAGCTAATTTGCAATGTGAAATTTTCTGTAATTATGTTCATAAGGCTTAATTAATTTACAGCGTATTCATTTGCCAGCGAGAGAATAAGATGTTTGTATAAAGGTCTCTTTTTTTAATTCAAAACTTAGTAAGTAGTTGGTTTTTGAACCAATTTTTATACTTTTACCATAACAATTTTATCGTTAGGTTCAGTAAATTTCTTAAATTCTTCTTTTAGATGAACGAATCGTTACTTATTTCGCTAATCAAGCTATTTGCCATTGTTGTTGAAAATGAGGAAGGGGTCGTGTCGGAATCGGCACACAGGGTAATTGCAAATTTTCTGACCAAAGAGTTTAGTCGCGAGCAGATTGATGAATACCTCAATGCAGCGGGCTTTATTTTTTCTCTTATTGAAACGAAAAAGCCTAAAAATGTTGAAGAGTTATCGTTGGATGAGCGTATTGAGTTAATTTGCGAGGGCATAAACACCGAGTTTGAGCAACACCAAAAGGTATGGCTTACCTTACAACTTCTTGAGTTTATTGTAGATACTGGTTTCGTTTCCGAATCACAGCTTAACTTTGTGCAATCTATTGCCGCACGTTTTTATATTCCAGAGGAAGAGTTTGTTGACGGTAAGCGTTTTATACTGTCAACTAGCCCCGATTTAATGCCTATTGGCGATAATATTATTTTACTCGATTGTGACGGGTTGGTGTCAGAGAAAACAAACCACGTGGTACTAAAAAACTTTCCGGGGGAAATGTTTTTTTTACACATACCAAGCACTAATACTTTTTTACTTAAATACTTTGGTGATAGCAACGTCTTCTTAAACAGTAAGGCCCTAAAGCCTGGGCGTTCGTATATTTTTGGAGTGGGTGGGGTTATTCGCACACCGAGAGTTGAGCCTATTTATTACAGTAAAATTGCGGGCATCTTTTTCCAATCGTGGAATAAAACAAATATTAGGTTTACCGCCCAAAATATTGAGTATAAACACAAGGGGAGTAAGAATGGTGTTTACCCTTTTACGCTCGATATACATTCGGGGCAATTTGTAGCCATAATGGGTGGGAGCGGGGTTGGTAAATCAACTCTTATAAACCTTTTAAACGGGAACCTTAAGCCAGCCAATGGGAAAATATTTATTAATGGGCTCGATATCAAGGATAATGCACGTGATATTGAGGGGTTAATTGGCTATGTACCACAGGATGATTTGCTGGTTGAGGATTTAACCGTTTTTGATAACCTTTACTTTGGTGCAAAATTCTGTTTCAACAGTAAAACGGAGGAGGAAATTATTGCACTTGTGGATGAGACCCTTAAGGACTTTGATTTAACCGAGGCGCGTAACCTAAAGGTTGGAAATCCAATTAACAAGTTTATTAGCGGAGGGCAACGAAAACGACTCAATATTGCTATGGAGCTCATTCGTGAGCCTGCTATCCTATTTGTTGATGAGCCAACTTCGGGCCTGTCGTCTTTCGACTCGGAGCGTATAGTGCTGATGCTAAAACGGCAAACTTTTAAGGGAAGAATAGTTGTTGCCAACGTCCATCAGCCTTCATCGGATATATATAAACTATTCGATAAGCTGATTGTAATGGACCAAGGAGGGCGGGTTATTTTTCAGGGAAACCCTATGGATGCTGTGGTGTACTTTAAGCACGAGGGACAATTTTTAAGGGCAAAGGAGAGCGAATGCCAATGCTGCGGTAATGTGAATACCGAGCAAATTATGCGCATAATTGAGGCTAGGGTTGTTAATGAGTATGGTAAACTTACCCGAAAGCGTAAGCACTCGGCAGCAGAGTGGTATGAGCTATACCTCGAAAAAATTCAGCGTAAAATTGCTCCAACAACGCATACCCAAAAAATAAGGCTACCGCAAAGTAGTTTTAGTACGCCTAATAGGAAGGAACAAAGCTGGCTTTTTTTTAGACGAAATATGAAAAGTCGTTTGGCTAATAAGCAGTTTATGCTTATTGCTTTTTTCGAAGCCCCTGTTCTTGCCCTAATTCTGGCATTCTTTTCAAAATACATTAGCGGAACCCTAAGTAATCCTAACACCTATTTATATAGCCACAACGATAATATACCAAGTTTTCTGTTTATGAGTGTTGTTGCGGCAGTGTTTATGGGACTGTCAATAAGTGCCGAGGAGATTATTAGAGACCAAAAGGTTAGGCAGCGAGAGCGGTTTTTAAATTTAAGCTATTTTAGTTACATAAATTCAAAAATTATAACCCTTCTTATTTTTTCGGCTATTCAAACCCTGCTGTTTACAGTGGTAGGTAATTCAATTCTCGAAATTCAGGGGCATTTTTATAGTACTTGGCTCATTTTGTTCTCTACCACAGTTTGCGCAAACCTTATAGGACTTAACATTTCGGCTGCACTAAATTCGGTAGTAGCCATTTACATAACCATTCCGCTTATTATAGTGCCTATGCTTTTGCTTGGGGGCGTTGTTATTAACTACAGTAAGCTACATAAGTCTATTTTAAACCCCGATTATGTTCCATTAGTTGGTGATATAAACCCTGTTCGGTGGGCATACGAAGCATTATGCGTGCATCAGTTTAAAACAAATAAGTTTAATAAGCATTTTTATGATGTGGAAAGTAAGATAACCAATAACAACTATTGTGCATCTTTCCTTATTCCCAAACTTCAGGTTAATCTCGAAGAGGTAGCAAAAAGCGTGGCCACAAACACGCAAAATAGCAAGACGGCTCACGAACTCTCTATAATTCGACACGAGCTAGCCCAATTCGCAAGTGACTACCCATTCACGGGTATTCAGTATCCCGATTCGTTAACACTTACTATTCATCAAATAAATCAGGCTCAAATAGATTCTCTTCGCCTGCTATTCAGCAATCTACGAGAACACTTCCTTGCGCAGAATAGACGGCTAGTTCAATCGAAAGATTCAATATACAAAGTGCTTGGGGTTAAAAGAGGGGGCGATGCAGCTGTTTTTGCATTAAAGAGGAAATATCACAATTCTGCACTAGAGGATTTAGTTTTAAGTAAGACCGAGGTAGAGAAAATAAAGCTGGTTGGGCACAGATATGTTCGAAAGTTTAGCCCGATTTACGCATTGCCAAAAGCAACCAACGGCAGGGCTCAAATGTTTGCCCCTGCCAAACGACTGGGAGCACTTACAATTGATACTATTTGGTTCAACGTGTTGGTACTTTGGCTTATGTCGGTAGTGCTATACTTTGCCCTGTTAACGAACCTATTTAGAGTAGTTAATAGCTACCTAGAGCGATTTAAGTTCCGCAGGTTGGCCAAGCGTATTGCGAGGTACATACCCCGATAGGCAGGTTCTATTTGGTAAGGCTAGGCACGTAGTTATGTACAAGTTAAAAAATATAGTATGATAATAGACGTACACACCCACATAAACAATTATCACGAAGATAGAGTTATTTCACTAGATGATAGCCTGAATAAGCTTTCAGCCAATATGCTTGAGAATAATGTTGATTATGCTCTAGTATTAACATCATTTAAAGTTAACCAACACCGACCCAGCACAAAACAAGTGGTAGAAGCTATTAAGCAAAGAAATAATTTGGGCGTAGTTTCAGGTATTAGTTATCTTCATTATGATCACAGAGATGTACGAGAAATTGGCGAATATCTTGAGAATGGTTTTATAAAAGCCTTAAAGTTTTATCCTGGTTACGAGCCATTTTACCCAAACGATACCAGACTTAAGCTTATGTATGAGATGGCTATAGAATATGATGTGCCTGTAATGTTTCATTCTGGAGATACCTATGCGCCAACAGGAAAGGTAAAATATTCACACCCAATACATATTGATGATTTAGCGGTTGATTATCCCGATTTAAAAATAGTGATATGCCACATAGGTAACCCTTGGATTAAGGACTGTATGGAAGTAGTGTATAAAAATAATAACGTATATGCAGATATCTCAGGCCTAGTTCTTGGTGATTTTGAAGATAAATTTGAACGGTATATGAAAAAGGAAATTGAAGAGATGATTACCTATGCTGGAGACCCAAATTATTTATTATACGGCACAGATTGGCCAATATCTAATATGAAATCTTATTTAAAATTTATGGATCAGTTAGAATTAGCGGAAGATAAAAAAGAGTTAATTCTGTGGAAAAACGCTGCGCAACTCTTCAAAATTTACGTTGAGAAGTTTTAATTTTAATTTGTTTGATTGAACCTAGACTCTACAATGAATTTTAAGGTTACTGATATAAAATAATCCAGCAGGGAATAATGCTGAGAAACCGCAGGTTTACACTCAGGACGAGTTTCTCAGTCTGACGTAGGGTTGCTTCGAACTGCCAGCCCCTTATTACCTTAATATGGGGTCATCCTGAGCGTAGACGAAGGATGAACCACCGAAAGCGCAGCCCGTCAAACTTCGTCTTCGCTCAGTCTGACGTAGGGTTGCTTCCAATTACCTGTATACAATTCCTTGATATAGTTACAGTTGCAACAATAATTACATCAAAATTGAAAATACTTACAAAAATATTTGGAGAATAGTATTGTTCTGTCCTATATTTGCAGTGTAGTAGTTCAGTAGTACACCAATATTATAAATCAATATTATGATACAATTAAGCAACATCACATTTGGGTATCGCAAAAAGAAAAATCTTTTCGATAACCTAAACTTAACACTTGAGTTTGGGAAGATTTACGGGCTTTTTGGAGTTAATGGAGCTGGTAAAACTACTCTGTTAAAGCAGCTTAGCGGACTATTGAAACCATCGGTGGGTTCAATTACTATTAACGATTTACATATTGGCAACAGGGGCGCCAATGCGCTGGCTACCGTTTTTTTAGTACCCGAGGAGTTCGACTTGCCACCCATCTCAACCCATCGATTTGTTGAGTTGAACGCTCCGTTCTATGAAAATTTCGACCATTCGCTTTTCGAAACATCAATGGGTGAGTTCGAAATTGAGCCCGATGAGAATTTAGGCGCTCTATCGTATGGGCAAAAGAAAAAGTTCCTTATTTCGTTCGCGTTAGCCACCCAAACACCGCTTCTATTGCTCGATGAGCCAACCAACGGGTTGGATATTCCATCGAAAAGTCAATTTCGTAAAATAATGGCAAAAATAGCATCCGAGGATCGATGCATCGTAATTTCGACACACCAAGTGCGCGACCTTTCATCGATGATTGACCATGCCGTTATGGTAGATAAGGGTACAATTGTATTCGACCATAGCTACCGAGCAATTACCGAGCATCTTACCTTTAAGTATGTTACTGGCGAAGTGCCTAATGATGCAATCTATTCCGAGGGCTACGCATCGGGTCATAATGTTATCTGTAAATCATCAAACGACGAGTCGGAGGTTGACCTTGAAATCTTATTTAACGGCGTAATTAAGGATGCCAATTCTATAAACCAAGCCATAAAAAACGCATAACTATGAAAACTTCTAATACTTTTTCAATAAAACGAGTAGGCCTTCTAACGTACCGTCATGTGTTTTCTAACTTAAGGCCATACTTGATGTACTTTGCTGCAGCTGGCAGTATCCTCATTATTATTAGTCTACTGAATACGCTGGGCACTAATTACTTTTCAGAAAATGTTTTTATTTCTCTTGGAGAAGTTATTCTTTTTATTGGGGGTGTAATGTTTACCTCAAGCATATTTAAAGAAATTAGCTCGAAACACCGTGGTTGGCTCTATATGATGCTTCCAGCAAACCCCAGCGAGAAAATTATATCCTACTGGCTTTTATCTTCAGCAGGATACGTTGTAATGGCCTCGTTAACCCTAGTAGTATCGTCAATAGTTTTATCAGCACTATCAACCCTGATATTTAAAACTGCATTCTACGTGTTTAACCCATTTAGTATGGTGCACCTTAATATCTTGCTCCATTACTGTATTGCACAGAGCCTGTTCTTTTTTGGTGCCATTTTCTTCCAAAGAAATAATTTTATTAAAACAATTTTATCCGTTTTTGTTTTTGCTATGATTATGGGAGTTTTAGGCGTAATTATTACATATCTTCTATTTGGAAAAACAGGAATAGATTCCAACAACATTCAATTAACCGACGACCATTTATTTACTTTGACAATACCATATATAGCAAAGGTATCATACTATGGATTAATGGTTCCATTCTTTATTATCGTAAGCTATTTTAAATTTAAAGAGAGGGAGGTGTAATATGATATTCACTGAACAACAACCCATTTATATTCAAATAGCCGATATTTTTTGCGAAAACATACTATCGGGAGAATGGAAACCCAACGACCGTATTCCGTCGGTGAGAGATGTTGCCGTGTCTATGGAGGTAAACCCAAATACTGCAATGCGCTCCTACGAATTTTTGCAAAACAAGGAGATTATTTTTAATAAACGAGGAATAGGATATTTTGTAAGCGAACAGGGGCATAGTAAAGCGCTTGATTATAAACGCGAAGAGTTTATGAGTAAAACCGTTCCAGAGTTTTTTAGAAATATGTACCTGCTCGAAATAGAATACGAGGAGATGGAGCAGTATTACAAAAAATCGATTCGTTAAAATAACATATCTTCTTTCTGATTCATAAGAAGTGAGTTTCTCTTAAATTCACTGAATATTAGACAGTAAAAAAAAAGCATAATCAACTACTTAAAATTATGAAAACAAGCAATAAAATTTTACTCACAGCATTAGCCCTCTTAATAGTATTTATAGCTGCTGTGGCCATTACTTTCAAAGTAAAATTAAAAGATTTTATTATTGAAGGCGATGGCAATACTATAGTTCATGAACAAACTATTGAGCCTTTCGATAAGCTAATTATTGATGGAGCTATAAGCATTGAATATGTTCTGGGAGAATCGAATACACTAACTATTGAAGCCGATTCGAATTTAATACAGAATATAGAAATCAGCCAGAGTGATAAAACTCTGAAAATTAAAAGGAGCAAATCTAACCGAAAGCATATTATGGGTACGCTAACGGCGCCTATGGTAAACGACATTTTACTGTCAAGCGGTGCTAAGCTAGTATCAAAAGATACGATACAAGCCCAAACCCTCGATTTTATTGTAAATGCAGGTGGTTCGCTTTCGTTAATTGGCAATTTTGAAACCATAACTTCAACTATCAACGCAGGCGCTAAAGCAACCTTAGCTGGTACATGTAAAGTGATGAAGGTATCTTTAAATGCTGGGAGTGAATTAAAGTCACTTAAAATGGATACCGACTTTCTTAGTATTAAAGCTAATGCAGGTTCAAATGCCAATGTAAATAGTAAGGAATTGGAAGTATCCGCAACATCAGGTTCAGTAATTCGCTACAACGAGGGGGCTATCTTTAAAAAGATGGAAACATCGAGTGGGGGATATGTTCAATCGAGGAAAAATAACTAACCCGTATCTTAAAAACCTAAATGTTTTTGAGTAAAACCTATTTAATCCTCTGCCTGGCTCAATTAGTAAAACTTCTTATTCTATTTAATAGAATTATAATTACATACAAGTATTCTCTAAACAGGAGGTTTACCGACAGTTTAAATGTTAGTAAACCTCCTGTTTTATTAAATTTTAGATGTTGAGCTAGGAGTCATATTTTTGTTTTCATCAGTAAGCCCAATGTTTATCTTCAGAATGAGCTATATTTACCCTAGATTTCAAATTTTACTTAGCTAAATATTTTAGATGCACAAACATTTTTTGTAACTATGCAGTTGCAAACAGCTATATAACAAGGTTACCCTAAAAAATATTTACCATATGAAGCTTGGGTTAATGACCAAGGACGAGTGTGCAGACTTTGTTGAATTTAATTTAACAGGGAATAACGAGGAGTACGTAAAATGCCACGATGAGTCGTTGTATATAGATAGCAATGTTTTTAACCTTTTTGCAGGATGCTTTGAGCAAAGTAATCATCTGTTCGAGTTCATCGGGCAAACAATGTATAATGCTCGAAAAATTGTTCCTCTTCTTAATGCGTTGGATAAAAACCTTGACAGGCTAACCATTATTGAAACCGTAGAAGAGTTTAAGCAATATATTACTGGAATTTTTTTGGGCAAAGACCTGCTGCTTGATTTGTATAAAGCCGACCCACTATGGGAGCAGTGTTGGAAATTCTACCTCCGCCGCTTGATAATAGTTAACCGCGACCTAATTGCGCTGGTAAACAGATGCATTGAAGAGGAGCGTATACTTTGGGTTATTGGCTACTAGGTTGGCTATTTAAATAAAATGCTAAAGGCGCTCGCCTAAGCAATCTGTTTGTCCATATTTTCGCCAATGAATTTTTACCTTTCATAGCTCGGCGCCTGTCGAGAGATTCGTTAGTGTAATAGTTCTAAAGCACTTCAGCTTGCTACTAAACTCTTTGCTTGTTTATTTTATCATTATACGCTAGTATAGTGATTCGACCTTCAGCACCCTTCTATAATAAATAGTGGCGCTATATTTTTGTAACCCTGTTAAGCGCAAATGGTGGTAACCTTCGACATATAACAATTCTTTACTTTTTTTAACGCTCTTTAACGCTGAAAAGCCCATTAATTCTGCATATTTGTGTGCGAAATAAAATTCAAATTAAATAATAAATTCAAACTAAACTACGATGAACGACACATCAACAGTTAACATTAAGGAGCTAAACGAACGCATTCGCCTTGAGAGTTCGTTTGTAGACATTATTACTATGGAGATGGACAAGGTAATTGTTGGCCAGAAACATCTTGTCGAGTCGCTGCTTATTGGGTTGCTGGCCAACGGCCACATTCTGCTTGAGGGTGTGCCTGGTCTTGCCAAAACCCTTGCAATTAATACCCTAGCAAGCGCTATAGATGCAGGTTTCTCGAGAATTCAGTTCACTCCCGACTTGCTGCCTGCCGACCTTATTGGAACAATGGTTTACAGTCAGAAACAAGAAGATTTTAGCGTTAAAAAAGGGCCAATTTTTACAAATTTTGTTCTTGCCGATGAAATAAATCGTGCCCCCGCCAAAGTACAAAGTGCATTGCTTGAGGCTATGCAGGAGCGTCAGGTTACCATTGGTGATGAAACCTTTCCATTGCCCACGCCATTTTTGGTTATGGCAACCCAAAACCCAATAGAGCAGGAGGGAACCTACCCGCTGCCCGAGGCGCAAGTTGACCGCTTTATGCTTAAAGTGAAAATTACTTACCCAAAAATAGAGGAGGAGAAGCTTATTATTCGCCAAAACGTAGCGGCAAGCTTCCCAAAGGCAAATAGGGTAATTAAGCCCGAGGATATTGTGAAGGCTCGTGAGGTTGTTCGCGAGGTTTATATGGATGAGAAGATTGAGAAGTACATAGTTGATATTGTTTTCGCTACCCGTTTTCCGAAGGATTATAAGTTAGAAAAGTTTGAAAATATGATAGCCTACGGTGGGTCGCCTAGGGCAAGTATTAACCTATCGTTAGCTGCAAAAGCGTACGCATTTATTAAGCGCAGAGGGTACGTAATTCCCGAAGATGTGCGGTCGGTTTGCCACGATGTGTTACGCCATCGTATTGGCCTTACCTACGAGGCGGAAGCCGAAAATATTAGTACTGAGGATATTATTACCGAAATACTAAATACCATTGAGGTACCCTAGTTTATGTCAATTCTAAAACTTTCACTTCTTTGCGCAGCGTTTTTAGCTCTTTCCAATGTAGCCAGTAGTCAAAATTACATTGGTTTGCACAAGAATGAGATTTTTAGAGTAGCAAAAGCAGAGTTAAATGGGTTTTTGTTTACAAAAGAGGTAGAAAACAATAACAGGAGCTTTATTAAGTTTGAAAACTACCTCGATGAGCAAACCATAATTTTTATGCTCAGCTCCGATGGGTATTGTACTTCCGTTTCGCATATGTATAACGTATGGTTATATGATTCAATTAAGAAGGAGCTTAATGCGAAGTATAGAAAGGGTAAAAATGGGGTATGGATTGAAACCATAAACTCGACTAATTACGAAATAAAATTACGGAAGGGCGAGTGGTTTATAACAGTTTTTACTCAAAAAAAATAGAAGTAACGTAGCAACCTTGTAAAAAATACTAGCTGTGGATGCATCAGAACTATTAAAACGAGTACGAAAGATAGAAATAAAGACCCGAGGGCTATCTAGGCAAATATTTGCAGGCGAGTACCATAGCGCTTTCAAAGGCAGAGGAATGGCTTTTAGCGAGGTGCGCGAGTACCAGTACGGAGACGATATTCGGAGCATCGACTGGAACGTAACCGCTCGTTTCAATCAGCCTTTTATAAAGGTGTTCGAAGAGGAACGTGAGCTAACGGTTATGCTACTTATTGATGTTAGTGGCTCGCGAATGTTTGGTACTACAAATTTGCTAAAAAAGAACTTAGTAACTGAAATAGCCGCTGTTTTAGCCTTTTCGGCCATTCAGAATAACGATAAGATTGGGGTTTTAATGTTTAGCGATAAGGTTGAAAAGTTTATTCCTCCTAAAAAGGGAAGAACTCATATTCTTCATATTATTCGTGAATTAATAAACTTTGAGCCAACAAGCTCTGGAACCGATTTATCGGAAGCGTTAAGATACTTTACCAATGCCATTAAAAAGCGTTGTACCGCTTTTATTCTGAGCGATTTTATGGATTTTAAACCCAATACCGTTGAGCCAAACTTTTTAAATGCTTTGTCAATTGCAGGTAATAAGCACGATGTGGTGGGGGTTAGGGTTTACGACCCTCGCGAAACGGAGTTGCCACCCATTGGGTTAGCAAGGCTTAAGGACGCAGAAACGGGCAGCTTCTCGTGGATTGATACAAGCAGCTCTACTGTTAGAAAAACGTATGCCCAGTGGTGGCGCAATACGGAGGCATCGCTCAAGCAAACCTTTTCACGATGCAGGGTCGATTCTATTGCTATTTCAACCGATGAGGATTACGTAAAGCCGTTAATCAAGCTGTTTAAACAAAGAGCTTAGCTGTACAGTGTTAGCACGTCATTGCGAGCGTATTTTGCGAAGCAATATATTGATCAGCAATGCTTTTACAATATCTACCTAAAGTTTTAAATAAATACAGATATTCAAATTAATAACTATATTTTTTTATGAATAGTTTCTTAAAATATCTAGTCTTTACAATTGCTTCCATAATGCTTATGGTTGCTCAACCAAATGCATCAAAGGCACAAAGCCCTAAGTTCAGTTTTGTTGCGCAGCTATCAACCGATAGTATTCTGATTGGCGACCAGCTCGAACTAACCATAAAAGCTTGTTTGCCCGAGGGGTACGAGGTTCAATTTCCTTACTTTACCGATACCCTTGTAGCTGGAATTGAGGCTATAGGCTTGCCCGTTATAGATACCTTAAAAACGCAGGGTGTGGGCAAAGAGTACACATATAGGCTAACCCTTACATCATTCGACGAGGGTTTCTATCGAATTCCTCCCATAAAACTCCCGTTTTCTAGTGAACAAACCATTGATACTGCCCAAACGGCAGCAATATGGTTACTAGTAAATACGTTGCCCCCCGATAGTACCATTACCACAATATACGATATAAAGGCACCGCTGAAAGAACCCTACACATTTGCCGAAATTGCACCGTGGATTGGTGGTGGTTTGCTGGCCATAGCTCTTATTACATTCCTTGTTTACTACTTTATTAGAAAAAGAAAAGGCAAGCCTGTATTCTTTAATGCAAAGCCTTCTGAGCCTCCCCACATTATTGCGCTTCGCGAGCTGAAACATATAAAGGAGAAGAAACTTTGGGACACAGTAAACCATAAGCACTACCAGTCGAAGATTACAAACGTTATCCGTTTTTATATTGAGGGTAGGTTCGGAGTTCCTGCAATGGAACAAACTACCTATGAAATTTGTAATAGCCTGCTAGTCAATGATGTGCTAGAAAAAAAGCAGCTCGAAGAACTTCAGGATGTTTTATCGCTTGCCGACTTGGTTAAGTTTGCCAAGTTTGCACCCAGCGCATCCGAAAATTTGGGTAGCCTAGAGTTTGCAATTAAGCTTGTGAATAGCACTAAACCCGTAGCATTAGACCAAGATAAAAATACAGAGGTTAACAATGAAGATGAGGCAGATGCTCAAAATACGCTACAGCCTCAGAAAATTGCTGATGATAAAGATAAAACGATATAAATATGAGTGGAATATCTTTTGCACATCCCAATCTTTTATACCTGCTTATACTAATACCCGTTTTTGTTTTCTGGTACTTGTTTAAGCAGAGAGACTCACGGGCAAGCCTCCAGATGTCAACGCTTATGCCTTTTGCCAAGGTACCAATATCAGCAAGAGTGTACTTAAGGCATTTGCCTTTTGCCCTGCGTATGGCGGCTTTATCACTTATAATCATAGTTTTGGCTCGACCACAATCTTTTAATGTTTCACAAAACATTGAAACCGAAGGTGTTGACATTATGATTGCCCTTGATATATCGAGTAGTATGCTTGCTCAGGATTTTAAGCCCAATAGGCTTGAGGCAGCCAAGGACATTGCCATACAGTTTGTATCAGGCAGAAGGAACGACAGGCTTGGCTTGGTAATATTTGCTGGCGAAAGTTTTACACTATGCCCGCTAACAACCGATTTGCGGACAGTTGCAAACCAGTTTAAGGATATTAAATTGGGCTTAATTGAAGACGGAACCGCTATTGGGGTAGGTCTTGCCACAGCCGTAGCAAGGCTTAAAGATAGCGATGCTGTTAGCAAGGTAGTTATCTTGCTAACCGATGGGGTTAATAATCAGGGCGAAATTGCTCCAATTACAGCTGCCGAAATAACTAAATCGTACGGCATTAGGGTTTATACCGTTGGTATTGGAACTCACGGAACAGCACCTTTCCCTGTTCAAACCCCTTTCGGAATTCGTATGCAGGATATGAAGGTTGAAATTGACGAGGATGTTCTAACCGAAATAGCTGAGATTACTGGTGGTAAATACTTTAGAGCAACCGATGGTAAAGGGCTGGCTCAGGTATACGAGCAAATTGACCAGCTTGAGAAAACAAAATTTGAGGTAATTGAAACAACTAAGAAAAAGGAGGAATTTGTACGTTACGCCCTGTGGGCTCTTGTTCTTTTGGCAGTCGATATGGTATTAAAATCAACCCTTTTTCGAAGCATCCCTTAAAATGATGGGTTATTACTAATTTTAGCGTGTAAGCAAAAAAACAGAAAATTATGTTCAGATTTGCTAATCCAGAATACTTATTTATACTGCTGGCAATACCTTTGCTAGTAGGATTGTACATACTAGCCTCGTTTTTACGTAAGCGAAGGTTAGCCGAGTTTGGAAATGTTGATACAATTAAGCAGCTAATGCCTGGGGTTTCCGTTCGCCGTGGTTGGATTAAACTAATCCTTTATATTATCGCCTTTTCATTAATGGTGCTTGGCGTTGCGCGTCCACAGTTTGGCTCCAAGCTAACCGAGTCGAAACGAAAGGGAGTGGAGATTATTATTGCTCTCGATGTATCGAATAGTATGATGGCTCAGGATATTCAGCCAAACAGGCTCGATAGAGCCAAACAGGCAATATCCCGACTAGTTGACCAGCTCTCGAACGATAGGATTGGTTTGATTGTTTTTGCTGGCGATGCTTACGTGCAGCTACCCGTTACCAACGATTATACATCTGCCAAAATGTTTTTGTCAACAGTTTCAACAGGAATGGTGTCTAAACAGGGCACAGCCATTGGTTCTGCCATTAATCTGGCTTCAAGCTCTTTTAGTCCGCAGGAGGATACGGGGAAGGCAATTATTGTAATTTCTGATGGCGAAAGTCACGAGGATGACCCGATTAGTGTAGCGCAGTTGGCCAACGATAAAGGGATTGTAGTGCACGCCATTGGTATTGGTTCGCCAAAAGGGGCTCCAATTCCATTGAGCCCAAACAGCCGCGACTTTTTGCGCGACAAGAACGACGAGGTAGTGGTTACCCGTCTCGATGAGGAAACCCTCTCGAAAATGGCTATTACAGGAGGCGGAAAGTATATAAGGGCCACCAGTTCGCAAATTGGATTAATACCTTTATTTGAGGAGATTAACCGAATGGAACGGGCCGAATTTAAGGAGAAGACTTTTTCTGAGTACGACGACCAGTTTCAATATTTTTTTGGGTTGGCTTTACTATTCTTAGTCATTGATTTTTTTGTGCTTGAACGAAGAAATAAGCTTATTCAGAGGCTGAACCTGTTTGGAGAAAATCCAAAGGAGAAGTTTTAGTTTTATTATTGAAAAAATTTAGAATTATGCAACGTACAATAATTACCCTAATCTTTATAAGCCTAACAGCCTCATTCGTTGCTTTTGGGCAAACAGAGCGTAAATCTATTCGGAAAGGGAATAGGGAGTTTAAGAAAGGAGAGTTTATAGATTCCGAAATTATGTATCGCTCAGCTCTCGATATAAACCCTTCGTCGTTTAAAGGAAATTTTAACCTAGGCGGTGCGCTGTATAAACAGGAGAAATTTGAAGAGGCTGAAAGTATTTTCAGTGATATTGCAGCCAAGAAAAATGATTCGAAAGAGCTTAGCAGCGTGTATCATAATTTGGGTAATGCGCATTTTCAGAAAGAAGAGTACGATAAAAGCGTAGAGGCATATAAAAATGCGTTACGCCAAAATCCTTCCGACACGGAAACAAAGTACAATCTAGCCCAAGCACAGCGAATGTTAACGCAGCAACAGGATCAAAATCAGGATCAAGATCAAGACCAGAATCAAGACCAAGATAAGGATCAGGATAAAGAGGACAAGGAGAATGATCAACAGAACAAGGATCAGGATAAAAATAACGACCAGCAAGATAAGAAACCGCAGGATAAGCAACAGCAAATTTCGCAGGAGGATGCTCGTCGTATGCTAGAGGCAATTCAGAATGATGACAAGAGAGTACAGGAAAAGGTACAGGAAGAAAAAGCCAAAGCAGCGAAAGTTAAGGTAGAAAAGAACTGGTAACTATACTATTATGCAAATAAAACGTTTTTGTATTACCCTATTATTCCTTGCATCGTGCGTAAATCTTTTTGCGCAGGAAGTAGACTTTACCGTATCAGCCCCAAGTGTGGTATCGGTTGGAGAACAATTTAGAGTGGTTTTCAAACTCAACGCACGACCTCAAGAGCTTAATCCACCAGCATTTGATAATTTCTACATACTTGCAGGCCCAAGTACATCTTCAAGCAGTAGTATTCAGATAGTAAATGGGCAAATGACCCAAACTTACGAGTTTAGCTATACCTATATTCTCGAAGCAACCGAATCGGGTAAGTTTGAAATTGGCTCAGCATCAGCCACAGTATCTAAAAAAGAGTATAAAACCAATCCCATTTCAATTGAGGTTGTAACTGGCGGCGGCGCTCAATCAGCATCATCCAAAGTTCAGCAGAGCGAAACGCCAAACATAAATGCCGAGCAATCATCGGATAATATGTTTATCGATATTGAGTTCGATAGGGGAACTGCGTACAGAGGGCAGCCAATATTGGCTACTCTAAAACTGTATACACGTCAAAACATAGCAGGTTTCGACGATTTTAAATTCCCTTCGTTTAATGGTTTTTGGAGCCAAGAGGTTGAAACGGCTAATAATATTCGTTTTCAGCGAGAGAATATTAACGGGCGGGTTTATAACGTGGGGATACTAAAAAAATATCTTTTACTGCCACAACGTACTGGCGATCTGAAAATAAACCCCTTTGAGCTCGTTGTGCTAGCTCAGCAGCAAGGAAGAGGGTCGGGGTCAATTTTCGACGATTTTTTTGGTTCGCACCAAACCGTAAAACTTCGTTTGCAGAGCAAAGAGAAAACTTTGAAAATAAGAGATTTACCTCCTAATGCACCCGCCTCATTTACAGGCGCTGTTGGCGATTTTAACTTGCAGGCAAGCCTTGATAAAGCATCGATAAAAACCAACGAGGCAGTAAACCTTAAAGTTAGGATAGCTGGTTCGGGCAACATAAAACTTATAGAAACCCCCAAATTTGAGTTTCCCAGTAGTTTTGAGGTTTTCGACCCCAAAGTAACCGATAATATTAGCACCACATCACAAGGGGCAACTGGTTCAAAAACATTTGAGTTTGTGGCTATTCCCCGCGGTCCAGGTAGTTTTAATTTGGGTAGTATGGAGTTTACCTACTTTAGTCCATTAAAAGAAAAGTACGTTACCCTAAAGTCCGAATCGTTAAATCTTTCGGTTGAAGCCGATGGCTCAGAACAAGCAACCGCTCCAATGGTGGGCTTTGGTAGGGAGGATGTGCGTTTTATAGGGAAGGATATACGCTTTATTAAAACGGAGGGCATAAAAGTAGGCAGGTCATATAACCTTCTTTTTGCGTCTAAAGCATACTTTGCCATTGTGGCATTGCTTCTTATAGCCTTTGTTGCCTTGTTTTGGTTCATTCAGCAGAATAGAAAGCTAATGGATAACATTGCCCTAGTAAGAACCCGAAAGGCGAATAAAGTGGCATCAAAAAGGCTAAGGGAAGCCCAGAAGTATTTGTCGCTCTCAAATGCCGAATCATTTCACGAAGAGTTGCTAAAGGCTTTATGGGGTTATGTTGCCGATAAGCTCAGCATTCCTGTTGCAAACCTTTCGAGCGATACGGTTAGGGAAACTTTAGAGCATAGTAATGTACAAGATACTGACATTGACGAGTTTTTAAGAATAATAGCAGCTTGCGAATATGCGCGATACGCACCAAAAAGCGAAACTTCGCAAATGACCCATCTCTATGATAATGCAATATCACTAATTGCAAAACTTGAAGGAGTAATTGGGAAATAGTGTTACGAATAATTAATGTATTATTGAACTAATTGATATAATTTTAACAATACCTTGCTCATATGAATAGGAGATACTACTCGCTAATAGTGCTTTGTTTGATGCTTTTTGCAGCAAACGCTAAGGCTGAAATTCAAATTGACTCTCTTGTTTTTCGAGCTAATGAGCACTATATCGATAATAATTTCGATAGGGCAGCCGAACTATACCAAACGCTGGTTGATAGTGGTTATCAAAGCGCCGACATATACTTTAACCTAGGTAATGCCTACTTTAAGTTAAACAGAATGCCCTATGCAATTTTGAATTTCGAACGGGCTTACCGATTGAATTCTAGTGATGAGGACATAGAGTTTAACCTTGAGTATGCGCGTACCTTTACGGTTGATCGTATTGAACCGTTGCCCGTTTTCTTTCTGCTTAAATGGTATCGTTCTGTTAGGCGAATGCTGCCGTCAAATGGATGGGCTTGGAGCAGTATTCTTTGGATTGCAGTTACGCTTTCTTTGGCACTTATATTTTGGTTTGCTCTAAAACCTTTTACTAAGCGCTTAACCTTTTCATTAGGCATTATTTCGCTGGTTTTTGCTGTAGTTTCAGTAGTTTTTAGTGCGCAAGAAAAGGAGAACGAGACCATACGCGATAAGGCTATTATTTTTCAGCCTGTGGTTACCGTAAAAAGCTCGCCTGGCGAAACGGGTAACGAAATTTTTATACTTCATTCGGGCACTAAAGTTCAAATAACCAAAGCATTGGGTAAATGGGTTGAGATTCGCATTTCCGATGGCAATAAGGGTTGGATACCGAGTGAATCTATAGAGCTTATATAAGCAATTTTTTACTTGCAGTTTTTGTAGATAAACTCTTGAGCTTCAAAACTCCCTAGCTTTACAGCTTGCTTCCAATCGGTGCAGGCTAGGTTTTTTTTACCTAGGTTTTGCCTGCATTTCCCTCGGTTTAGGTATAGGTTTTTGTCCTTAGGATTAAGCTCAATAGCCTTGCTGAAATCAATTTCTGCTACCTCCCAATTTTTTGATGATAGATATAGTTCGGCTCTGGCAGCATAGTGCGTCCAGTTAGTAGGGTCAAGTTTAATTAGCTTCCCTAGGCTAAACAATGCGCTAATATTTTTACCCATTTTGGTGGCAATATTGGCACTTAAAAGTAGCGCATTAGTACATTTGGGATAATAACTTAGGAAGTAATTAACGTCAGCGAAAGCGTGCTCAAAATCATTTAAGTTCGAGTAGGCTTGGGCTCTTTGTTTATAGTAAGCAGGATTTCCCCCTGAATTCGAAATAGCTTCATTAAAAAGTTTTATCGCTTTTTTATGCTTGCCCACTTTATCAAGCGCAAGCCCATAGCTGCTCATATACTTATCATTCCTTTTATTTCGTTTTAGCGCCTGCGCAAAGTCTTCCTCTGCGGCCTTGTAACTCCCAATGGCAGTGTAGGCTTTGCCTCTGAGGGCGTAAAATTGATGTCGAGATTTTTTGCCATCCATCTTCTCATTTAAAAGGTCCAGGGCAAGCTCCCACTCGTTTTGCGAGAAATGGTAATCAATCTCAGCCTCAAGCAATTCGTTATTATTGTACCACTGCTTTAGCCACAAGTTTTTCCATTGTGGCGTTTTTGCTAGCCCAACAAATGCCGTATCAAGTATGATGTTGGCTTCAAATACTTTTTGAGTGGAGGAGAGGTGGCGCTCAAGCGCTGCAATAGCTGCAATGGTGTCGTTAAGCATAGCGTATGCTTTGGCTTCCCACAGCGAAGCTATATCACTTCTAACTTGGTTTGCATCTTCAAAACAGTCTAAAGCATCTTTAAAAACATTCTGCGCAAACAGTATTTCGCCTTTCTTAATTAGGACGTAAGGATTTCTTTTTATGCCCACAAGTGCCGAATCGATGTGCTGTTGAGCTAAGATGAAATTCTTGTTGCATAAAGCTACTTGCGATCGATAGTAGTTTTCGGTCATTTTTTGAGCATTCGTGCATAGCACACAAGCACTAAATATTAAAAATAAAGATACGCGTTTCATCTACTTTATACCTTTTATAATATTGTTAACCATATAAAGTGTAGCATCAAGCAAGGTGTTATATCTACCTAATAACAATTACGTTGCCTTTAACCTATAATCAAGTTTTTTACTTCGCTAATTTCCATAAACGAAGCTCCGTTACCTGGTCCAAAACTGCCACCAATCACCAGAACCATATCGGTGGTGCACACCTTATTATTTTTCACAAGGGTTTTAATGGCATCACTTAAAAACGAGTCTCTACTTTCGGTTAGATTCATATAATTTGCCGAAATACCAAACGAAAGGGCAAGCTGGCGCATAATGGTTAGGTTGTAGCACATAGCGTAAACGGGCACAGTTCCCCTAAAGGCTGATAGGTATCTGCCCGTTCGGCCCGTCATTGTATCGGCTACAATTGCTTTTATGGGCAGTGAGCTGCAAGCCCTTACAGCACTTCGGGCAAGGGTGGCTGTTACCTGGTTGTGTACTTGGGTAAGTTTAATTTCAGGGTCGGCATTAAGCATTTTCTCAACCTCCCGAGCCACGTTAGTCATAGTTTTAACTGCGTCTAAAGGGTACTGCCCGTAGGCAGTTTCGCCACTTAGCATAATCGCATCGGCCCGACTGTATATTGCGCTGGCAATATCATTTATCTCAGCCCTCGTTGGGCGCGGATGCTCAATCATACTATGGAGCATTTGTGTGGCTATAATTACTGGTTTTTTAGTTTCTAAACATTTATTTATAAGAAGTCGTTGAATGGCTGGGATTTTTTCGGCTGGAATTTCAATACCCAAATCGCCACGGGCTACCATTATTCCGTAGGTGTGCTCTAGTATTTCGTCTATATTATCAACCCCTTGCTGGTTCTCAATTTTGGCTATTACTTTAATTTTACTGTTGTGCTTCTTTATAATCTTCTTAATATCAATTACATCCTCTTTGGTGCGCACAAACGAATGGGCAATAAAATCGAGGTCGTATTCAATGGCAAATCCAATAAACTCTATATCTTTTTGTGTTAACGATGGGAGCTTAATAGGGGTGTTTGGAATGTTAACACTTTTGCGAAACTTTATCACTCCAGAGTTTGTGGCCTGACACTCAAGGTATGTTCCCTTGTTTTCAACAACCCGTAGTTCAATTTCCCCATCGTCAATTAGTAGGTATGAACCCTTGCTAATATCCTGACAAATATTAACGTGTGAAATAAAAAGATTGCCGTTACCCGATTCGCCCTCTGGATTGCCGTACACACGAAGGGTATCGCCTGTTTCAATTTCAATTTCAGACCCCTTAGAGGAGGTTCTAATCTCTGGACCCTTCGTATCAACAAGTATGGCTATGCGGTCCGATACTTTTCGTACCATATCAACCACTTTTTTTGCCTGTTCTATGTTTTGGTGGGCCGTATTTAGCCGAACCACATTCATTCCAGCATCAAATAGTTGTTGCAAAAAAACTTCGTTACATCTCTTGTCCGAAATGGTGGCTACAATCTTGGTTTTTTTAAGCATATCTCTCTTATTTATAGTCCTTTTAGTTTAACAAAGATACTCTATTTGACTTACGTGGCAAGCTATTGCCGTGTTTATCATTAATCTTATCTGAATTTTTCATAACTCATAAAATCAAATTTAGCTATCTTCACACTTTAAAATAAGTGCTATGGGTTGGGAGTATGCCATTAATGATTATGTTAGGTTTTTAAGACTAGAGAAATCGTTGGCCGAAAATTCGGTTAGTGCCTACGTACGCGATTTAAAATTATTGAGCACGTTTGCTGAGGATAGCCTCGGAAAGGAACCCGAATCACTTTCGGGTAACGATATAAGTAGTTTTTTAGGATTTATTCACGATAGTGAATATAGCCATCGCTCGCAAGCACGAATCCTTTCGGGTGTTAAGGGCTTTTATAAATATTTAATGGTCGAAGAGGTTATCGACATCGACCCTACGGAGCTAATATCGGGACCTAAAATGACCCGAAAACTTCCCGAGGTGCTTGATATGGATGAGATTGATGAGATGCTAAGTACCTTCGATTTAAGTAAACCCGAGGGGCAGCGTAATAAGGCAATGCTAGAAACTCTGTATAGCTGCGGGTTGCGTGTTTCTGAGTTAGTAAGCCTTAGGCTTACCGACTTGCATTTCGACGAAGATTTTATAAAGGTGCTGGGTAAGGGCAATAAGGAAAGGTTAGTACCTATTGGAGGTAAAGCCATTAAGGAGATACATTTATACCTACCCGACAGGAATAGTCTTCCAAAAATTGATAAATCGTCTGAAAATATTCTCTTTTTAAACCGACGAGGCAAAAAGTTAACCCGCGAAATGATTTTTACCATAGTTAAGAATGCGGCTAAAAATGCGGGCATAAAAAAGACGATAAGTCCTCATACGTTTAGGCATTCATTTGCCACGCACTTGGTTGAGGGAGGTGCAGACATTAGAATAGTGCAAGAGATGCTTGGGCACGAATCAATTCTTACCACCGAAATTTATACGCACTTGGATAAGCAGTACCTGAAGGAAACGGTAAGCCTGTTCCGTAATCGTGAAAGGAATAAGTAAACGAGAGTATTTAAATGCGATGCTCGTCGCGTAGCAAATCGTTTATCGATTTTACAGGACTAAAGGTAGATGGTGGAACTTCAACAAATATTGTGTTCCAGTTGCCCATAGCCCCGTTCCAAAGCCCAGGTAGTTCTTGCGCTTTAAGTGCTTTTCCATCCTTGCTTTTGGTTGAAATAAAGCCTGTGTTAGGGTCTATATGCTTTAGCAAATCGAACTTTTCTCCATACAAATTGATTACCCCACACACTAGGTCAACAGGATTAAAATGTGTTGAAGCCTCAAATATCGCCCTCTCGTCGGGTTTACTTATGTCAATTTGCGATGTTTCAACTATTTGAAGTGAAACTGAGCCGTCGGGGTTCGTAGCCCAGAAAGGGCCACCTCCAGGCTCGCCTTCATTTTTAACCATTCCACAAACTCGTATGGGGCGGTTTAGTTTCTTAGTAAGATATTCGTAAAGTAATTTGCTGTCGTCCTTATTTAATCCAGCAGGGGGTAAAATGCATAGCTCGTTAACGGTAAAGTCTAAAACTTCAAGTAAAAATTCGTGGGTTGGCTCTTCTGGACCCATAAGTTGGCTTAGGTAGTCAAAAATTAAACTCTGATAGCTCATTAGTAGTCCAGCTAAAGCCTTTTTATATAAAATGGTCTGAGGTTTTAGCCTATCGGGTAAAACATTATCAATGTTTTTAATAAAAATGAGCTCATCGGTTAGCTTATTTAGATTTTCAATAAGCGCACCGTGACCGCCTGGCCTAAAAACCAGCTGGCCGTTGTCATCTCTAAAAGGTGTGTTATCGAGGTCAACGGCAATAATGTCGGTCGATTTTTTTTGCTCTGAGTAAGTAACATTAATGCTAACACCGTGAAGTTTAGCGTAGCTTTCTATTACATTATCGCAAAGTTTTTCAAAACCATCTTTATGTTCTGGCGATATGGTTAAATGTATTTTTACCGTATTATCAATACTTCGGGCGTATTGCGCTCCCTCTACAATATGCTCTTCAAAGGCTGTTCTGATGCCCTCGGGATACTTATGAAAATCCAATAGCCCCTTGGGCTTGCTACCATAGTTTAGGATGTGAGAATTGAGTAGAACGTCTATAATGGTATCGTAACTATTCTGTTCTAGTAAACTTTTTATGCTCAAACCCATTTTGTTGAGCGTAGCAACAAGTTTATCGTAAAAAGGGAATTTATTTAAGTTTTCAAAGAATGCCCAAGCTGAGTCAACTCCCTTTTCGTCAAAGTTTGCTTTGCCCTCGGTTACAGATTCCTCTAGGTAGGAATAAAGATTTTTAAACATTCGAGTAGCGGCTCCCGAGGCAGGCACAAATTTAGTTATAGTCCCTTCAAAGCATTTAAAGAGTTCAACCAAATCATCAACTTCGCTTAATTCAAGCCTAATAATGCCATCGCCAACGGTAGCAGGTTTTATTACGTTAAGGAAAGGGAAGCCCTTTTCAAAATTTATTAGCTGTAACTCAACATCTTCCCTAGTAACTCCAATCGCATTAAGCTGTTCTAAATCTTTGTCTGTTAGCATCTTTATTTCAGGTTTTTTTATTTTTTGTGACGGTAAATATCGTTAAATTTTTACCTATTCTTACCTTTGCCCACGTTTTAATTAGAAAACTAACATATTACACAAATGCAAAAACGAAAGGTAAACGTTGTTACCCTAGGGTGTTCAAAAAATATTGTTGACTCAGAGTACCTTATGAAACAGCTTGAGGTTGATGGATGGGAGGTGGTGTTCGACTCGAACGACCCTACTGCTAAAGTAGTGGTAGTTAATACCTGTGGTTTTATTGGCGATGCAAAGGAAGAATCGATAAATACCATACTCTCTTTTGTTGAAGCTAAACGCAAAGGGGTAATTGAGAAGGTTTTTGTAATGGGTTGTTTGTCACAACGATACAGAAATGAGTTGAAGGATGAAATTCCTGAGGTTGACCATTTTTTTGGAGTAAACGATTTACCCTTAATACTAAGCAGCCTTAACGCTACATACTCAGATAAATTGTTAAACCAAAGGTTCATTACTACCCCTACACATTACGCCTACCTTAAGATATCCGAAGGGTGCTCTTGGGGTTGCTCGTATTGCGCAATTCCAATGATAAGAGGAAAACATATTTCTAAACCCATACCAGAACTGATTGATGAGGCTAAATTTCTTGTGAAGCAAGGGGTTAAGGAGTTGATTGTAATAGCCCAAGATTCAGTGTTTTACGGTATGGATTTATATGGCGAAAGGCGGTTGCCTCAGCTGATAGATGAGCTTAGTATGATTGATGGGGTTGAATGGATACGGATTCACTACGCATACCCCAATGGTTTTCCAATGCAGCTTGCCGAAATAATGCAGAATAATCCTAAGGTGTGTAAATACCTCGACATTCCTTTTCAGCATATTAGCGATAATGTTTTAAGTATTATGCGCCGCGGAATAACAAAGCACGAAACCCTTGATTTTATTGAGAAACTCAGGGCAGTTGTGCCCGATGTAGCCCTTAGAACTACATTGCTTGTTGGTCATCCTGGCGAAAGTGAGGCTGATTTTCAGGAACTACTAGAATTTGTTAAGCAAACTAAATTCGATAGGCTTGGGGTGTTCACATATTCTGAAGAGGAAGGAACACATTCGGCTACTTTGGACAATAATATACCCGAAGAGGTTAAGCAGAGCAGAGCTGAACAAATTATGGAGCTACAACAAGAAATATCACTGAATAACAATAGTTTAAAGATTGGTAAAGAGTTTAAAATTATTATTGATAGGGAAGAGGATGAGTTTTTTGTAGGCCGAACAGAGTATGACTCGCCAGAAGTAGACCAAGAGGTGTTTATTACCCATCCCTCTAACAGTAGTATAAATTTGGGCGATTTTGTAAACTGTAAAATTACTAGTGTATCAGACTATGATTTATTTGGCGAATTGCTTTAGGCTTTAATCAAATTAAGTTTATAAAAAAAGGTTTTAGCATAATTTGTATGCTAAAACCTTCTCATTTAAAGAACGATATAATTTGTTTGTTAAACTAACTCTTTAAGTTTTTTTATGGCTGCATCATAATTGGGTTCGTTACCAATCTCTGGCACCACCTCAATATACTGAATAGTATTGTTTTGGTCAATAATAATTACGCCTCGAGCAAGCAGTCTTAGCTCGCTAATTTGAAAACCATACTTTTGTCCAAAATCCATCTCCTTATGGTCCGATAGAGGAGTGAGATTATTGATACCCTCGGCACCACAGAACCGTTTTAAGGCAAATGGTAAATCGGCCGAAATAGCTAAAAAGGCTACCTTATCGCCAAATTGAGCCGCTTCTTTGTTAAATTTATGGGTCTGCATAGAGCAAACACCTGTATCAATTGATGGAAATATGGATAGGAGCTTTACTTTCCCTTTAAAATCTTCTAGCGTAACGGGCTTTAAGCCATCGTTTATTACGTTAAAGCTAGGTGCTTTGCTGCCTATCTTAACTTCGTTACCAATAAGTGTAACAGGGTTGCCTCCAAAGGTTACTTTTGTATTCATACTTAGTTTTTCTTAGGTTATTTAATACGATACAAACACGATAGCTATGTTTTTGTTTAACAGTATTGTGAAAATGTTAAAAAAATAGGCGCTTACCAAGCGCCTATTTTTAGTTGTGTGCCGTGCATGGCAATTATCTAGGTGGTGAAAGTCCACTATGGGGGTTTGTAATCACTAACCATTAGCTGAAGGCAAGGGTGTCCATCGTGAGGTGGAATCTGAAGGAAGCCGTAGGCAAA
>Ga0265295_1000512_pt1 | contig 77912 bp, 78 predicted proteins | sample Munlansysbiofilm_FD_192503 | JGI IMG/M metagenome (GOLD analysis project Ga0265295, IMG submission 192503) | Leachate microbial communities from a municipal landfill in Southern Ontario, Canada - Methane capture system biofilm | ecosystem: Engineered > Solid waste > Landfill > Unclassified ... | reverse complement strand
TTGCAGTATTGGTTCCTTGCATTCCAAAGGCGTTGTAATTTGCCTGCCATTTATCGTGCTGCTTAAGTACAGTATCCTGTATAGCTGTCATTGGTGGGTTGGGGTTTCGCACGTCGAGTTCAATTTCATGCCAAGCCTTTTCCCTTCCGCTTTCTGCCATAACTTTAACCTTGCCAACACCCAGCGCCGATGCAACTTTCAAGTTAAAACGTACTACTTTATCGCCAACCTCATCAAAGGTAATGGTTTGCTCTGTGGCTCCTTTAATCGAGAATAGGTTGTTCGCCTCAACTTTAATCTTAACCTGTTTCACATTTTTCTCCATGGCAAAAATGGTGATGGGTAAAACCACCTCTTCCTCCGGGCCAAGAACACGAGGTAGCGTTGCCAGTACCATAAGGGGCTTTCGAACCGGAACGGTTTTTTCGGCAGAGCCGTAGGCTCCATCCTTTGCAGCAACAGCCATTACCCTAACCGACCCAACATAGTTTGGCATGGTAAAACTGATGTTTTTTGTTTTGTTCTTTCCAATTTCAAATGGCCCAAAATATTTAACAACGGGCTTAAACCTATTGGCCGTTTTATCGCCTTGCGAAGTTAGCTCATCATCGCCCCCAATAGAAATAATGTGTTGCATTGTGCCAGCCGAAGCGCCCAAAACTAGGTCGTATAAATCCCATGTACGAACGCCCAACGCTTCGCGGGCGTAAAATTTACCCCACGGATTAGGTGTTTGGTATCGGGTTAGGTCGAGCAAGCCATCATCAACCACTGCAAGCGTAAAGGCCATTGGCTTACCATCCTTTTCTGTAATGCTAATTTTCACATCCTCTTCTGGCTCAATTACCTCGGGCATTTTTATAATGGGGGTAAGGTGTGTTTGTGGGTCTTCAACCAGTATTGGCAACATGCCATACATTCTAAGTGGTAGGTCGTTGGCTGTTTGGCCGTGAGGTTGAATAAGCATGGCATTAACAAAAACGTTTGGCGCCATGCTGGCATCCGTTTTAAATGTAAATTGTGTTTCGCCCGCCTGTGCATCAACCCAGTGGGTTTGTAATACTTTTAAACCATTTTCAATGGTTAGTAAAATTTTACCTCCAGCAGGGCTCGGTATGGTTACGGTTGCCGTTTCGTTTACGCTGTACTTTTCTTTATCGGTTGCAAATACAAGCATCGAGGCCGCTTCGGGTGTGTTTTTACTATCGCGCGATACCCATCCTTGCCAATCGAAGTAGGCTATTGTACCAGCAGCATGCCCCCCTGTTTTATCAACCACTCTAATTAGGAACCGTCCCCATTCTGGGTGGTCAATTCTAAGGTTATACCTTGCCTTGCCATTGGCATCGGTAGTTACAGTTGCTCTCCGTATTGGTCGGTTATAAGAGTTTGATATATAGTTCGATAGGTTCTCGTTGCTGTGTTCCCACCACCAGCGCCAATCCATTTTATATACCTCTATGTGTAGGGTTTTGCCCGCTGCGGGTTTCCCTTCCGACGAAACCGTTACAATCTCCACCTTATGTACGGTGTCAGTCATATAGGTATTATTCCGGTTGCCCGTTTCGGGCATTTTTACTCCCACAAAATTTAGGTAGGGGTAGTACGGAATTGTAAATCTGTCGATACTAAATGCGCCTCCTTCTTCAAAAACTCTTGTGGTAAAGTGGGCATTTAGCTTGCCAGGTGCCGATGATTCTACATTAATATTTGGCCAAAAGGTGGTTTTTCCTTTCTCGTCAAGTTTTCCTTCGAATATGGTTTGCTCCTCGGCGTAAAATGTTCGGGCTGGGTCGTCGAACGTGTAGTTCTTGTAACCTTCAAAACTTGTTGTTGCCTGCGATAGCTTAGCGTCAACCTGAACCCTGAGATTACGAGCTGGTGCTCCGTGTAGCCAGGCCGATGAGAATTCTACGGTTTTAATTTTGCCGTAGTGCAGGGCTTCGTCATCAAAATTAAGCTTAATTTTTAGCCTGTTGGGCATAATGGTTTCAACCTTAAATACCTTCGAAAAGGTAACTCCGCCTACGCCAACCTGAGCCCTGTAGTTTCCTGTTGGGGCATCTTTATCGGTGGGTACCGGAAATGCGTACATCCCTCCAACCGATTGGCTTGCAACGGCTCTGTGTATTAGCTGTCCGCGCGAGTTGGTTAGCTCAAAGGTAACAGGGTGGTTTTTAGGTAGGGTTTTGCCCTTATCCTCAATAATAAACGAGGTAAAAAGTGTGTCGCCTGGGCGCCAAACGCCACGTTCGCCATAAATATATCCTTTTAACCCTTTTTGAACTGCAACGCCCGAAATATCGAATGAGCTGAGCGATAGCGCCGAGCCCTCATCGAGTTTTAGGTAGCCTCGCTGCGAGCCTATTTTGGCTATGGCTAGGAACGGCACCTGTTGCTCGGGTAGGTTAAAGGTGGCAAACCCACTATTATCGGTAGTGCCTGTTGCAATTACCTGCTTCTGAAAGTTTAGCAACTCTACTGATACGCCATTTTTTGGGTGTGCTGTGTTTAGGTCTGTTACGGCAATTAGCAACGATTGTGTAGTACCTCCTTTTGCTATCATTCCTAGGTCCGATGCTATTACATTGCGATGCACCGATTTTCCCTGGTAGTATGACGCATCACAGGGATTGTCGCGCTCGCGCCAGTTGTAAAGGGCATAGTCGTAGTCCTCAAAGTAATAGTATGTTCTCGGAATATCGTCGTTAGCATCGTAACGCTCATTAATTAGTGTAATTTCTTTCTCGGTTTCGTTGCCATCGCATGTAAAGGTTGAGTACTCTAGCTTATAGCTAAGGGTAACCCTGTAAATTGCTCCTGGCTCTGTTTGCAAAAGTTCCGAAAGGTCAATATTAAAGGTATTCCATTTCCATAGGTCTGTCTGTCCGCTTTGGTCTAGCATTACCGTTTTCTTTAAAAGAAGACGGCCCACACGGCTCATTTCGTCCGAACCATCGAGGTTACTAGCCTGTAGAAACTGTGCTACATTTTGCTCAAATACTCTAAATATACTAACGTCAACAGCACGTAGGCTAACCGCACTAAATGGAAATAGTAACCCATTGGATGAGGGTATAATTACCCCTTTGCCCAAAAGTTTAACCTGCGGTTTTATGCGTTGGAAAGAGACCGAGATTACAGCGTTTTCCTCGAGCCGCTGTTTTTGTATATCGCGAATACCTGCCGAAATTTCAAAATTAAATGTTCCCGATACACGGGTTGCCGGATATACCTTTACTAGGTTTCGGTCGGCAATAATGTGTGCATTGTTTATGCCTGCCGCCCGAATAAGTCCTTGTAGGTTTTGTTCTGGGTCCAGAGGTTCCGAAAATCGTATCTCGATACACTGCTCGGGCGAATGCACAATGTTGTGCGATAGTACCCTAAAAACACCTTTTGGCGGCACTTCAACAGATTTAAACCCAACTTCGTGTACATTAATTGGTGCTCCGGTTGAACTAATTGAAACCTTTTCAGTTTCATTGGTTTGCTTAACTCCTTCAATCCAAAAGGTGTGTGTACGCCCGTCTGCTGTCGAACTCCAGGTAATATCAAGCTTCTTATTGGCTTGTGTTGCGCTAATGGTTTCTTTAATTTTCTCCGATGTAGCAAAATCGGCTGTAAGCACTACACCGCTCACACGTCTGTCTGGTTGCGAGTTGTCGTTGTAAAACTCTAGCCCGTTAACCTTTAAATCCATGGCTTGCTTAATGGTTCTGAGGCTAAAAGTGTAGCTTTGTAATTTGCTGGGAATGTTATTGTAAACCTTGTCGAGCGCAATGAAAACTAGGTATTCAGTATCACTTTCTAAAGGATTGGTAGGTATAAATTCTAACGTTCGCTCGTCTGCCCATGTTAGTGTTCCTTTTACCGAAGGTTTAATTTTAAATATTTTTGAGTTTACCTTCTGGCCAACCTCCTCAAATTTAACAATATCGGTTGCAAACGATATACGAATGGCATCAATTGTTGATATTGTGCCAGCCGTGTGTGCAGCTATATAGCTCTTGTAGTCGTTAAGTTGCGATGGCTCTTTTTCTTGCGACGAGCATCCGGTTTGAATTATTGCCGTTAATGCCAGTAACGTTATTGCGGCTATTCTATTTATGTGTCTCATAACGAGGTTTTTATATTGAAATTATTTGCAGATATAACTAATAAAGGTATAAAAAATAATGCGTAATTAATATGACTGAAACGGTTTACTCAACGCTGAAGCTGACTTTTTCTGTATTCCCCAAATCGTCAACCAGGGTTAGGGTATGAAAACCATCAGCTGGTTGTAACGCCATTTTATGAAAAGAGTTCGTTTGCCCAATAAATGATTCGTTCAGATGCCAATATATTGTGGCATTCTCGCGCCTGTGAGCAATTTCGAAGATAGCCTCGGTTGGGTTTCCTCTAAAATCGCGCGGGATGGTGAGCGTTGCATTCTCTATTCGGGGGTATAATAACGCCATTGGACTCAATTCTTTATGGGGCTCAAAACCTGCAGGGTAGGGGGGTAGCGGTTTGTAGAATGAGTTTTTGCTTTTGTAGTACCATTCCATTGCAGGCGGCAGTACAAACCACGATTGGGTAACCATTTTGTTAACACTAATGTATTTGTCGGTTACTTGTTTTGTTTTTTGTTTATTTAGATGAATAATTTGGTGGTAGGGGCAAGCTTGGGTTTCAAGTCCTTTTGAAGGTATCCAAACTGAATCAACAGGTGTGCATATGGTAGAAGCTCTATAACCGCTATGGCGACAAATTGGCACTTTTACCATATCGTCTGTAGGGCGTTCAAACCATTGCGAGGGTGGTAGTAGCGCAAATACATCGAACATTATGGGGGCAGCAGCAGTAACCCCAGTAAGTTTGGGGCGCCCTTCGCCGCTGGCGTTACCAACCCATACGGCAACCACATATTCCGGATTTACGCCTATTGCCCAAGCATCTCTGTGCCCGTAGCTAGTTCCCGTTTTCCATGCCACCGCCCGCGACGAGCTAAAATACTCCCAGCCCGTTAGCTCATCGGGACGTGCAACCTCTTTCATGGCTTCAAAACAGAAGTATATTGGGGCTGCACCCAGAATTGAGTGGTCTATCAGCTTAGTGTCAGAAGTCGTTTTTCCCAATTCTGTATAGTGTGGTTCAGCATAGTTGTTGCTGGTATAACGGCTTTGGTTTAACCTATAATTATTTAGGGTACGAGCCATGCCAGCGTAAACACCAGCCAAATCCCAAAGGGTGGCTTCGGCTCCGCCTAGTATTAATGATAGACCGTAGTCGCTGGCCGAGCGATTAATGGTGCTAAACCCCAACTTTTGCAATGTAAATAGAAATTTTTCAACACCAAATTGCTGTAGCATTCTAACCGCCGGCACGTTAAGCGAGCGGGCTATGGCCCGTGAGGCTGGCACTGCTCCATCGTATCCGGGATTAAAGTTTTTGGGCGAGTAACCGCCTATTTGTGTGGGGATATCGGGTACTAAAGTGTTCGGAAGTATAGTTCCATTCTGAAGCATTGCGGCGTACACCAGGGGCTTTAGAATGCTGCCGGTGCTTCGTGATGAGGTAATTATATCAACCTTACTTCCATGTTTATCGCTTTTTATATTGCCTACGTAAGCAGCTGCACTATTGGTTTTTACATCGAGTACCAGCACAGCAGCGTTGTGTATTTTATTTCCCGATAGCTCTTTGTGGTGTCGGTTAACTACTTCAATCACATTTTGTTGTAGTTTTCTATTTACTGTTGTTTTTACCGTTTTACCTTCTAATCCCTCTTTTGTTGCTCTTACCAGTAGGTGTGGGGCTAGCTGGGGTAGCCGTTTTGGTTCGCCGGGCAGTGGTTCCTGAAGCGCTAGCTGGTACGATAGGGTATCTATGCTGCCTTTCTCATGTAACTTCAGCAGTAATCGGTTTCTTTTGGCTAGTAGCGCGTTGGTGTTTTTGCCCGGGTGCACCATTGCAGGGGCATTAGGTAGTACTGCCAGTGCTGCCGACTCGGCCCAGCTGAGCTCCTGTGCCCTACGACCATAGTATCGCCAAGCTGCGGCATCGAGCCCTACAATATTGCCCCCAAAAGGGGCGTTGGCTGCATACATCCGCAGTATCTCATTTTTTGATGCTCCTGCCTCAAGCCTAATGGCTAAGATGGCTTCAATAATTTTTTCGGTAAGGGTCCGATTTTTGCCTTTTCTGTATAGCCTAACCACCTGCTGGGTTATGGTGCTGCCTCCTTGTACAATTCGCCTTGCCACAATATTTCGGTAAGCTGCCCTTACTATCGAAACTGGGTTTACTCCGGGGTGGGAGTAAAAGTATTTATCTTCAAACTCAATTACACAGCTTAAGTATTTTTGTGGTATTGTGTTGCTTTGCGAAAAACGATATTGCTGGTCCGATGCCACCGATGCCGCTAGTAGCGAGCCATCTTCGGCTAAAATTACGGTGCTAGTTGGCGTATTAAAGTCTGGTTTTTTTATGCCGAAGAATAGTAGTGTGAGCGTTGCTAAAAGTGCACAAATAGCAAAAAAAGTTTTTCTGCTCAATGCAAAGTTGGCTAATCGTTTTAGTTTTTCCGTAACCCTTATCATTAACGAGTAATTTGTGGTAAATATACAAGTTTATGACATTAGCCTGTATGTTCTCTGGAAATTTGCAGCAACAAAAATTGTATGCTTGTGTTTACTGCTCAAATAGCTAACTTTGCTAAAATAAATTTTAGGATGAGCATTATACCAATTTCTCAATGGTTTAAAGGTGTCGAAAACCGACCGCTAATTATTGCGGGGCCATGTAGTGCCGAGACCCGTGAGCAGGTGCTTAAAACAGCAAGGTTGTTAGCCCATTTGGGTAGGGTTGATGTTTTGCGTGCGGGTGTTTGGAAACCGCGTTCGCGTCCGGGCAACTTTCAGGGTGCTGGCGAACCTGCTCTTGAGTGGTTGGCAGAGGCAAAGCAAGAAACAGGGTTGTTGCTTGCTGTTGAGGTCGCAACACCGCAACATCTTGAGTTGGCAATGAGGTACGGTGTCGACTTGTTTTGGGTGGGTGCCAGAACCTTATTAAATCCTTTTTCGGTTGATGAGTTGGCAACGGCCATGGAGGGTATAAATAAGCCTGTGCTTATAAAAAATCCAATACATCCCGACCTTGACCTATGGATTGGAACAATAGAGCGTTTCGCAAAAGCAGGGGTGCAGCGTTTGGGTGCAATTCATAGAGGGTTTTCGCCATTTCAAAAATCAACTTTTCGTAATTTACCTAAGTGGGAAATGCCCATCGATTTAAAATCGGTAATGCCTAATTTGCCCATTATTTGCGACCCTAGTCACATTTCGGGTAACCCTGACCTTATTCAAGATATATCGCAAAAAGCCCTGGATCTGTCTATGGATGGGCTAATGATTGAGTCGCACGTTACCCCTTCGGAAGCGTTAAGTGATGCAAAACAGCAAGTTACGCCTGCTGAGCTGGGGCGGATTTTAGCTGATTTATCGTATCGTAAAATTCTTCCCGGTAATATTGATTCGGTTGATATTTTGGAATCGTTAAGAGAGAAGATAGACTCGCTAGATATGCAAATTCTTGAACTTTTAGCTCAGCGCATGGATATTGTTGATAATATAGCGGAGTATAAAATAAAGAATAATGTGGCCATAATGCAACTTCGCCGCTGGGAAGAGATGATTGAAAGACGGATTGAATTTGCCGAGCAGCTGGGGCTTAGTACCGAGTACGTAAAAAACCTGCTCCGACTCGTTCACATGGAATCCGTCCGCAAGCAGGCTCAAATCATATCACCACGCGAAAATTTAGGGTGACTTTTACCCTATGCCTCGGTTATTTTGTACTCGTATCCTTCCATAATTGGGTTCGAAAGAACTTTTGAGCAAACCTCGTTAACCTTTTCCATGGCGGCCTCTTTGGTTGGGGCTTCAATTTCGAGGGTTATATGTTTTCCTATTCTAACATTTTCTATTTCGGCATAGCCATTGGTCTGTATTACCTTTTCAACAGCTTTACCCTGTGGGTCGAGTAGTGCTTTTAGCGGCATCACGTTTATCTCTGCAATAAATTTCATGGTTGTCGTTATTAATTGTTCACGCAAAGCTATTAAAATTTGAGTGAAATGCAATGATTAATTTTTGTAATAAGTAGGTTTGTGATAGTATTTATGGGTGTACCTCTCAATTTAATTGATGTTCCCAACGGCTCTCTTTTTGTGAAAATGTGCATCATCAATTTGTTTATCAACTATCGCTTGGATTATTTTTTGTAATATTGCTCTTATTAATTTTATGACATGAAGAAAATAGTTGGTTGTATTCTCTTTCTCGTGCTTGCAGGTTGTGCTGTTCTTACCAAACCTGTGGTTGTTAACCTTACTCCGGTTGAGGTAAATACATTGCTAGAAAATCCCTTTGGGCACAACGAATCCATTGAGGCGTTTAGTAAGAATTTACCCGAGCGCACAGAGGTGAGTAAATATCTAAAGAAAAGCCCCAGGGCAAATCACGCTCCTGATACGATATTTAATTTCAACTTTAAAAAGTCGAAAATTAGCGTGTATAAAACTCGGTTTAGCCAAGAGTTTGTTTTGGGTGGCATAATTAGAAATTCCGAAATAGAACTTTGCAATGGTATTAGGCAGGGAATGACTCGGCAGGAGTTTTTTCAGTCGTTCACAAATCTTCCAGCTATGCCAAATGATACCGTGGTGCTAAAGTATTCGGCCATTAAGCGAACCTTTAACTTTTATTTTGACGATAAGGGGAAGTTGGAGAAAATTATATTTAGTGGCAGCAAGCAGTAAGCCTAATCGGGGATAACGGCAAGCGTGGTTTGTGTGCCCACAACCTTTTGGTTAAGTTCAACCTTAACCGCCGAGTTTAATGGGATAAACACATCAACCCTTGAGCCAAATTTAATGAAACCCATCTCGTCATTTTGCTTGGCTTTATCGCCTACCTTGCTATAGCAAACTATTCTGCGTGCTATGTAGCCGGCAATTTGTTTAAACATCACTTTCACACCATCGGGGCGTTCAATGGCAATTGATGTGCGCTCGTTTAGGGTTGATGATTTAGGTTCCCAGGCCACAAGAAAATTGCCCGGGTGATGTTTTTTGTACACCACCTTACCTCCTATTGGATTCCAGTTTATGTGAACATTCCAAATTGACATGAATATTGAAATTTGGATGCAGCGGGTATTCAAAAACTCGCTCTCTTCAACCTCTTCAATAACCACAACCTTGCCATCGCACGGAGCGAATACCCTTTTGTTATCCGTCTTTTTTTCGCGTGTAGGAACCCTAAAAAACCGAAGGGTTATGATGTAAAAGATTAGTGCAGCAGCTAATGTAATAACGAAACCTATTACGCCTAGCGTAAACCAGCTTAGGCTGCAAATTGCTAAAAGTATAATAAAAAATACGAGCAGTATTGTTGTTCCCTCTTTATGGATGCGCATTTTTTTATAGTTAGGTGTTAACCTGTTGGTTAATAATTATACTAGCATCATTATCTCCAAATATACAAAAACTACTGGAGCCGATAGTAACACTGAATCAAGCCTATCGAGCATGCCCCCGTGGCCAGGAAGAATTTTCCCTGAGTCCTTAGCCCTTACACTCCTTTTGAACATCGACTCAACAAGGTCGCCAAAAATACCCATTACTGCAGTTATTAATCCAATGGCGACCCAGTTTAAAAGTGAGATTTCACGAAAGAATAGCGATAATATCCATGCCGCAATAATTGTGGCAAATATTCCTCCCACTAGCCCCTCCCACGATTTTTTAGGAGAGATTCGAGGGAATAGCTTGTTCTTACCAATGCTTAAGCCAATAACGTAAGCGCCTGAATCGTTAGCCCATAGTAAAATAAAGTATCCTAAGAGTATGTGGGTATTGTAGCCTATTGTTAGTGGCGAATGGCTGAGGGCAAAGTAGTTTAGTATTGAAAAAGGGATGGCAACGTATAACAACCCTAGTACTGTAAAGGCAATATTGTGCATTGCCCTTTGACGGTTTCGGTATAGCTCTATAATGAAGATACTTATGGTAAGTGGAATGAAGCCTAAAAAGATGTAGTAGCCAATAATTCCAACAGCAAACAAGTAGTTGGCTAAAAAAAGCAAAGCCCCTAATATTAACCCATACAGGTACTGAGGCTTAGCCCTAGCTTTAAAGGTTAACCGGTAAAACTCATAGAGGCACAGTTCCATTAGTGCTAAAAAAACCAGAAAGAAACTATATCGTCCTAGTATAATGGCACCCACAATAAGTATTACGAATAGGCTACCGCTTACGGTTCTTTTAATAAATGGGTTCAATCCTTAAACTCCTTAATGTGTTTTAGTGCCTTGTCTTTATTCTCCTTTTTTACAAAAACCTCAGCATCACCAAATGTTTGGTATGACGAATCCTGCTTATTCAGCACCACAACTTCAATACCTAGGTTGTTGAGCATTTGTTTTATTAATTCGGCTTGAAGTGGTGAGTCAGAGTATACAAGAGTCCAATCTTTATCGTTCATCGGTTTATTATGTTTTAGGTTACCTCGGTTTCACATGTTGATAATCTGTTTTTACTCCTTTTTTTTCTCCTCCTCCTTCTTCTTTTCCTCCTCCTTTTCAATTTTCACTTCCTCCTCCTCAATATCTTTTACCACCTCTTCGCTGCGAGTATGCGATTTTCGCTTTCCGAAAATATTTTCTAGGTCTTCACTAAAAATCACCTCACGCTCAAGCAGTAGCTCGGCTATCTGGGTAAGCCCCTCCTTGTTTTTTGTTAAAACATCTTTTGCTCTGTCGTAAGCATAATCTATTATTGTTCTGACCTCTTTATCAATTAGTTCGGCAGTTTTTTCGCTGTAGGGCTTGTTGAATGAATATTCGCTTTGCCCCGATGAGTCGTAAAAGCTAATGTTTCTAATGCCTTTGCTCATGCCAAAGTATGTAACCATGGCGTACGCCTGCTTTGTTGCTTTTTCAAGGTCGTTTAGTGCGCCCGTCGAAATTCTGTTGAATATTAACTCTTCAGCAGCTCGTCCGCCTAGCACCGAGCTCATCTCGTCTAGCATCTGTTCGGTTGATGTAAGCTGGCGTTCTTCGGGTAAGTACCATGCCGCCCCCAGTGCCTTTCCGCGCGGTATTATCGATACCTTTAGTAAGGGGCTTGCATGTTCAAGCAACCAGCTTACCGTGGCATGGCCCGATTCGTGGAATGCAATGGTGCGCTTTTCTTCTTTCGAAATAATCTTATTTTTCTTTTCAAGCCCACCAATTATACGATCAACGGCATCAAGGAAATCCTGTTTCTCAACAACCGTTTTGCTATTTCTGGCAGCAATAAGCGCAGCTTCGTTACACACATTGGCAATATCGGCACCCGAAAAACCTGGCGTTTGTTTCGCCATAAAATCAATATTGAAATTTTCCTCTAGTTTCAACGGTTTTAGGTGAACCCCAAATATTGCTTTACGCTCTTTGTAGTCGGGTAGCTCAACATGTATCTGCCTGTCGAATCTACCGGCACGCATAAGCGCTCTATCCAGTATGTCGGCTCGGTTAGTGGCGGCAAGTATAATTACACCCTGGTTCGAAGCAAAGCCATCCATTTCGGTAAGTAGCTGGTTTAGGGTATTCTCGCGCTCATCATTCGACGAGAAATTTGCGTTCTTTCCCCTTGCCCTACCAATGGCGTCAATCTCATCAATAAAAACAATACACGGTGCTTTATCCTTGGCTTGTTTAAAGAGGTCGCGTACCCTTGAGGCGCCAACACCCACAAACATCTCAACAAAATCGGATCCCGACATGCTAAAGAAAGGAACATTGGCTTCGCCAGCAACAGCTTTGGCTAGAAGAGTTTTTCCTGTACCCGGAGGGCCTACAAGTATAACGCCTTTCGGTATTTTCCCGCCAAGGTCTGTGTACTTCTTGGGGCTTTTAAGAAAATCTACAATTTCCATTATCTCAACCTTAGCCTCTTCGAGTCCTGCAACATCCTTAAAGTCAGTTTTGCTTGTCGATTCTTTATCGAAAAGTTTAGCTTTCGATTTCCCTACGCTGAATATATTTCCCGCACCTCCTGCGCCGCCTGCTCCACGGTTCATTTTACGGAAAATAAAAAGCCATACGGCCACAAGTATAATTATGGGCAAAAGCCAACCTAAGGCTTCTCCAAAGTAGTTGGGCCTAGTTTCGTAGGTTAAACCGACCTTTTCGGCTTTATCTGCCTGTGCTTCCTTTAGCTGTGTTTCAAAAAACTCTATTGAGCCAACCGTAAAGTAGAAGTGGGGTCCAGCAGGACTTACATTCTTTGCGTTTTCGCCCAGCTTACTGGGGTATTTTGATAGGCTTTGGTTCTTTAGATAGACTTCAACTATGCCTAAGTTTTTAACCAGGACTAATTTGTCGATATCGTTCTCATAAAGCATTTTAGATTGTACCTCGCTCCATGTTGTTTCTACGGCACTCTTGCCGCTATAAAAAAATTGTAAACCGAGTATGCCTAGTATAATTATTATGTATATCCAGTAAACGTTGAACTTTTTCCCTCCAAGGTTCATCTGACCGCCGCTTTTTTTCTGGTCTGATTTTTTATCTTGCTCGGGCTTTTTTTTGTTATCTTTCATGATTTGATTTTACTTTACCTTTGTACTTGGCGTAATAACGAAACTTATTGTCTATTTGTTTTAGGTATGTGGTTTTTTTAAGGGTTTCTAGTATATGGTTTTTTTTGCATCAGCCCATAGGTCCTCGAGTTTATAAAAATCGCGCCATTCTGTTTGAAAAATATGCACTACCACATCAACGTAATCAAGTATTATCCATATGCTATTATCGTATCCGCCCTTTTGCCAAACCCTTTCGTTTAGAACCTTTTTTGTTTGAATTTCGATGTTTTCGGCAATTGCTGCTACCTGAGTTGTTGAGTCGGCACTACATATTACAAAATGTTGACAGATAGCGTTGGGTAAATTGCCCAATTCGAGACTAATAATATTATTTCCTTTTTTTTCGCCTATTGCATCTACTATACAGGTGTGTAATTTTTCTGTGTTTTCGTTATCTCTTTTTGCCATTTATTGGGTTATAGATGATTGTTTATTAAACGACAAAGATAATTATATTTTGATGTAAAAGCAAAGTGGGGCAGTGTCCTTAGCTTAATTTATACATTGAAAGTTTATGAGGCTTATCCTACACATTATCAAATAGTTGCGATGTGTTTAAAACTTGTTTATTTGTTTATGGCTAGTTTTCTAATTCAAACGGTTAAATTTGTTAAAAATTTTCAAAACGTATGGGTGCAAAAAGGGTTGGCAATAAGTTGCTTTGGGTTGATGAGGTAACATCTACTAACGTGCATATGTCGCAGCTAAAGGATAGTAATGCGCAGCACGGGGTTGTTGTTGCTGCTCGAAATCAGACTCAGGGTAGGGGGCAGCGCGGGAACTCTTGGGAGAGTGAGAGTGGTAAGAACCTTTTGTTTAGCGTACTGCTTAAGCCTACTTTTTTAGCCGTGCAGCACCAGTTCTTAGTTTCAAAAATATCATCGCTAGCCGTTGTCGATTTGCTCTCGGAGGTAGTACCCAATACCACCATTAAATGGCCAAACGATATTTATGTTAGGGATAATAAAATTGCAGGAATCCTTATTGAGAATAGTTTTAGCTCGGCAAATCTCGATACTACCATCGTAGGGGTTGGCCTTAATGTGAATCAAAAGTTCTTTTCCGATAGCTTACCCAACCCAACATCTTTGATACTAGAAACAGGTACAAAATTTAATATCCCTAGTTTACTGGAAAAGTTTTGCGGCTATTTCGAGCTGCGATATCAGCAGCTGAAGGCAGGGAATATTAAGCAAATATCCCATGAGTACTTTTCAAATCTATATCGTAACGTAGGGTTTAACAGGTATTTGTCTGATGGCGAAGAGTTTTATGCTTGTATAGTAGGCGTGCGTGATACAGGCACCTTGATTCTTGAAACTAAAAAAGAAGGGGAGCTCAAAGAGTTCGCCTTTAAGGAGGTTAGTTTTGTGTTGTAGCGCTACGGTTTTCCGTTAAATGCGGCCGCAATTTGCTCCGCAATACTGTCAACCCCATTTTGTAATTTCCCCTTAACCATCATCTTCATCATCATGTTAAGCTTTGCCTTAACGGTAATTCTCATGCGGGTATCGTATGGAGCAACCATTTTTAGCTGTATCCAAACAAAAAACTCGAAGGGAACGCGTTCATTTCCAGTAAATTTAATGGTTTTGCTTGGCTCTTTTTCTACTATTTTCAGTCCAGCATTCTTAATGCCCTGCACGTCAAACTCACACCAGTCGTCGCCAGCCTGCCAGTTTTCGAGTTTTGCTGCTTGGGCAAAAGGCGTAAAGTTCTGAAAATCTGAGAGCAATTTGTAAACATCCTCATCAATCCGTTGTATTTTAACAATTTTACTTTCTACCGTTGTCATTTTTGTTACAGCTTTTTAGTGTTATCTATTGGTGGTAACGCTTTTTACTTTCCCCATTGGCTGGGGTTTTCTCGCCAATTTTTCAGAACGCTCAGCTGCGAGCTGCTTACCATGTTTATACTTAGGGCGTAGTCAATTAGTTCGTTGTAATTTACCAAGGTGTAAAGTGGGATTTTGTACCTGTCGAAATTCTCTTTGGCCACGTCGAAACCGTAGGTGAAAATAGCGGTCATGCCTAAAACATTCGCGTTGGCTTTTCTTAGGGCATCAACGGCTTTTAGGCTGCTTAGCCCTGTTGAGACAAGGTCTTCAACCACAACAACACGTTGGTTTGGTTTTAAATCGCCCTCAATTAAGTTTTCTAAACCATGTTTTTTGGGAGCCGACCGAACATACACAAATGGTAGATTAAGCGCATGGGCTACCAACGCTCCGTGTGCTATTGCTCCCATGGCAACTCCCGCTATTACGTCAATATCTTTAAAGTGGTTGTTAATAGTTTTTACAAAACCATCTCGAATTACCTCTCGGGCATCGGGGTATGATAAAACCTTGCGGTTATCGCAGTAAATTGGCGAATGCCACCCCGAAGCCCACGTAAAAGGGTTTGCAGGGTTCAGTTTTATTGCGTTAATTTCGATTAATTTTGAAATAATTTTATTGTCCATGGCTAATATCTATTCGATTTATTTTGGTTCTCGCAAAATTGTTCTGTTTTCGGATTGTAAAAGGTATTTAAAAAGCACCAAGGGGTTCTATTTGAAATGCACCAGTGCCGAAGACCTCGCAAAAATACTCGTTTTTTTTAAATCCTCAATGCAAAGCGTGGTATACCTTTTTGGTAACGATAGTAACCTGTTGCTTCAATGGATGATAGATAGCTTTATCTTTATTGAAGCCGCTGGTGGCTTGGTTATTAATGAGCGCGATGAGATTCTTTTAATTGAGCGAAATGGGGTTTGGGATTTGCCAAAGGGAAAAGTTGAGCCTGGCGAGCTGGTTAAGCAGGCTGCCATGCGTGAGGTGGAGGAGGAGTGTGGGGTAAAAAATCTTTCCACAGAAAAAAAGATTGCAGAGACCTATCATACTTACCCTTTGGGAAATGAAACGGTGCTTAAAAAAACGCATTGGTACTTAATGCGCTATTCGGGTAGCGATAAACTTGTTCCTCAGCTCGAAGAGGGTATTACACAGGCGGTATGGGTTAACCCAACCGATATTTCTAATCATTTAAAGAATACTTATCCCTCAATAGTGGATGTGTTTAGGCTTGCGGAGAAGCTTTAGCCCCAATTATTCAATCGGATAATTGCTATCTTCGACAGCGACTAAGTTTCACAACCAATCTAGTTGCCCAAAATTGGGCTCAACTAGGTTGGGGTAACCCGCATTTGCATTCATCTTTAACAAAATTGATGAATAATGCGGGTTAAATTTCGCCTTTTGAACGGAGGAGTTTGAAGAATAGCTGCTCGAAGTTCTCATTGGGCGATTGTGCTGGTGATATCACCAGCCTTTTGTCTGGCCCAACTAAAAAGTACGTGGGATAGGCCCTAATATCAAAATCTTTTACGATGTCGGGTTTATTTCCGTAGTGTAAAAAGGTCCACTTGTACTTGTTTTGTCCTAGAAAATGCTTTAGGTCGTTAATGTCGGTATCAACGGCAATGGTTACTATTTCGAGCTTATCTTTATACTTTTCGTAAATTTTTTCGAGTAGCGGGAATTCCTGTAAGCATGAGTAGCTGGTGGTGGTGCAAAAGTTTAGGTAAACATATTTGCCTTCAAATTTACTGAGGCTAACCAGCTCATCATTTACAGTGTATAGTTCGAATGGCGAAGGAACGAACCCTGGTAGCAATCGGGTAACTTTCTGCCTAATGTTTTCGGCAATCATCAGGTTCTCTGCAATTATAGTTTGCGAGTAAAGCGAGTCGAGAATGGTAAGTAGGGCTCCTCGTGAAAAACGGTCGTCGAAAAAACCATCGTGTAACCCTTTTAGTATTACCAGCTCCCGTAATGAGTCGTTTTTTAGTAGGTCGTCTTGCGAGAGCGTTCTGTTTAGCTGCTGATAGCTTCTTTGGTTTGTTACTTTTGTGAGGGCAGCGTTTCCCTCGTTTGAGCGGGCAAAGAATAGAAAATACTTGTCGTACAGCAGGTTAAACAGTTCCATGTAGGCTGGATTATTATACCTAATGGGTTTGTTTTGGAAATATACGCTTGAAATACTGCGCGATTGCTGCATAAGCGCAATTTGGCTTAGCAAGCCGTATCGATAGGTTCGGTAGCTATTAAAAAACGGGTTGTTGTATTCTTTAAAGATAGCTTCGAGCTCATTTTTCAGCGAATCAAGCGATTCCATTTTCTTTCCCTCGTAAGCATTTTTAACAATTATATTGAATTGCTCGTTAAAGGTTAGGTCGAAAGTGCTAATTAGGTAGTTTAAATCGTTGGGCTGCATATTTTTTATACCAATATGCAGATTTGTTTTTACGAAATATGGATTTAGCCTTTGTGCCTCTGTTTTTGGTTCGTGTTTGGGCAGAACAATTTCATACTTTTTGCCCGGTTCAATAAAAAGGTAGGCATAGTATATGCCCAGCTGGCTAAATATAAATGTTGTTTCGTTAACTTTTATATCGCAATTAAAGTTTCCCGATTTATCAACTGTGCATTTGGAGAGAACTTCCTCTGTTCGGGTTATATAGTCGGAGTACCTGCAGAAAGTTAACACCTCACCAGCGTAGCTGGGCGCATTGCCCGAAAGTTTTACCTGAGCATTGCTCAAAGTGGTAAAGCTTAGTACTATCAGCGTAAGTAGAGTAACTCTTCTAAAAAAAGCCATACACAATGTAGTTGGTGTTATATACTTAACGCTAAAGGTACTTTTTTATGTTTATACCCTTGGGTAAAAACTGTGTGGCATCACCCTTATTAATTAGTATATCTCTAACAATGGTTGAGTTTATGGGGGTATGCTCGGGTGAGGTAAGTATAAAAATTGTTTCAATTTCGGGGCGCATGGCTTTATTTACCTGGCCAATGGCACGTTCGTACTCAAAGTCTGCCGAAGTTCTTAATCCTCTTACCAGGAAATTTGCCCCTGTTTTGTGACAAAAATCAACGGTAAGGCCATCAAAGCTCATAACTTCAACTCGGTCTTCGTCCACAAAAACGTCCCTAACCATGCTGAGCCTTTGCTCAGCATTAAAGAGGGTTTTTTTGGCAAGATTTTGGCCCACTGCAATAATTACTTTGTCGAAGAGCTTTATGGCTCGTCTTACTATTTCCTCATGTCCAATGGTAAAAGGATCGAACGTGCCAGGGAATACCGCTATTTTCTCCATAGATATATGTTTTACTTATTACGGCAAAGATAGCATCTTTTTTACAGACGATAGCCTTGCCCCTCGTGATAAAAGAGGCTATTTTCTAATACCTAAACTATTTGTTTCGCATCCTTTACTTTTTCCTTAAGCAGTACGTAGTCAAGCACATCGCCAATATTGTCGAAATAGCTGAATTTTAGCCCCTTAATATAGATTTCTTTAATTTCTTCAATATCCTTAATATTATCTTTCGATAGAATTATCTCGTTGATGCTGGCCCTTTTAGCCGCTAAGATTTTCTCCTTAATTCCTCCTACTGGTAGTAACTTGCCTCTTAGCGTAATTTCGCCAGTCATGGCTATACTTTTTCTAACTTTACGCTGCGTAATTGCCGATAGTATTGAGGTTATCATGGTTATTCCAGCCGATGGACCATCCTTAGGTATTGCTCCCTCGGGCACATGCAGATGAACGTCCCAGTTTTCAAAATCATCTGGGTTTATATTGAAATGTTTGCTGTTCGATTTTATGTATTGTAGGGCAATTACGGCCGATTCTTTCATTACATCGCCCAGGTTACCGGTTATGGTAAGCTTCCCTTTTCCTTTGCTCAGGCTGGTTTCAATAAAAAGTATATCGCCGCCCACGCTAGTCCATGCTAGTCCTGTAGCCACGCCAGCCAGCTCGTTACCTTGGTATATATCTTTAAGGTATTTTGGATGACCTAACACCTTTTTTAATTCGGTAAGATTAATCGTTTTGTTGTACTCCTCGCCAAAGGCTACACTTTTGGCAGCATAGCGGGCAATTTTTGCAATACGCTGATTTAAGGCCCTTACGCCACTCTCTCTGGTGTACCCCTGAATGGTCTCTTCCAGAGTTCGCACAGGGATGCTAAGGTGTTTCTTCGTAATCCCGTGCTCTTCAAGTTGCTGGGGTATTAGATGTCGCTTGGCAATCTCAACTTTCTCCTCCATTATATAGCCGCTCATCTCTATCATCTCCATCCTATCGCGAAGCGCAGGGTTGATGTCCGATACGCTGTTGGCGGTTGTAATGAACAGCACCTTCGAAAGGTCGAAATCTACGTCGAGGTAGTTGTCGTGGAACGTATCGTTTTGTTCTGGGTCAAGCACCTCAAGTAGTGCCGAGGCTGGGTCGCCACGAAAATCTTTTCCAACCTTATCGATCTCGTCGAGAATGAAAACTGGGTTCGACGATTTCACCTTTTTTAGGTTGTGAATAATCCGACCGGGCATAGCTCCAATGTATGTTTTTCGGTGCCCCCTAATTTCCGACTCATCGTGCAAGCCGCCTAGCGATATGCGTGCATACTTTCTGTTTAGTGCCGTTGCAATAGATTTTCCCAGCGAGGTTTTTCCAACACCTGGAGGGCCGTGCAGGCACAATATTGGCGATTTCATATCGCCTTTTAACTTAAGCACTGCGAGGTGTTCGAGTATACGTTCCTTAACCTGGTCAAGGCCGAAGTGATCCTGGTCGAGCACTTTTTTTGCCCGTTCAAGATCGAAGTTATCCTCGGTATATTCGTTCCATGGTAAATCCAGTAGCAGCTGCACGTAGTTAAGCTGCATTGAGTAATCGGGTGCCATGGGGTTCATATTACTTAGCTTGGTAACCTCCTTTTCAAATATGTCGGCTGTTTCTTTGTTCCATTTTTTTGTTTTGGCCTTCTCTCGCATCTCATCAACTTCTTGCTCATTAGGGCTCCCACCCAGCTCGTCCTGTATGGTTTTCATTTGCTGATGAAGAAAATACTCGCGCTGCTGCTGGTTCATATCCGTTTTAACCTTGGTTTGGATATCGTTTTTAATTTCCAGCAGCTGAATTTCTCGTCCCATTAGCTCTAAAAGCAAATCGCTTCTGCTTTTTAAATCGTTCTGCTCAAGTAGTTTCTGCTTGTCGGGTGCTGGAAGCTCGATATTCGAACAAATAAAGTTAATTAGGAAGTAGTGGTTGTCGATGTTTTTTATTGCAAATCCTGCTTCCTGTGGCAAGTTGGGCGATAGTTTTATGATTTTAGTGGCAAAATCTTTTACCGAGCTAATTAGCGCTTCCAGCTCCTTATTGGTTTCGTTGGTGTGCTTGTCTACCATTGTTTGAACTGTTGCCATAAAGTAGGGCTCGGTGGTTACGTACTCAAGCACCTGAAAACGATGTAGCCCTTGAAGTATAACCGATGTGCTTCCATCGGGCATTTCGAGAACCTTGAGCACGCGAGCTACGGTGCCCATCTCAAAAAGATCTTTTGTTTCAGGATCCTCGATTTTTGCGTCCTTTTGCGAAACCGCTCCTAAAAACTTCGTTTTTTTAGTAAGGCTTTTTACGAGACTCACCGATTTATCGCGACCCACGGTAATGGGTAGCACCACACCAGGGAACAGAACGGTATTACGTAATGCTAGAATGGGGAGCGTTTTGGGCATATCCTTAACATCAAAATCCCCATTATCCTCGGTGAATAGCGGTATGAATTCTGAGTCTTGATCAATGGGATCGGCATGAAATGGAGACGCTATTTTTATCTTAAAATTTTTGCTCATATTGTTGTTTTGATAATGATTTGTGTGACAAATTGGCGTAGCTTCACTGAGCTAGACCTGGGTATGCAGTTTGTGCAATCGCTATGCCAATCTTTATTAGGTTGATATTGTTTTACTGTGGTAAACAGTTTAGTGCCTATAGCATGCTGTACTATTAAATATGTGGGAAAGTATTTGCTTGTCTTCGTCCGTAAGTGTTAACCCCCTTCGTTCCATAGCTTTTTGTGCTGTGGTAAAAGCTTGGCTTGTTTTATAAATTGAAAAGCCTTGCGCCCCACCCCACGAAAAGCTGGGGATAAAATTGCGTGGGAAGCCGTCGCCAAAGATATTCGCGCTAACCCCAACAATTGTTCCCGTGTTGAACATTGTGTTTATACCGCATTTGCTATGGTCGCCCATTATTAAGCCGCAAAACTGTTGACCAGTGTTAGCAAAACCTCCTTTTTTGTAACTCCATAGCTTTACCATGGCGTAGTTGTTCTTTAGGTTTGATGTATTTGAGTCGGCGCCAATGTTGCACCATTCGCCTATAACCGAGTTGCCCAAAAATCCATCGTGCGCCTTATTTGTGTACCCAAAAATTATGCTATTATTCACCTCGCCACCTACCTTCGAGTGTGGGCCAATGGTGGTTGGGCCATATATTTTAGCCCCTAATTTTAGTGCCGAGTGCTCGCAAAGTGCGAATGGCCCTCGTACTAGAGAGCCCTCCATAACCTCGGCGTTTTTTCCAATGTAGATTGGCCCCTGCTGTGCATTTAGAACGCTGCATTCCGCTGTAGCACCCTCTTCGATAAATATTTTATCGCTATTTATAGTGTGGTTGCTGGACGAGATGGGGGCAGATACTCGTCCTTTTGTAATTAGCTCAAAATCTGTTTCTATAGCCATGCCGTTCATAGCGAATATGTCCCATGAATTTTGCACTTCAGCTATCTGTTCGCTTAGCTCGTATGTTTTTCCGAAAATAGTAAGGTCTTCCTGAAAACCAAATTTTGGCATATACGACAAAGTGGCAGCAATGAGGTTTCCATTTTTGACAAGTGCCTCGCCGCAATCTAATTTTTTTATTGCGTTAACCAGATTTTTGTTTGGCAGCACGCCACCATTAATGAGTGTGTAGTTACCAACCTTTTGGGTTGGCTTAAACTTTACGCTTAGATAATCGGTTGTGAGTGGTTCCGCTTTGGTGTTCAGCGTTTTCTCCCACTTCTCTTTAATGGTAAGTATCCCAATTCGTATCATGCAAACTGGGCGCGTAAATGTAAGCGGGAGCAGCTGCTCTCTTCGGTTATCGTCAAAAAGTATAATATTGCTGTTCATTTTTTTGTTGAATTTAGGGTTTTAAACAGGCATAGCCCCAATTATTCATTCGAATAATTACTGTCTCCCACAGCGACTAAGCCTTACAACCAATCTAGTTGCCCAAAATTGGGCTCGACCATGTCGGGGTAATCCGCATTTGCATTCATCTTTTACAAACATGATGAATAATGCGGGATAAAAATACAACAAAAAAAGGAACAACTTTAGGTTGCTCCTTTTTTTGAGTGTGTCGTTGTATCGACTTATACCCCATAAGCAATGTTTATTTGCTTTTGTTGTCCATATGTTTCTTGTACTTGGTCATAAACTTATCGATACGACCAGCGGTGTCAACCATTTTCATTTTACCCGTGTAAAATGGATGCGATGTATTCGAGATCTCAACCTTTACCAGCGGATACTCAACACCTTCAACCTCAAGCGTCTCTCTAGTGTTTACAGTCGATCTGGTAATGAAAACATGGTCATTCGACATGTCCTTGAACGCTACCAATCGATAATTCTTTGGGTGAATTTCCTTTTTCATTTTAAAGTATATTTATCTTTTAAAAACTTTTACTAACCAAAATTTAGGACTGCAAAAGTATCAACTCTTCTGGTAATTACAAAATAACCCACGAGTTTTTTGTTAAAAAAAGATTTTAATATGGTTAAATGTGTCCAAAATCAGTCTCTACTTGCAAATCTTGTGAGTAATCTTAAAAACTCAATGTAAAGCCACACAAGGGTAACCGTTAGCCCAAAAGCACCATACCACTCCATGTGCTTGGGCATTTGCATATTGGCGCTTCGTTCAATAAAATCAAAATCCAGGGTTAGGTTAAATGCAGCAATTGCAATAACCACAAGGCTTATGCCGATTCCCAGAGGGCCACTGTCGTGTATAAACCCCATGTTAACGCCAAATAGGCTTACTATAAACGATATAAAATACATGAGCGCGATTGCGCCTGTGGCGGCAAATACGCCTGTCCTAAACTTATTCGTTACCTTAATGGTGCCCGTACGGTACAGCAACAGCATTAAAAAGAATGTGGCGAATGTTAGCCCTATTGCTTGGGTTATTATGGCCAATTCGTATTGGGCTGCCATAAGCGCCGAGAGTCCGCCCAAAAGCAATCCCTCGAGCACGGCGTAAATTGGCGCTGTGATATGAGCAATACGAGGGGAAAACGCGGTTATTAATGCCGTTATAAAACCTCCAATGCCGCCTATGGCCATCCACATGGTAATTGATGGTGAACCTGTGGCCGCAAGCTTCCAGGTATATATTGCTCCCAAAACAACTAACCCTAGCATGGCTAGCGTTTTTTTCTTGGTTCCCTCAATGGTCATAACTTCGGAGGAAGTTACCGCTTGCTGTTTTCTGAATATTTTTTCGCTTAAAGCGGGGTTCGATGATTTATACATTTTAAAAATTTAGAGTTGGTTAACTGCCGAAAGGTCTATCAAATTGTGTACCATTAGCCTTAGGTCTGCCATTTTGCGGGTTGTTAATTTTTCTACTTTTTCACTTTGTTCGCAATATTTTGCTATTTTTGATTTATGATTGAACGTGACTACTTGATGCGAATTTTGAAGCAGTTTCTTGATGTTTTGCAAAAACTCATAAACGGCTATAATCCCGAGCAGGACGAATGTATAGAGGTACAGCTAAACGAACTGTGCGAAAAGTATGTAGGAATAGGTTTGCCCTTTATTGAGAGCAATGATGTAGATTGTATTTTGGATATTACAAAGGGGCTATCGCCCAGCGATTCTGAAGCAAAACTAACTATGCTTTCTGAATTGCTTTACACATGGGTAACCCTACCTTCAGCCAGTGTTACTAGTAAGCATGTAGCAGAAAAAGCATTGGCTTTGTTTTTACATATTGATAAGGAAAGTAGAACCTTTTCGTATGAAAGGCAACAGCGCATTGCTCACTTGCAAAGCATACTTGACGAATAACATATGCATTTCAAAATTATGAGTAGTATGAGGTACAGTTTAGAGCCTTGTTTAGTACCTTCAGTACTTGTTGCCTTTTGTATAGCAAGGGTATAAATGTTTACTTGCCATTTTGCTTTTAACTAAGAGTTAGGGTATGGTTTTTTGGAATTTCGAGTAAACCCGTCATCACGAGAAGCGATCTTTGCGACGAAGTGATCTGTTTATAACGTTGAGTGTATTATTTCGTAAGGGGTTGCGTGCTTCAAACCTATCAATTTGCCACCCAAATTTGATGCGGGAGATAACGCTCGAAAACCTCTGAAACCTTATGAATTATACATATTGTTAGGCTTTCGTGCATTATTGTTTCAGTATTTCAATCAATTCTCTGTTAATATATAAAGTTTCTCGCCCAACTTTTTGAGATTCAATAATCCCTATATCTTCAAGCTCCTTTAAATAGCGAGAAGCAGCCTTTCTTTCTACACCTAATTTATTTACAACAAATTCAATTTTCGAGTATGGTTGTTCAAATAATAATTCAACAAGCTCTTTTCTATATATTTTTGGTGCTTTTTCTTGAACCTTAATTATTGTAGAATCTAATTGGTCTTTGATGTTTGTAATCCTAGTAATTGTGTCTTTTGATGTGCTTTCAACTGCTTTCAGCATAAACATTATCCACTCTTCCCACTTTCCTGTCCGATTGGTCTGATTTAATAGGCGATAGTATTCTGGCTTGTTAGCAATGATATAAGAACTTAAATACAAAATCGGAACATCAATTAAATCATTAAGTATCAAGTACAAGATGTTTAAAATCCTTCCAGTTCTTCCATTTCCATCGTAAAAAGGGTGAATACTTTCAAATTGATAATGAAGTATTGCCAAATTAATCAAGGGAGACAATTCATCCTGTTGGTTATAGTGGTTAATGAAATTAGAAAGTAAATCAAGTATTTCTATTTTATCCTGAGGTGGTGTGTAAACTATTTCCCCTGTAGTGTCATTTTTCAACACAGTTCTAGGAGTACTTCTAATCCCAGCAGTATTATCAACCAACTTTTGCTGAATACTAACTATATCATTCACTTTTATAAATCCTTGACTTTTAGCAAGGTCATATCCTTGAAATATTGCTTTTCGATAATTTACAACTTCCTTTGTCTCTGGTGAAATATGAGTTTTGTTAACAGTCAACGCTTTGTAAAGTTCATCTTGAGTTGTAATAATATTTTCAATCTCGGAGCTATCTTTTGCTTCCTGTAAAACTATGGCATTAATCAGCATTGTTTGATTAGGAATTGTTTTTGCAATCCCTTTTAATTCCGCTAACGCTGCAGAGGACTTGTTAGTTTGTCTAAGAATCTCAATAGTTTCCACTTTTTCTCGCAAAGGTGGAAGTTTTTCGAGTTGATAATGTGGTGCATTTTGTCCCATATTCTTTTTATTTGTCCCAAAAATACAAATTATGGTACAATTATCAATATAAGTAGTGCATTTTTTGCATGAAGCCTAACTTGTAATTAGTGAGTAGTAATCAGTGGGTTTACCCGTTAAGGGTTTGTGAACCCGATTGTACTTCGCAAAATTCACCAATAGATAAAATCATTAATTTAATCATCACACACCTAATCCTCCAGTTCAAAAAGCAGCTGGTCGCCAATCCATGCCCTATGTTCACTTTTTGATATTGACATTTCTTCGGCTATGGTTAGTACTTTTTGTTTATGTGTTGTATTGCGAAGTGCAATTTGTCGGAGTGCAAACCCAATGTTGTTCTTATTAGCTGCCATGATGTTGTCGTCGTAGCCATCAATTATATCAATGTAGGGGTCAAAAACCACCTCTTTGATAATTTCTTGGCTTGATGCAATGCGCCCAATTAGTATGAGGCCAGCTTTAATCAGCAGCTTGTCAGCGCTGAGGCACCACTCAATACTTTTTGATAATCCGAATTCCGATTTCCAAAATAGGTTTGAGCAGGTTTGCTCAACAATTTCTGAGTTGAAAAATTCTTGCGACCAGTCATCCATTTGCTTAGTGGTAACCTCTTTTGGATCGTCAATCATTGTTGCTAAAATTTTACACTCCCTAATATCTTGCTCAAAAAGCAAAAGGGCTAGCTCGTGGTCGTTTTTATAGGGTTTAGCAATCTCTTTCAGCTCAGCGATTGTTACACCATAGTTTACTTTATAGTTTAGTCCTAAGCACGTTAAGTTATGGGAAACAGAAACATTCTTTCTGTTTTTTACCTCTTCGATAATTCTTTGTAGTTTCATAAATGTGTTTATTTACAGGCATTACATCCAATTGGATAGCCATTTGCGTGTGTGCTAAGGCTATTACTTATGGATGTTTCATAATTATATGTGCAATATAGTAATACTTGGGGTGTTTTTTATATAAGTTTTTAACTTTGAGCTCTACTTATTTAGTTTATGCGAAAAAATGTAAGCAAATATATTTCGAAAATATTTCCCGATAAGGAGTTCTTGCGAAATTTTTTGACCCTTTTTACTGGGTCTACCTTGGGCCAGTTTATTCCGTTTGTGGCAGGACCGCTGCTAGCACGGCTTTATGTTCCTGCTGATTTTGGTTTGTATGCCCTGCTTTCATCAACCGCTGGTTTGGCATCGTTAGTTGCTACGGGGTCGTATGAGTTTGCTATTTTAACAAGTGATACCGATGATGAGGCAGATTCGCTATCGTTGCTATCTAGCTTGCTATCCTTTATTTTTTCGTGTGTTGCCACGCTTATTCTGTTTTTAATGGTTGTTTTTGCTAAGCCATGGACTAATAGCGCGTTTGGTTATACCTGGTTTTTAGTACCTCTTTTTGTTGTTTTTCAGGGTGTGCTAAATGCTACTGGGTATAGGCTTAACCGACAGCAAAAGTATGGTGTGATGGCTAGAGGACGATTGCTTCGTGCAGCTGTAATGACAAGTGTTCAGCTATTGTTAGGTTTCCTTAGTCTCCCCTGGGGTTTATTTCCTGGTATGCTTACAGGCCATTTTTCGGCGGCTGCCTATCAATTAAGAAGTGTTCGGTGCTATTTTCACAGCGCTTTTCGAAGTTTTACCATTAAAAACATCAAGGTATTAGCCGCTAAGTATTATAGGTTTCCAGCCTTTTTAATGCCAGCACAGCTTGTTAATGAGCTCTCTATTCAAACCCCAGTATTTTTACTAAAATCATTTTTTAGCACCTCGGCTGTTGGTTTTTATGCGTTACCTCAAAAGTTTTTGAATGCACCAGTAGCCCTAATTGGAAATTCTATCGGGCAGGTGTTTTTTCAGAAAGCGGTTGAGCAAAAAAAACATTCCGAATCGTTAGCAGCAACAACCCTTTCTCTTTTTAGGTTTTTATTTCGCATAGGGGTTGTCCCTTTTTCGATAATGCTTGTATTTGGCGACAGCGTTTTTGTATGGCTGTTTGGAGACCAGTGGGTGCAGTCGGGTTTATTTGCTCAAATGCTTAGCCCCTGGCTGCTTTTTGTATTGTCAGGTTCGCCCATTTCAAAGCTGTTTACCGTGCTCGATAAGCAACATCAAAGCCTTTGGCTTAACCTGGTATTATTAACTCTTCGTGTGGCTGGTTTGATTGCGGGCGCACTGTTTTTTAGCTCCCAGGTTATGGCAGTGTTTCTCTTTTCTCTTTTAAGCTTTCTGTACTGGGTGTTTCTTACATTCTATATTTTGAGGTTGGCTAAGGTTAAGGTTTTACCAATTATTATCGAAACCGTTGTAACTTGGACTATCGTTGTTTTGCCAATGGTAATTGTTCGGTATTGGTTAATGTAAATTTCAACTTGAAAAGTTTTATGAGTAAAATTATTACTACATATAGTGATGGGGGAGGGTGGAGCTGTTACCACAATATTCATGTAAAGGGATATGCTTTTAATGGTGATGGTATTATGCTCTCGGGAGCCAGCTTGGCAGGTGCTATTGCCTCTGTAAAAACTATTGATGAGTTGGCGGCCCTTGCTTTGTCGTTAAACGGTTTGTTTTGTGCTGCTGGAAGTTTATCCTTTGGTTCTTTTGCTCTGGCAGATAAAGTTCGAAGTTTCCCCCTGTTCTATGCTCATAGTCCCGAGTCCATTCTAATTTCTGATAACCCTTACCTATTTCAGCAGTCGGATGAGTTAAACAGCAATTCCGTGCTCGAATTTAAAACAGCAGGTTACTGTTTAGGCGATAGAACGTTGCTTAATGGTGTTTGTCAGGTTGAGGCTGCAACCCTTGTTGTATACTGTAATTCTGCATGGCAAAAGGTACAGTATTTTTCTTATGCAACACAAAACCAAAGGGCCGAAACGTACGATAATGCGAAGCAAAAACTTCGTTTGGTGCTCGATAATTGCATGCATCGCATGTTAAAGAGTATTTCAAACAGGCCTATTGCTATACCTTTAAGCGGTGGGTACGATTCGCGCTTTATTGCTGCTTGGCTTACTCTTAATGGGAGGAACAATTTCACAACTTTTACCTATGGTCGTTCTGGTAATCGAGAAATGCAGCTGGCACATCAAGTTTCTAAAACCCTTGGATGCCCTTGGATACCCATAGTTTACACTGATGATGTAGTAAGGAATATTGCCAACGACGATTTTTTTGAACGTTACGTTAGGTTTGCCTCAACAGCTTGCTCAATGCCTCTTTTTCAGGATTACCCTGCCATTAACACCATGTTAAAGGGTAATTTTTTGCCCAAAGGAACGGTTGTACTGCCTGGGCATTCGGGTGATATGCTTGCGGGAAGCTGGCTAAGGGCCGATTATAAAAATAAATCGATGGATAAAATTGCCAATGTTCTTGTCGATAATTTTCATGGCCTCATCGATTTATCTAAATCCGAGAGAGTGCTGCTTTATAGAAAGATTAGCGACTCTATTGCTTCGCTCGATGATTGTTTGCCGTATAGCGTAATGGACTGGTGGAACGTAAAGGAGCGACAGGCGAAGTTTATAGTAAATTCATGCAGAGCGTACTCCTTTTTCGATTTCGATATCCGATTACCACTATTTGATGATGAGTTGGTGAATTTCTTCAAAACCTTACCCTTTAGCTATAAACTTCACAAAAGGCTATATAACGAAACCCTAGAGGAGCATTATTTTAAGCCATTGGGTTTAGTTTATAACAGTGAGCTACAACTTACAAGGAGCGATTATTTTTTGATCCAAGCTAAGGGGGTGCTTAAAAGAACTTTCCCGATTTTGAAAAAATTTAGGAGGCCTTTTACCGATAATTTATGCTATACAGAAATAGCTGACCAGCTATACAGCCAGTATGGGTTGAGTATTGATGAGGAGTGCATACGGAACTCCAAAAGCTTAAACGCACCCATTTTAAACTGGTATTTGAAAGTTCTGTCAGAAAAACTACCCAGTTGGTATTTATTGGAATTGAATAATATCTAAATTTGCAGCTGCATGTGTGTCGAACGCCTTCTCGGTCTACAAAAAGAATCAGCTGTAATTGGTTTGGCAAATAGCCTATTTGGTTATTGTGGTTAGCTGGATATTCGTGGCCAGATTGTATGATATCTATTTCTTGATTAGAATATATGTTTTTATTGGTGCTGCAATTTATGCTGTGTTGGCCTACATGGGCTACAAAGTGGTGGAGGAACAGAATGCAGCGAGCTAGTTTTGTTATTTAAACATTCTTGAATTACTTTAGTATTCATTAAAAAAACAAAAACCTGTGAAACGCTTTTTTGTCAACATATATGGATTTTTGTTCTTCCGATGGGCATACCCTGGCTTTAATTTCCGCGAATTTCCATTCAGGAAACTTTTTAAATGTTTTGTTGCACAGCGAGTGTTTGGCATTAACAGAAAGGTTCCCTGGCCTGTTCATTGGACTTCGGAAGTAAAAGCGTTCGAAAATATTCAACGGGGCACCGAAACCCCAGGGTCAATGCTTGGATGTTATATTGATGCACGTAACGGAATTATACTTGAAGATAACGTATGGATTGGTCCTCGAGTATCGCTTATCAGTATGGATCACAATCTTTTAAACTATAATTATTATAAAGAGGAGCGGCCCATAAGGATTGGTCGTGATTGTTTACTAACAACCAACTCAATAGTATTACCAGGTGTTCTACTTGGCCCTCATACTGTTGTTGCTGCCGGGGCTGTAGTAACCAAGTCGTTTCCGCAGGGGAATGTAATTTTGGCAGGTAATCCTGCAAAGGTAGTGAAAGCGCTGCAGGAATACTCCACTAAGAGCTGAGGGTTATTATGTGTTAATTGGGTGCAATGCTATTCTAAGCTCGTATGTTTTTTTCTATTTGGTAGGTTATTATTGGATTTAATATCTCCTTTTTTGCAAAAGGAAGGGTTGGGTGAATGGTTTTTTTATGCGGTTTACTCTTTAAATTCATCAAAACGTACTGTAATCAAATCAATGATGGCTCGTTAAACTACTCGTTAGCAGAGACTTGAGTGCTTTGTGCTATGTGCATGTTTTTTTTTGTTGAGGTGCTTGAAGATTTCCAAAAAAACATCTATATTTGCCATCGCAAAACGGTGGATGTAGCTCAGCTGGTTAGAGCGCTGGATTGTGGTTCCAGAGGTCGCCGGTTCGAGTCCGGTCTTCCACCCAGGTTCAAAGAGGTTTTGAGATGTTTCTCAAAACCTCTTTTTCATTTTATTGAAACCTCTTTATCCCCAATTATTCATTCGAATAATTGCTGTCTCCGACAGCGACTAAGTTTCACAACCAATCTAGTTACCCAAAATTGGGCTCGATTATGTCGGGGTAGCTCGCATTCTCATTCATCTTTTGCGAATTTGATGAGTAATGCGGGTTATGTTGCTGATAAATAGCGTAATATATTGCTTGTTTTTTGTCTGGGGCAAATTTTTTATAAACCTAAAATTTGTTAAAATAAAGGAGAGTAACCTGTCATGTTGTTTTTTTTATTATCTTTCGCTAAATAAGTAAAATTTTTTTCTGATATGCTTGATAGTAAAGCCATAGTAAATTTAGTTAGCGACCAGTACATGTCTAGTCACCCAAACTATTTCTATAAGGAGGTGGTTTATTTTTCTGGGCGTATCTACGACCCAAGGGTATCGCCATTTTTAAGCTTATCCGATATTTTTGTTGATCAGATTGATATAAAATTGCTTGAGGAGAGCTTGGCAAAAAAACCTGTTGTTACCAAAGCCTGCTTCTTTTTTAAAAACTAGCGTTTTACTTAATAATTGGTTGTGCAAACAGCTTTATATCGTTAGTGGTTATTTCTTTATTGCAGAGTATAATTAGCCGTTCAATAACATTTCTTAATTCTCTGATATTACCTGTCCAGCTAAATTTCTTTAATGCTTCAATTGCATCAGCCGATATTTTTCGGGGAGGAATTCCATGCTCTTGGCATATTATTTTATTAAAATGGTTAACCAGTATTGGTATATCATCTATTCGTTCGCTCAGCGGTGGGACCTGAATTATTATTACACTTAATCGATGAAATAGATCCTCTCTAAAGCTTCCCGAGTCAATTTCTTTCTGCAAATTTTTATTGGTGGCCGCTATAATTCTAACGTTAACGTTTATGTCCTTATCGCTTCCCACACGTGTTATCTTATTTTCCTGAAGAGCCCTTAGTACTTTGGCCTGCGCGCTTAGGCTCATATCGCCAATTTCATCGAGAAATAGGGTGCTGTTGTTAGCCTGTTCAAACTTTCCTTTACGTTGCCTTATGGCGGAGGTAAAAGCCCCTTTCTCATGCCCAAAAAGTTCGCTTTCAATTAGTTCGCTTGGGATTGCTGCGCAGTTAACCTCTACAAGGGACATGTCGGCGCGGGTGCTTTTTTCGTGTAGCCAGCGGGCTACCAGCTCTTTTCCAGTTCCGTTTGGCCCGGTTATAAGCACGCGTGCATCGGTAGGTGCCACGCGGTCAATCATCTCTTTAACCTTCATTATGGCTTCCGATTCGCCAATAATATCATCCGTTTTATATACTTTCTTCTTAAGGGTTTTGGTTTCCTTAATAAGGCTGCTCTTGTCGGTTGCGTTTCGAATAGTAATGAGAATCCTATTCAGGTCGAGGGGCTTTTCTATAAAATCGTAAGCCCCCTTTTTTATCGATTCAACAGCGGTGTCAATATTTCCATGCCCCGATATCATTACCACGGGGGTTTCAGCCGATATATCCTGTAGCTTTTCTAGAACCTCAATGCCGTCCATTTGTGGCATTTTTATATCGCATAGTACTAGGTCGTACCCATTTTTTGTAAATAGCTCTATTGCCGATTCGCCATCCTCAGCAATATCTACCGAGTGTTTTTCAAATTCGAGTATTTCTTTAAGCGAATTGCGAATTGCTTTTTCGTCGTCGACTACAAGTATTTTTGACATACATTTTACGGTGTTAATTGTCCAGTATTTGATGTTGTACAAATATAGTAATAAGTTTACTTATCGATGCTTCGGATTGCAAACGCCTTAACCGCAATTATTCATCCGAATAATGCGGGCTAAGGTGTTGTTGGCTTACTGTTTATGCTAGCTTTAACTTGGCAAATTTCAGTAGCAAGCTTTTTGTTCCAGCCGCCCTAAACTCAACGGTTGCCTTTTTATTTTGTCCCTCGCCTTCAATCTTAGTTACTTTACCTGGCCCAAACCTGTCGTGTAGAACCAGCATATTCTCCTCAATATCTTCGGGCGAAACGTATGTTCCATTGCTTGAGGTTGGTTTGCTTGTTGCTGTGTCTAACCTGGTAAGTTTTTGTTGAGGGGTACTATCGGTTGATTTTCTTTTGGTCGTTTCACGAAAGGTTGAGGGGTTGCTTCGCATGCTGTTGCGCGACCGTGTTCCGTACCCAAAGGTTGCATCCTTAAAGCCTGTGTCCACCTCATCATCAATAAAGTCGGGGTCTATTTCAGCAATAAACCTACTGGGTATGCCCGATGTTAGGGTACCCCATTTATACCGAACCTGTGCATGTGATATGGTGGCCTCCTTGGCTGCGCGGGTTAGGGCAACATAAAAAAGCCTGCGCTCTTCTTCTAGCTCCTCAATTGAGCCTGTTGTCATTTTCGATGGGAAAAGATCCTCTTCAACCCCGGCCACGAAAACGTAATCAAATTCAAGCCCTTTGGCCGAGTGTATGGTCATAACCGAGACCTTCTTCTTGTCCTCCGGCTTGTGGTTATCGGCATCGGTAAGTAGCGATACGTTTTCCAGATAGTCGGCTAGCGTCGTAAGCTCTGTTACCCCCTCTTCTTTTTGGGTATCGCTAAACTCCTTAATGCTATTTAAGAGCTCCTCAATATTTTGGAGTCTGGTAACCCCCTCAATTGAGCTGTCGGCTTTAAACTCCCTAATTAAACCTGCGTTCGTAACTATGGTTTGCGCTGCTTCGTAAGCTTCGGCGGTGTAGGCAATGGTTCCCATTTGATTAATCAGGTTGTAAAAGCTTGTAACCTTCGATACTGCAGCGGGTTTTAGCCCAGGGTTATGCTCACCAAGCTTTGATATGGTAACCCAAATACTTTGGTCCTTTTCGTTGGCAGCGGTTTGAAGCCGTTCCATGGTTGTAGCACCAATTCCACGTTTAGGGAAATTGATGACACGCTTTAGGGCTTCGTCGTCGTGTGAATTTACGGTAAGCCTAAAGTAGGCTATGGTATCCTTAACCTCCTTGCGCTGATAGAATGACAAGCTGCCGTAAACACGGTAGGGAATATTCCGTTTTCGGAGCGATTCCTCGAACAGCCTCGATTGGGCATTTGTGCGGTATAAAATGGCTATATCCTCATAGTTCACGTGGTTTTTTAGGGTTAAGTCGGATATTGCCGAGGCTACCATAAAGCTTTCTTCCTGATCGGTATAGGCCTTTAAAACCTTTATTTTTTCGCCTACATCATTGGCCGAGAATGAGACCTTTTTTAGCTGCCTTTTATTCTTAGCAATTACGCTATTGGCTGCGTTTACTATGGTTTGGGTCGATCGGTAGTTTTGCTCTAGCTTAAAAACCTTGTGGTTAGGATAATCATTTCGAAAGTTGAGGATATTTTCAATTTTTGCCCCACGAAACGAGTATATGCTCTGCGCGTCGTCGCCCACTACGCACACATTATTATGTGATGCCGCCAGTTTTTTTACAATTATGTACTGACTATAGTTGGTATCCTGATACTCATCAACCAGAATATACTTGAACTTTTCCTGATATTTTGCCAGCACATCAGGAAAATCGCGAAAAAGGATGTTGGTGTTCATCAGTAGGTCGTCAAAGTCCATTGCCGAGGCTTTTAGGCACCGCTGCGAATATATTGCGTAAATTTTTGCTATTTCGGGTTTACGGGTTTGCCTGTCGAACGAAACTAGCTGCGCATTGGCAGCGTATGCTTTGGGTGTAATTAGATTGTTCTTTGCCGAAGATATACGGCCTAAAACATCCCTGGTTTTATATGTTTGGGTGTCGAGTTTTAGCTCCTTAATAATTGATGATGTTAGGCTTTTCGAGTCGGCGGTATCGTATATAGTAAAGGAATTGGTAAAACCCAATTTATCGGCTTCGGCACGCAGAATACGCATAAACATCGAGTGAAAAGTACCCATCCACAGCTGCTTGGCCGTTTTGTCGCCTACCACAGCCCCAATACGCTCCTTCATCTCCTTTGCCGCCTTGTTGGTAAATGTTAACGCCAGAATATTCCACGGTGGGATACCCTGTTTTAGTAGGTGAGCTACGCGGTAGGTAAGCACACGGGTTTTTCCCGAGCCGGCACCAGCAATAATAAGCGATGGCCCGTTGGTTGTGGTAACGGCCTGATGCTGCACTTCGCTAAGTTCGTTTAGGTATTGCACTGTATGTAAATATATTTTTGTTGATAATTGAGTTCAAAGTTACTCGGATATGATTAATTGAAAAAGGGAAATGACAGATTGTGAATAACTTTTTGAGTGATGAATAGCTGGGGCTGCTCCGCAATAACCCCAATTGTTAATTCGAATAATAGGACTCTCCGACAGCGACTAGACCTCACAACCAATTTTATTACCCAAAATTGGGCTCCATCATGTCGGGGTAACCCGCATTTGCATTCATCTTTAACAAAGTTGATGAATAGTGCGGGATAAATTGATTTTACTGAGAGCTGAAAATCAAAAGAAAAGCACCACAGGCTAAAACCAATGGTGCTTTCTGTATAGCGTTATTTTTTTAAAAACAGATAGAGCTCTCTCTAACCCTTTCCATTAGGATTCTTGTGTGGTTGTTAATGCCCATAATTATTTCTGCTCGTTGTTCGGCGGTTACACCATCGCCACATTTTTCGTCAATAAAGGTGTTTGTGGCATCATTGCAATCCTCTAATTTACAATAATATTTTGTGCCATCTAATGCTAGGATGTAATAATTTGAAGAACCTTCATCGGGTGGGCAAACCGAGGGGATTTCGCATTGAGGGGCAATCTCCTCAATTATGTCAAATATATCACAGGAGTCATCTTCCTCAACAGGGTTGCAACCAATAAATAGAAGAGAGAATGATGCTAGGATGATTAGTGGTAAGTGGAATTTCGATTTCATATTGGTATGGTTTAATTTAACAATAATATTTTTTTAAAGGTGCTTGGATATTATTTGTTTGAGCGTTTCGTAATCCTTGTACCCTAAATATGTTTTGTTTCCAATAACAAAGGTTGGTAGGCTTTTACTTCCCAGCTTTTTTAAATCGTTATAGTTGTTCTGTAAATACTCTAAAACATCGTCCTCTAAAAAGCATTCTGCAAAGGCGAGGTCTTTTTCGATAAACTCATCAATTATTTCCTGAAATTCGGGGCTGAAAATAACGCTATAGTTATACAGTAAAAGATCGTGTAAATATTCAAAACTTCCAACTTTATTTACACATATTATTGATTTTAACGCATTTTCAATTTGTAGGTTACGCGATGTTGTCATTAATCGAAGGATGATTTTTACTTTTTTCGATTTAATAAAATCATCATTAAGCTGATCGTACCCTTTTTCGAAAAACTTTTTACAGTAGAAACAATTATAGCCATAGTATAAAACAACGGTTAGCTCAGCATTTTTATCGCCTACAACGATGTCAAAATCTTTTTCGACTAAAATAGCTTGTACCTTATTGTCCAGCTGTTTTTTATTGTGCTTTTGAAAGATGAAATAGCCTGAGGCGCCAATAATTATTAAAACTGTTGATACTATAACCAGCTTATGATAGCTCTTCGTGTGCATTAGGGGTTGCAATTAATAAGTATTTATTCTTCTTGTAGCCTTGTTTTGCCTTCCCTTCTGTCTATATCTGTGCTGTAGTTAACTAAGCGAGGATTGAAGATTATGCCAAGGCCAATACCCTGAATGTTAATCTCCTTCACCATGTTTTTCCGTAAAATATCATTATCCCAGCGATGTCTCTTCTCCCCATTCCTATCCATAGCTACCAGGTAAAGCCCTTTCCTATCGGACTGGTCGTCCCCTTTAAATCCATCCTTCTCCATCCCTTGCTGTTTTAATAGATTTTTAGACTTGCCAACTAGCACGTCGCGCAAAAAGAGGGTCATGTGGTACTGGTAGTCTGAGTCGAAACTTTGAACACCCAACGCCGACAGATCGATGGCGCTGCTAACAATGTCTGTTTTAGGGAAGTAGATGTTGTTTTTATGGATAAATATACTGGTCTTTAGCGTTTTGAATACCAGATTCTCTAGTTCTCTGAGGTTTGTAAACTTGCCAACCTCCATTAACGGTTCAAAATTGTATATCCCCCCATCCTCTAATCTCATGTTTCCTTTCACAAGAATTTTGTCGTAAAAGATAGTGGTGTCCTGCATCTGCACTCTTCCATCAATTGAGCTTGTTAGCTTACCGCTGATGTTTTCGTGTGTAATATTTTCTTGTCCAAAGTTATCCCCGTCAACAAGTAGCTGGTGGATATCCATTCCAAATATCTCATTTCTAAACATAATATTCGTTATGGTATCGCGCGTGTCGTAAACCGCAGAGGTTACCATACTGCCGTTAAACCCATCGAATTTAAACTTGTCAATAACGTACAGGCTGCTATCCACCCTGAATAGGGTTGATAGGTTTTTCAGAAGAATATCACCATACTTAACGCTGTTTACAGCAGCGGTACCACGAACAATGTAGGGTGGAATGAACATGGGCTCCGCTAGCGTGCTATCAGCAGCTGTTTCCTCGACTATTTCTGCGGGTGGGGTTTGTGCCGCTTGTGTGGTGTCGGTTTCAACTAGGTGTGCAAATGTTGCGTAGTCAATATCGCCCAGCTTAACATGGGTGTTTACTACTATGGTTTTATCGTCCTGCTCTAGCAGAAACGCTTTGTAGGCATTCCATACTTGGGTTGAGTCAACCCACAGGTCAACACCGTGTGCGTGAGCAAAAAAGTTGTCAACCCTTATGGTGTCGTTGGCCATTGCAAAATCGAGCGTAAGGTTTTGCACCTGCACCAGCGTATCGTCAAACATTTCGAAGTTAAAGTCTCTAACCTGTGCGCTAATCGTACTTTGTTCAAATGCAATAGGCATTGCCTGCGTTTCGATTGAGTCTAAATCAATGGTGCCATACGATGCTAGCTCAACCATAATCTTACCCGAAATGCTCTCTACCAGCGAGTCGGGGATAAAGGATTTAAACTCCTCGATAACAATATTTGCCTTGGTATTTATTGCGAAGTCAGGCTTTTCGAGTCCCTTCACGCGCAGATTTCCCTCAATGGTATTGCTCCCCATCTGAATAAAGTATTCTTCAAGGTCAATGCCCATATTGTCCATATCGTTTACATACCCAAGTATTGTTCCTTTAAGCGATGTGTTTTGTAGCGAGATATCGTACCCTGGCGCATCGAGTGAGAAATCTTTTATGGCCACCGTTTTATTTGGTCTGTATGAGAAGTCGATGTTCATATTCTTTACCTCATTAACTGAATCGAGTGCTGTTGATAGGTTGCTTAGCTTCACGTCGAGGCTGGTTCGTTCAAGAAAATAGTCGGCACTTTCCATTCCAAGATTGCTGGGTAGCGTGCCGTGGGTTTTTAGATTAAACGCAAGGTTTCCGGTAAGGTATTCCACCGTGCTGTCGGGTATGAAGCTGGCAAACTCATCGAAACAAATCTGTCCGCTAGTTTTTACGTTGTATCTTGGTTTATCGAGGTTGGCAGCAGAAAAGGCTAGGTCGAAATGGCTCTTATCTGTAGCAACTCGAATATCCTTAAAATTGGCGCTAACGGTGGCAAGGTTATTTAAATCGGGCGCCGACACATTGCCGGCAAACGATAGGTGGTTTATGGGCGGATAGTCGGTTGTAATAATGCTTCCTCTTTTAAGCGATAAGTTTGCCATAACCTGCGGAAGAAGTAAGGTATCGTATAGGTATCCAGAAATCTGTGTGTTTAGGCTTGCAATTCCGTTAACGCTGAGCACGCCGAATTCCTTGAGCATCTCTTCGGGGGCATACTTAATCAGTTCTCGTAGGTTCGCTTCGTTTAGGTCAACTTTCATATCAACATAAATTGAGTCGCCCAGCTGAGCAATGCCATTGGCATGCAGGTCCAAGCCATCGGAGATAATTGAGAGCGAGCCAAGATTCACTGCGCCATCCTCGTAATCAACCATAAATCCGATGGAGGTTTCCTGCATTAGGTTAAGGTTGGTACCATCGAAGCTGCTGTTTGTGATGAGCATTTTTCCCGAAACATTACCAGCATAGTAGCTGTTTAGCACCCTTCCCGATATGTTAATTTCGGGGATACTAATTATCGAAGAGGCTTTTAGGTTGTCATCCTTAAAGTTAATGGTTACGTTTCTTACCTTTAAATCGCTAAGCAGTACATCCAGAGCCATTTCGGTGGTGTCGGTTGGCTCGGGTGTGGCGGTTGTATCGGTTGCCAATAAAAAGTCGATATTGCTTACGCCTGTCGAGTCAACAAAGTAGTTGGCAGTAAATCCTTCTATCTCAATTGTTTCTATTTCAATCTTTTTCTTTACTAAAGGGCGTGTTTTTAACGAAACGTATAGCTTTTCTAGGCTTACTATTGTATCGGTAAACGTTGTTTCGCTTGAGTCGGCTGCTGATACTTGACTCTTGCCAAGTGTAAACCCCTCGAATTCAACCGTTGCGTATGGAAATTTTCTGAATAGTAGTAGCGATACGTCATTAACTTTTACCGGGGCTTCAATTATCCTACTAACCTCTTTAAGTGCTAATTTTGTAATTGTTTTTTCGGAGTTAAGTGCAACTATAAGCACCGCAATAATTAGTACTACTAATGATAAAAGTGTGATTAGTATAACCTTACCAGTTTTTTTTAGTATTTTAGAAATTTTCATACGGATTAGAATAAGTTATAATTTTTGTTTGGGACTACTATTTCCATAGCCGATTAAGCCAGCTTGTTTTATATTTTTTCAGAGTGGTTTCCAGCTTCTCACCCCGAAGGTTGACAGCAATAATTTTTCCTTCGCCATCAATCAAAAGATTTGAGGGAATGGCTCTTACACCAAAATCTCTAGCAACCCGACTTCTCCAGCCACTTAAATCGCTTACATGGCTATTCCAGGTTAAATTATCGTTGGCAATGGCATCAACCCATTTTTTGCGCTTTGAGTCTAGCGAAATGCTGAAAATGGTAAACCCTTTACCGTTAGTGAATTGGGTATCCTTGTATTTGTTATAGGCTTCAACTAAAATGGGGTTCTCCTTGCGGCAGGGTGCACACCACGATGCCCAGAAGTCAACTAAAACCAGCTGACCACTATAGTCCGAAAGTTTTATCTCGCTACCATCGGGGGCAGGTAATGCTATATCTTTAACTTTTTGTCCAATTTCAAAGCTCTGGGCTGTGATTGCTGAAGGAATTAGCAAGCAAATTACGATGGCTATTGTGTAGAAAAACTTCATTGTTATTATTGTAAGTTGTTGATGTTTAGTCTATTTGAAAAATCTTTCTAGGATTGATAAACATAGTAATTATTTATTAATTTGTGGTTATCATTCTTTCAAAAACTATACCGTATTTGTTTTTTTGTTGTGTTTATACTTCTGGAGTGACTTTTAGTCCCAATTATTCATTCGAATAATTGCTGTCTCTGGCAACGACTAAGTTTCACAACCAATTTTGTTACCTAAAATTGGGCTCGACTAGGTCGGGGTAATCAGCATTTGCATTCATCGTTAGCTAATTTGATGAATTATGCTGGTTAGGTAATAGCCCTTTAGCCTCCGTTATCCTGTTTTTTTGTTTTACTTATGGACTCGCTTGCATAATACTTTTCTTTTTACTTCGTTAGCCCAATTATTCATATGTCTATTTATTTATTTTCAAAGGAACACATGGAACATTCATGGAGTAGTCATTCTCCTGTGTGTTAACGTTGTTAACATGAATGTTTCATTCGAATAATTGCTGTCTCCGACAGCGACTAAGTTTCACAACCAATTTTGGTTACCCAAAATTGGGCTCAACTAGGTCGGGGTAACCCGCATTTGCATTCATCTTTAACAAAATTGATGAATAATGCGGGTTAGTAAAATGGACATTACCTAAAAATGTAGTATTATTGTGGTGCAAAAAATTTTTAGCATGCTGTTATCTCATAAACTATTAAAACCTTTTATAGCATTCGTAATTGTTTGCAGCCTTTCGGTTCCAACTGCTGTGGCTCAGGTGTTTGCCCCCACCAGCGATTGGGCAGCGGCAACTGATTACTATTTTGCTGCTGAGAAAGATTCTGTTTTTGTGTTTTTTAGTCCTGATGATATTAAGCTTAGGGCACAATTTTCTGATTCGTTGCCAGCACTATACGCATGGTATAAATATAATAGCACGTTGCCTAATTATGAGGATCGATTTCAAATTATTGAGGGTGCGACAGACTCCGTTTTACTCAATATTTCGCAAGGAGGCTATCTGGTTGAGGTGTACAATAATGAGATTGATAGCCTTGAAACCTATACCTGCTGGGTATTTGTAGATAATGTGCAGATTGAGAGTTTTCAGGTACTTCGTAACTCCTGCGAAACCTTGGAGTTAATGCTAAGCACCATGCCAAATTTTTTCGATATCCCATCCCTTTTTACCTACTACGATATTTCGAGGGAAGTTCATCAAGAAAAGAGTGTTTTGGTTGAAGGCGGATATTTTGCTAACCACACGTTTAAATCAACCAATTCGGAGGTTGATGTCCCTCAAACCATTTACACGTTGCCTTTTATTAATATTGAGTTTATTAACGATAGGAATGGTGTAACCCATGGCCCGCTATATGAGTCAAGCTATGAGCTTACCATAACCCCACCCTTTGGCAAGGCACCAGTTGTTGTAGCAACCCCTAGCGTGCCTGCGGTTGCAACAAAAGCCGATTTTGAGATTAGCTTTTGGGACGATGAGAGCCAGAGCTTTGGGTTACCAGAAACAGGCGAAAACCCCAAGGGCGAAGCCTTGCTCGAGATGATGTTAAAGAGTACATCTGAAAATGCGGATTCAATCTATTGGAATATATTAAACGATAAATTGCGGTTAGCCAAGGGGGGCGATAGCATAATTTGGCAGGATAGCTCGCTATTTGATGTTCGAATTGAATCGTACCCCGATAAGAATAGGCTTAAACCAGGGTTTTATAATGTTGAGCATGTTTCTGAGAAAAATACACCAGGTTTATCCTGCTTAGATACCGTGTACACAATGGTTGAGGTAGATACCTCCTTTGTGCAGAACATTCCCAATGTTTTTACTCCGGGTGGTGGTCTTTATCCTGTTTTCAAAATTGCCCCCGAAGATTTACAATCCCTAAAATCCTTTAAAATAGTAATACATAGCCGTAGTGGGAAGCAGGTGTATAGATATACTGGCGACCCAAAGAAATGGGAGGGATGGAACGGTAAGGTGGATAACACTAAAGGTGATGTGCCAAGTGGTGTTTACTATTATGTTATCGATGCGGTAGGTTGGGATGGTGTTAGGTACCGTAAAAAGGATTATAGGGGTTTTTTACATTTATATAGATAGCAGCCTGGCTGTTATACTTTCACTTTTCTCTTTGTGTTTTGCTTGGTTTTTCGTATTTTTTATTGAAAAACCACTTTCTCTATTTACACCCTTTTTGCACCATTTAGTAAAAGTTTCCTATATTTGGGTGGGACTAAAACTAAAAATTTATGATTAAAGTTACAGTAAGTAAGTATTTTGAGGACAGTATTCGCAAAAATTGGGATTCCTTAGCTCTATCCGATTATAGTGGTGAATCGTTTACCTATGCCGATGTTGCATGTGCTATAGCTAGACTTCACACCTTTTATGATGGTTTAGGCATAAAAGAGGGCGATAAGATTGCTCTGGTAGGGAAAAACTCAGTGCGCTGGTGCGTTGTTTACCTTTCCGTTGTATCGTATGGGGCTATAGTTGTGCCCGTTTTACCCGATTTTAAACCGGGTGATATACATGAGATTGTGAATCATTCCGACTCAATCCTGCTATTTGCAGAACAGGCTTTGTTTGATTCAATGGATTTTGAGAAGATGCCGAATTTGATGGGCTCTCTTAAAATAGCAGCTTTTACAATTCAAAAACACCGGGCGGAGGGATTTGTTGAAGCATGGGAAAAGAGTGATGCCGATAAGCCCATAGCTGAAAATTGCTTGAATCCCGAATCGTTTAGCTTGCCCGAAATTTCAAACGACAAGCTAGCCGTATTAAGCTATACATCGGGAACAACAGGTTTTGCAAAAGGGGTAATGATACAGCACAATAGCTTGGCTGCAAATATTCAGTATGCTCAAGAGAATATGCCGCTAAATCCAGGTGATAGAATTGTTTCGTTCCTTCCTCTTGCACATACTTTTGGTTGTGCTTTCGAGTTTCTATTTCCTTTCACGTTGGGGTGCCATATTACCATTCTAACTAAAACGCCCTCACCTCAAATCATTTTACAGGCATTTAACGAGGTGAAGCCCTCGTTAATCCTTTCAGTTCCTTTGGTTATTGAGAAGATTTACAAGAAGCAGGTGATTCCAGTTATTTCGAAACCCTTAATGAGGATACTCCTTAAAATACCCTTGGTAAATGGAATAATCCTTAAGAAGATTAGAGAGAAGCTTGAAGCCGCTTTTGGTGGGAATTTCAGGGAGCTTGTTCTTGGCGGAGCACCGTTTAATCAGGAAACAGAGCAGTTCTTTAAGCGAATGAAATTCCGCTATACGGTTGGGTATGGCATGACCGAGTGCGGACCGCTAATTAGCTACAATAATTGGCGAGATACTCCCTTGGGAGCATCTGGACAAGTTGTAGATACAATGGAGTTGAAGATTGATTCTAGCGATCCGCTTACCATCGCTGGAGAAATAATGGTAAGGGGTGAAAATGTGATGCAAGCATACTATAAGAATCCGGAGGCTACCCAAGAAGTACTCGACTCCGACGGTTGGCTTCACACGGGTGATCTGGGTTTGCTTGACAAAAAAGGAAATCTCTTTATAAAGGGTCGAATAAAGAGTATGCTTCTTGGATCGAGCGGGAAGAATATTTATCCAGAAGAGATAGAATCGTTATATAATAATAGGTTAGGCGTTGGCGAGTCTATCATTGTGCAGCGAAACGATAAGCTGGTTGCATTAATATATCCCGACCAAGAGTTTAAGCAGAAGCAAGGTTACACCAACGAGTCAATTAAAGAGCTTTTCGATGAGTATAAGAAAGAGATTAACGACGAGCTACCTAACTATATGAACGTTTCGCAAATAATTATACAGTCGGAAGAGTTTGCAAAAACGCCAAAGCGGAGCATTAAACGGTTCCTGTACGATTAAGCTTAATATAAAAACCTCCGAAAATTATTTCGGAGGTTTTTGTTTGTAAGCCGTGAAGAAAGTTTGTTCTTCGATTAATAATTACTCTTCGGTTATTACTATTTTTTCAATTGTATCTCCCTGTTTTATCTCGTCAATTATCTCAAGGCCATCGTAAACCTTGGCAAAGCATGTATGGTTGCGGTCGAGGTGAGCGGTGTTTTCTCTGCTGTGGCATACAAAGAACTGCGAGCCGCCGGTATTCCGCCCCGCATGAGCCATAGATAAAACACCCCTGTCATGATGCTGATTATCCCCATCTATTTCGCAGTCGATGGAGTAGCCAGGTCCGCCAGTTCCAACCCGACGATCGCTCATGTCTTTTGAAAAAGGACAGCCTCCTTGTATTACAAAGTTAGGGATAACCCTGTGAAATGCTAACCCATCGTAAAATCCCGACTCGGCTAGCTTAATAAAGTTGGCCACTGTATTCGGGGCATCATCGTAATAAAAATTTACTTTCATTATCCCTTTTGCGGTGTGTATTTCGGCTCTTTTCATGTTTAAAAATTTGGTTACCTTCATTTTTCACAATGTGCAAAGCAAGCATTGGCATCTTTCTTTTGCTGCAAAGCTATTAAAAAATGTGATTAAACCAATCCTCTTTCCTGAGCAAAATAGTATATTTGGTTAACAATTTCTTCAGTTGTAAGGGTAGCGCGATTTAGCACCATGTCAAAAAGTTCGCTATCAGGCTTATTCCCTCTATAGAATTCCATAAATGTTTCGCGGCGCTTGTCGGTTTCCTTTACCAGGTTCGTGGCTTCAATATCGGTAAGGTTAAAGCGTTTTTTTATCTGGCTTATACGCCAGTCGAGCGGGGCAAAAACCTTAATATGTATTGAGCGCTCAATATGCTTGGCAATAACACAGCCAGCCCTCCCCACTATTATTGAGTTACCTTGCTCGGAGTACGATCGAACAATTTGGGCAATTGCTCGCTTGATTTTGGTATTGCTTAGGTACTTGTCTTTTGAGAAGACTGAGACCAAATCGTCAAACACACCTTTTTCTTCGGCACCAAAAATATGTGATATATCCTGAGGGGTTGCCTCCAGCGCTTGGGCAGCATCGTGCAGTACTTGGTGGCTTACAAAAATCCATTCATCGCTTTCAATCTTTTTATTGCTGTTGATTTTTTTTGCTAGCTTACTGCCAATCTCGCTACCGTAGCAACCATATTCTCTCGAAAGGGTAATAACGGGGCCTTTTTCTGGATGAATGTCTTCTTCCTCACGTTTAACCCGTTCGTGCATATATTGTAAAAATAAATTGCTCATATTTTTCTTTTAAAGATACAACAAAAAGTTTATGTTGAAAAACTTCCACTAAAAATTAAGGGGGCTTTCATATCTTTAAGCCGATGATAAGGAGTTAACCCCAATTATTCATTCGAATACTTGGGACCTCCGACAGCGAGTAAGTTTCACAACCAATTTTGTTACCCAAAATTATTGGGCTCAACTATGTCGGGGTAGCCCGCATTTGCATTAATCTTTACCAAATATGATGAGTAATGCGGGTTAAGGGACAAAAAAACCCTTGGGTAACCAAGGGCTTTCGTGTTGTATTCTTTTTGTTTTTACTCTTCTTCCGACTCTTCTTCGTAGGCTTTTAGCAGTTTTTCCTGAACATCGGCAGGAACCTGTTCGTAGTTTAAGAATTTCATGTCGTAGGTTGCTCGGCCACTTGTGAGCGATGAGAGCGCAGTTGAATATTTATTAAGTTCGGCTAGTGGAACCTTGGCAATAATTTTTTCGAACCCTTTAACGCTGTCCATGCCCATAATTATGGATCTACGGTTCTGCAGGTCGCTCATCACATCGCCCATATTGCTACTGGGTACAAGTACCTCTACCTCGTACACAGGCTCCATAATTTTAGGGCCAGCATTTTTAAAGGCTGTTCTAAAAGCGTTTCTGCCGGCAAGTTTAAATGAGATTTCATTTGAGTCAACGGGGTGCATCTTCCCATCATAAATAGCAACCCTAATATCGCGAGCGTAGGATCCGGTAAGCGGGCCCTCGTCCATTTTTTCCATTATCCCTTTTAGGATTGCGGGGAGAAAACGAGCGTCAATGGCGCCCCCAACAATGCAGTTGTAAAACACTAGCTTCCCACCCCAGTCTAAATTAATCTCTTCTTTTCCCCTAACACTTATATTTATTTCTTTACCATTAATCTTATACTTGGTTGGGTCGGGGGCACCTTCTTTATGGGGTTCAATAACCATGTAAACCTCACCAAATTGCCCAGCTCCTCCGCTTTGCTTTTTATGGCGATAGTCGGCCTGAGCCGTTTTTGTGATGGTTTCGCGGTAAGGGATACGAGGAGGCAGAAAATCGACATCAATTTTATATAAATTTAGCAGTTGCCACTTTAGTATATTAAGATGATGTTCGCCCTGTCCATGTATAATAATTTGCTTAAGCTCTTTTGAGTACTCAACAATAATGGTTGGATCTTCTTGGTGCGCCCGATTCAGATATTCTCCGAGTTTTTCGGTATCCGATTCATTTTTGGCCTTAATTGCAGTTCTAAATTTTGAGTTGGGAAATGTAAGCGGTGCAAAAGAAATGTTTTTGCCAGGGGCGCACAGGGTATGATTTGTTTTAGTGTTTTTTAGTTTTACAGCGGCACCAATATCCCCAGCAACAAGTTCAGATACTTTTTCACGTTTTTTGCCAGCCACAACAAAGAGCTGTGATATGCGTTCTTTTCCATCGTTTGTAGTGTTAACTAAATCCATTCCTTCGGCAACCTTGCCCGATATAACTTTAAAGTAGTTAACCTCGCCAATGTGCGATTCAACGGCAGTTTTAAATACGAATAATGAAACGGGATCTGCAGCATTATAGCTAATTTCTTTCCCATCCTTTGTTTTCATCGCAGCACACATATCAGGGCTTGGGCACACATTAATAACAAACTCCATCAGTCTTTTTACTCCAACATTACGTTTGCCCGAAACACAGAAAACGGGAAACAGGTCTCTTGCTATCATGCCCGCTCTAATTCCCATGCGCATCTCATCTTCCGAAAGCGTTCCCTGGTCAAAGAATTTTTCCATTAGGCTTTCATCATTCTCAGCGGCAGCCTCAATTAGAGCATTATGCAGTTCATTTGCCTTATCCATTTCTTCGGCAGGGATGTCTAGTATTTCACGTTCGCCAGAGTCGCCTTTAAACTTGTACATCTTCATCAGAAGAACATCAACAATAGCGTCAAACTCATTGCCAGCATTTACAGGGTATTGAACAATGGCTACTTTTGAACCAAAGCTCACTTTAAGCGATTCTATGGTTTGGTCAAAGTTTGCCTTTTCATGGTCGAGTTGGTTAACAGCAAATAGCAGGGGCTTATTAAGTCTTTCTGCGTGACGAGCAAAAATTTCGGTTCCAACCTCCACACCGTATTGCGAGTTAATTGTCATTAAACCTACATCGGCTGTGTACATTGATGAGATCACCGCTCCTACAAAATCGTCGGAACCAGGGGTGTCGATAATGTTTAGCTTATTGCCGTTAAATTCGGTATAAAGTACGGTAGAGAAAATAGAGCGCTGGTTCTGCTGCTCAATTTCGCTGTAGTCTGAAACAGTGCTCTTTGCCTCTATTGTACCCTTACGGTCAATAACTTTCCCCTCAAACATCATACTTTCGGCTAGGATAGTTTTTCCTGAGCCCGTATTGCCCAATAGGGCTATGTTTCTTACTTGGTCAGATTGATAAGTTTTCATGCAACTTGCTTTACTTCGGTTTAACAATATGTTGTCTATCAACAAGTACTTAAGTCGATAGGCTCCCTAATAAAAATTTGCCCAAAAATACTAAAAATTTACTTTAAACAAGTCTTCATGGGGCATAACTTTCTTGTTTTATTGAAAATAAAAATGAGCTCAATTAATTTAAATAGGTAATAATAAATGCCTGAGCATTTAATTAAATGCCTAAAATGCTTGGAATTATTAAATGGTGTTCATACCTTTGCGCCCGCAATTTTAACGTAGTAATACGCTAGTTGACAATAAAAATGGGACAAAAAGTTTTGGTGTTTAATAAAAAAGAATACCTTTGCAACCCATTTTACATAAAGAGACTATATAATTAAACTTAAGAAGAATATATGCCTACTATTCAGCAATTAGTGAGAAAAGGGAGGACCAAAATCGTAGGGACGAGCAAGTCGCCAGCTCTCGATTCGTGCCCTCAGCGTCGCGGGGTATGTGTGCGTGTGTACACCACTACTCCTAAGAAACCCAACTCAGCGATGAGAAAGGTTGCCAGGGTAAGGCTTACCAACGGAAACGAAGTAAATGCTTATATTCCTGGCGAAGGACACAATCTACAGGAGCACTCAATTGTGCTTATCCGTGGAGGTAGGGTTAAAGACCTTCCCGGTGTTCGTTACCATCTTGTAAGAGGATCTCTTGATGCATCGGGGGTTGAAGGGCGCACGCAACGCCGTTCCAAGTATGGAACCAAGAAGCCTAAGAAAAGTTAATTAAATTTTTAAACACATTGTTTAAAGAATGAGAAAAACAAAACCAAAAAAGAGGATACTTTTACCCGATCCTAAATTTCAGGATCCATTTGTTACACGTTTTGTGAACAACATGATGTATAGTGGTAAGAAGAGTATCGCATTCGACATTTTTTACGAAGCTCTCGAGATCGTTGAAAAAAAGATGAAGAATGAAGAGAAGAGCCCTCTCGAAATATGGAAGAAGGCCATTGAGAATATCACCCCTCATGTTGAGGTGAAAAGCCGACGTGTAGGAGGTGCAACCTTTCAGGTTCCAATGGAAGTTCGCCCCGATCGCAAGGTTACAATAGCGATGAAAAACATGATCATATTTTCACGTAAGCGGCCGGGAAAAGGAATGAGCGACAAGCTAGCCGCTGAAATAATGGGCGGTTACAATGAAGAGGGAGGAGCCTATAAGCGAAAAGAGGATATGCACCGTATGGCTGCAGCCAATAAGGCTTTCGCCCATTTCAGATTTTAATATTTTTTTATACCTTACTATAATACCGAGGCAGAGAACTAGATGAGCAGAGATTTAACGTTTACCCGTAACATAGGCATCATGGCACACATTGATGCCGGTAAGACAACAACAACCGAACGCATACTATACTATACGGGTAAAACACATAAGATAGGAGAAACGCATGATGGTGCTGCTACAATGGACTGGATGGTTCAGGAGCAGGAGAGAGGAATTACAATCACATCTGCGGCGACAACTACTTTTTGGAATTATGACGACCAGCAGTATCAAATTAACATAATTGACACTCCAGGCCACGTTGACTTTACCGTAGAGGTCGAACGCTCATTAAGGGTTCTCGATGGCGCAGTTGCCGTTTTTTGTGCCGTAGGGGGTGTTGAACCACAAAGCGAAACCGTTTGGCGCCAGGCCGACAAGTATCGTGTACCCCGGTTGGCTTTCGTAAATAAGATGGATAGGACAGGAGCCGATTTTCTAGCTGTTGTTCAGCAGATAAAAGAGATGCTTGGCGCTAAGCCAATTCCACTTCAATTACCCATCGGAGCCGAAGAGAGTTTTAAAGGTGTAGTAGATTTAATTGAAAATAAAGCGATAGTTTGGTACGATAATCCTAAAACAAAATCTACCGAATATCGCTACGAGGATGTACCCTCGGATATGGTTACCGAAGTTAACGAATGGCGCGAAAAACTCATCGAGGCTGTGGCTGAGTACAACGATGACCTTTTGGAGCGTTTTTTCGAAGATCCCGATTCCATTACCCAGGAAGAGATACTCGAAACCATACGTACGGCCACGATTAATCTTTCAATCGTTCCCGTGCTTTGTGGCGCATCATTTAAGAATAAAGGTATTCAGCGGTTGCTGGATTCCATTATTAGTTTCATGCCAAGTCCACTCGATATCGGAGCAGTACATGGAACACACCCTGATTCAGGTGATGAGTTACTACGTAACCCTGATGTAAAAGAACCTTTCTGTGGGTTGGCATTTAAAATCGCTACCGACCCCTTTGTAGGAAGGCTCGCATTTATTAGGGTTTATTCAGGCAAACTCGACAGTGGTAGCTATATTTACAACATGCGCAGCGGTAAAAAAGAGCGCATTAGTCGCCTTTACCAAATGCACTCCAACAAGCAAAATCCAATAGAATTTTGTCATGCCGGAGACATTTGCGCTGCGGTAGGGTTTAAAGACCTTAGAACTGGCGACACTGTTTGCACAGAAAAACATCCAATTTTACTTGAATCAATGACCTTCCCCGAACCCGTAATAGGGCTTGCGGTTGAACCCAAAACACAGGAGGATCTCAAAAAGCTTGGGGTTGCCTTAGGCAAGCTTTCAGAGGAAGACCCTACGTTTCAGGTTCATAGTGACGAGGATAGTGGCCAAACCGTGATTAGCGGTATGGGCGAGCTACACCTTGAAGTTATTGTTGATAGATTGATGAGAGAGTTTAAGGTAGGAATTAACCAAGGAGCTCCTCAGGTAGCATACAAAGAGGCTATCACACAAGTTACCGAACACCGCGAAGTGTTCAAAAAACAGTCAGGTGGTAGGGGTAAATTTGCCGATATTGTTGTCGAAATCGGCCCGGCCGACGATGGCATAGCAGGTCTACAATTTGTCGACAAGGTAAAAGGCGGAAATGTCCCTAAAGAGTTTATACCATCTGTACAAAAAGGATTTGAGTTGGCCATGAGGAATGGAGTTCTAGCAGGGTACGCTTTAATTAGTCTTAAGGTAACCCTAAAGGATGGATCATTTCATGCGGTTGACTCCGATGGTTTGTCATTTGAAATTGCTGCCCGTCAGGCGTTTCGTCATGCAGTTCCCAAAGCGAACCCTATCTTACTTGAACCCATTATGACCGTGGAGGTTGTTACCCCCGAGGAGTATATGGGCGATGTAATAGGCGATTTAAACAAGCGAAGGGGACAAGTTTCGAGCATGGATTCAAAAGGCGTGGCACGTGTAATTAAAGCAGAGGTTCCATTGTCCGAACAATTCGGATATGTTACCGTACTACGGACGCTCTCCTCCGGAAGGGCTACCTCATCAATGGAGTTTTCTCACTATGCTGAGGTTCCTGCCTCTATTGCGAAGGAGGTTGTAGAAATGTCCAGTGGTAAAATAGTAAAAGAAGTCGATTAATCATTTACCATTTGTTGTAAAATGAGCCAAAAGATCAGAATCAAGCTTAAATCTTATGACCACAATTTAGTGGATAAGTCGGCCGAGAAGATCGTTAAAACCGTTAAATCAACGGGTGCAATTGTGAATGGGCCAATACCCCTTCCAACGCATAAACGGATCTTTACTGTGAACCGATCCACTTTTGTGAATAAGAAATCGAGAGAGCAGTTTCAGCTAAGCTCTTTCAAGAGACTACTCGACATCTACAGCTCCACACCGAAGACAATCGATGCTCTTATGAAGCTTGAGTTGCCCAGTGGAGTCGAAGTAGAAATTAAAGTATGAGTGTGATTAATTAATCAATTATTGCAATGTCAGGAATAATAGGAAGAAAAATTGGAATGACTTCAGTATTCAGTGCCGAGGGTAAAAATATACCATGCACTGTTATCGAAGCAGGTCCCTGCGTTGTTACTCAGGTCAAAACCGTAGAGCAGGATGGTTATTCTGCACTACAGCTAGCCTTTGATGAGAAAAAGGAGAAGCACACCAGCAAACCTATGCTTGGCCACTTTCAAAAAGCTAAAATTGCCCCAAAACGCAAAATAGCTGAGTTTAAAGAGTGGGATAAGGAATATCAGCTGGGCGATGTGGTTACATCAGACATTTTCCTTGAGGATAGATGGATAGATGTTACTGGAATATCCAAAGGAAAAGGATTCCAAGGTGTAGTTAAGCGTCATGGTTATAGTGGTGCTGAACGAACTCACGGACAAAATGGTTGCCTTAGAACTCCCGGTTCAATTGGCGCGAGCTCGGATCCTAGCAGGGTATTTAAGGGCAAGAAAATGCCGGGGAGAATGGGAGGGAAAGCCGTAAAGGTTATAAACCTAAGGCTCATCAAAGTGATACCTGAAAACAACTTATTAATAGTAAAAGGCTCAATACCAGGCCCCAAAGGTTCATATTTAATCATTGAGAAGTAATGGAAATCAACGTACTAAAGACAACAGGTGAGGATACCGGACGAAAAGTTGAACTCAATGAGCAAATTTTTGGTGTCCAGCCTAACGATCATGCCATCTACCTTGATGTTAAGCAGTACTTAGCAAACCAACGACAGGGTACGCATAAGTCTAAACAACGTAGTGAGATAGCTGGCAGCACTAGGAAAATTAAACGGCAAAAAGGCACTGGTACAGCCAGAGCAGGATCTATTAAATCGCCAATATTTAGAGGCGGTGGAAGAGCTTTTGGGCCCATGCCACGCGACTATCGCTTCAAGCTTAATAAAAAGTTGAAGCAGCTGGCGCGGAAAAGTGCGCTTTCCTATAAGCTAAATCAGAACTCTATTTTGGTAATTGAAGACCCAAATTTTGAGTCGCCAAAAACCAAAGAATTTGTAACCATCTGCAAGAATCTCAATTTAACCGATAAAAAGTCGGTTTTTGTACTCGGAGAACCAAATAATAATATATATTTGTCGTCCAGAAACTTACAAAAACAAAAAGTGCTAATTGCATCAAATGTAAATACTTACGAAATCATGAATGCAAATACTATAGTACTGGCCGAGAGTGCAATTGATGTTTTAAATAAGATGTTTAAAATTGTATAAATCCTGTAACTATGAATATTATAATTAGGCCTGTAGTAACCGAGAAGATGGAAGATTTAGGCGAGAGGTTAAATCGTTACGGATTTATTGTGGAAAATACCGCCAACCGCTTAGAGGTGAAAAAGGCTGTTGAAGAATTTTACGGGGTTACCGTAAAAAGCGTGAATACAATGCGTTACGGAGGAAAGCGTAAATCGCGCTATACTCGTACCGGAATAATAGAAGGTAAAACACCTAGCTATAAAAAAGCAATCGTAACGCTAGAAGAAGGTGAACAGATTGATTTTTTTAGCAACATTTAATTAGAATGGCTGTAAGAAAACTAAAACCTGTTACCCCAGGTCAAAGACATAAACTTATAGGTGTATTCGACGATATTACAACTACTACACCTGAGAAATCGTTACTAGCTCCCATTAAAAAGTCGGGCGGAAGGAATAATTCCGGTAAGATGACTATACGAAACATTGGTGGAGGGCATAAACGTCGTTACAGGATAATTGACTTTGCGCGTGATCGCGATGGAGTGGCTGCCGTTGTGAAAACAATTGAGTACGATCCAAATCGTTCTGCACGCATTGCATTGGTTGTATATACCGATGGCGAAAAACGCTATATTATTGCACCTGCTGGCCTCAAGGTAGGTCAGACCATTATGTCGGGTAAGGGTATTGCCCCAGAGTTAGGCAATACATTGTATCTATCAGAGATCCCTCTTGGTACACTGGTTCATAATATTGAGCTAAAACCCCAACAAGGAGGAGTAATGGCTCGTAGTGCGGGTTCCTATGCACAGGTGCTTGCACGCGAGGGGAATCACGCCGTTTTAAAATTGCCCAGTGGCGAAATTAGAATGGTACAAACCACTTGCAAAGCAACTATAGGAACTGTTTCAAATTCTGACCACGCTCATATTGTTTCGGGTAAAGCTGGGCGTTCACGATGGTTAGGCCGCAGATCAAGAGTACGTGGTGTTTCAATGAACCCAGTTGATCACCCAATGGGTGGTGGCGAAGGTCGTGCGTCAGGTGGACTTCCACGTTCACGCAAAGGCCTTCCAGCTAAGGGATATAAAACTCGCTCTCCAAAAAATCAGTCGAGCAAGTTTATCGTTGAACGTAGGAATAAGTAATTTGAAAATTATCAAGCTATGAGTCGTTCATTAAAAAAAGGACCATATATAGAGCATAAGTTGGAGAAGCGAATCATTAAAATGAACGCGGCCAATAAGAAACAGGTTATTAAAACCTGGTCGAGAGCCTCTATGATATCACCGGATTTTGTAGGCCACACGGTAGCAGTACACAATGGAAATAAGTTCATCCCTGTTTACGTAACAGAGAATATGGTGGGTCACAAACTCGGAGAGTTTGCACCAACACGAACATTCCGTGGTCATTCCGGTAATAAGAATAAATAGTAATTAGATCTTAAACCAAGAAATAATGGGTGCAAGAAAACGTATAAAAGCCGAAAGAATTAAAGAGGAGAAGAGGAATAAGGCATTTGCTATACTAAGAAATAATCCTACATCTCCTCGAAAAATGCGCTTGGTTGTTGATTTGGTAAGGGGTAAGCAGGTCAATGAGGCCATCGATATCCTTAGGTTTACACCTAATGAGCCAACAATAAAGCTAGAAAAGTTGATACTATCAGCTTTAGCTAATTGGCAGGCTAAAAATGAAGGTGTTCGTATTGAGGATGCTAATCTTTATGTAAAGGAGATTTTTGTTGACGAAGGTCGCATGCTTAAGCGGATAAAACCCGCCGCGCAAGGACGTGCCCACAGAATCAGGAAACGTTCAAATCACGTTACCGTTGTATTAGACAGCGCAGTTACTAATGATACTCAAAACACACAGAGCTAAATGGGACAGAAAGTTAATCCAATAGGCAATAGGTTAGGTATCATCAAAGGATGGGATTCTAACTGGTACGGTGGTAACCATTACGCGCAAAAGCTAGTGGAGGATAAAAAGATACGGGAGTATCTTGCTGCACGTTTAGCTAAAGCCAGCGTATCTAAAATTGTGATAGAGCGTACACTTAAGCTCATTACAGTAACCGTACATACTGCCCGACCCGGTATTATAATCGGAAAAGGAGGACAAGAGGTTGATAAACTTAGGGAGGAGCTTAAGAATATCACTAATAAAGAGATCCAAATTAATATCTTTGAAGTAAAACGACCCGAGCTAGATGCTACAATTGTTGCCAACAACATAGCGCGTCAAATTGAGGGACGAATTTCATTTCGAAGGGCTATTAAAATGACCATTGCATCAACAATGCGTATGGGAGCCGAAGGTATTAAAGTGCAAATCTCTGGCCGTTTGGGCGGAGCAGAGATGGCACGTTCTGAGACTTACAAGGAGGGCAGAATACCGCTACATACATTCCGTGCTGATATTGACTATGCACTTGGCGAGGCGCATACTAAGGTAGGCCTTATCGGAATCAAAGTTTGGATTTGTAATGGTGAGATTTACGGAAAACCTGACTTATCGCCGAATGTGGGTAAAAGTGCACCACACCGTGGCAACAGGCCACCTCGTGGAGGAAATACTCGCAAGAGAAGGAAATAGTTAATAGCATTAAACGATTTTAGGAAATGTTACAGCCAAAGAAAACTAAATTCAGAAGGCAGCAAAAAGGCCGCATGAAGGGCAATGCCCAACGTGGGAACCAACTTGCATTCGGTTCGTTTGGGATCAAGTCATTAGATTCCATTTGGATAACCGGAAGGCAAATTGAAGCTGCCCGCCAGGCCGTTACACGTTATATGAAACGTGAAGGCCAGATTTGGATTCGCATCTTTCCCGATAAGCCCATTACTAAAAAACCCGCCGAAGTTCGTATGGGTAAAGGTAAGGGTGCACCAGAGGGATTCGTAGCACCAGTTACTCCAGGTCGTATACTTATAGAGGCCGATGGAGTACCTTACGAGGTAGCTAAAGAAGCATTGCGACTTGCAGCGCAGAAGTTGCCTGTGAGAACCAAGTTTATTGTACGCCGTGATTACACCGAAACTGAAAACTAGCTAAGAAATGAAAGCGACAGAGATAAGAGAACTTACAGTTAAGGAAGTAGAAGAGCGCATCGAGACGTATGAAGATCAGCTGCTTAAGTTGCAGATGAACCATACCATTTCGCCTCTTGATAATCCCATGAAGATTAGCGAGATGCGTAAAACTATCGCAAGAATGAAAACCATTCTTACCGAGCGTACTAGTCAGAAATAGTAAAGCCATCTTTCAACAATGGAAAATAATCGAAATTTAAGAAAAGAGAGGATTGGGTTTGTGGTGAGCAACCAAATGGAAAAATCTATAGTTGTAGCCGTTAAGCGCAAGGTAAAGCACCCAGTCTATGGCAAGTTTATCAATAGAACAACTAAGTTCTATGCCCACGATGAGCAAAATACTTGCAACGTTGGCGATACCGTTCGGATAATGGAAACTCGGCCCTTGAGTAAAACCAAGTGCTGGAGGTTAGTAGAAATCATTGAAAGAGCAAAATAGCCATGATACAGCAAGAAAGTAGACTACAAGTAGCCGACAATAGTGGTGCAAAGGAAGTCCTTTGTATTCGAGTACTCGGTGGTACTGGCAAACGTTACGCCCGCATTGGTGATAAAATTGTTGTTACCGTAAAAAGTGCGCTGCCTAGCGGAGAAGTTAAAAAGGGGATTGTTACAAAAGCAGTAATCGTTAGAACAAAAAAAGAGATTAGACGGCCTGATGGTAGTTATATCCGTTTTGACGATAATGCCTGCGTACTTTTGAACACCCAGGGTGAGATTCGTGGAACCCGTATTTTTGGGCCAGTAGCTAGGGAACTTCGTGACAAGTACATGAAGATCGTTTCCCTTGCACCCGAAGTATTGTAATCTGATTAAATCGTAGTTGCGATGAATAAGAAATTACACATAAAGAAAGGGGATATGGTATTCGTTAATGCAGGCGAATACAAAGGAAAGCAGGGTAAGGTATTAGAGGTGTTTGTGAAAAAAGAGCGGGCAATAGTAGAGGGAGTTAATATAATCTCTCGAAATACTAAGCCCAATGCCACTTACCCACAGGGAGGTATCATTAAAAAAGAGGCCCCCATTCACATCTCAAACCTTATGCTGGTTGATCCCACCAGCGGCAAACCAACAAGAATTGGTCGCCGTAGGAATGAGAAAGACAAACTAGTTCGTTACTCAAAAAAATCAGGGGAGGAGATCAAGTAATGGAATACGTACCAAACCTCAAGAAAAAATATAAAGAGGAGATTATCCCAAACCTAACCAAAGAATTTGGTTATAAGACGGTAATGCAAGTGCCTAAGCTAACGAAAATCGTGTTAAATCAAGGCGTTGGCCAGGCTGTTGCCGATAAAAAACTTATCGAGACAGCCCAAGAAGAGCTAACCATTATCAGCGGGCAAAAAGCAGTTCAAACCGTATCGCGTAAGGATATATCGAACTTTAAACTACGTAGGGCTATGCCTATCGGAACTAAAGTAACGCTTCGTCGCGAAAAGATGTACGAATTCCTCGAAAGGCTAATCGCCGTTTCTTTACCCCGTATTCGTGACTTTAATGGAGTTAACGATAAGTTTGATGGCCGAGGCAATTATAGCCTTGGGATACAAGAGCATATTATCTTTCCTGAGATAGATATCGATAAGATTAATAAAATTCTTGGGATAGAGATAACTTTTGTAACTTCATCGAATACCGACGAAGAAGCATATGCTTTACTTCGTGAATTTGGTATTCCGTTTAAAAATGTTAAAAAAAACTAGGGTATGGCAAAAGAATCAATGAAAGCCAGAGAGGTAAAACGTGCAAAGCTGGCCGCAAAGTATGCAGAGAAACGTGCTCAGCTTAAAGCTGAGGGAGACTATGTAGGACTACAAAAACTACCTCGTAATTCTAATCCAATACGTCAGCGTAATCGGTGTTCGGTTACTGGGCGTCCACGTGGTTATATGCGTCAATTCGGCCTAAGTCGTATTACCTTTAGAGAGTTGGCTTCGAAAGGGCAAATTCCTGGTATAAGAAAAGCTAGTTGGTAATTACATTATATTAATACAACACAAAAATGGTTACTGATCCCATTGCAGATTATTTAACCCGAATTAGAAATGCCTCTATGGCAAATCTTCGGGTTCTTGAAATACCCGCCTCTAAGGTAAAGTTGGATATGACCAAAATCCTTATGGATAAAGGCTACATACTTAACTATAAATTCGAAGAGGACGATAAGCAGGGTATTATTAAAATTGCTCTAAAGTATAACCCCGAGAGTAAAAAGAATGCTATTAAGCACCTAGAGAGGGTTAGTCGACCAGGTTTAAGAAAGTACGTTGGTGTAGATGAATTGCCACGTGTGCTTAATGGCCTGGGAATCGCTATTCTTTCTACCTCTAAGGGTTTAATGAGTGATAAAGAAGCTCGTGTTCATAATATTGGAGGCGAAGTACTTTGTTATGTTTACTAATTAATAATGACTAATTGAAATGTCTAGAATTGGAAAAAAACCTGTAAACTTACCAGCTGGTGTTACCCTAAAGGTTAGCACCGACCATGTGGTAAGCGTTAAAGGCCCTCTAGGCGAGTTGCATCAGAAGATTGATCCTGATATAACCGTAAATGTAGAGGGAACCACAGTAACTCTAGATAGACCAACCGAACAAATTCGTCATCGTTCCATGCACGGGCTTTACCGCTCATTGATAAATAACATGGTTATCGGTGTTTCAGAAGGATGGTCTATACAGCAAGAGTTAATTGGAGTAGGCTTTAAGGCCGAAGTAAAAGGTCAAATATTGGAGCTTGGGCTTGGTTACTCGCACGATATTTATTTTCAGCTACCTAAGGAGGTATCGGCAGAGGCCAAAACCGAACGTAGAAGTAATCCTATAATCACGCTTAAGAGTGCCGATAAGCAGCTATTGGGCGTAGTTTCCGCCAAAATTCGTTCGTTACGTAAGCCCGAACCTTATAAAGGGAAAGGTGTTCGTTTTGTGGGTGAAGAGGTTCGTAGGAAGTCTGGTAAATCAGCTAGTGTATAATCTGTAAACATTTAATGTAGTATGGCTCTAACAAAACAAGAGAGAAGGCTCAAGATAAAGAGGAGGATAAGGAAGAGAATTTTAGGAACTTCCCAAAAACCTAGATTATCAGTATATAGGAGCAATAAGCAGATAAGTGCGCAGGTTATCGACGATATTAATGGCGTAACCCTAGCTTCTGCTACCTCACGAGAAAAGAAAATTGCTGAAAAAGCAAAAATTACAAAAACCGAACAAGCCAGCCTTGTGGGTAAGTTGGTTGCTGAAAAAGCCACTGAGAAAGGTATTAGCACCGTTGTATTTGATCGCAACGGATTCCTTTACCATGGTCGTGTGAAGGCGCTAGCAGATGCTGCAAGAGAAGGTGGCCTAAAATTTTAATAGCGATGTTAACAAGTACAAATATTCGTAAAGTAAAGACTGCTGACCTTGAGCTAAAGGATAGGTTGGTTTCCATACAGCGAGTTACCAAAGTTACTAAGGGTGGTAGAACCTTTAGTTTTTCAGCCATTGTTGTGGTTGGAAACGAGAATGGTGTAGTTGGCTATGGCCTAGGAAAAGCAGGCGAGGTTACATCCGCTATTGCAAAAGGGATAGAGGATGCAAAGAAGAACCTGGTTAAAATACCTATCTATAAAGGTACTATTCCGCATCAGCAATACGCTAGGTATGGTGGGGCAGATGTGTTTATTAAGCCAGCCTCACCGGGTACAGGGGTTGTAGCTGGAGGCGCTATGAGAGCAGTGCTTGAAAGCGTTGGTATAACAGACGTGCTAGCAAAGTCTAAAGGATCATCAAATCCACATAATCTCGTTAAAGCAACTCTTAAGGCATTGCTAGAATTACGCGATGCTTACGCAGTTGCTGCAATACGTGGGGTAGATTTGAACAAAGTGTTTAACGGTTAGAATTCGGAGTTATGGCAATTATAAAAATTACGCAGGTAAAGAGTAGTATTGGCTCAACGAAGCAACAAAAGGCATGCCTTGAGACATTAGGAATACGACGAATCAACCATAGTGTTGAGCGCGAAGATAACCCAATAACGTTGGGTATAGTACAGAAAGTTAAGCACCTTGTTCGAGTAGAACAAAAGTGATTACAAACCTTTTAATGGTTATATAATATGGAATTGCATAATTTAAAGCCCGCTAAAGGATCCACACATAAGGAGAAACGTATTGGTCGTGGACAAGGATCAGGTTATGGCGGCACTTCCACAAGAGGGCACAAGGGCGCTAAATCGCGCTCAGGGTACTCCAAAAAATTAGGGTTTGAGGGCGGACAAATGCCTTTACAACGTCGGTTGCCCAAGTTTGGTTTTAATAATCCCTCTCGAAGGGAGTACAAAGCAATAAATGTTGATGTTTTACAAGCTTTGGCCGACAAGCACAGTTTAGCTTCAATTGATGTACAAAGTCTAATTGATGCTGGTCTAATTTCAAAAACAGACCAGGTTAAAATATTAGGAAGCGGTACATTAACGGCTAAACTTGAAGTAAAAGCTCACGCTTTCTCAAAGAAAGCAATTGAAGCAATTGAGGCTGTTCAAGGATCAGCCGTAAAAATATAGCTTAATGAAATCTTTTTTTGAAACACTGAAAAATATTTTTAAGATAGAGGATCTGAGAAATCGTATCCTTTATACTTTAGGTATTTTACTTATTTATCGGTTGGGTAGTTATGTAGTGCTTCCTGGAATTGACCCAGCGCAGCTAGGTGCTTTAACAAGTCAAACTACTGATGGTATAATGGGACTTCTGGATATGTTCTCAGGAGGATCATTTAGCCGTGCGTCAATTTTTGCTTTGGGAATAATGCCCTATATTTCTGCCTCAATTGTTGTACAACTTCTAGGAATAGCCATACCGTACTTTCAGCGCCTACAGCGCGAAGGTGAAAGCGGACGGAGGAAAATTAATCAGATTACACGTTACTTAACTGTGATTATTCTGGTTATTCAAGCTCCTGCCTATTTGGCTAACCTTCATAACCAGCTCCCCAGTTCGGCTTTTGCCCTTAAGGGAGCGTATTTTACAATCTCTTCAACCATTATTCTTATTGCCGGAACTATGTTCATCATGTGGCTTGGTGAAAAAATTACCGACAAGGGTATTGGGAATGGTATCTCATTAATAATTATGATAGGTATCATTGCTCGCTTACCCTTCGCTATTACTGCTGAATTTTTTCAGCGTGCAGAGGAGATGGCCGGAGGTTTGGTTATGTTTTTAGTTGAATTGATAATACTGTTTGTTGTATTCATGTTTTCAATCCTCTTGGTCCAGGGAACCAGAAGAATCCCTGTTCAGTACGCTAAGCGCGTTGTGGGCAACAAGCAGTATGGAGGTGTAAGGCAGTATATCCCGCTGAAAGTAAACTCAGCCGGTGTAATGCCTATTATATTTGCACAGGCAATCATGTTTCTCCCAATGATGTTGGCAGGGTTTAATACCGAAGCTACCACGGGTATAGCGGCTGCATTTTCAGACTTTACAGGGTTTTGGTACAACTTTACATTTGCCATACTCATCATTGCGTTTACCTACTTTTACACCGCTGTTACTATTAATCCCAACCAAATGGCGGAGGATATGAAGAAGAATGGAGGGTTTATTCCTGGCGTTAAACCAGGAAAGAAAACCGTAGAGTTCCTTGATAATATTATGTCAAAGATTACGCTACCGGGATCAATCTTCCTTGCTTTAATTGCTATTCTCCCAGCTTTTGCAATGATGTTTGGCGTTAACAACCAGTTTGCACAGTTTTATGGAGGTACATCATTACTTATCTTGGTAGGTGTGGTGCTCGATACGCTGCAGCAAGTTGAAAGCCATTTGCTAATGCGACATTACGACGGATTAATGAAAACGGGTAGGATAAAAGGAAAATCAGGAATGTAAAAGTTCCTAAAACGTTCTTTAAAAACAATGTCAATAGTAAGGTCAGAAGAAGAGATTGAAATTTTACGAATTAATGCCGATTTGGTTTCCAGAACTTTGGCCGAAATGGCTAAAATTCTAAAACCTGGCATTACCACTCTTCAACTCGACAAGGTTGCCGAGGAGTTTATTCGCGATCATGGAGCCGAACCTGGGTTTTTAGGGTTTAATGGGTATCCCAATACGCTATGCATCTCAATAAATGATGCTGTGGTACATGGAATACCTTCAAGGTATGCCATTAGGGAAAGTGATATTATTTCGATTGACTGTGGAACAAAGTATAAAGGTTACTATGGAGATTCGGCGTACTCATTTGCTGTGAAGCCCTTGTCTAATGCTTTAAAAAAATTGCTTACCGTTACCAAGGAAAGTCTTTTTAAAGGAATTCAACAGGCAGTTGATGGGAACAGGGTAGGCGATATTTCAAATGCGGTACAGCACCATGCCGAAAGTAATGGTTTTTCTGTTGTTCGCGAACTAGTAGGCCATGCTGTGGGTACCAATATGCACGAAAAGCCCGAGGTTCCAAATTTTGGTTCTAAGGGCAGAGGAACAAAGTTGCGCGAGGGAATGGTGCTATGCATTGAACCCATGGTTAATTTGGGTGGTCGGCAAATCTATCAGGAAAATGATGGATGGACCATACGCACATACGACCGAAAACCGTCGGCTCATTTTGAGTTGACGGTGGTAGTTCGTAAGGGCAAAGCCGAACTCTTGTCAACCTTTAAGTACATTGATGAAATTTATACATTACAATAAACTCATAAAATTATTATGGCCAAACAACCTGCCATTGAGAAAGATGGAACAATAATAGAAGCCCTATCAAACGCAATGTTTAGGGTTGAGTTGGATAATGGGCATATTGTAACTGCTCATATATCTGGCAAGATGCGTATGCATTACATTAAAATTCTACCTGGAGACAAAGTGAAGATTGAATTATCTCCTTACGATTTGTCTAAAGGTCGGATAACGTTTCGATATAAGTAATTAAACGTAAATAAGTATTTTCCGATGAAAGTAAGAACTTCAGTAAAAAAACGTAGCGACGATTGTGTAATCGTTAAACGTAAAGGGCGTTTGTACGTGATTAATAAAAAAAATCCAAAGTTTAAGCAACGCCAAAAATAATTTATTAACTTTGTACCTTAATTTTTTAAGAAAATAATATGGCACGTATTGTAGGTGTTGATCTACCAAAAAATAAGCGAGGCGAAGTTGCATTAACCTACATATATGGGGTTGGTCGTAGCAGCGCACGCAAAATCCTTGAAGAAGCAGGTGTTGACATCAACGCCCAGGTTAAGGATTGGACCGACGAGAATATTAATAAAATTCGCGCGGTACTTAATGAAAACCACAAGGTTGAAGGTGAGCTACGCTCAATGGTTCAGCTTAACATTAAGCGTTTAATGGACATTGGTTGTTACAGGGGTGTACGCCACCGCATTGGACTGCCTGTTAGAGGCCAATCTACCAAGAATAATGCGCGTACTCGCAAAGGAAGAAAGAAGACAGTTGCCAATAAGAAGAAAGCGATTAAATAGATCATAGGACATGGCGAAGAAATCAGGATCATCTAGAAAGAAAGTAAAAGTTGAAGCAGTGGGACAAGCATATGTTCACTCATCTTTCAACAACATCATTGTAACGCTTACCAATAGTACAGGACAGGTTATTTCCTGGTCATCTTCAGGGAAAATGGGATTTAGGGGATCGAAAAAGAATACCCCCTACGCAGCCCAAACTGCTGCTGAAGATTGTGCAAAGGTTGCGTATGACTTAGGCTTACGTAAAGTGAAAGTTTACGTGAAAGGGCCAGGTTCAGGTCGCGAATCAGCTATTCGTACAATCCATACTGCTGGTATTGAGGTAACAGAAATTACCGATGTTACACCATTGCCACATAATGGATGTCGTCCTCCCAAAAGGCGAAGAGTTTAACTATTTGGCAATTATTTAGAAACATAAAAATTTTGAGGAATGGCAAGATATACTGGACCAACCACTAGGATTGCACGAAAATTTGGGGAGCCCATATTTGGGCCTGATAAGGTTCTTGAAAAAAAGAACTATCCCCCAGGAATGCATGGTGTGAACAGAAGACGAAAAAAAGTGTCCGAATACGGTGTTCAGCTGTTAGAGAAACAAAAAGCAAAATACACCTATGGAATTTTAGAGAAACAATTCTTAAATACTTTTAAAAAGGCATCGCGGATACCAGGCGTAACGGGTGTAATTCTACTTCAGCTGCTTGAGGCGCGTTTAGATAACGTGGTTTTCCGCTTAGGAATAGCTCCAACAAGGGCTGCAGCAAGACAGCTTGTTAGTCACCGACATATTACCGTAAATGGTAAAGTAGTTAATATTCCCTCATACACCCTTAAAGGTGGTGACCTAGTTGGCGTTCGCGAAAAATCAAAATCGCTCGAAACGGTTACCGAATCATTAACAAGTAATCGTGCATCAAAATACTCTTGGTTAGAATGGGATAGCGAAAAGCTGGTGGGTAAATATCTGAACGACCCCGAGAGAGATGACATCCCAGAGAATATCAAGGAGCAGTTAATTGTTGAATTATACTCTAAGTAAAAAATAAACCCAATGGCAATTCTGGCATTTCAAAAACCCGATAAGGTAATAATGCTTGAGTCTACCGATTTTTTTGGTAAATTCAAGTTTCGTCCTCTAGAGCCAGGTTACGGAATTACGGTAGGCAATGCCCTCAGACGAATTCTGCTATCTTCTCTCGAGGGATACGCCATAACATCCATAAAGATTTCTGGTGTCGACCATGAATTTTCTGTAATACCAGGTGTTGTGGAAGATGTCCCCGAAATCATACTTAATCTGAAGCAAGTTCGATTGAAAAAGATAGTGGAGGATGTCGAGGATGAGAAGGTTACAATATCTATTTCTGGACAAAATGAATTCAAAGCAGGGTTCCTTTCAAACTTCCTGACGGGGTTTAAGGTCCTAAATCCTGACTTTGTAATTTGTAAAATGGAACCCGACGTTAAGCTCGAAATTCAGATTACAATTGGGAAAGGGCGTGGATATGTGCCTGCAGAGGAGAATAAGCAAGATGATGTTGAGTTCGGAGTAATTCCCATCGATTCAATACATACTCCCATTAAAAATGTGAAGTATGAGGTGGAGAATTACAGGGTAGAGCAAAAGACCGACTACGAAAAATTAATCTTCGAAATAGCAACCGATGGCAGCATTCACCCTAAAGATGCGCTTAAAGAGGCAGCAAAAATTTTAATTTATCATTTCATGCTTTTCTCTGATGAGAAAATAACCCTTGATACCGACGATAAGTTTGCAAACGAAGAGTTTGATGAAGAGGTGCTTCACATGCGTCAGCTTCTGAAAACAAAACTTGTAGACCTTGACCTTTCGGTTAGAGCGCTTAACTGTCTGAAAGCTGCAGAAGTTGACACCCTAGGGCACTTGGTGCAGTTTAATAAGAACGACTTGCTCAAATTTAGAAACTTCGGGAAAAAGTCTCTAGCCGAACTCGAAGATTTACTTGAGGGTATGAATCTAACCTTTAGCATGGATATTACTAAGTACAAACTTGACAAGGAATAATTAAGATGAGACACAATAAAAAAGGCAATCATCTAGGAAGGACATCCTCTCACCGTAAGGCTATGCTAGCTAATATGTCTGTGTCTTTAATTCGGCATAAACGAATTAAAACCACAGTGGCTAAGGCAAAAGCGCTTAGGGTTTACGTTGAACCTTTAATTACTAAAAGTAAGAATGATACAACACACTCACGTAGAGTTGTTTTTGCTCACCTGAAAGATAAAAACGCAGTTAATGAGCTTTTCCGCGATATATCAGTTAAGGTGGCAGACAGGCCCGGAGGGTATACACGAATTTTAAAAACAGGTACTCGTTTGGGAGATAATGCCGAGATGTGTATTATTGAACTGGTTGATTATAATACTACCTATACCAGCGATTCTAAGGCCGCTAAACCAGCTACTAGACGAACTCGTAGGGGCAAATCAAAATCTGAAGCAACTAAAACGGTTTCAGCTGATGCTAACGAGAAAATGATTGATACAGACACGGTTGCCGAAGAGACTGCTTCGAAAAAAGTAGAAGGAAAGGTTGACGAACCAGCTGTTGAAACACCTAAGGAGGACAAGCCTAAAGAGGATAAACCTAAGGACAAAGGCGAAACACCAGAAAAGGAAGCGTAAGCAATTACGTACATATAAAATTAGTAGGGGGTTTGCCATTACGCAACCCCCTTATTTTTTCTAATCATACAGAAGTTTATTAATTTAAATTATAAAAAATATGGGACAGATAATTAATGTACATGCTAGAGAAATTCTCGACTCAAGAGGTAATCCTACGATTGAAGTAGATGTACTAACCGAAAGAGGTTATTTTGGACGCGCAGCAGTGCCTAGTGGCGCCTCAACAGGTGTTCACGAAGCAGTTGAACTACGCGATGGAGATAAAAGCAGGTTCCTTGGTAGGGGAGTACTTAGGGCTGTTAATAATGTGAATACAACAATTGCCGAAGAGGTTATGGGTATGCATGTTTTAGATCAGCAGCTTATTGATGAGAACCTTATCAAGTTAGATGGATCTGAAAACAAAGCAAATCTGGGAGCAAATGCTATTTTAGGTGTCTCTCTTGCTGTAGCCCAGGCTGCAGCTCAGGTAACTCAGCAGCCATTATTCCGATATATTGGAGGCGTAAACGCATGTACGCTCCCTATCCCTCTTATGAATATTCTAAACGGCGGGTCGCATGCTGACAATAGTATCGATTTTCAGGAATTTATGATTATGCCCATTGGTGCCCCAACCTTTTCGGAGGGCTACCGAATGGGTGCCGAAATTTTTCACCACCTTAAGGCTGTTCTTAAAAAGCAGGGGTACTCAACTAATGTTGGCGATGAGGGTGGTTTTGCACCAAATCTTAAGACTAACGAAGAGGCAATTACAGTTATACTTCAGGCCATTGAAAAGGCAGGTTACAAGGCAGGAGAGGATGTATTTATTGCTCTTGACCCTGCTTCGTCAGAGTACTATTTACCTGAAGAGAATGTGTACCACCTCCATAAATCATCAGGAGAAAAGTTAACACCTGCACAAATGGTTGATTACTGGAAGTCCTGGGTTGAAAAGTACCCCATTGTATCTATTGAGGATGGAATGGCCGAAGACGACTGGGATGGATGGAAGCTTATGAATAAGACATTAGGAGATAAAATCCAACTGGTGGGCGACGATTTGTTTGCAACAAATGTTAATCGCCTGAAAAAAGGAATAGAGGTAAAAGCGGCCAATAGCATCCTAATTAAGGTGAATCAAATTGGCACCTTAACCGAAACCATTAATGCGGTTCGCATGGCCGATATAAATGCAATGACCTCAGTTATTAGCCATCGCTCAGGCGAAACAGAAGATACTATAATTGCTCACCTGGCGGTAGCCCTTAATACTGGTCAGCTTAAAACTGGCTCAGCATCGCGTTCCGATAGGCTTGCTAAGTATAACGAGTTACTCCGAATAGAGGAAATGCTCGGGTCATCGGCACGATACTTAGGTAAAGACTTTAAGTACATAAGATAGTATACTGTGTGATAGAAAAAGGGCTCTTCTGTTTTGCGAAGAGCCCTTTTTTTGTATCTTCACACGTTATAAAATAGTGTGTATGGACTATATTGGACTTAACCAATTTGTAAGTAAACTAGAGGCTAGCGGAGAGCTCCTACGTGTTAAGGAGTACGTAAATCCTATTTACGAGATAGCAGAAATAACGGATAGGATTTGCAAACAGTCAAATGGTGGTAAGGCCATATTGTTCGAGAATACTGGAACATCCTTTCCAGTACTGACCAACGCTTTTGGATCGGATAAACGGATGGCGATGGCTCTTGACATTAATGATATAAAAGAGGTGTCGGCTGAGCTGGACTCATTATTTAAAGCAGTAACCTCTCCAAAGCAATCGCTTTTAGAGAAAATTCGTATGCTTCCCACCTTACGCAAAGTAGCCCGCTGGTTACCCAAATCGGTTTCTGGAAAAGGTTTGTGCCAACAGGTTATACACACCAGTCCAAACCTATCAACCCTTCCTGTAATTAAGAGCTGGCCGCACGATGGTGGCCCATTTGTAACACTACCCATGGTTAACACAAAGGATCCAAATACGGGTGTGCGCAATGTAGGAATGTATAGAATGCAAATTATTTCTGAAAACGAAACGGGAATGCATTGGCATAGGCATAAAACGGGTGCAAGGCACTATGCCGAATATAAAAAATTGGGCAAGCGAATGCCTCTAGCAGTTGCCTTAGGAGGCGACCCCGTTTATACCTATGCTGCAACAGCCCCAATGCCCGACAATGTTGATGAGTATTTGCTAGCTGGCTTTCTGCGCAAAAAAACCGTTAAACTTGTTAAGGGAATCACTGTAGACATTGAGGTTCCGTATGATGCAGATATTGTGATAGAAGGTTATGTTGATACCAGCGAAGATTTAATATGGGAAGGCCCATTTGGCGACCATACCGGGTTTTACTCCCTTGCCGATTGGTATCCAAAGTTTCATGTAACCTGTATTACCCATAAACGAAACGCCATATACCCTGCAACCGTTGTGGGTGTGCCCCCCATGGAGGATGTGTATATAGCTAAAGCTACTGAGCAAATATTTTTAAGCCCCATCAAAACTGCCATGCTACCCGAAGTGGTTGATATGTTTCTTCCGCAGGAAGGGGTGGCTCATAACATTGCCCTGGTAAAAATCAATAAAACGTATCCCGGTCAGGCTCATAAGGTTGGCAACGGGCTATGGGGAGCAGGTCAAATGATGTTTAATAAGATTATGGTTGTGCTGAGCAGTGATATCGACATTAGGGACATGAATGCGGTTGGAAAGGTTTTTGCCCAGAACTTCGAAAGTAAAACAGATTTTTTTATTGGCAAGGGGCCCTTAGATGTTTTAGACCATGCTTCCGAACAACCAGGTGTAGGAGGTAAATTGCTGATTGATATAACAGAGAAACTTCCCGAAGAGCAAGGCGAGAGCGTTATTAATACGGGCGGCAATTCTACAGCACCTAGCAGCGGAATAGCCGCCAAGGTAAAGCGCTTGGTGTTTGGTTACTCTGACCAGCCCTATTCGTTTGGGTTTCCTGTTTTGGTGCTAAGTATTGATAAGGGTAAGGGGTCAATTGTTAGGGATTTAGCCAATGATATTGCTCAGCTACTGTGCGATAGTGTGCCAAAAGTTGTTATTTTTGTTGATTACGATATTCCTATTGATACCATGCATCTTGTTGTATGGTATGCGTCGGGAAATGTTGATCCTGCACGCGACTGCTTTATAGTTAGCTGTGCAGATGAACAAGTTTTAATTATTGATGGAACTAGAAAAAGTTATAAAAGCGATAACTTTTCGAGAGATTGGCCAAATGTGGTAACGGCCGATAAAAAAACTATAAAATACGTTGACCAGAAGTGGGCTGATTACAATATAGGCCCTTTACTTAGCTCCCCATCATTAACTTTTTTTGACACACAATTTGGTGATGATGTAATAATAGAATAATTTGACATTGTTCAGTGAAATTTTTGAAGCATAAGATTCTATTTTGTAAGGTACCCCGGTTTGTTATGGTAGGATTACTACTAACGCAAGCCGTGTTATTATATAGCATCGAAGTTGATGTGGATCTTTTAAATATTGATAAGGGTTTACCTCAGTCGAATGTTATTGCTTTACATCTTGATACGCATGGTTTTTTATGGGTAGGAACCCAGGATGGCCTAAGTAGGTACGATGGGTATTCGTTTCAAACCTACCAAAACAATCCGGTTAACGAAACCACCATTAGTAATAATTTTATCCTTTCAATCGACGAAGACCTTGACGGAAATCTGTGGGTGGGCACATGGAGAGGGCTAAGTGTATTCAATCCAAAAACGAATTGCTTTAAAAACTTCTTTCATTCCGATTCCGATACAACCTCGTTGAGCGACAACAGGGCTTTTGAAGTTTTTGTTGATAAAGAAAATCGGGTGTGGGTTAAAACGCTGGAAGCATTAAATTTATATAACCCCGACTCAGAATCTTTCTTACGGTTTCCACATTATGCCGATAGCCTTACCTCCTATTCCGACGTTAGCGACTTTGACATGTTTGAGGATAGGAATAACAACCTGTGGGTTGGCACCAAGGATGGCTTGCTCCTGTTTGACCGTAACAGTGAAACCTTTGAAAGGTACGCTCATAATCAACACAGTAACAATACATTAAGTAGCAATAGGGTTACTAGTATTATCGAAGACCAATCTGGTAACCTATGGGTTGGTACTGCAAATGGGTTGAATAGATATAGTCCAGACGATCAAAGTTTTTCGCGTTTTTTGTATAATCCGCAAAAGCCTTTTGGTATAAATTATTTATTCATTGATGATGATGGACGTTTTTTGGTAGGCAATGATATCGGTTTACATGAATTTAACCCGAGAGCAAAAACCATTAAACCTATAGTACTCAATTTTGAAGGTAAAGAGCTACAGGCACCGAGATTAAATCATATACTTAAAGATGAATCGGGTATTCTTTGGGTAGGTACGCATATCGGCCTTGTTAAATGGGATCAGAAACGGAAAAAATTTAAAGAGTATTCTAAAAACAGGCATGGCGAAAACCTGTTTTCTAATAATATGGTGTCATCTGTATTTGTTCAAGATTCGCTTAACATTTGGGTTGGAACATGGGGTAGTGGTTTGCATCTTTATAATAGGCAAACCGGCAAGGTGGTAAAGTACTCTACTAATCTTGGATATCCGTACACCATTTGCAACGACTATGTTCATGTTATTAAAGAAATAAGTAAGGGACGACTTATTATTGGAACTAGAGATGGGGTTCAAATTTTGAATAAAAAAACCGGGGCATTTTCCGACTTTTTTAACTACTACGGGGTTGATTCAAAGCAACTTTTTAAGAATATAAGGATATATGGTTTCGAGGAGGATAATGAAGGCAACCTGTGGATAGCTTCTAGGTTGGGCCTCCACCAATTTGATTACATCGATATTTCAAGTTATTACCATGTCCCAAACGATACCACATCGCTATCGTCTAGCGAAATACATTGTATTGAGCTTGATAGTGAGTTTTTGTGGGTTGGAACATTCGATGGGTTAAACAGGATTAATCTTAAAACGAATACAATTACCAGATTTAAAAGAAAAGAGAATTATGTTGATGGGGGATTGGCGTCGAATGATATTGTTTCGTTAAAAATTGATTCAAACGATAATCTCTGGATTGGAACCCCTTCGGGACTAAACATATTTCACAAAAAGAGTAATACGTTTTCGCTGCTTACCAACGCCGATGATTTGCCTAATAATTTAATATATGCAATTGAAGAGGATATTAATAAAAATATTTGGGTAAGTACCAACTGGGGGTTGGCTCAGATTGACAAGGATGATTATAGAGTAACTTCATACGAGGTTAGTGACGGTTTGCAAAGCTATGAATATAATATTGGGGCTAGTTACCAAACAGCAAACGGGGAGTTGTTTTTTGGTGGTATTTCAGGACTAAATTCATTTCATCCCGACTCGCTAGTGATTAACCATCGCATTCCGCCTATTGCAATAACCTCCATTGAGCTAGTGGGGACTGGCATTTTGCAACATCTTTCGGTAGTGGGCAGAGATGAAATTGTTTTACGTCCCAATCATTCGCTAGTTAATATTGAATTTGCTGCTCTAGATTTTACAGCTCCTCAAAAAAATATATTTGAATACAAGATGGAGGGCCTTGAAGATGAGTGGATTACTTTGGGGAATAGGCGAATGGTCACTTTTTCAAATCTGCGAGAGGGTGTGTATACCTTTAGGGTGAAAGGGGCTAATACTGATAATTTGTGGAACAACGAAGGGGTAAGGCTGCGAATTATTGTTAAAGTGAAATTTTGGAAATCGAAAGTAGCATTAGGTATTTACGTAATTATTTTTGTCGTTCTTTTGTTCGTTTTTTTAAGGGTACGAACACGTATATTGCGTCGAACAAGTCGGTTACTTAAGGAGCGCGAAATTTCTATGGCCGAAATCGAAAAGCAAAAAGAGGCCCTGTTCATACAGAATAAAAGCATTACAGATAGTATTAATTATGCCAAAAGAATTCAGGAAGCTCTAATGCCCTCCGAGGAGCATTTCAGTAATATTTTACCAAATTCTTTTATTCTTTATATGCCTAAGGACATTGTTAGTGGCGATTTTTATTGGATTAATGAAACGGAGAGTAAAATTTTTGTTGCCGCTATTGATTGCACCGGACATGGCGTGCCGGGCGCATTTATGTCGATTATAGGGGTAGAACTTTTACGGAATGTTACCAACGTTTTGGGCATTAACGATGCCGCTGGAATTCTAAATATGCTCGACAAAGGGGTTCACGATACATTTTCTAAAGATCAAACTTCTAGTCACCCCACTGTTAAAGATGGAATGGATGTAGCCTTCTGTGTGCTCGATAAGCATAAGAATGAGCTTCAGTTTGCAGGAGCTTTTAGTAATTTATATATTATTAGGGATAGTAAAATTATCGAAATTAAAGGCGATAGAAACACTGTTGGAGCGGGTGGCGATTTGAGCAAGCCGTTATTTAGTGGTCACGTTATATCGTTACAAAACGATGATATGGTTTATATGTTTACCGATGGGTATGTTGACCAATTTGGCGGACCCGAAGGTAAAAAGTTTAAATTTCGTAGATTTAGGCACTTGTTGCTTAATATCCATAGGTACCCGGTCGAAATTCAGAAAAAACATTTGCAGGGTAGCATAAACGAGTGGAAGGGCGATAATGACCAGGTAGATGATATTCTGATTGTTGGTATTCGCCATACCCTTATGTAAGCCTCTTTTTGGTTAGTTTAATCAAATTTTAACGTGATGAAAAGCCTGATTAAAGAGCATGTATTCTTGTTAGCAGTTTTCTCTATTCTACTCGTTACATGTGTTAATGCAGGCGATTCAAACCCACCTAATGGTGTTGATAACCCTATTCAGCACGAAAGGCAAAATCAACCTAAACCACAGCCAATTGACACAGCGTATTACACCAGATTGTTACTGGGAAAAGTTCAGTATAGAAATGACACCAGCTTTGTTTTAGTAAGCCCCAAACATAGTAGCAAGCAAATTTATCTTGAAAAAAGTACCTACAAAGCTTTTAGATTAATGTACGGGGCAGCAAAAGCCGATGGGGTACATTTACTCATTATTTCGGGTGCTCGAAACTTTGATTATCAGAAAAGAATTTGGGAGCGCAAATGGAACGCCCGTCCCAATTCATGTTCTAAAATTGAGAAAGCAAAGGGCACCTTGATGTTCAGTGCAATGCCTAGCACATCGAGGCACCATTGGGGTACCGATTTTGATTTAAATAGCTTAGAGAACAGCTATTTTGATAGCGGTAGAGGGCTTGCTGAGTATAAATGGCTTTGCCAAAATGCCCATAGGTTTGGCTTTTGTCAGGTGTACACCAATAAGCAGCAAACAGGAAGAACGGGTTATGAGATGGAGAAGTGGCACTGGTCGTATATGCCTTTGGCCAGCCAGTACCTTAGGTTGTATGCCCAGTTAATTTCTAACAATGATATTAGTGGTTTCCCTGGTTGCGAGTTGGCTCATGAGCTTAATGTTATTAACGATTACGTTTTTGGCGTATCAAATTGCCAGGGTGTAAAATTAAGCGTGGAGTAATTTATTACTTACTTTTCAAGAGGTTAGCTGAACTTTTCGGGCTATACTTTTTACGTAGGATAGTTTTTAGCTCATAGGCTCAACAAGATAAATGCAACTTTTGGGAAGAGCATCCTAGTCCGCGCACTATTCGTTAATTTTTTTTAAGATAAATGCAAATGCGACTTACCCCGATATAGAGGAGCCCAATTTTGGGTAACAAAATTGGTTGTGATGGTTAGTCGCTGTTGGGGTTATCCTTGACGAAGATTTAACAACGTGTAGGTCAATTTAATGCACAAGCAGGTGAATGGTGAAAAAATGATTTTACTGCAAATATAATTGGGATGGACCGAAAGCTAAGAATGTAGCTCAGCTTTGGTCGCCAAGTAACTTTTTCATTTTCTGAATAAGAATCTCAATTTGAAAAGGCTTGCTAATATAGTCATCCATACCTGCAGCCAGGCATTCCTCTTTGTCGCCTAGTAAAGCGTTGGCTGTTATTGCAATAATAGGGATGTGGAAGTTGGAATTGGATTCAATTTCACGAATTTTTTTGGTTGCCACAATACCATTCATTATTGGCATCTGGATATCCATTAGGATTATATCGAAACGGCTGGTTCCAAAACGGTCTAGCGCCTCCTTGCCGTTATTGGCAATTTCAATGTTTTTTACAAGTTTTTTCAGGCTTAAAACCACAATCTTTTGGTTTATCAGGTTGTCCTCAACAAGTAAAACGCTGGCGTTTTCAAGTTCAACCGCTGTGGGCTTGGGCATCAAATCATCTGTTTCTGTCGATTGCTTTGGCTTGGATTTAATCTCCTTAACCATCGGTTCGCCCGAGTCTATGTTTAAAGTGTAGGGGAACGAGAAAACAGCATCTTCGGCACTAAGGGTAACGCTTAGTTTTCCTTGATTACTTTCAATCAATTTTTGAGTAATTGACAGCTCCAGCAGGTCGATATACATTTGGGTGCTTGCCGATGTTAGCGCCGATTCGTTAGTAACAAAAAGATTATGGTTCTCATTAAGGGGAAGAAGTATTGGTTTGTCGCTTCTAAGTTCAACAAGTAGGCCAATGGAGTCCTTGGTTTCTTTTACTTTTTTTATAATGATTTTTATGTTTAACTTGCTACTGCTGCGATTTTTAAGTATGCTTTCAATTAAGTTTAGGAGTATTTGTTTAATTCGAACCGGGTCGCCAATAAGATTTTCTGGTACCGATTCGTCAATTTTTAGGCTGAAAGCCGTTTGACTCGAGCTTAGGGTTGAGAATAGCTTGATTGTGCTGCTAATGGTTTTTCGCAGGTTAAAGTTTATGTTAACACTGTCCCTCTCTTTTATATCAATATTTGATATTTCTACCATGCTATTTACCACGTTAACCAGATTGTTAGTTGAAGCATGTATCGTATCAATCATATCTTTTTGTTTCTCGTTGTCTGAAATGCCTTCTAAAATATCGGCTACAACCATAATGTTATTGAGGGGTGTGCGAATTTGGTGTGAGAGGTTAGCGATAAAATCCTCTTTAAGCTTTAGCGAGTTTTTTAGATCGAGGTGTTCTTTTTCTTTTTTACGTATTTGGTTAGTCCTAATGGTGTCGTGTAGCGTAACAAAAATTAGAACAGCAGCGAATAAAATTATTGACAATATCTGGTACGAAAGGCCCGTGTTTTGGAATTCGGCAAGAAAACCAAAAGGTATAAACATGGCGATTATATATATTAGCACAACGAAAAGTGCGTAGTAAGTGCCTTTTTTTAATCCTAGTGCGGCCATAGTAATTAACGGAAGTAGCCCAAGTCCAATCATACCTACAACGGGTATCGTTTTTATGCCTATTAAGAGCACAAAACCTAAGCTAGAAGCTACTGTATATACGTGAAGATAAATTGAGCTAAGAATTTTTTTTGCTGATACTACCATTGAAATGATTGCTAAAACGGCAATGCACAGACTTATTATGCCATAAATAATTTGCGATGTTGCAAATAGAAAAGCGGCTAATGTTATGAAAAACAATGTGGTAATTGAGAAAGAAACTCTCATCGCCTGTAACTGCATCTCGTGCTCTGAGGAAGTGTTATCGGTTTTAGAAGATGAAAAAATCTTCAGAATTCTATTGGCTATGTTCATGCCTAATACTTTTATTTAATTAAAATGAGAACTGTTTAACTTGCTGCTTAATTGGTAGTTAATATGTTGTAGACTTATTATTTGCCTGCTGTAATTCACGCTAATATATAAAAAAAAACGTTATAAATAGGCATTGTCGGGTATTGTTAAGAAAAACATTAAAAAAACAGCAATCCGAGTGCCAGCAAAGTATTTTATTCTATCAGAATACTAGCCCGGATTATTCATCAAACTTGTTGTGAAACCTTGTCGCTATCAGTTACAGCAATTATTCGAACCAATAGCTGGGGTTATAAAAAGTATTTGAATGCGATTGCTATTACAGGGTAACCTATTTGTTTTATCTGAATTGGATTAGTTTAACGATTGATTTTTACGATTTCTTCAATATCTTTGTGGAAAGATGTTCCAATAGTTTATGATGCTTCCGCTTATAGTTACCAATCGTTTTTTTATACTTGTCGTAAACTGTTTTTAGCAAATTATTACTAATCAAAGCCGTACAAAGTGAAAAAAGTTAAAGTAATTCTTACCTCAGTGGTCATCTCTTTCATGTTTACAGGCTGTTACCTTGATGATTACCGGAATATTGAAGAAGTACAGATTGATTCAATGAATCCAGTATATGGATTTCCGTTAATCAGCTCTAGTGTGGCGATAAACGATTTGTTGAGTGCTCTGGATTCCTCAGTATTTGTAGAGGTGCGAAACGATAGCGTCTTTCTTGTATTTAAGGAAGAGGTAAATATAGATCTGGATCTCGATGATTTTAATGTGCCCGATAACTCTTTTAGCGGAACGCTAGATTTGGCTCCAACGGGAGTTGCATTTGAGAGGTATTTTAAAAATTACACAATCATCGAAAATGATTCGGAAATTAGGCTGGTAAAAATAAAAGCGGGAACGCTTACCGTAGAGTTTGTACGAGATGTTCTCGACGATGGAATGGAAATGGAAACAATAATCCATTCCTTAACCATTCCCGACCCTCAGTTTTCCGACAGCGTGTTTTTTATTTCTAACTGGGCACCCGATAGTTTTGAGGATATAGTTACCCTCGATTTGGCTGGTGCTACCCTTTTGCTTGAAGCGGAGGATGAAGAATCGGGTTTGCCATTGTATAATATATTCTCATGGGCTACCACTGTTAGGTCGGACGGAACTACTACGGGTACGGTTATAAACAATATTCACATTTCTGATGTTGAGTTTGAAGAGATTATAGGCCTAATAAATTACGAGGTCCCGTTACCCGCCGATACGCTAGATTTAAGTGCTTTTACCTCAATGGTTGATGGCGAAATATATTTTTCTGACCCTAGCATTGCCCTTAGTTTGGGTACAAGCTTCGGTGTTCCGGCATCGGCTGAGCTGTCGCATTTTACGTTCAGAAACAGTAGTAACGAAACTCGTGAACTCATAAACGAGGGTGTTTTATCCGATAATACGCTACTTTTGGGCGAAGGTAACAAGAATTACTTCTCTTATGCAACCTCGTCAGACCCCTATGTTCAGCAGCTTTTTATTTTAAATTCAGACAATTCAAACCTTGAGGATGTTTTGTCATTTGTTCCCGTCGAGGTTATACTCGAGGGCCATTTTTTACTAGGCGATTACCAGGATTTTATTGAAGATCCGCATAGCTTCTTTGTGAAAGATACAAGTTTTTTTGATATCGCTTTTGATATTGAGGTGCCTCTGGCAGGTAGTATAAAAAATTTGAAGTTTGAAAAGGATATCAGTGATTTTTCATGGCCCGTAATTGACACCATTCCAGGGTTTTCAGATTTTGATTATGATATAGAGGTGAAGTTGAAAACTATTAACCAAATACCTCTTACCTTTGGCTTGCAAGTGCTTTTTGTTGATGATGGCGGAACTGCTATAGACTCATTGTTTAACGATGTGATGGTTGAAAATATTATACAGAGTCCAAACATCGATAGTGAAGGATTACCATTGAACCCGATTGAAAAGGCAACCAGTATTAAAATGAATAGGGAGAAGTACGACAAGGTATCTAAAGCTTCGCAAATGCGCTTAAAGCTGCTTCTTGATACCGGAACTGACGACATGCCTGAAGTGCTGTTTAAAGCTTCGCACCGTCTTGACGTACAGATAGCCCTTAAGTTTAACTTATTGATAGAGAGCTAAACAGATAAAACATTTACCTAAACCGAATACTAATTAAGAAAAAGGAAATTGTGAAAAGAGTAGCCTTTATAATAATAATGTTTACGGGTACTATAAGTGGTTTTGCCCAGTCGGAACTAACCCTACCGTTTATGGGTAATATTTTTCAGAACACCTACCTTAATCCAGCCGTACAAACTGAGCATTCCGTAAGTATAGGGTTGCCTGGGTTATCATCGTTTCAATTCCAGATTATTAGTAACGGGTTTATCCCGCATCGTTTTTTAAGTATAGCTGATAATACGCTTTCTATATCGCCAGCTAATCTCGAAAGCCAGCTGCGTAATCGAAACTTGCTTTACCTTAATGCTGGGGTTGACCTGCTGCATGTTAAGGTTCGCATCCAAAACTGGGATATTTGGTATGGTACGAGGCAAAATCATCAGCTGTCTTTATTCTATCCTAAATCATTGGTTAGTCTAGCCATAATGGGGAATGAGCAGTATATAGATAAACCCATGGATTTAACCCCGATGGGGGTTAATGGCGTATTGTACCGTGAGCATACCGTAGGTGCTTCGACCCAGCGAGGTAAATGGGTTTTTGGTGCCAGG